>Ga0099364_10000430_pt1 | contig 70422 bp, 63 predicted proteins | sample TergutTh196P3_FD_73070 | JGI IMG/M metagenome (GOLD analysis project Ga0099364, IMG submission 73070) | Microcerotermes parvus P3 segment gut microbial communities from Pointe-Noire, Republic of the Congo - Th196 P3 | ecosystem: Host-associated > Arthropoda: Insects > Digestive system > Gut ... | reverse complement strand
CCCGCCTCCTTGGACGTGGAAGGCATAGCCGGGCTGAAGACGAGACTGGACGCCGGCGCTAACGTGATAACATCGATCGTTCCTCCCAACGAGGACCTGGCGGGGGTTGCGCAGCATGAGCTGGACATCGAGAACGGCCACAGGTCCGTTGCGCATGTGCTCCGTCTCCTTGATGAAATGGGAAGAAAAGCGGCCACGAACACAGAGTACGAAAGCCTTCTCAGAAAACTGAAGGCCGGAGGGACACGATGAGGATAGGCATCGTCGGAGGGGCCCTTCAGGGCACGGAAGCGGTATTCCTTTCAAAGAAGGCCGGGTTCGAGACATTTGTCATAGACCGGAAGGAGCAGGCGCCGGCGTTGTCGCTTTCCGACGCGTATGAGGTGCTGGATGTGGTCAAAGACCAGGGGGCGGCAGAAAGGGCCCTTCTGGACTGCGATGCGGTGATACCCGCATGCGAGGAGATAGAGGCCCTGACGGCTCTGGAAAGAGTGATGGAAAACTCCGACATACCGTTCCTTTTCGATATGGACGCATACTCAATATCATCCTCCAAAGAGCAATCCAACAAAATAATGGCGGAGCTCGGCGTTCCGATGCCGGAGCCTTGGCCGGAATGCGGGTTCCCCGCGATAGTAAAACCTTCTTCTCAGAGCGGCAGCATAGGCGTATCCGCCGTAAGCGGCGACGGGGAAATGGCCGCCGCGCTGAAGACCGTCAGAGACCTCGGCGACACGCCGATAATACAGGAATTCGTATCCGGTAAGAGCGTTTCTATAGAGGTCATCGGAGGAGGAGGTCCCGCAAGGCCATATCCTACAACCGAGGTGGTCCTCGACAGTAACTACGACTGCAAAATGGTCCTCTGCGAGCCCGATATCCTGCCGAAAGATGATGACCTTTTATTTGCGGACATAGGAAGGAGGGTCGCGGACGGCATAGGCCTCAGCGGACTCATGGATGTGGAGGCGATCTATACGAAAAAGGGGCTCAGAGTGCTGGAAATAGATGCGCGCATCCCGAGCCAGACCCCCGCCGCGGTGTGGGCGGCCACAGACATCAACCTGCTGGAAGAATTCGTGTTCTCGGCAACAGGAAAGAGCACGGGAAGAGCGAGCAGGAACGAGTGCTCCGCGTATGAGCACTACTTGGTGGAAAACAATAACCTTTTCACATGCGGCGAAAAGGCCTTCGGTAAGATCAAAGGGCCCAGGTTCGAACAGAGGTTCTTCGGATCGGACGAAGCGATAACCGATTACTCTCCCGGAAAGGATGTATGGAGAGCAACAGTCATCAACAAAGGAAAGAACGCGGCCGAGGTCCTGGAAAAGAGAAAGAGATTCATCAGCAATGCGATGGAAGAGTGTGAGTTGGAAGAGTATATCGACAGATCACCGGGGATGATGTGATGACAAGATTAACAGATGACATGGTAAAGGACATAATAAGGTCGCTCGACAGCGCTAATGAGATGCTGATCTACCTTACGGGGATGGACACAGTGGAACTGGCATGCGATGCGGTGGGCATCACCCCCGATATGATCGATCTTGAGGGCATCAAGGTCGGCATAGTGCCGGTGACGTCAGGAAAGGGGATAATAACAAAATTCTCGGAATCTGTCGCTGAGATAGTTCGGAGGCTCGGAATGGAGGCTTTCATCACCGAGGCCGCAGACGTGACAGGGCTTGCGGAGGCCCTTTCGGCAGAGGCAGAGATGATATTCATGGCAGATGATATCAAATTCATAGCGATCAATACGAGGAACGGTAAATTCTCCAACAATTCCTTCGCGACCGCCGCCGGTTATGTTTCGGCCCTTAAGGGGGCGGCGGGAGGGCTTGCGGGGAAAGAGGTTCTGGTGCTCGGCATCGGAAGGGTAGGCAGCATAGCCGCAGAAATGATGATAGGAATGGGCGCGACGGTCACAGTCTACGACATCGACGAAGAAAGGATGAAAGAGCTTTCAGAACGTGTTCCTGTCAAAATGGCCGCTGATGTTAACAACGCGCTCATTGCGCATGACCTTGTGCTGAATTCGTCACCCGGCGCGATCGACGGGAGATTTGTGAAAGAAGGGGCGATAATATCCTCGCCCGGAATACCTTTCCCGTTTGACGGACTGGGGATTAAAAAAGCGGGGACGATAATAAACGACCCGCTGGACATCGGGGTAGCCGTTATGGCGGTTCAGTGCGCGTCATTCTCAAGACTGAAGGACAAAGTTCACTGAATACGGACCCCGTCGCTCATAAACCGATAAATACTCTGAAACTGTAACAAGAAGTATGAAAGTGCTTATTATCAACGGATCCCCCAGAACCAGAGGCAACACATCCGAGCTCGTGAAACGGTTCCTCAGCAGCATCGGGAATGATGCGGAGGCGGAAGAGGTCCGCATTTTTGAAAAGGACATCATAGGTTGCAGGAACTGCGGCTCTTGTCAGGAAGCGGTTCTGAAAAACCATTGCGTGATCAGCGATGATATGTCCGACCTGTATCAGAAATTCCTGTCCTCGGATTTAACGGTGCTTGCATCGCCCATTTACATGTGGCAGTTCACGCCGTGCACGATCGCATTCCTCAACAGGCTCCACTGTCTCTGCCATTCGGAGGATTTCTCCTATAATGACATGGCCGGGAAGAAGATGGCCGCTCTGATAACCTTGGGCGGGGAAGAGGAGGTCGCAGACTATGCCGTCAACGGCCTCAGGGATTTCTGTGAATTCTTTTCCATCAAGTATGAAGGGGATCTCAGGATACCGTCTGCAGTAAAGGAGAAGATATTGTCGGGAGAATATGACGGGAAAGTGAAGGAGTTCGCCGCAAGGATACGGGGATGATCTTCAGTCGTATTCGCGGTTGTCGGTCACATGCTGGGCCTTGCCCTCGAACCTTTTCAATGTTCTGGGCAGCACAAGCTTCGCTTTTATATTGATGCCGAGCACTTTTTTCAGTCTGCTCTCGAGAAGCTTTGCCATTTTTCCGAGTTCCACCATATCCTCGGTCAGAGCGGATTCGTTAAGTTCGACCTCCACCATGATATCGTCCATATAGTTCTTGTTCTCCAAGGTTATGTGGTAGAACGGGCTCAGGTACGGCATCTCTCCGATCACGCCCTCTATCTGGGAAGGGAACACGTTCACGCCGCGGACCACAAGCATATCGTCCGTCCTTCCCGATAATCTCATCAGACGGGGGTGCGTCCTTCCGCATTCGCATTTCTCCCATTCAAGCGACGATATGTCCCCTATCTTGTATCTTATCAGAGGGAATGCCTCTTTCTGCAGCATGGTGACGACGAGCTCTCCTCTCTCCCCGTCTGCACAGGGGTCGCCGTTCTTGTCCAGTATCTCCATGTAGCACATATCCGCCCAGACATGCGCGCCGGATTGTCTGTCGCATTCGAGGAACGAAGGCCCGTAGAGCTCGCTTGCGCCGTAGCAATTGTGTACGCGTATCCCGGTCCTGTTCTGTATCTTGACCCTCATGCTTTCGGACCACGGTTCCCCTCCGGCAATCGCAAGCCTGACCTTCGTATCCCTGTGTATATCAACACCCACCCTGTCGCATGTGTCCGCGATGTGGAACAGGTAGGAAGGCGTTCCCGCGAAAGCCGTGACGGGAAGGTCCCGCATCAGCTGGATCTGCCTTTCCGTGTTCCCCGTGCTCGTGGGCAGCAGTGTGGCGCCGACCTTCACCGCCGCCTGATGTATGCCCAGTCCTCCTGTGAACAGGCCGTAGCCGTGGCTGTTCTGTATCAGGTCCTTGCTGCTCATCCCAAAGGATACCATACCTCTTGCAAGGCATTCCGCCCAGTCGTCGATGTCCTTTTTGGTGTATCCCACGACCGTAGGCTTTCCGGTGGTGCCGGATGAGACATGGATCCTCTCGAGATCCTCATACGGCTTTACAAAAAGGCTGTCCGGATAATTTTCCCTGAAGTCATCCTTGACCATGAACGGCATCTTCCGGAATATTTTCAGGTCCGTCACGTCGGCAGGGGATATGCCGGCGGCCTTCATGCGGTCATGGATGAACTTCGATGTGTCGTACATCGTGCGCACCTGCTTTTTCAGAAGACTTAGCTGCAGCCTCTCAAGCTCCGCACGAGGCATCGTTTCTATCTCTTTGTTCCAGAAGGCCATCATATCACTTTATCGTGCTATCTTTTGTCACGCTTTAATAGAGATGTCACTTATAAATTTACCTGATAAAGGCGTCACCGGTAAGGCGCACCTTCATACGGCCTTTCCTCTCACCGTGTTCTGACAGCAAATAGATTAAAGCGGATACCCATGCGGATAGCATGGCGGAAACGATAACGGTGACCCAACTCAATACAAGAGTGAGGGCCATCCTGTCGGAGTCTTCCGCCGTCAATGACGTTTGGGTCACGGGGGAGCTGTCCAACCTAAAGAAGTATCCTTCCGGGCATTATTATTTCACACTGAAGGACAGCACCAGCGAGATCCGGGGCGTGATGTTCAAACAGTCCAGGGCAAGGATCGACTTCGAACCCCAGGACAACATGAAAGTGACCGCATTCGGAAGAGTGGACCTGTATGTGAAAAACGGGGCATACCAATTCATAGTAGAGATGATGAGACGGTCCGGCGTGGGAGACCTTTACCTCGCCTACGAAGCGTTGAAGAAGAAGCTCGAAGAGGAAGGATTGTTTGACCCATCGAGGAAGAGGCCCCTCCCCCTGTATCCGAAAGTTATCGGCGTGGTCACATCCCCCGCCGGCGCAGTGATACATGACATAGTCACAACTTCCGGGCGGCTCTTCCCCGCCGATATTCTCCTGTATCCGGCGCAGGTGCAGGGGGAAGGCGCGGCAGAGTCGATAGCGAAGGGGATAGAGGCCCTGAACAGAGAGGGGGTGGACGTGATCATTGTGGGAAGAGGAGGAGGGTCGATAGAGGACCTGTGGGCTTTCAATGAGGAGATCGTCGCAAGGGCCATCGCCGCATCCGAAGCGCCGATAATATCCGCCGTAGGCCACGAGACAGATTTTACCATCGCCGATCTCGTGGCCGATGTCAGGGCCCCCACCCCCACGGGGGCCGCGGAACTTGCGTTAAGGGACCGCAAAGAAGTGAACAAACACCTGGACACAGATATGATAAGGATCAACAGATCCCTGTCGGGGATACTGGAAAGGATGCATTACAGGTTCAAGATACTGGATTCTAAGCTCGCCCCGAAGCGCGCGGAGCAAAGGATATCTATGTACTCAATGAGGCTGGACGAACTTGATGCGCGGATGAATTCCGCGCTTAAGGATAAGGCGGGCGTCATGCGCAGAAGGTTCATCAAGCTGGATTCGAGCATGGACCTGCACGTCCGGAGGATGGTCGAGAACGACAGGAAGGACCTTCAAAGATATTCGGAAAGGCTGGAAAGCATAAACCCGATGAAGGTATTGGACAGAGGCTATGCACTGGTCACGGACGAGGGGGGCAGGGCGCTTACCTCTTCCAAACAGATGCGGGCCGGAGCAAACATAAACGTGACGATGAAAGACGGAAAGGCGGAGGCCGAGGTCAAGAAAGTGGAGATGAGATGATGGATGCGGAGGAAATGACATTCGAAGAGAGCCTTAAGACCCTCGAACAGCTCGTGAACGAGCTGGAGAACGGGAACCTGGATCTCGATAAGGCGTTGGAGATATACGAAAGAGCGGTAGTGTTAAGAGAACGCTGCAAGAGGTTTTTGGACGAATGCGACCGGAAGGTCCAGAAGATGATAGAGACGGCCGAAGGCGCCAAGAAAGAGGACTTTGTCATTGAGTGATCCACAGGATGTAATTGTGTCTCTGGGACCATTTCATCGTATCTTTGTACAGGTCCGTCTCTTTGAAATAGCCGAAACCGAACGCCAGCCTCAGCGAACCGCTCACCTGGCCGTATTTTATATCTTTGCTGTTATAGGAACCGAACGTCTCCGACAGCGCCAGCGCCAGCACGGAGACCACGTCATGCCCCCTCACGGCGATCCACGGGTCGTCAAGCACCTCTTCCTCTTCTGCGATCATATCGGCGATCTCTTTCTTTCCGATGCAGATGTTCACCGATTGGGAGAACACGTCCTCGATCATTTTCCTTATGTCGATGGAAAGCGTCTTCTTGTTGATGAACGATGAGTAATCCATATTCTTGAAAGAAAGCCCCAGCCTTTCCCTCGCGGATATGAACATGAACAGCCCTATCGGGTAGGACGACCTTGCCAGAACATCCTCCGCTTTCCCGTAGTTCTCTTCAAAGCTATTAAGGAGCTCGGGATCGGCATACTCAGTGAGCACATCATCCAGCGCTCCTGTGCTCAGGATCATTGTTTCCATATCCCTTTTGTCGGTGACAAATATAGGCGGATTGTATGTTTTTCTGCACAGTCTGTCAAGATCCGCATCAAGTATCCCTATGACCCGTTTATCGCCTCTCGCCCCCCAGACCTCCCCGACAGATTTCCTTACGTTATCTTTGGAGTAGGCGGTGATGATCTTCACTTCGTCTTTGTCTATGAATTTGCCGAACAGCCTGCTGTCGGTTATGCCCTCTACCACCATTATGGGCCCTTTATGAGAGGATCTCAGCATGGAGATGCTGTTTGCTATGTCCGCGCATGTAAGGTCATCTATCATTTTCCACCTTAAGCTCAACAGACAGATCCCAGTTGTCATGTATCACCTGAGGTGAGTGGGTCGCGACTATGATATGCATATCGCGCAGTCTGGCAATGTCTGAGAATGTCTTTCCCAGGCTCTGCTGCCACGCCACGTGCAGGGATATCTCTGGTTCGTCCATTATTACGAGCGACCCGTGCTCGGCTGCAAACAGAAGGAGATAGAACATTATCAGTATCTGCTTCTCTCCGGAGGAGAGTTTGTCAAGAGGGAGGGCCGCGCCGTTATCCATTCTGATGCTGAGGATGTTGCTGTCGTTGATGTAGACATTCTTCTTTATCAGGAGATCGTTCACAATATCAACGTAAACGATCGCCGATTCCGAAAGTTCATAGTATCTGCCGACGTATTCTTCCACAGAGAACAGAAGGTCCAGATAATCTTCGCGGTATCCCATGATCTCGAACCTCGTCGGAGGGAACCTGTATCCCGCAGGCATATCAGGCTCGATGCCCGCGCGTTTTATGAAATCAAGTTTCGCCTTCAGATCCTTGCTCCGGAATTCCAGTTCCGCGTCAGAATATTCTTTCCTGCCCTGCTTTGGCACGCTCACAAGTTTATCGTTCGCTTTGGCATTCTTAAGTTTGTCGGCCAGGCTTCTTACGTGCGCTTCGAGCGCGGGTATGAGGCAGTCATCCGAAGGCACAACGGACCTGTCAGGAGGTATGTAAAGAACGTTCATCACATTTCTCAGATCCTCGGCGGGGATCTCTTCTTCGATATCGTTCTTCTGCATCTGTATCAGAGGGGATTCGCCCGTGTTCTCCACGATGAGCGCGGAGCCGTCGTCGAATTTCAGGTCCATTCTCTTGAAGTTAACGCTTTTTACGTCGTCGATATTCCCCTTCAGTATGTCGGAGATGAGTTTCATGACCGTTGATTTTCCGTAACCGTTCAGTGAGTGCACGAACGTTATATGGCCGCCGCTGAGGTTTATGTTATAATCAAACTCTCCGAACAAGCCGTATATAGAGAATCCTTTGAGCATCATCGGTTAACGGTTATCGGTTTGAATGTATATGACATAAGCGGCCGCATCAGATGGCAGGTTATATAAGGGCGTATAGCAATTGACTCTCTGCAGCGGGTTTAACGTCCCCTCCAAGGAGGAGACGGATCCGTAACGTGGATCAGCCGTCCAGCACTAGGATCAGGTGCGGATCGTAATGATCACACCTCCGATCTTAATGCGGACTATAGGGCCGCTCGGGCTGTTGGTTACGTTATCACCTCCTGCCAGATGGTCCCGGTTCGCCGTCTATGCGGAAGACACCGAACCGGGCTTCCCATCCAACGGCAAAGAAGCAAACTCCTGCACGATTATATACGTCTTTACAAGGGGTCTCCGATTTTTCCGAAAGTGAGTATAAGCGGAAAGACGGCGCTTTCTTCCCCTCGCCCCCGCTTAGATCATCCCACGGTCGCCTGGAATGGAAATGGCTGCCAAGCCTCAATCTTTATCTTTATTAAGAAGATATAAGCGCAGATGGACAAAGATAAGGTATTGAAGGAGATACAATCCAACATAAGGGCAGGGAACGCACGTCTGGTGTCTGAGCAGGTCATGGAGCTGGCGAACTGTTTCTCGGATGACCCCTTCACACTGCTGACATGTTCGTCGCTTCTGAAGGTCATAGAGGACGAAAAGGGCGCGAGGAATATCGCGGCGATCATCCCCGACAAGGTGAAGGAAAGGGATGGATTGGAGGCCGCAAAAGGCCTCCTTGGAATAGGATTCCCCGCAGAGGCGGAGAAGATACTTTCCGGCATCGAAGAAAACGCCGAAGTTATCAGAGAAAGGATGCGCGCACTTTATGAAATGCAGAGATATTCGGAATCCTCGGCGCTCTATGGGAAACTGACAGACCCGACATTAGACGATTCGGTCGTGATGATCGGAGCGGTATCCGCAAACAAAGAGCACGACCTCGCCGTGGGATTGGCAAAAGACCTTCTAGCGGAAGCGCCCTACGATCTGAACGTACAGAAGTGCTGCTGCGCGGCGCTGATGGCGGCGGGGAGGTCCAAAGAGGCGGAGAGGCTCGTCAAAGATAACCTGAAGAAGGACAAGTCATCCCCGGATGCCAATGCTCTCGCGTCCTATTTCATGTGGATAATGGGACGGACGGCAAGCGCCGCCGCATTCGCGTCCAAGGCCGTCAAGGACGATCCGGACAACACGATGGCGATGGAGATATTCGCTTACTGTCTGATAGAGAAGGGGAAGGTACAGGAAGCAAAGATCGTCGCAGGCGCGATCAATGAGAAAGAGCCGGGCAATCCCGCTGTCGTCAGAATACTCGATATGTGCAGGACTTCGGACTGATCAGTTCTTTTTGCCCTTCATATTATGCAGGCCGGCCCTCATGTCGGACAGCAGGTCCCTCCAGAGCGTTCTTGTGAACAGCAGCAGGGCCATAACGACCTCCAGGCGTCCGACCCACATCATGAATGAGAGGAATATCTTCGACGCGCCGTTCAGTTCCTGCAGCGCGATGTCGCCAGTGTTTATGCCTGTGTTGCTTATCGCCGAGATGGACAGCCCTATCGATTCGGATATGCTTATCCCGGGTTCGGATACCAGCAGGAATATCATCGAGGTTATGACCGCCAGGATGAACATCATTATGACGACCATAGCCGACACCACCGTATCCCCGCCCACGGAATGGCCGTCCATCCTGACATCCCTGACAGAACGGGGGTGGAACATCTTGTACACACCGTTCGCGATGTACGACCTGAGTATCAGCAGCCTGTAGATCTTGATCCCGCCGGATGTCGAGCCGGACATCGATCCGAAAAGCATTACCATCCACATCACAACATAAGCGGCAAGAGGCCAGACCGAGGGGTCGGCGACAGCGTACCCGGTCGTTGTTCCCATCGACACCACAGTGAAAAGAGTTTCCCAGGCGGCGGCTCCGACGTTCACCGCGAATAAGTCTTCCGCCGCTATCAGGACCATCGCTAATATTATCACCGTCGCGGTGAGGAACCACACAACGGTCCAAATGAACTCCTGGCTCTTTCTGTATGCGGAGAATTCCCTCTTGTTCAGGGCGCGGTAGTGCAGGTAGAAATTCGTTCCGCCCAGGAACATGAAAGCCAGCACGATCACCTGTGCTGCGAAGGAATAATCGGCCATGCTTTGCCCCGCAGACATGAAGCCTCCTGTAGATATGGTGGAGAATGTCATCGTGACCGCTTCAAAGTGTTCCGCTCCGCTGACCATAAGCAGTACGATCTCTACGATCGAAAGGAGGACATATATCGAAACAAAATTCCTGGCCGCGCTCTTTATCCTCATGGAGAAGTTGTACGTATCAGAGCCGGCGAACTCGCTGTTCACGAAAGCCTTGCCCCCTATGCCCATCATCGGTATCAGGAACAGGAATATCAGGACCACCGCCAGGCCCCCCGCCCATTGCGTGAACGATCTCCAGAAGAGTATACTGTGCGGGAGGTCGGCATCCGCCATGACGGAGGCGCCTGTGGTCGTGAACCCGCTGACGCCTTCGAAAAGAGAATCGATGAAAGAGAAGCCGTAGAGATAGAACGGTACGGAGCTCACAAGGAAGGCTATCGCCCACGCGACGGACATCATCATCATGCCGCTGGCCGGCCTCAGCGCGTCCCCGCTTTTGAAGAATGTGTATTGAAACACGCCGAACACCAGAAGTATCGGGATCGGGTAAACGAATATTGCCGCATCCTCTCCGTACAGCAAAGCTATGATCAGAGGTATGAGCAGGGTGACGCCAAGCGCGACCTCGACGCCGCCGAGCATCTTGACGGAGCTGCTTTCCCATCTGGCCATGTTATTTATGCGGACGCGCAGCGTCTGGAACATGTCTCATAACTCCAGCGGCGTGTTGTGCCCGAACAGTCTGGACAGGTCAGCCGGGTTGGCCATGTGAGTGAAGAGAAGCACTTTGTCCCCTTCTCTGAACACTGTGTTCATCCGGGGGTAGATCATAACATCCCCTCTCCTGATGGCCGCGATCCTTGTTCCGTCCGGCATGTTGATGTCTCCGAGGCGGCTCTCGATAAGAGCGGACCGTTCGCCGATCGTCACGCTGAAGAAGAACTCGCTGTCCCTCTCGACAGCCAGGATCGCATTCTCGTCGAATATCAGGTTCTTAGTGATCTCGTTGTATATCACGCGGTGATACCCGATTATAGATTCGATCCCCGCGTACAGGAATATCTTTTCATATTCCCGGTCGGAATACTTCGATATTATCTTCCTGATGCCCAATCTCAGGCCCGCTATGCACGCGAGCAGGTTGCGCTCATCTATCGAGGACGCCGCTATCACGACATCCGCTCTTTGAACATTCTCGGACCTCAGGACGGACGGATCTATGAAGTCCCCGCTCACGACCGCTATGTCCTCCAGCTCTCTTGCGGCATTTCTGCTAAGCGTCTCATCGTTCTCGATTATCTTGACGATCCTTCTTTTATTCCCCTGGGCGAGTCTCCTTGCCGCCTCCATCCCGACGGTGCTTGCGCCCAGGATCACGAATTCCTTCGCCTCTTTTTCGATCCCGATCAATTTATTGAACGCGACGATGGATTCAGGGGAACCGAGCACCCTTATCCTGTCCCCCGCATGTATCTCGGCGGTCTCGTTGTTGAGTATGACGCTGTCTCCGCGGTATACGGCCATTACGTTGCAGTCCGCCGGCATTTCGATTTCCAGAACGACCTTTCCGACAAGGTTGTGGCCGTCCCCTATCCTGAAGGTCGCAAGGTCAATATCCATGCTGGATATATGATCATAAGCGATGGCGTTCTCAAGGACCGCCAGCTTCTCTATTTTTTCAGCTGTTATGAGTTCTGGCGAGATCAGAAGGTCGACCCCTTCCTTAGATGTCTTGATCATAAAATCCGGGTCCCTGAGACACGCCACCGCCTTTATGGTGGGTTTTATGCGTTTGGCCATCAGACAGATGAAGAGGTTGTGGGCGTCGTCCGGTATCGCCGATAGGATTATGTCGGCGTCGATCCTTTTTATCGCGGCCTCTATTACCTTTGGGTTGCTTCCGTCCTCGTGAAGCACGGATGCGCTCAGCAGCGCTTTTGCATTCTCAGCCTTTGAAGCGTCCTTTTCCACTATCAAAACGTCATGGACTTTGGAAAGCGCCTCCGCAGAAGTGAAACCGACGTTACCGGCCCCGATGATCACTACCTTCATAGCAATGCCTGGTCTAACCCTACGTATCAGGGAGATTAAAGATTTACCGCTTTAATGCAACAGAAAGGAAAATTCAGAAGAAAAAGTAAAGCCGCCGTAAGGCGGCAGGTTTGTTCAGGATTCTTTGTTGAAGCACAAGAACCAATCGAGGCAGTACTGGTCGCCTCCCTTCATTTCGGCCCTCTCTTTCGCCAGACCCAAGGATTTGGGCGGAGGTACGATGGTGTCATCTCCGGGTTTCCAGTCCGCCGGGGTGGCGCACTTGTCCTTATCCGCTTTCTGAAGGGCGGTCACGACTCTTTTGATCTCGTCGAAGTTCCTTCCCGTGCTCAGCGGGTAGTAGAGGATCAGCCTGATAACTCCGTTCGGGTCTATTATGAAGACCGCTCTGACAGCCTGCGTGTTGGACTGCCCGGGCATGATCATCCCGAACTTGTTCGCCACTTTCATGGAAATGTCTTCGATCAGATGGAACTGCACATCGACTTTTTTCATTCCTTTCCATTCCAGTTCTTTGATCCTTCTCAGCCACGCGATGTGTGCTGTTATGGAGTCCACGGAAAGCCCTACGAGTTCGGTGTTGATGTCTGAAAGCTCTTTTGCTCTGTAAGCAAAAGTCATGAATTCGGTGGTACAGACGGGAGTGAAGTCCGCAGGATGGGAGAAGAAAACGACCCATTTACCTTTGAAGTCCTGGGGGAATTTAATGTTGCCCTGGGTAGTGACCGCTTCGAACTCCGGACATTTGTCCCCTATAAGGGGCATACGCAATATTGTTTCATTTTCACAAGTCATTTGATGAAACCTCCTTTTCACCGCTGAACAATCGTCTGGAGGGATTATATAATTAACTGACTGACATCTCCCTTCCGATTTCAGCGGCCCCGTGCAGAAGCAGACCGCCAGTCATCGAGGCGGCCGGGGGCGCCGTCAGACCAGTTCGATCATCTTCATGACCGCGTTCCTTGCGCCTTCGATGATATCCTTGCTGAGGATGACCTCTCCAGTGCCTTTTTCCAGCGAATTCAGAACAGACTCAGGCGTTATCATCTTCATAGTGGTGCATACCGCATGTTCGTAGAAGTGGAACGTCTTTTCCGGGTTCTCCTTCTCAAGGCGGTATCTCATCCCTATCTCCGTCAGGACGATGAATTCCTTCTTTTCCGAGGACTTTGATACTTTGATCATCGATTCAGTGGATCCCACATGGTCCGCGAGTGCCAGCACTTCCCCCCTGCATTCCGGGTGGGCCATGACGAAAGCGTTCGGATGTTCGTTTTTGAGTTCCAACAACCGGGAAGAGGTGATGCCGTGGTGTATCGGGCAGAACCCGTTCCAGGTCGCGACCGGGATACCCGTCTCGGCAGCCGCGTAGGCCCCGAGGTTCGCATCCGGCACCAGAAGCACATCCTTCCCTCTGAGGGACTCTGTCACCTTGACGACGTTGGACGAAGTGCAGCAGATATCCATCTCTTTTTTTGACTCTGCGGTGCTGTTCACATACCCTATGATGACGCAGCCGGGGTGCGCTTTTCTGTATTTTTTCAACTGTTCTCCGGTACACATGGCCGCCATGGCGCAGTGAGCGTCCGGCTCTGGCACGAGGACGGTCTTTTCGGGACTGAGTATCTTCGCGGTCTCCCCCATGAAGGTCACGCCGCAGAATACGATGATGTCGGCGGACGTTCTAGATGCCTCAATGGAGAGTCCAAGGGAATCTCCCACAAAATCGGCTAGGTCCTGTACTTCCTTTGAAGTGTAATTGTGGGCGAGAATGACCGCGTTCTTCTCTTTTTTCAATTGCCGTATCCTCTCTTCCGCAGAGACCATGCTCAGAGGTAATCCGCACATCCTTTAAATCTTGTGTACATTACGAAGACGAAATGACGGAAAACCGAGAAGAACTTGCGGCAAAGAAGTTCAAGTGTTCCACCAAAGAGCGGGCCTTGTTCGAAGCGGGCATCAAGATGGGAACGATCTACCACCAGTTCGCCGGCGTGCCTTTGGACCAGGACAGCGTCGAGGCGCTGGAAGACGCCATAGAGAAAGGAGTACTGGTCCAACCGTACGTCGAGAGCATAAAGGTCAGGATAGACAGGAGCATCTTTGGTCCGAAGAAGGATGAGTACTCCTATCATTCGCTGTCCGGGGAGATGCTTGATGTTGTTTTGGTGATAAAGATCGATGACGTTAGGGTAAAAGCGGAGATGAGATATGACCCTATGCTGAAGTACCCCCTCATGTACATCTCCGACTCCGGCTGAAGCCGACGGCCGGGTATGCGTCTTAGTTCATTTCCTGAAATACATTTGGTTTCTGCTTGTCGGCTTGTCCGGTTCGGTCATGGATACAAGCCCCGCCTCGATCGCCGGTTTCAGATAGTTGTCGTACAATGCTTTGCGCGATTTCAGATCCAGGCGTTCCATCAGCTCCGCCGCGCTCGCAGAATCATTTCCCAGCGCTTTCAGGAGATTGCGCACCCTTGTACTGATGCGGCTGATATGTCTCTCCGCATCGGAGGCGACGGCGTTCACGGCGTCCAGTATAGCTTTCAGCATGTATACTATGAAATCATTTGAACTGCCCGCTCTTGTAGAACTCGCTATCGCGTCGTAATAATCAGACTGTCGCTCGCGGATGATGCTCTCGACCGGTATCCATGCGAACACCGGCATCCAGTTCACTAAAATGGCCGTCTGCCACAGCCTCCCCATCCTTCCGTTGCCGTCGCGGAAGGGATGGATGAATTCGAATTCATAGTGAAAGACGCTTGACTTTATTAGCTCATCCGCATCCGATGTATTAAGCCACTCGAAGAGGTCGTTCATAAGACCGGGCACCATGCTGTGTCCGGGAGCTGCATGAACGACACTCCCGTCGCCCGCGAACACACCCACATCGACAGAGCGAAACCTGCCGCTTTCTTCGACAAGACCGTTCATCATTACCTTATGCGTTCGTAACAGGTCTTTGATATCGAAAGGATCGATATTCTCCAGTTCTTTGTAGGCTGCAAATGCGTTCTTGACCTCAAGTATCTCCTTCGGAGGCCCGATCACCCGTCTTCCATCGATGATATCTGATACCTGTTCTATCGTCAGTGAGTTGTTCTCTATCGCAAGCGATGAATGGATCGACCGTATGCGGCCGGTCTTGCGCAGTCTGGGGAGTTTCTCCAGATCCTCTGCGCCGCGGATGCCGCCTAACGCTGCCGCTATATCTTTGACCAGACGCATCATCTCATTAGTAAGGGTGAACGGAGGATCCTTTCCCATTGCGGCGCTCCCTGTTGTCTATCAATTATGGAAATCGTTTTTATTTAAATATCTTATGTATTATCTTATGTATGATCTTGTATACTTTTCATACATATGATATTTTTCCATCGTACTCCTGCTGTTTGGGTCAGAACAGATTCTGCCACAGACCATAGGTATTATCTTATGTATTATCTTAGGTATTTTTCATATACAAGGAGGGTCCGGATCGTTTCGGCAACGGCCGGAGGCCTCGCGGAAGGAAGAAATAATATGGAACGGGGCGGATACTTAACATGATCATAGGAGAGACATATGAGCGAAAGGATCAGATGCGTCTGGGCGGGAAGCGCCCCGGAATATGAGGATTATCATGACAGCGAATGGGGGCGTCCGGTGCATGATGATGTCAAACTGTTCGAGATGCTGACCCCGGAATGTATGCAGGCAGGGCTTTCGTGGAGGACCGTGCTCAGAAAAAGAGAAGCGTTCAGGGAAGCTTTCGACGGATTCGACCCGAAGAAAGTGGCCCTTTATGACGATAAAAAATTCAGGAACTCATGGCGAATAAGGGAATAATAAGAAACCGCCAGAAGATAGATTCAACCGTGAACAATGCCAAGGCCATTCTGGAAGTCAAAGAAAAATACGGAAGCTTCGATAAATTGATCTGGGAATATGTCGGCAACGAACCCGTCACAGGTCACTGGAAAAGTATCTGGGACATGCCTCCGACCACTCCGCTCTCCGACAATATAAGCAAAGATCTTAAAAAAATGGGTTTCAGATTCGTCGGCTCGACCGTCATCTATTCATTCATGCAGGCCGTAGGCATGGTCAACGACCACGTCGCGGAATGTTTTGTTTATGAGGAGTTGACGGGGAGCAGCCAATGAGGAAAACCCATCGGTAATCGGGCGAACCTATATGCCAGGCCGTCTAAAGCGCACATAGCGAAGTCTCAGAGCATGGCGCCGTATGGCTGCCGTGCCGAAGGATTGTCCCTCTCGAGGAAAGGAACAGTCTTCGAACATAATAGGGTCTGAGTTCATATGTTCGAGCAATATCAGAGCTTTGAACCCAGCGGTAAGGTCCTGTATTATTTATAGTCCTTAACCCATACAGGATATTCTGGCATGGGGTTTTGGAATGATCAGTGACATCAAAATAGGCATCACGGGCCTTCCCGGTTCTGGGAAGACATACGCCCTTATCAGGGTGATAGAGATGCTGAAGGATTATGACCTGATCATAGGCGGTATGATCGACGAACCCCTCACCGACGGAAAGCGGAAGATCGGGTTCTCGGTAAGGAACATCCTGACAGGGGAAACACAGGTCTTTGCCAGCGCCGATATAGAAAGCAAGATAATGATAGGCAAGATCGGAGTGGATCTGGCTAAGTTCGAGCAGGTGGGGATAGCCGCCATCAAGACCGCCTGCGAAAAATGCGATATCATTGTGATAGACGAAGTGGGCAAAGTAGAGGTAGAGAGCCAGGCGTTCATAGACGCGGTGAAGGAAGCTCTGGATGTCGACAAGCCGATGATACTGACCCTTCACAAAAAATCAAGGAATCCGCTTCTGCAGGACATAAGGAGAAGGGATGACGTGAGGGTCCTCGAAGTGACCCCAACCAACAGGAACATCCTTCCGTACAAGATCCTGCGCCTTATGAACGGTGAAAATGTCTGATGCCGCCGGGTGTTGAGATAAAAGAGGGCGGGACAAGACTGCTTGTTCCGGAGATCCATTCGCTCCGCGGGCCCGGAACAAGGACCGCCGACGTTTTCTTCAACGAACAAATGGCGTTCGGAAGGGACATAACCATAATGCTTCTGAGGGCTTTGCAGAGGAACGCCATTTCGGTCGCCGACGCGATGAGTGCAACTGGCTCCCGCGGGGTCAGGATCGCGAACGAGGTCGAGAACACTTTTGTGACAGCCAACGACGCAGACCCGAAGGCCATCCCTTACATAGAACATAATATCGCGCTGAACTCGCTTTCCAACTGCACTGCATCGAACAGGGACCTGCATGTGCTTTTCTCGGAATCCTCTTTTGATTATGTGGACATCGATCCGTTCGGATCCCCGGTGCATTTCATTCAGCCAGCCATAAAAGGATGCAGAAAAAAAGGAATAATCGCCATAACGGCTACGGACACGGCGCCGCTGGCGGGAGCACAGGTAGGTAAATGCAGAAGAAGATATCAATCAGAGCCCATAAGAGGATATATGTGCCATGAAGGCGGGCTTCGCATCCTCATGTGCTCCCTGGCAAAGGAATTGGCCAAATTCGACAGAGGTATGAAGCCCCTTCTTTCTTTCTATGCGGATCATTACTTCAGGACATATGTTCAGGTCGAAGAGGGCGCGGCTGCCACCGACCGTTCCCTCGGACAGATAGGATTCATGCATTACGATCCCGATACGCTTGAGAGGTCTGTCTCCGAAAACAGGGACTCAAAGCACAACAAGGGACCCTTTTGGCTCGGCCCGCTGCACGATAAGCCGCTTCTCTCAAGAATGGAGGTCCGTGATCTGGAGAAAGAAAGACGATGCGTGAAGATGCTGAACCTTTGGAGGAACGAGCTTGACGATGAACCCTTCCTTTATGACGTGAGCGAGCTGTCTTCCTTCACGAAGATGTCCCCGCCGAGAATGGAAGTCCTCATGGAAGCTTTGAACCGGGCCGGAAAAGCGGCCCCTTCGCACATGAGTCCCACTTCTTTCAAAACGGAACTGAGCACAAAAGAAGTGATATCCATTTACAAAACGACCAGCCCCGACGGCCCTGATAACAGTTTGTGAGAAAAGTATCTTGGGAATCGAGACAGGTGAAGAATGAAGCACGTTCCCCGCCGCTGCTTTAATTCAGAATTCATTCCGACAGGATCGTATCGCATAATTCGCTCGGCGAATCGACTACCGCCGTTGCCTGCGCTTCTTTGAGCTCGCGGCGCGAACCATAGCCCCACGTGACGCCGATGCTGTCGATCCCCGCTTCTCTTGCACCGATTATGTCATGTTCGCGATCGCCTATCATGACGGATGATCCCTTTCGTTCAGGATCAATGATATCGAGGGCATATTCTATGAGCTCTGATTTACGGACGCGTGTGCCGTCAAGTTCGCTCCCCGCGATGAGGACGAAATATCCTTCGATCTTGAAATGCCTGGCGACCCTTTCGGCGTAAACGGTCGGTTTCGATGTGACGATCGCCATGGTCATGCGGGCGCCCTTCAATATATCCAACGCCTCGACCACGCCTTCATAAATAGTGTTCTCGAAGATGCCTTTTTTGGAATAATATTCGCGGTATTTGTTGACAGCGGCCTCGGTATCCTTCTCCGAAAGGTTGCAGTACTCGCGGAAAGAATCGCGAAGCGGCGGACCTATGAATTTTTTCAACTCGTCGAAGTCCGTCACCCCGATCCCGAAGTGTTCCAGCGCATAGCTGACCGATCGTGTTATGCCGGCCCCGGAGTCCGTCAGGGTTCCGTCCAGATCGAATAAGCAGATGTCTTTCATATCGCGTCATCCCAGTTCATCTTTATCAGCCACTCTGTTCTTCAAAGCTCTTTCAGGCGGAAGCACAAATGCATACGCACTTTTGGGGAAAAGATAGGAAAAGCATATATTTGTTTTTGACAGCACAGAAAGAACGTTCTGAAATGCGCCGTGGGTTTTTAATACGGCCGTAGTCTATATATCGTAGTGAGCTTCAATACAAACCCACAAACGGCACCCGCCGGGAAGCGCGGCGAGGACGGGATATCCTTTGCGATCAAATGTCTGCGGCAGGGCCGGAGCGCTCAGGCGTTCCTGATCCTGTCGGAGCCCGGCGCGGAAAAAGCGCCCGAAGCACGTTTTGCTCTGGGGCTGTGTCATTTTCTGTCCGGGGACGTCTCCGCTGCGATATCTTGTTTCGAGCAGACGCTGAACCTGCTCAAAGGCAGGTCGGCCGCTAAACGTAATATGAACGAGAGCAGCGAAACGTACATCCGGCTTACGGAAGAGCAGATCAAGGAAAAAATATACCTCACCCCCATGGATGCGGATTTCTTCGACCATTTCCCCGAAGCCGCCGAGCAGGCGGTCCTGCTGGCAACCATAGACGCCTATCTTCAAAAGGGGATGGCTGAACAGGCAAAACGGCTTTCGTCAGGGCTGATCGGCCCCGCATTCGAGGAATACAAAAAGAAGCTTCAATGATAGAATAAGAGGGTATGAAAATGGCAAACAACAGTAAGGACCCGATCCAGACGGCGGCGGAGATTCAAGCGCGCATGATGCAGTTGCAGACGGAATACATGCAGAATCCAACTCCGGAGAACCTGGCCAAAATGCAGGAGGAAACACAGAGGCTGATGGCAGAGTTGTACTCCTCCAGCGACATGGAGGCGCTCACGTCGAACGCCGCAGAGGCACTGGCGGAAGCCTTCGAAGAAGAAGGCGGCTACATGGACGATGAGGAACTGGAGGAGTTCATTGCGGAACATACTCCTCCTCCGGAGAAAGCGAAATACCTGCCGATAGGGGCGGTCCTGATAATGACCAACGTCGAGCCCTGCGAAACGCTGGCGATGACCGATGACGACAAGGAATCCTATGCATATAGCCTAAAAGAATGGTGGGGCATCAAGAACCGCAACGGCGCCATGGAAAAGATCGAATGGCTTCTCGGGGATGGACACTCCGCTAGATATCAGCCGGAGTTCGAGTTACTGCAGCAGAACGGGATCGACGCCTACAGGGCCCTGAAACGCAAGACCTCCATGGACGAGGAGTCCTTGGAATGCTACGAAGCTGCCGCAGAGGGAGTGGTGGATATCCTGGAGCTGCCGGAAAGCATGGTCACAGGGTGCAAGACGATCCGCGCATGGGACCTGGACCGCGTCGGTCTCCTCGCCCGCATATGCACGCACGTAGGCTATATCAAAGAGGACGAGGCGTGGGAATACATGAAAAGGGCGGCGGCGCAGATCAAACCGCTGTTCAAGACATGGGATGAGTATGTTGTATCAGTGCTCCTTGGCCGCGCTATCGCTCTTGGTGTCCATCAGGAGCCGTTCATATGCGCACTGGAGTTGCTGACCGAAAAGAGGGCGTTCCTGGATAAGTACCCCATCAGCAATCTTTGAACATCGGAATAAAGACGTCAGGAAAGTGCCGGTATGTACGCAGAGGTCAAGAGAAAATATGAGAGAGAGGGCCGCGAGGCGGCACTTGAGGGATACAGAAAAGCGATCGCAGAGAACAAGGACGAGAACCTGCTGAATGAACTGGCCTTCCTCGCCGCCGACTTTGCCCACACCGAAGCCCTGAAGTTACTGTTCGAGGCCGGAGTGTCGCCGGCGGCAACGGACAAATACGCACACACGCTCCTGCACCATCTGGCCATGTGTAACGAAAGCAGACACATCCCAAAACAGGCTGGAACGGTCGCGGAGGCGACGGCATTCCTGCTGGACAGCAAAGTCAGCGCCCTGCGCAAGGATGAGAACAGAGGCATGCTGTGCTACCACTACGCCGCCGAGAATGGGACGGCCGAATTCGTAGAGGTGATGGCGGAACGCGGGGTCAAACTGAACATGGGGGACAAAGAAGGTCTCACGGGCATACACATCGCCTGCGGAAGCGGCGCTGGCGTCAAGAGCGCTATACTTGACGTCGGATACAAGGAAAGGGACCTGGAGAATGCTCAAAGGGAATATGATAAAAGAGTCAGCCGCATGAAGGAGCAGAACAAGACCGACGAGGAGATCGCCGAGGACATCAACAAATGGATGCCGAACACACCGGAGAAAGCGAAGCTTAAACTCGAGGCCGCGGTCCAGCATCTTGAGGATTATTTCCGCGTGGTCAAGGCCTTCGTCACAGGCGGTGTGGAGATCGATGAAAAAATGCTGGAGCTGGCCGTGGAGAACGGCGCCAAGAAGATCGCCGCATATCTGTCAGGCACTCTGAGCGACGATGACGACGGTTCCGCCATAACGGCAGGCGGAATGACCCTCCATCAGGCGGCCGAGAAAGGGGACGCCGAAGCGATCAAAGCCATCGCACTGACGGGCGCGGACCTCAACGGTCTGAAGGATGAAGAGGAATACAAGCTGGGAGGACGCACCCCCCTCGCGGTCGCCTGTTCATTCCTGAAAGTAAACGCTGTCGACGCACTGCTATCATGCGGTGCGGACCCGTCCTTCAAAGACGGCCGCGGTATGACAGCCGCGGCATATATGGGCAGCAAAGCCACGGTCAACTCGGCCGTATTCGAGGAAAAGCTCATCCCCAGGATCATTAAAAGCATGATATCGACGGGAATGGACATCAACATGCTGGTCGACGATAAAGGAAACACTCTGCTTGTCCGCTGGTGCGCGGCCGACCGCGGAAGCTACCATAACCGGAGCAGCGTGAAGAAGGACATGCTGAATGAGATCATGAGATACGGCGCGGACATAAATATCCCCAACCTCTCCGGCGAGACCGCCCTGATGCACGCCTGTGCCGGCGATTTCGATACAATGGAGAACATACAAATGGTCTTTCTTGAACAGGGCGCGGATGTGGCCGCCGCCGACAGGAACGGCGACACGGCCCTGCACCACGCCGTCCGCAATGATGACAAACACGGCGCCAAGGTGCTCAGCGAGATGCTTCTGGAGTTCGGCGCAGACGCAAAAGCGATAAACAACTCTAAAAAGACAGCGCTCGATATCGCAGTCGAACGGAACAATGAGCCGCTGGTAAAACTTCTTCTGAGCAAGATGTGAGGTATAGGACATGGATGACATATTCTTGAACGCCTGCAAGAACGGGCAGAAAGGTATAGTGGAAGCCTTTGTAAAAAAAGGCGGGATCAATTACAATAAACGCGACCAGGCAGGATGCACCGCACTGTTCTATGCCTGCATGAAAGGCGCGCGCGACATAGTGAAGATACTGATAGACAACGGCGCGGACGTCAGTCTTGCCAACAACGAAAGCATCGCTCCGCTACACGCTGTATCCAAGAGCGGCAACAAGGAGATCATGAAACTTCTTATCGATTCTGGAGCGGACGTCAACTTCACAGACAAATACGGCAAATCACCGCTGATATACACTCTCCAGGAGAACCGCACCGAGGCGGCCAAATACCTGATCTCTCTGGGTGCGGACATATCCGTTAAAGACAACGAAGGGCATACGGCGCTGGACTATGCCACCGCCCACGGCCTGCGGGATATAATCCCTCTGCTCAGCAGCATGGGGGACAGCAAGGATTCTTCGGGCAACACACCCCTCCATCAGGCAACACACAACGGCCAGAGCGAGGTGGTGTCCGCGCTGATAAAGGCGGGAGCGGATCTGAACGCTATCAACAACGACGGCGAATCTCCCCTTGTCGTAGCGGCGATGCGCGGGAATCTGCATGTCGCGCGCCTGCTGCTCGATGCCGGCGCGGATGCGAACCTTCGCCTGCTGAACGGCAACACCCCGCTGCACTATGCGGCGGCGGGCGGCAATAAATTCCTGGGGCAGGCTCTAATCGATAAAGGAGCGGACATTAACTTCCAGAACGAGGCGGGCGAATCTCCGCTCATCGTAGCCGCTATGCGGGGGCAGAATGATTTCTCCGCGCTGCTCATCGATAAAGGAGCGGACATAAACGCGGTCGATAATCAGGAACACAGCGCTTTGCACTATGCTTCCGGAGGAGGATTCACAGAGATCGTCGAGCGGCTGGTGACCGCCGGGGCGGTGAACTGAACCGCAAGGTCAGTTTTCCCGCATCTCCGGCATGGTCGCATGAATGATGCAAATAATTTAAAAAAAGGATACCGGCTAAGTAAATGGCTAGCCGATTCCTATATCACAACACAAGAGTTTCAAGAAAAAACGTCGAAGGCCGGATCAGGGTATGAGTTCATCTACGGGTCCAAACTTGATTCCGCCCCATGATCTGGGAAACCCCCAATAGTGATCGCGGCAGGTATTGAAAATAAGGCCCGATGGGCGGTTTGACAAGGGATAACAATCTTTATAGCGCAAAAGAGGTTGGAGAGCAACAGGTGCGATTTTGCCGAGTCTCGCGATCATTGGAGCCCAGTGGGGCGATGAGGGTAAGGGGAAAATAACTGATTATCTCGATGAGACCGCCGACCTCATCGTGCGTTTCCAAGGGGGGAACAACGCCGGGCATACTATAAAGGTCGGGGACAAGGTGTTCAAACTGCACGGCCTGCCGTCCGGCGTGGTGAGGGAAGGCAACCTTGCGATCATAGGGAACGGAACGGTGGTGAATGTGGAAGATCTTCTTGAAGAGATGGACCAGGTCGTAAAGGCCGGAGGTTCTCTGGAAGGATTAAAGATATCGGACAGAGCCCACCTGATCATGAACTACCACAAAAAACTGGACGGCGCCGAAGAGAAGTACCGGGGCAGCAACGTCGTCGGAACGACCAAGAAAGGCATAGGTCCCGCTTATCAGGATAAGGCCGCGAGGATAGGCATACGCGCCGGAGATCTTTTGGAAGATGACCTGTTGAAAGAAAAGATCGATTTCAATCTGCCTCTGAAGAAAGACCTCATGGCAATGTTTGAGGCGGAACCCTGCGGATGTGACTGCGATATGCTTTGCGGTAAGATGAAAGGATGGAAAGAGAGGATCGGCAGATACATCTGCGATACATCCGTCCTTATCAACGAGGCTCTGGACAACGGGAAGAAGGTCCTTTTCGAAGGCGCGCAGGGAGCAATGCTGGATATAGACCACGGAACTTATCCGTATGTGACGTCGTCATCTACCTGCGGCGGCGGGATATGCGCCGGAGCAGGGGTAGCACCGAACCGTATCGAGAAGGTAGTGGGTTGTTTGAAGGCGTACACAACGCGCGTCGGAGCGGGGCCGTTCGTCTCCGAAATGTTCGGAAAAGAGGCAGACGCTTTGCAGAAAAAAGGCGGAGAGTTCGGAGTGACTACCGGGAGAGGGAGGAGATGCGGATGGCTGGACCTCGTGGTCGCCGAGCATGCGTCGAGGATGTGCGGGTTTACTTCATTTGCGATAACCAAATTGGATGTTCTCAATGACTATGAGGATCTGAAAATATGCGTGGCGTATGAGATCGACGGAAAAGAAACAAAATATTTTCCAGCGTCGATATCGAAGCTTGAAAGGGCTAAGCCCGTATACAGGACAATGAAAGGATGGAAAGACTGGAGCGACACGGCGTCCGTCGTCAGAGGAGGATACGACGCCCTTCCGGATGAGATGAAAGCTTACATAGCATTCATCGAGAAGCACCTGAAGACCCCGGCCGACCTTATAAGCATCGGTCCGGACAGGAATGATACGATAGACAGGAAAACGGACTGGTGGACCTGATTTATTTCCGGCCGATCCTGGCCTTTTCAAAGTATTTCCTGTCCTTCCCCAGAGGTATCGTGGCGTCGTAGCCTACTTTGTAAGTTGTCACTTCTATACTTGGGTCAAGGGATGATCCCGCTGCGCCGGGTATCGTCACGATCCTGTCGCCCTGCATCCTTGTGGCGACCGCCCATTCCACCTCCCTATCATCGAATATGTCGATATCGTCATCCACCACTATGACCTGCTTCATAGACGGGTGGCCTGTGAACGCCGCAAGTATCGCGTTCACGCCGTCGCCTTCTTTGTTCTTTGTGATCGATACCACACCGTTGAGCCAGCAGCATCCTCCTTCGGTCAGTCTGACACCTTTGACCCTCGGAACTGCCTGCCTTACGGTCTTCAATATCATCGGTTCGCGGGGAAGTCCCATCAGCAGGAAATGATCGTTTCCTCCGGGAAGGAGAAGATGGAATATGGGGTCTCTGCAAGACCATATTTTGTCGATCTTGATCACCGGCTGCTCCCTGATGACGTCATAAGTGCCGGTGATATCGACGAACGGGCCTTCTGGGGTTGTTTCGAGAGTGATCCTTCCTTCAAAGACATAATCTGAGGAAGAGGGGACAAGCAGCCCGTTATTGCATCTTCCGACATCAAGTGGTCTGCCGTGGCCTTTTTTGAACATGGAAGATGCGACCTTCAGCTCATCCGCGCCGTAATCTATCGACAAAGCGGCTGCGAGCAGGACCTCTGCCGGTAGCCCTATGCAGATGGAGATACCGAGCTCCTTCCCGTCCTTTTTGGCTTCGTTATATAATGTGAACAGATGTCTGGGAACAAGTCTCACGGCAAGCCTGTTCTTGTCCATGACCATCATCCTGTGGAAAGATATGTTCTTTTTTCCTTTGTATTCCGCTACTATAACTCCGGCCGTGATGTAGCGGCCGCCGTCCTCTGGATAATATTTAGGGATGGGGAGCGAGGTCAGATCTACCTCAACTGATTTGACCATGAATTCAGGGCTTTTTACTTCTCTGACATCACAGGGAGAATCGATAGCAGAAAGAATGTGCTCGACAATCTTATCCGGAGAGATATTCATGGCGTCGGCAACCTTTTTCCTCGTCGAGAAAATGTTCCCTGCCGCCGGCTTTCCGTTCACGTTTTCAAAGAGCACCGTTTTATCCTGATCCTTGAGCAGGATCTCAGTTATCTTTGTTGAATCGGGATCTGTATTCTCTTTCACAGAACAGACATTTTCTCCCAGAAAGTCCCTGAGTGACATGTTCCACCGTAGGCTATTCACACATATATTATTAGCCCGAAAGCAATCCTTTAAGATAGGCCGCTCAGAATGGACCGACACACGTCTCTCAAAGATGGGATCTTGTTTAATACAGTGAGCCGCACCCGAGAGATATCAATGTTGGAGTAGTTATGTGCGATGAAATCTCGCATGCCTGCCGCATTCTTCCAGTCAATATCAGGATATTTATTTTTAGTCTCATAAGAGAGTCGTTTTACGTGTTCACCGATCTGCTCCAGGGAGAAAACGCAACCGTATTGAAGCGAGAGATTGTCACAGAACTCTGCTTCTTCTGAGCCGTAAAGTTCAATAAAATGCTCTATGTCATCACAATATTTGAGAATAATGCGCAGGTTTTCTATGTCACGCTTCAAAAACGATCTTTCTGTCATGCAGTATCTCCTCCATTAAGGATGGCCTTTTCATTGCGTTATCTTCGCATACAATATCGACCTTGGTCCCGAGGGCCTCTTTCAGATCATATAAAAACCCCCCTATGTCAAAAAGGTCGTATGTCTCTGGAACTACGATGCAGAAATCAAAATCACTGTCTTTGCCATTATCTCCTCTGGCTCTGGATCCGAACAGATATACGCGGATGATGCCGTGCTCTATGGCTATAGGCGCAACTATGTTCCGCAGGTCTTCAAAGGAGATTTCTTTGTAGGCATCCATTGTATCCACGGTACCGTATCTCGCAGACAACCTTTAATGATTATGTTAAAAGGATTATGCAAAAAACCACAAAAAATAAAAATCGTTTTTTATAGGAATAAAAGCCCGGATCAAAACTCAGTGAACAGCATAAATATGTGAAGCAGAATGTGCAATCATGTCGGACGACCACACCGAGGCGATCATAAAAAAATATGCACTGCAGAATGCCGTGTTCTTCAAAGGCACCGCAAACCCAAAAGCAGTCGTAGGAAAAATACTCGGCGAGAATCCCCAATACAGGAACAGAGTGGGAGAGATCACCCCTCTGATAGAAACGATAGTGTCCGACGTCAACAAGATGTCTCCCGATGAACAGGTCAAAGCGCTTGAAGGGATCGACCCCTCGCTGCTTTCCAAAGAGAAGAAAGAGAGGGTCTATCTGCTACCAGAGTTGAAAAATGCCGTCGAAGGCAAGGTCGTTATGAGGATCGCCCCCGGGCCGTCAGGGCCTCTGCACATAGGGCACACACGCGTTTCCATACTGAATGATGAGTATGTGAAAAGATACGGCGGCAGGCTGATAGCCAGATATGAGGATACGAACCCCGAGAAGATCGATGCGGACGCATACGACATGATACCCGAAGACCTCGATTGGTTGGGCGTCAAAGTACACGAGAGCATGACCCAATCGGACAGATTCGGCATATACTATGATCATACGAGGAAATTAATGGAGATGGGCGAGGCGTATGTCTGCACATGCGACGGGGACGACTGGAGAAAAATGAAGGAAGAGCAGAAAGAATGCCCCTGCCGCAGCCTTCCCGTCAATATACAGCTGGAAAGATACGACAAGCTCCTTGGCGGAGAGTACGGGGAGGGAGAAGCGGTCGCGGTTGTTAAGACAGACATCGCCCACCCGAACCCTGCGGTAAGGGACTTCGTCGCCCTCAGGGTGGTCGATCACCCGCATCCGAGGACAGGCGACAAATACCGCGCATATCCGATGATGAACCTGTCCGTCGCGATAGATGATCATCTTATGGGCATAACGCATGTGGTCCGCGGGAAGGACCATCTCAACAACACCATGAGACAGGAATATATCTTTGGCTATTTCGGGTGGAAGAAACCCGAATACTATCACTACGGGCTGGTGAACATTCCCGACACGGTCCTCAAAACGTCATTGATCAAAGAGAGCATAAGGTCCGGAGAGTACGGCGGGTGGGATGACGTCAGGACCGGGACCGTGAGGGCGATAAGAAGGAGAGGGATAAGGCCGGAAGCGATAAGGAGATATTGGGTCGAGAGCGGGATCAAATCCGTTGACATACAGTTTTCCTGGGATAATCTGTACGGGATGAACCGCGACATCATAGATGATGTTTCCAACAGGTACTTCTTCACCGCAGATCCGGTAAGATATGACATAGAAGGCGTCGATGCGATCGAGGGAAAGGCGCCCCTCCACCCCGATCATCCGGAGAGGGGATGCCGCGAGTATCATATTGACGGAAGCAGGACAGTTTTCATATCTTCGGAGGATTCAAAGATATTCGCCGATAAAGGGCAGATAAGGCTGAAAGACCTCTGCAACCTCGAGTACGGCACCCCTGCAAAATATGCGGGCAACGACCTAGCTGTGCTGAAGAAAGGCGTGAAGGCCGTTCAGTGGGCAGGAAGGGACAGCATCAGGACGGAGCTGCTCATGCCCGACGGCAGTATAATGACAGGTCTTACGGAGGACTCCGTCTTAAAAGAAAAAGGCGGCACAGTACAGTTCGAGCGCATAGGCTTCGTCAGACTTGAAAATGTGAACAGAGATATGATAAAGGCTGTGTTCGCGCACCGCTGATCATCCGTTTGTGTCTATGAAGACAGAGGACGCAAGGTCCCTGTTCAGCGCTACCACTGAGTTCCCCACATTGACTATGGTCGTGCTGTCTCCGGGGGAGATAGCATCCAAGGTGAGTTCGCGCCCCGGCACGAACCCCATCATGATAAGTTTCTTTATGACTCCCGAATCGCTATTTTTCAGATGAGAGATGACGCCGTGCCCTCCCGGACTCAGATCGGACAGCGACGTTGTGATATTGATCCCTTCGGAAGACGCCGCTTTGCAGGGGGCGGAGCAGATCTGACAATCGATGTCTACGCTCGTCCCCATCATCTGGCACATTTTGATGGCTGACTCGTCAGACAGAGCATGCTCCATCCTGCACGCTTCTTTGTGCGCGGTGGCGCGGTCGACGTTCAGGACGTTTATAAGAAAATTCTCAATGACGTGGTGTTTCTTCCTGACGAGCCTGGCGTACGATAATCCTTCCTCGGTGAGCCGAACGCCGTGGTATCTCTCATACTCTACAAGACCTTCGTTCGCGAGGACCTTCAACATCTCGGTCACGCTTGCGGGGGAAACGCTCATGAAAGCTGCCAGCTCCGTGGTCTTCGTGGCATTCTCCCCCTCCGTGAGCCTGAGTATGTTGATGAGGTAATCTTCGCGGTTCCCCGTTGTCATCATTGCGGTATCGGTCGAAAGATAGATAAACATTAGGAATTTGGCTGCTGGCGGTGCGGTCCGCAAGGATAAGCGCCGGAGAGGACGCGCTATTCAGACCCACCGTGACAGATTTGGCTTCAAAAAACAGCGGAAAGAGTAGAGGCTGTCACCCGCGCCGAATACACTTTGGCTGAAGCTGGGTTTTGATCTCTGTAGGGTAAAAGAATCTGAAAGCCCTCGGAAACTCTTCTTTCTGCCAACAATAAAAAGGGCTGTCTCGCCGTAAGGCGAGACTTTAGGATCAGAATTTCTTCCCGATGGCCTTGGCCTCTTCGAGTATGGCGGCGTTCTTTGAGGCGGTGTCCGGAGGATTCGCGCCGGTGAGAACTATCTTGCCAACGGGTACGAACTTGAACATTCCCGCCATCGACCCCTCTATCTTGTCAGCCATCGCCTTGGCGCCGTCGGCGCCTCCCCCGCAGCTTACGACGACCGCAAGTTTCTTTCCGGATCCGATGTTGGGTACGAAATCAGGTCCGAGGAAGCTGTAGAACCTGTCCTGGAAGAGCCTGAACTGTCCGTTAGCCTCTCCGAAGTAGGTGGGAGTCGACAGGATCACTCCTTCGGCGTCCCTCATAGCTTTCAATATCTCGGCGTGGTCGTCATGTATGACGCATGCTCCGGACGATTTGCACCCCATGCAGGCCTGGCAGCCTTTTGCGTTGGAAAGAGAGTTGAGATTATACGTCTTCACTTCTTTGCCGTTCTCTTTTGCTCCTTCTACCATTGCTTCCACAATCGTGCTCGTGTTCCCCTTTTTTCTGGGGCTTGCTACTACTGCGACTATTGTTATTTAATCACCACTAACAAAATGATAGTAACAGTATATAATGGTTGTTAGTTATAAATAAATATCTTGACCGCGTAGCCGTTATCATGGAAAACAGACCGCGCGGACCGAGGATAGATTGCGCCGTGGACGCTGCTATGGCAGTTATCGGAGGGAAGTGGAAGGCCACCATCCTGTGCAAGCTTCACATGAAGGGCCCTCTGCGTTTCAATCAGCTCCTGAAGGAACTTGAGGCAGTCTCCCCAAGGATCCTCACCAAACAGCTGAGGGAAATGGAAGACGACGGGCTGGTCGTAAGGACGGTCAAAGCGGAGGTGCCCGTTTGCGTCGAATATTCTATTTCAGAAAGAGGAAGGACCCTGGTCCCGGCGCTGAGGATCCTCGCTGCGTGGGGCAACGAGAACATGTTCCGGTGCAATGTTTGTTTCGACGAAGGGTTGGTGATTCCTGTAGCGGATCCCCACACATCGTGATGCGCGTCAGCCGGTGCCCGTCTGCATAAACGAATCTGTGCACTCCGACCGATGCAACAGGATCATACACGTTATGTGTCCGTCCTGATATCGTCCCAGTCGGCACTCCCGTCATATCCGATAAGCCAGTTGAAAGCATAATGCCATTCGTACACCACCTCACCCTCCAATCCCGACGGACCCTCTCGGCCATTGATCCTGGCGTCCACGCAGGCCCAGTCATATCGCAGTATGAGGTCGGCCGCATCCAGGATATCTTCCTTTGTCCGCGGCCCTGCGCGCCTCAGGAATCCCGCAAGATCATCCTGGCGCCATAAGATGTCCGCCATCCTGGGGACGTCACAGATCTGCCCCGGAAAACCCAGTTCTTCGGTGACGCCGAGCGCCCACATAAGCACATGGCAGCACTCATATCTCCAACCGAACTTGGCGAACTCATGCGGCCCCGGCTCTGCGGCGGCCAGGAACGCCTTTTCCTGCGGGGTGAGTTGATCGTCGAGCCCGCCGCCGAGGATGTCGTTGATCTTGTTCAGATATTTTTGCGTCTCATCTCTGGTCTCTCCGTTGCTGCGCGCCTCGCTGTATACGCACACGGCGAACATCGCGAAAAGCCGATTGGCCATCTCTTCCGGCGAACGCAGCACGGCTTCTGATTCCGTTGCCGCAACAGGGAGCTGCGGCAGATACGGGATCCCCCTTTCTTTCAGGATAGCAATGGACCTGTCCCGGCGGGCCTCGTCGGAAGGCGTGTTCTCAACGTGACCGTCTATGAAGTCAGTGTTTCCTATCGGCGTATACTCTTTGAAATCGCTCTTGCCGTCGGCGGAGAGCACAAGATTCCCTTCGTGGTTCAGGAGACGCATATCCGGCATCAGCACAAGGCCGTTCACATCCTCTGCTACAGCGAACATAGTGCTGATTATGTAATTTGTGCGGTCCTCGTTATCATCCAGCTCGAAGGAACCGCCGATCACGCAGTTGAATACCTGGATCTGGCGCAGCACGCTCTGGTGCAGTTCCTTGTTCCTGCATTTTATCTGCGCGAAGAAATTGTACATCCCTCCTATGTGCCGCCGGATGAAATTCTCATCGGCATTGATGTTCACTTTAACGTCAGTGCCGTCCAGAAGGGAGACGATGATGCTTTCGGCGCCATCCTCGCCGGTTGTCGGATATGTGATCTCTTTGGTCATTTCGGCGAAACGGGCGGTCAATGATTCTTTCACCCGTTCCGGTCTGCCTATAAGCGTATAGAGCGTAATATGCGCCTGTCTGTTATCTGTCATTTCATTCACTCCTTACTGTCCCCTTCATTTTGGCGGTTCGACGGCCGCATTCTTCCTGAACATTTCCCTGTATTGTTCACAGGTGTTTATCAGTTCATCATGGGGGGCCGCCGCTATGATCCTGCCTTCGTCAAGCACGATCACTCTGTCGCAGCGGCGCATGATGCTGAGTCTGTGAGCAATGACCATTATGATCCTTTCTTTGCTCAATTCTATCATAAGATCGTTGATCTGTTCAAGATTGTTCTTGTCAAGCGCGCTGGTCGCCTCATCGAACAGCATAACTTCCGAGTCTTTCAGAAGTATGCGCGCTATCTCAAGGCGCTGTTTCTGCCCGCCTGAGATCGTCGCGCCTCCTTCACCTATTATCGTGTCGTAACCGTCGTTCATTGCGGTTATCTCATCATGTATGCGTGCGGCCCGGCATGCTTCCATCACCATCTCAGCGTCAGCGTCGGGGCGTGCAAAGAGCAGGTTGTTCATAACGGTGTCGTTGAACATGTACGGGTCCTGAAGAACCGGAGTTATGCTACCGCGGACATCATCCTCCGCCAGAGACGACACGTCTTCGCCGTTTATCAGGATCCTGCCGCCCGTGGCATCGTAGAATCTCGCAAGCAGGCTGAATATCGTTGATTTTCCGCTGCCGCTTTTTCCGACCAGGCCGATGACGCCTGCACCGTCAATCTTGAAACTTACGCCGTCCAGCACTTTTTTGCCTTTGGAATATTCAAAGGATACATCGCGGAACTCTATCGTTTCTATCTTGCCGTCTATTGGCCGGTCGCCGAAAGTATCGACCTCGTTCGCAGGCGCTTGTATGATGTCGTTGATGCGCTTAGCGGCAAGTTCGCCGTTGACATATGTGTCTTTGATCCTCGCCAGGCCGGCTATGAGCCCGTAAATGTTCCCTTTGTACATATAGATTATAAGCACTGCCGCCAGTTCCGCCATGTTGTTCGGCAGGAGGTAGAGGGCTGCGAAAAGTATGATAGACAGATCTATCCCGCCCTTGACCACATCGATCAGGTTCTGCATCTTCTTTTGATAGATCTCGCGTTCGTACTTTACGTCGACATACTTTGAACTTATGGAGGTGTGCTTATCTATGACAGGTTTCTTTGCGTTGAGTCCTTTGATCTCTTTGATGCCTTTCAGGATCTCTGCCTCATTTGTTTTGACCTTTTCCACCGCACGCTTGCTTTTCTTCATATTTTCAAGCAGGCGGGACACGCGCAGATATTCCAGGAACATCAGAAGCGCGAGGCCGGCCGCGAAGAGCAGGCCGAGAAAGACGTTCAGGACCGTTATGTACCCTATGAATCCGAGGTTGATGACGAGGCTTATGACCGCTCTCCAGATGTTGAGGTGGACGGCGCTTGCCTCCCTGCTGTCCTCGTTCATCCGTTCCAGGAAGAATCCCGAACCTTTTTCATACACGGCGGAAAGGTTCATGGACATCGTCCTGTAGGTGATCTTACGGCGTATGCTCAGAAAGAGGTCGTTGGTCGTCACTGTGTAGTAATATTCCGCGGCCATCCCCGATAACGCGATCGCGCCGACCAATCCGAACACTATGGCCGAAAGATATGCCAGCCTGTCGTAATCTCCTCCTGTCAGAGAGATGAGTACCTGCGACAGAAAGATCGGCAGAGCCAAAGCTATAACGCCGGACAGCGTCGTGAACACCCCGAAGAGGATGATCTTCGCACGGTGTTCCTTGTGAAATATCCTCAAACTTTCCAGGTTGGGATACTTGGCTGCGCTACGTAATGACCTCATCGCTCTCGCACCGAAGAAAGGGTCTATATTCTTAAGACATCGCAAGAGCAAATATGCAAAGCGTCATGTTTTAAGGCGGATCGACCGCCGCCTTGACAGCGAGCTTACGTCTTTCCGACGTAATCTTGTCATTTAGCTTCTTTTTCTCCGTCTCCTTTTTGGCCTTGCCTGTGCCGGCGGCACTCATTCTGCCTGAACATATATGGGGACAAGCCGCTTATCTAGAGTGCGGCTTTTTAAAGGCCGTCCGCTCTTATTCCTTGTAGTATATCATGGCGTTGCAGATCGCCGCCGCAATATTGCTTCCGCCCTTCCTACCCCTTGCGACTATGTACGGGACGCCGAGTTCCATTATCATTTCCTTCGACTCTACGACATTTACGAATCCAACAGGTACGCCTATTATCAGATCGGGCTTCATCTTTCCGGCCTTGATAAGATCGTACAATGCTATCAGTGCTGTCGGGGCATTGCCGGATGCGATTATCAGCGGACCTCCTACGGTCGCCGCTTTCTCCATTGAGACGGTCGCCCTCGTGCAGTTCCTGGATTTTGCCTCGGCGATGACGTCGTCGTCGCTGATGAAGCATTTCACCTTCCCGCCGTAGTTTTCAAGCCTGTTCTTGTTGATGCCCGATGCGGCCATCTTCGTATCCGTGACGATGGTGGCGCCTTTTTTGATCGCGTCTATGCCGACATTCTCCGCATTCTCGGAAAAGGCCAGATTATCTGCGTAATCGAAATCGGCGGATGTGTGGATGCACCTTTTTATTATGGAGAACCTTGGTTCGGGCCAGGTCCTTCCGTTGAGTTCGGAGGTTATTATCTCCATGCTCTTTTTCTCTATGTCTTCAGGTCTCAGTATCTCATAAACCATTTTTCTCAACTCCTCATATCTTAAAGTCTTTTTTTGCCGGGTTGTCAGCGGGTCAATCCGTTTCGATCCCCTTTCTGTATCCAGTCGTAAAGTATTTGTCATACAGTTTCGAGAGACTGTACTCGTCGCCAAGGAATCCTCCAACCACTGTCAGAGCGGTCTTTTCGATATTCTCATCTTTGACCTTCTTTGCGATATCCGTCAGGTCCCCTATCAGGACCTTTTGGTCCGGCCACGTTGCCTTATACACAACGGCGACAGGCGTTTTAGGATCATACCCCCCGGCGATCAGGGTCGAGCACATCTCGTCGATGAACCCTATGCTCAGAAATATCACCATGGTGGAATTGTGCTTTGCAAGATCTATGAGCTTCTCTTTGGGAGGCACGGGGGTTCGCCCTTCCATCCTTGTAAGGATAACGGTCTGGCTCACATCCGGCAATGTGTACTCTTTCTTCAGGACGGCCGCAGTAGCGAGGAAAGAGCTCACGCCCGGAACGACCTCATATTCTATATCAAGTTCGTCAAGTCTGTCCATCTGCTCCCTGATCGCCCCATATATTGACGGGTCCCCTGTGTGCACGCGTACGACCTTCAGACCCTTGTCTGTGGATTCTTTGATAACACCGATGACCTCATCCAGATTCATATGCGCGCTGTTGTGTATGACAGCCGAAGGTTTGGACCCCTTCAGGACGTAGGGGTTCACAAGGGACCCGGCGTATATTATCACGTCGGCCTTGTCTATCAGCTTTCTTCCTTTGACAGTTATCAGCTCCGGGTCGCCGGGCCCTGCCCCGATGAAATAAATCTTTCCCGCCATGTTGTATTCCGAGACCAGGAAGTATTACCAAGTATTATAACTTGGCACATACATCCAATACTAATCAATTCGGGGAGATACATGGATCCGGCCCGGCCAGTGAACAACGGTGCAGATATCGACGGCATGTACGTGGTCGTCAATAACAAAAGACTGAGGTGCGGTCACACCACGGGAACGTGCGCAGCGGCGGCCTCGAAAATGGCCGCGACGATACTTCTCGGCGGCGAAGAGAGGGACGCCGTCGATATCATCACTCCCAAAGGGATAGTCCTCTCGCTCAAGGCGGAAGACATAAAGGCATCCTACGACGGCGTCTCATGCGCGGTCAGAAAGGACGGCGGCGACGACACAGATGCCACCCACGGGATGCTGATATACTCCACCGTTTGCAAAAGGACAGACGGCAGGATAGTCATTGAGGGAGGAGAAGGGGTCGGGCGGGTGACAAGGAAAGGCCTTGACCAGCAAGCGGGTGACGCGGCGATAAACAGCGTTCCGAGAAGCATGATAAGAGAGGCTTTGGAAGATGTCTGCGATAGCTTCCGCCATTCTGGCGGGCTGACAGCAACGATATCCGTGCCGGAAGGGATGGCCGTGTCAAAAAAGACCTTCAACCCCAGGTTGGGAATTATCGGCGGGATATCAATACTGGGGACGACGGGGATAGTTGAGCCGATGAGCGAGACCGCTTTGATAGAGACGATAAAGGTCGAGCTGAGGATGAGAAGGGCCGGAGGGGACGAGTATATCCTGGTCGTACCGGGAAATTACGGTAAGGATTTCTGGGAAGAAACGGAAGGCTCAGAGGGGGACCCGGCGGTCAAGTGCAGCAACTTCATCGGAGATACGATAGATCTCGCGGCAGAATTCGGTTTCAAAGGTTTCCTATTGGTGGGAAATCTGGGCAAGATGGTCAAACTGGCGGGCGGTATAATGAACACCCACTCCAGATGGGCGGACTGCAGGATGGAGATACTGTCGGCCAATTCTATATTGGCCGGAGCCAGCGCCGATACGGCAGGGGAGATAATGTCATGCATATCGACCGACGACGCCCTAGACGTACTGAAAGACGCCCGCCTCATTGAAGGCACGATGAAAGAGATAATGAAGAAGATAGCTTTCCATCTCAACCACAGAAGCGGCGGAGATATGCAAACCGAATGCGTGGTCTTTTCTTCCAAATATGGAAAACTGGGCGAGACTCCCGGCGCAAAGGAGCTCATGGAAAAGATAAAGGAGCAGGCGCGCCCATGAAAATAAGAATAATAGCTTTTTCCAGAAGAGGCTGCGAACTTTCGCAGAAAGTCCGTAAAGCGTTGGCCAGGCATGAGTGCGAAATATATTCGAAGACCGCAGCTGACGCCGATGGGACGGAAAAGATCGAAGGATCGGTATCGGCTTGGACAGGGGAATCCTTCCGGACATCGGATGCGGTGATCTTCATTGGTGCGGCGGGCATCGCCGTGAGGCACATATCCCCGTTCCTGAAGAACAAGACTGTGGATCCGGCCGTTATATGCATAGACGAAACAGGACGGTTCGTCATCCCCCTGCTTTCCGGGCACATAGGCGGAGCGAACGATCTCGCAAAAGAGATATCCCAAGGCATCGGCGCGGAACCGGTCGTCACGACGGCGACCGACATACACGGAAGGTTCTCCGTTGACTCATATGCGGTGAGGAACAACCTTCACATAGGGAATATGGCGGCCGTAAAAGACATATCTTCGCTCATCGTGGACGACAAAAGAGTGGGGTTGGCGCTGGAGGTTCCGATCCCGGATGGGATACCGCCGGAGCTGGATCTCAACGGTAATGAGGATATAGGGATATTCATTTCATACGGCAGGTCGGAAGGCCCGTTCAAAAGAACACTCAAACTCACCCCTCGATGCCACATATTGGGAATAGGGTGCAGGAAGGGAACGCCGGTCAGAAGCATCGAGGCCCTTGTGAAAGAGGTTTTGGAAGAGGAGGACATTTCGGTAAAAAGCGTAAAGGCCGTGGCCAGCATAGACCTGAAAAGGGATGAGGCAGGATTGCTTGAGTTCTCCCAAAAAATGAAAGTGGAGCCCGTCTTTTTCTCATCAGAACACCTTGCGTCGCTTCCAAACATAGGTTTCACGTCTTCGGAAAGGGTGAAAGCCATCACAGGCGTGGACAACGTCTGCGAAAGGGCGGCGTTCGCGGCGTCGACGGACGGAAAGCTGGTAGTGAAAAAAACATCTAAGAGCGGGGTGACGCTTGCCGTAGTTAGAGAACCCGTGCGGCTGGGCCCGTGGGAGGAGTAATATGCAGAGCGGAGACAGAGTTATAATATTCGCAGGCACCACGGAAGGAAGGGAGATCGCGCATCACCTCGGTTCCGCCGGCATAGATGTGCTCGCATGCGTGGCGACCGAGTTCGGAAGACAGTTCATCGAGGAAAGCGGACACGTCAAAATATCATCCGAAAGGCTCGGTGAGGAAGGGATGAGGCGCATAATGAAAGAAGGATGCTCCTTTGTCATCGACGCAACCCATCCGTATGCGGCCGTGATATCCGGAAAGATAAAGGCGGCCTGCGCGGACACGGGGAAGGAATACATCCGTCTGCTCAGATCGGAGAGCAGAATAAATGACGATATCGTCGTCGTGCCGGACGTTGCTTCAGCTGTCGAGTATCTTAAGGGAACGGAAGGGAACATACTGGTAACGACAGGAAGCAAGGAGCTTGAGAAATACACCGCGATCGGAGATTATCGAAACAGGGTATTCGCAAGGGTGCTCTCCATGCCCGATGCGTCGAGAACATGCGCGGAAATAGGGTTCCAGGGAAAGAACCTGTTCTGCATGCAGGGGCCTTTCTGCGAAGAATTGAACTACGGCCTTCTGAAACAGATTGATGCAAAATATATGGTGACCAAAGATTCCGGGGAGCCCGGAGGGTTCGAGGAAAAGGTCAGGGCCGCCGGGAGAGCGGGAACAAAGATAATACTGGTATCCAGGCCGGAAGAGGAAGAGGGATACGAGATCAGCGAACTGACGGAGATGCTCGGAAAAAGGTTTGGAATAGAGCCGGTGCGAGCGGAAGCGCAGACAAGGCGCAAAGTGTCCGTTATAGGTATAGGGATGGGCAATGAGGACACGCTTACCATCGGCGCCAGGAAGGCCGTCGATGAGGCCGACCTCCTCATCGGCGCCGAAAGGATGGTAAGATCAGTTTCGAAAGGACAGGACTCATTCTTCGAATACAGGGCGGATCCGGTCATCGCCTTCATCAACGAACATCCCGAGTACAGGAGGGTCGCGGTGCTGGTATCCGGTGATGTCGGATTCCAAAGCGCCGCCAAGAAGATGATCGAGAAGATGGACGCATCGGTGTTCGAACTGGAGGTCAAATGCGGAGTGTCCTCTGTTGCATACCTGTGCTCAAGAATAGGCTCATCTTGGGATGACGCATTCCTAATGAGCGCACACGGCAAGGGGGCGAACATCGTCGGAGCGGTATACGGGAACAGCAAGGTCATCGTTCTTCTCAACGGGGACAAAGGAACCAGGGCCATGTGCGAAGAGCTCATTGAATACGGTCTCGACCGCGTGAACGTCACAGTTGGCCAGGATCTTGGCCATGAGAACGAGTGCATAATAAAAGGAAGGCCGTCGGAACTGCGGGATCAAAAGTTCGGAAGCCTTTGCATAGCGATGATAGAGAATCCCGAAGCCTGCAGGAAGAACCCCATAGGCATACGTGACGATCTGTTCATAAGAGGAGACGCGCCGATGACAAAAGAAGAGGTCAGATCCCTCTCTGTCATAAAGCTCAAGCTGGAAGACGATTCCGTTCTCTTTGACATAGGCGCCGGAACAGGGTCCGTGGCAGTAGAATCGGCATTGACGGTTCCTAACGGCAAAGTGTATGCGGTTGAGAAGGAAAGCAATGCGGCGGACCTAATTGAACAAAACAAAAAAAGATTCAAGGTCCCGAATCTGGAAATCATCAGAGGGTCGGCACCGGATGTGCTTGAAAACCTTCCGATACCGAGCCATGTGTTCATAGGAGGTTCCTCCGGTAACCTGAAGGAAATAATGGAAACGTGTTTGAGAAAGAATCCGAAGGTCAGATTCGTCATCAACGCGATCACGCTGGAAACGATCTCCGAAATGGTAAGATGCATCGACGAACTGGATATGGAAGAAGAGGAGATAATGTCCGTCAACATATCAAAGTCGAAAAAAGCGGGCAGATATCATCTCATGACGGCGCATAACCCGATATACGTCGGAGTATGCAATGGCAGGACTAACTCTTCAAAATAAGAAAATAAGAGACGCCAGGCGCCTCTTATTTGGTCTCCGCGCCCCCCGATCGGACAGGCCGCAGCCGTGGAAGATCACTCGCCCGACTTCTGTTTGGAACCCAGTTCGTTCATCTTTTTCATAAGGGCGTTGATCCTTTCGCAATAGCCGGCAAGTTTCTCGTTGATTGGCTCCCCAGTTGAATACGAGTTATAGGCAGCGATCCTCATTTCCTTCTTCACTTCATCCATTTCTCTGCTGTATTCTTCTATTTTTTCGGCCCGCCTTTTTTCGTCCTGATCATCGGAACCTGCGCAGACGGCGTCATTCAGCCCCTCTTTTGCCTCGTCTCCGGATCCCATTTTCGCACCTTTAATCTACGAGCTTATGATATTTGTATGCGGGTTCCCCTTCATTGAAGCAGTATTTTATCGAAGTGAAGTTCTTCTTGAGGGCTTTTACATCCTCCTTCACTTTTTTCGGGTCCTCTTTCTTCTTCACTACACGGGCAACAAGCTCGGCGACGGCCTTCATTTCGCTTTCTTTCATGCCGGCCCTTGTCAGCTCCTGGGTGCCGAACCTGAGACCGGAAGGCCTTACTGAACTGGTGTCATTCGGGAGCATGTTCTTGTTGCAGATTATGTTGGCGTCCTCAAGGAGCTGCGCGCAGTCCTTCCCGCCTCCGAATGCGGAGACATCGAGGGCGATCGCATGAGACCTCGTGAATCCCAGATCAGGGCAGAGCACAGGGATCCCCAGCTCGTAGAGGGCCTCTCCCAGCGCCCTGGCGTTCTTGCACGTCTGTGCGGCATAGTCCTTTGCAAAGACCTCCATCTCCGCAAGCGTCATCGCCAATGCGGCCATCGCGTGGAGGTGGTGGCTTGACGTCACTCCCGGGAACACCGCTTTCTGGATCTTCTTTTCTTCTTCTTCGGTAAGGTTCGCGCCGAGGATCATCCCGTGGTTAGGTCCGGGGAATGTCTTATGTGTCGAAGCCGAAACAATGTTGACGCCGTCTTCGAACGGTTTGTGGAACTGCCCTCCGGCGATGAGACCGAGGACATGCGCGCAATCCTCCCAGACAAGACAGTCTATCTCGGTGAATGTGTCGTTAAGCTCCTTTATCGGAGGCGGGAAAAGGAAGACGGAGAGGCCGAACTGCGCGATCTTAGGTCTTTCTTTTTTCAGCAGTTTGATGGTACCGTCCACGTCGAGGTTCATGTCCTCCGTGTTGAACGGATAGTTGATCGAACGTACGCCTCTCTGCCCGAAGGCGCCGAACTCGCATGTAGAGATATGTGCGCCTTGCGCGAGGGCGCAGGTCGTTATCGGATCCCCCGGGTTAGCGAACGCAAAAAGGACCGCCATGTTCGCTACCGTTCCCGAAACAGGCCTCACATCAGCGAACCCCGCTTCGAATATCTTCTTTGCAAGCTCCGTGGCTTTTGTTTCTACCTGGTCGACGTAGATGTTCCCCTGGTAGTATCTCTTTCCCGGAAGCCCCTCTGCGTATCTGTCCGCGAAATCTGATATCAGGATCTCTTTTGCAAGCGGGCTCATAAGGTTCTCGGATGCGATCATGGGGATGCATTCCTCGAACCATTTGTTGTGCTCCATTACCTTCTGCCTGATGAAACGACCGTTATCTGTCATCATATGTATCTGTTACCCCATTGTAGCACAAATAAAAAAGGTTGTCTTACCATAGGATTTGATACGGAGGTCTTTTGCAGACCGCTCCCGATGCAAACCGCAGACACATATGTCTGCGGCAGGAGAGATACCACACCTTTCAATAAAAAAAGAAAATAAGACTTTTATTGTGAAAAACCAATATGATTGTTCAAGAGACGAAACCCGTGGGAAACCGTTAGTCGATCATCATCACTAATGGCAAGCTCACCCAGCGGCGACAATGGTAGTGATGGTATGCTCTATAAGATACGCACGGACGGCAGTGACAAGATTAAGCTAAATGATGATCGCTGTAGAGAGGTAAAGGTAGTCGGGGACACAATCTATTATTGCGCTGGCGAAGGCTTCGAGCTCTATAAGATAAACACAGACGGTAGCGGCAAAAGAAAGATAGGCGATGCGCGGAGCAAATACAAAATAATGGGCGAGTGGATTTATTACGGCAACTGGGATGACGATCTTAGGCTATATAAAATATGCACGGACGGTAGCGGCAGAACAAAACTGAACAACGATCCGGTTGGAGATTTCACCATAACGGGTGAGTGGATTTATTACCGCAGAGACGACGATCATAAACTCTATAAGATGCGCACGGACGGTAGCGGCAGAACAAAACTGAACGATGACTGGAGCATGTGTATATATGTAGATGATGGATGGGTTTATTACAGCAACTGGGACGATGACCTCAAGCTCTATAAGATACGTGCGGATGGCAGCGATAGGACAAAGCTGAATGATGATTGGAGCGAAGACATTTATACATCAGGAAGGTGGATATATTACAGAAATTGTGATGATGGCCGCAAGCTCTACCGGATATGCACTGACGGTAGCCTCAGAATGAAGCTCAGCGATTGCTACATTAAGAACCTTATCTTTGAGGATGAATGGATATATTATACCTATGGAGAAATCTACAAAATGCGTACTGATGGCAGTAACAATGCCAAGCTGTGCGACGACATGAGCACCTGCATCAATGTTGCTGGCAAATGGATATACTATAATAACTATGGTCAATTCCTAAGACTCAATAGGGTATGTACGGAAGGTAGCAACGGGGTGCAGCTAGATGATAATGTCTTATGTGACGAGATAAATGTGGCGGGTGAGTGGGTATACTACAATGCCGGGTAGGACAGTCTCAAGCTGGATCCAGTATTCCACGAAGGCGATGACTTCCAGATAACCGCTATAAGCGGCGATAAGGGCAACGTATTGGGGGTAAAAGTAGGAGATGATCCTTTTCGTGTTTCATGAGCACAAGGTTGTAGATACTGTTTATAACTATTTACTGTAGCAGTTTCTTCATCGTTATCGCCAGCATAAAAGAAAGAATCAATATTACCCCCACCAACAGCATCTCCTCTAAAGAATATTCTTCCGATGATGCCTCTTCATTAGAACGGCTTACTCCTATAGCTCTGAATACAGATGGCTCTGTGACAGCATATTCAGTTCCTGCAATGTATAACATATTATCAACGACAATGATTGGAAAACCTTTCGAATTCTCAACACAATATGCATTAATCGAGACTTTATCGCCATAATTCACTGTTATTATTCCGGAGTCTCCTATTAGGATGCCGTTATAAGTCCAATCTATTGAAGGGTTGTAATAGAGGGTAATGTTTATTTTTCTTGGTAAAAAATGCCCATATAATACTTCTGGCTCTCCAACTTTATGATCTTGTTTGAAGGTAAAAGGCGAAGCGAAGAAAGAATCTGAATACCAACCTCTGAACTCGTAGTCTTTTAATTCAGGATGCAATTCTTCCATCAAAGCAAAACCACTGCGCGTGTTTGCATATTCCTTTGCATATGTTTCTTTTTCGGATTTGAACTCTGTGCAAACTATGTCACCATTAAAGTTATTGTTTGATACCGCTGACTTCCCATAAACAATCGCGACGGCTCCGCTTTCTAAATAAAAAGTAGCGTCGGAGACATTTGCACTGTTGGTCAAATCCGAAAGTAAAGAGGGCGCTGTGCCTATGATTAGTTTGTTCTCTATTATGATTGCATTTTTAGATGATACCGTTCCTTCAATTATCATATTTTTAGAAATGGCTCCATTCAGCAGTTCTAGGCTGCCTGCAACATAGTACTCTGCCCCACTAATAGGCTCCCCCTCCACAAAAGCAACGACTTTTACTAAACCTCCCTCGTGAATATCCACTCTGCTGAGTGATGCATAGGGCCCCCCGAACTCAATCTTTCCATTATTAGCTACAACAAGTTTAGACCCAATCCCCATAGAGAACGCAGAAGAGTCTTTGCTACCTGAAACGATTGCGCCTTCGACAGTTAATGTCACATAGTTACTTATCGAAAGGTTGTTATTATTGAGTTGAAGGGTTACACCTTCTTTAATGGCACAACTCTTCTGAATTATGACTAAATCAGGTTGTTTACGTGAAAGATAAATTGTTTCGCCCTCAATTGAGTCACCGAGTGCGGTATGTATGTCCTTAAAAATCATCTCTCCACTTTTACCATAGCTTACGTCAGATAAGGGATCGTTTCCCGCGCTATTTCGCTTTATCACTGTTCCTGAGAGTACTTCATATCTTCCGTGACCAGAAACGTTTATCACAGTTTCAACAGGCTGTATGACGGTTACATTTTGAGAACCAGTCCCAATCAGCAACGCTGAGCCCGCACTTAAATTGATTTCGACCTTTGATGAACCATTGGATAGACTAATGTCTCCTCCGATATAGTATGTCCCTATTATGTATGCGGTGCTCGATAAGCTAAGAATTTCCTTAAGGGATGAAAAATAATGTATCACGATGTTTTTGCTTTCAGGTGTAACCTCACAGTATGCGGCGTTAATAGTGATCCACCCGGTATTCAAAGGCATTTCGGCGTTGGCATATGCATAATACTTAATCATTCCGGTTGTTCTGTCATTAAGCGTTATTCCCAAAGGTGAGCTTGCAGAAATAGTAGAAATGCACACATCATTGAGCATAACTTCTATTGTTCCTTCTACCTGAAGAGCGGACGACCATCTGTAATGAGTGGAGAAATGGAGGTTATATTCTTGTTTATTATCACTATAGGTCAAGTTTTCGGTAGAAATTACACTATAAAGAGGCGCTTGATCCTTTAAAACGTTAACCCCCATTCCATCAACGGCCCCGGAGCCATCTAGCAGCATAGATCCGAAAAAGATGTGCGATATCGGCCCCTGCTCAGAATTTTTCAGGAACAATAAGATCTTTGATTCTGTCGTGAGCAGGCCGGAATCGAATGAAATTCTACCATCATAGCTTTGTCCAATGGCGTATATCTCGTTAGAAAACAGTAACGCATATTCAATCAAAAAGGTGGAATAACTCATAGTGACCTTTTTTGTTATGTTGCTGTAGCCATGGTATATTCTTTGGCTGTCAGCGTGGTTTAATGTGCCCGCGTCCTTAAAATAAACTTCCGCAGTATTTTTGATTGGGCCCTTAAGGAATTGTATTGTTCCCCAAGAGTAATCGCTACATCCGCTTGATGGTTCCTGCACAAGGAGTATATTGTATTCTTTATCATACTCGACCCCTGAGAACGTCACTTCTTTTTTTGATGGATTGACCGTTCCAAAAATCACCATTTCCTCCGTGACCAATATGGCCTGTTCGGTGGGAAGCAATGTTTCTATAGAAATGCGGTCTCCGACTATCTTGCTCTCTGTACCAATAATTAATTTTGATTTTTCGGCGATTGTCACATCTACATCCGCAAAAGATAGTGTGCCATAGTCGTTGTTGAACACATTCGTTAGTGCATTATTTTTTAACATCATGGTGTCTGGATATTTTATCGTCGTCTCCCCCACCACCATCAGCCTCGGACTTGGACCATTGGCGTATTCCAAAAAATAATGAGATCCGTTCACGTATCCGCTAACAGATGGTTTATTATTTTCCATGGAGACCACCAGCCCGGATGTGTTTATGGACTCGACCTTCGTTTCTCCGGCGACAATGATTCCGGAGTAGCTACCACCCAGTCCGCCATCGAATGTGTAAGGCGTTCCGTAATTCCCAACCAGCAGAATCCCGTTGGTCAACTCAACACTTTGGGAAAAGACAATGTTTCCGTCGTAATCGGAATTAACCGTAAATAGCACTTCAGACACACCGCCGTAACCACCGATGTTGCTTTGGAATGTTCCGAAAACTCCTATTTTCAGATTGTTAGCTTTGTTCAGCTTAAGTTCTGCCAAAGTTATGAAAACGCCGCTTTGGTATGTGCCAACTTTTACCGTTCCGCTTACATCCGACCCTTTGCAGACCACAATTTGGCCCTTCTGCAGAACGCCATCTTGTGTCCTGTCAAGATAGAATCCGCAATTAATGTTATCGTCGGTTCCCTCTATAATGACAGTTCCGTTGTTTAAAGAGGAAACCAATCCTTCTGTTTCTTCCGACAGCATCGATATTGAAGCCAGTGAAAAAATGGCCACAACTATAACCGATAATGTGAGTTTAAAATGGCTATTCATTGTACTGTCCTCAGCATTATTGGTCAATTTCTACTCGTTCGTTTAACGAAGGAACCGTGAGCAGATAGCTATCAATCTCACTAGAAGGTATAGCATAGCTCATGCCCTGTACTATGTTGTTGTCATCATCTCTGAGTCTGAATGACATCATTCCGATCACTTTTCCATCCTTGTTCAGTATCGGGCCGCCGCTGTCTCCTTCATTTATCGGCGATGAAACTACAACGCACACTCTTTCTACGCCGTTTCGTATGATGATAATCTCCGGTATGGAAACAATACCATCCTTAACAGACAGGCCGTATCCTCTCGCATTACCCACTGCAAAGATCTCCTCTCCAAATTTTGTACGGTTTGTGTCAATAACGAGTTTGTCGCACAGAATATCCGTTTCATAGAAACCTAAGACCGCAATGTCCTTCCTTGTGTCATAAGAAATAACATATAGATTATGTCTCTGTTCCGAGTCAAAAAATCGTGCCCAAATATTCTCATAGGCTTTGGTCGTGCCGCCTTCGGTGCTCATGACCACGTGCGCATTGGAGAGAACCTTAATCCCGTCATGATCAATGATAAACCCGCTACCATATACCGTTGCCCTATCGCCATCACCACATTCTATTTCGACAATTCCTCCCATGTATTCTTCTAAGTCGAATGAACTATTTTCATCAGTATGGAAAAAGAAGATAAACACAGACAGAATTACTATCAAAGAAACAGCTGCAACAGAAAAAATATAAGAGTAAGTGGTTTTATTCATTTGACATCCACAAATTTGTAGAAAACGCGGGTATTGAATCTGAAATAATCAAAGTCTTCTCCTGCAAATCTAAATTCATCTATGTTCCTCTCAACAATATGCATGTTTTCCGGACTGTCCGGCACGCAGCCTATCCAATGGGATACGTACCAAAACTCCCCCATCTCTCTGACATTCTTCCTTATGAACGCCGTCAGTCTGGTAAGGGCTCTTAGAGACATTTCATACTTTTCAGGTTCATATGTTTTCATGTCGCGTGTATACATGAACCTATCACTTCTGAATTCACAACCATATTTCGGAAGGGCATCCCTTATCGAATCGAACATACCATCATACTGGCCCCCTATAGATGGATAATAACGCACTTCATCAATATTCCAATCGGGATATTTGAATGGCCTTCCACCATCTGCATTGGGATCCTGGATGACAACATCCAGGACAAGCGGTTTTGGCGTGAATACAAAGGTGCCGGTGCTCATCGCATTACCTCACGTTGGGGTGCCAAAGAACGCATGCGCCTCCGTTGTGCGCCCCTTTGTATGGTAGTGTTGGAAATACCCCGGTGATCCGTGGGGTGGATCTAGAACAGGCGGTGCCCCTAATACGCTTGCAATCGATGAAGCATATGACGATTGGTAGGTCCACACGCTATGCATTCCTCCGTTGTTATTTGTCATTTTCATAATTGATTGTGCCTGAGAGGAAGTTATCTCCTTTGGTATGATAAATGCACTTGTTCTATCGCCTTTGGTGTTTTTGTGCAGTATTGTATAATAATAGCTATATTTGTCAAGTTTTGTTATATCATATGATAGGTCGTAGGCCATATATGTAGTGTTTCCAACTGAAACTGATATTAATATGCCGTCCTCCTCACTGTACATTATGCCGTCGACAACCCCTTTCCACTTGATATTCTCATAGTTATTGGGATTAAAAGTGGCAGTCAGTACTATTCCCATCACTTTACAGTAGTTTGTAAAACCGTCAAGGATGTCAGTTCCGACGTGTCCGCCATTCCTCTGGTCGTTTGCTAAGTAGGCTGCAATTACCATGCCTGCAGCCGCTCCCCCTATAAGGATTGCATCAACTAGAGATATTACAACAGGAATCGCAAATATGACAAAAACAAAACAGTCCTCATACGGATCGTACAGGTCCCTCAGCGACGATGTCACTCCATCATATGTAAATGTTATGTCGTAGAACTTGTCGTTCTCATCATATATCACATAATAGTCGAACAATGTCCAATCAATCAGATCAGAATCAACATTGTATGTAACGGTCGGTTTACCGTCAGAACCTAATGTTGACAATATGTCCATTTGTATATTCTTTATTGATTCAGGCACGTTAGGAAACAACTCTCCGACAGTTGCAGAGACAGCGTATGTCAGGTCTCCTCTGAAGTTATAGCTATATTCCCCCGAAACATTATCAAAAACCGCCCCTAACTTGTTGATAAAGGGATCTGTGTTGTTATCAATCACTACTGTTCTTGGAATGTATCCAGAGTTCATGTCTGTATCTGCATCTTTCATCATTGGAATGGCAGTTGCTGCCAAAACCATGATTGCTATTACAGCCATCACACTAAGCATTGTTATTTTTTTCATTTGGCTCCCCCTTTTTTCTAGTTAATAAAAGCCAAGTAGCAAAAAGATATGTTGTATATATTTACCTTTCCTGGACCAGAGCTCCGCTAACGATAATGTAATAGTGAAAAAAAGGAAATGGGGCGCCCCTGATGTTAACACTATTTAAAGGCGTTCCTCCATACATATGTCGTCAACGACTTCTTTCCCTGGAATGGCGTACTCTCCATCTCCATCGGGGAACAACAGCTTCCGCTATCCGTCTTTACCCATAAGGTAGGACACCGGGCTGGAATATCCGCCTTCCGTCGAGAAGTAGTAGGCCGATTTCCTGTGCGCTCTTTCCTTACCTGTTTCGTCAAGGATCCTTTGGCGCGGATGTCATAATACCTTCTATAGAAGATAATGAACCCTCCATACTCAGAATCCCACCGGTCATCCTTATGACCGAAGCCCCCCTAAGTTGATCATGCTCGCGCCGGCGCCCAGCGTCACTGCCGTGTTCTGAGTGTATGCGGAAGTAACGGAATCATAAGTTACCCCTGACAATCAACGATCATGAGACGTATAAAAGTAACCGTAATAGAGTATGTGCCAGACTATATTATATAGATGTCCTGCGGCAGCATTTCGTTTGTGCTCACATACCGTATGGCGGCTGCGAAGAAAGGGGGTTTTCGTGTCAATAGCTCTATCCGCAGGTGGCGGCCGGTCCGACCGCCCTGCTTACGTCATGCCATAGTCACGCCGAGCTTCCGGCAGGCCTTCGTCCCGGTCCTTACGGCCTGCGCGGCAGCTCGAAAAATGGTTTTTTCAGGGGTGATTTTCCAGGTAGACGGCGTCCGACACCTCTTCGCCAGGTAAGGTGTACGTGCCGTTTCCGTCGGGGAATGCGAGCTTCCATTGCCCTTCCTCCCCGATGCGGTAGGACACCGCCCCGGCGTATCCTCCCTTCACTGTGAAGGAGTACGGCGACCCGCTTTTTGCTCTGCCCTTACCTTCTATAGAGGAGTTCTGCCTGAAGACCCTGTGGCCTCCGCTCCAGAGGGCCGCCGCCGCGGCGGTGATCACAGCGATGAAGATCAGGATGCTGATGACGGTCCACTTGTCAACAAAGGTCATGGGAAGCCTCATGTCCTCCGTGACGAAGAAGAACACTATGCCTGCGATAGCGGCTATCACCGCAACGAAGATCCAAGCGAAACTGCGCTCCGTGAACAGTGCGGCCTCGTTGTGTATGCCTTTTCTTTCCCCTTTTCTCTTTATTTTATAAACAGCGGCAACGACGGCAACGAAAATACCGATCAAAGCCAGTATCAGGTTCAGTAAGGCCCATTCTCCCTTTCCCTGTTCTTGGGGCGAACCTATATGCCCTTCATACAGGGCCTTGACGACCAGATCTGACGTGATATGATCGAACGGCTTGTCCCAGCCGGCAAAGATATAGCCTTCGCGTGAGGGTTCGCCGGGTGCGGTGGCGCTACCGCCGTGGGGTACCTTCTCCGCTTTGAGCACGGTGTCGTCCCAGTCAATGAAGGTGACCGTGTGCATATCGTCCCTTTCCCATACGGTGTAGAGAGTAATGTTGTAATAGATGCGGAAACTGCTGCCGGGAGAATGTGTGGCTACGGCAGAGTTCTTGTTGGCCGCCCAGCCCAAGAAGGCATGATCTGCTTTTACCAGATCGCCCTGTCCGAGGACGGCGACGAACTCGGCGCTTGAGTATGTGTTATTATCTACAGGAGCCGTACCGGAAGTGTTGCCGTTACCGTCATAGGTGACGGTGTATCTCACTGTGGTCGGCGGAGTAGGCGGTGTAGGCGGAGGCGGCAATTGTGCCCACTGGGCAAAAACAACTGTGTCTGCGGTGATCACAGGGTTCAGATCGGTGTAAATGATCCCGCTGCCGTCCCTTAATGCATTCCACTCTGTGAACTCATAACCGGCCATGACCGGGTCATTAGGCATCTGCGCGCCGATGGCAGTGTTTATTCCGACCGTTGCCTTTTTGAAAACGGTATCATCCGTGTCAGAATGGTTCTGCATAAAGGTGACGATCACAAGCCTGTTGACGCCGATATAGCCGATGTCGAAGTTGTTATAGCCTTGAGTGAACGGGTCCGTCCAAGTGACCCCTTCGCCGTCAGTGCCTATTTGAAAGCTATAGAGGCCATCATCCGCAGGACTTCTGGAATATGCTGTGGCCGCGCTGTTATCCGAGAATATGACTCCAGGCGCTACGCTGACCTTGTTGAGGTCGGCGTGAGATATCCAGATGCCGCCTCCGTTTGCCGAGGTGGTGTTGCCCGATATGGTGCCGCCATTGATCCTGACATTGGAATAGGGATCGACGCTGTTGTTGACATAAATACCTCCCCCGTTGCCGCTGACACCGGAATTGCCCGCGATCTTGCCGCTTTCCATGGTGAATGTGTTATACTCGTTGAAGACACCTCCTCCCCACGTCGCGGAATTGTCTATGATGGCCGCATTGTCGTACATGGTGAACAGGCCATAGTTATACACGCCTCCGCCGCTGCTGTACTGGTACAGCAGCCCTTTGTTATTGGATATGAGGGCGTTGCCGGACATGTCGAAGACGTTGGTGAGGTAGTTGAACACGCCTCCGCCGAAACGGGCTTCGTTCCAGGAGATCTCACCCCCGCTCATCGCGACGGCGCCCCTCCAGTTGCATATGCCGCCGCCGAAGCCTGACGATGTGCCGCCCAATATGGCTGTGTTGCCGGAGATGGTCCCCCCGGACATGTTGATTTTGGCGCGGTCTTCGTTGTTCACGCCTCCGCCGGTATAGGAGGCGGCGTTGCCTAAGATCGCTCCTCCTGAGAGATTGAATTCGGCACTGGCCTCGCAGTTGTGTACGCCGCCGCCTTCACTGGCCATGTTGCCGTAGATCGTGGAGGGAACGTCGCCCTGGGACATATTGAAAGTGCCCGTGTTGTACACGCCGCCGCCGTAAATGGCGGTCGTGTGCCCGAAAATATCCCCACTTTTCATTGTGAACGTTCCGCCGTAGTTATACACTCCGCCGCCGTAAGAAGCTGTGTTCCTGTAGATCTCCCCGCCGTTCATTGTGAACACAGCGGCGGCGGTGCGGTTGGCAACACCGCCGCCATAATTGGCCGTGTTACCAAAGATCACCGCTCCTGTGTCAACTGTGAGTATGTTTGAATTATATATGCCGCCGCCGTATTGAGCCGCTTTGTTCCCAGAGACCGTTGCGCCCGAATTCAGTATAAGCGTACCTTCATTGTAAACGCCGCCGCCCTGATTCGTACCTGTAACATTCCCGCCGGTGATCGTTATATCGCTGAGGTAAAGCGTACCGCCCGCAGCTACACTGATCGCGCGGTTTAGCCCGGTCGCGTCGATGGTGAAGGGCGCACCCGGAACGTCCGCGCTTGTGAACCTGATGATCTTATTTGCCGGCACGGTGATCATGTCCGCCGCCGCGGCAAAGGCGATGTCCGCAGTCAGTTCTATGGATACGGGGTCGCCGTCAGCGGCGGCTGATACGGCCGCTTTGAGTGCGGCGAGATCGCCAGCCTGAAGTGAAGTGTCCCATTCCAATTCCGGGTCGCCGACGCTTTCATCCGAAACAAAAACAGTCAGTGTGGCAGTTGCCATTACCGTTGCAACAAATGCAAATAATACGCATTTCTTTATGGTTATTGATTTAAAGGTAAAAACCCCCATCAAAAAAATTGATAGATGAGTTATGGATAAAGGTTATCTTCATAAAATATGTATCCAGATATATTTTATGGTGACATTCGGCCAAGTTTCCGCTTACGAGGAATGCCCTCCCCGCCGCATTACATTCTGGTGGCATAAGCGGGTATTCATATGTCATTCTGTCCGAAAAGAGGGAGATAAATGGCAACTCAGTTGCTGAAAAAAATTCCTACCATATAATTATTTTTTACAAATTGTTTAGTAGTGGAAACGCATTCGGTCATCGTAACATGGATAACTTTGTTCCGGACAACGGCCTAAGCGGCGTGCTTGGAGACATCAGAAAAGGAAAGATGGTTCTAGTCTACGACTTCGATGACCGCGAGAGGGAAACGGATATGACGATCGCATCGGAATTCGTTACTGCGGATGCGTTGAAGATGATGAGGAACGACGCCGGCGGCCTGATATGCACCACGACGCCTAACAGAACGGCAAAAGAGCTGGGGCTTCCATTTCTTTCGGACGTCTTTTGGAACAACAGAGAAGCTTACCCCCTGTTAGGCAGGATGGCGCCGAACGACATACCCTATGACAATACGAAATCATCATTCGGCATCACGATAAACCACAGGAAGACATACACGGGCATAACCGACGGCGACCGTGCGTTCACAATAAAAGAGTATGCGGACACGATCTTCAGGGACGCGCCGGCAGAGGAGAGGATAAAGGACCTCGGAGAACATTTTAGGGCTCCAGGCCATGTGCACCTTCTGAACACTTCCTCGAAATTACTAAGAACAAGACACGGGCATACGGAACTATGCACAGCGCTGATGTATATGGCGGGAGTAAGGCCATCGGCGACCATCTGCGAGATGCTCGGTGACGACGGAAGATCGAAATCCAAAGAAAAAGTGATGGAGTATTCCAAGAAGAACAATATGCAGTTCGTCGCAGGGGGGCAGATAATGGAGGCATGGGAAAAGTTCTTGGAAAAGACAGGAACGGACGTGTAATGAAATGGTAAGAGTGATGGCATCCGGAGTGTTCGATATTATCCATACCGGGCATATATCCTATCTGCAGCAGGCCAAAGCCCTCGGCGACGAGCTGATCGTTGTGGTCGCATGCGACGAGACCGTGAGGAAGAATAAACACGAGCCGATCACCCCTGAGGGTATGAGGGCGAAGATAGTCGAAAATCTCAAACCCGTGGACGAAGCCATAATCGGAAAAGGAGGGGATATCTTCGACACGGTAAGGAAAATATCTCCCGATATCATAGTTCTGGGATTCGACCAGACGTTCGACGAGAATGGCCTGAGGAAGGGGCTTGAGGAGCACGGTCTGGGACACATCATAGTGACCAGGGCCGCCGAGTACGCGGAAGACCTTACAGCCACCCGAAGGATAATCCAAAAGATAAGGAAACTGGAGGACGGAACATGAAAACGATCGGCGTCGCGGACACTACGTTCGCGAGATTCGACATGGCGTCCGCAGCAATAAATGAGCTTGAAAGGACAGGCACCGGGTTCAGGATAGAGAGGTACACCGTCCCCGGGGTGAAGGACCTGCCGGTCGCCTGTAAGATACTGATCGAAAAGAAAGGATGCGATATAGTCATGGCCCTGGGGATGCCGGGGCCCGAGGAAAAGGACAAGATGTGCGCCCACGAGGCCTCCACAGGGCTGATCAGGGCGCAGCTTATGACCAATACGCATATAATCGAGGTCTTCGTCCATGCAGACGAGGCGGGAGACGACGGCGGATTAGCTTCCCTGGCCGAAAGCAGGACCAGGGAACATGCGGTAAATGTCTACGATCTGCTTTTCAGACCGGACAGGCTGAGGCGTAATGCAGGCACAGGACAGAGACAGGGGTTTGCGGACGAAGGTCCGGTAAAACAAAGGTGAGAAAATGAAAGCATATAAATTAGGAATGGTGGCGGCGGAGTTCAACTTCGACATCACATCCATGATGATAGAGAGGGCGAGATCCGAAGCGGAGTTCCTCGGGGTTGAGATAGTAAAGACCATAATGGTCCCCGGCGTCTACGAGATACCGCTGGCGGTGAAAGCATTGCTTGAGAGGACCGACGTCGATGCGGTCATAACCATCGGAGCGGTCATAAAGGGGGAGACGAAGCATGATGAAGTGGTCATCGCGCAGGCGTCCAGACTTGTCGCGGATCTCCAGCTGGAATACAGCAAGCCGGTCGCATTCGGAATAACAGGGCCGGATATGACGCAGCTCCAGGCGATGGACCGTATCGAGAAGGGAAGGGATGTGGTGGACGCCGCTGTGAAGATGCTCAAAAGGCTTGAAAAGGTGTGAGGGGGGCCAGCTCCCGCATCACCTTAGCTATTTCAATCTCAAACATGGTTTTTATATCCGTTTTTAGAATATAATGACCTCAAATCCATAATATTTTGTTAAAACCCGCACACCTGACATAAGGTCTAAACCTTTTCTGCGCGAACTCGAGAAGGACCCAGAGATACAGCAGGATTAAATATCACAGAGCGTGATATAGTTTACATTGGAGTATACATCCACCTTATATTATGGATGGATGAGGGGTCAAAGACTGGTAAAGTGCTTGGAGAATGCAATATGAAAAGAAGAAACCCATCTAACAAATTGGATTATATGTCCAATTATTACCCAAAGAAAACCAAAAGAAAAGGAGAGTGTGAACAATGCACATAATGGAGGGGTTCCTGCCGCTTCCCTGGGCAATATTCTGGACACTGGTCGCCATACCGTTCTGGATATGGGGGATAAGGGCGCTGAGAAAATTCCTGACCGAACACCCCGAAAAGAAACTGTCGCTCGCACTGTCGGGGGCGTTCGTCGTCATCCTTTCTTCACTGAAAATACCTTCCGTCACAGGCTCATCATCGCATCCCACAGGCACCGGGCTGTCGGTGATGCTTTCCGGACCGTGGATCACTGTGATCATATGTACTATAGTTCTGTTGTTCCAGGGGACATTCTTAGCTCACGGCGGATTCACGACGCTGGGGGCTAACGTATTCTCGATGGGCATCGCCGGACCGTTTGCTGCATATTACCTATTCAAATATCTCAGGAAAATGAACGTCAACCCCGTCATAACGGTTTTTTCGGTCGCTTTTGTCGCAGACATAGTAACATACCTTGTGACCGCGTTACAGCTCACGCTGATAGTTCCGCATGCGGACATATCGTCGTTCGCTCAAACGTATGCCACGTTCTTCGGGATATTCGCGACCACACAGATACCCATCGCCATAGCGGAAGGAGCACTATTCGTGTTCTTCTTCAAGTACCTCGCCGACATCAGGCCCGACCTTGTCAAAGGCATAGGATTCGACACATCGGTCCGTCAGTCCAGAGGCATACTGAGCGATGAAACAAAAGATAAGATCAGTATCTTTACTTACAAGACAAAGACCCGTCTTATGCTCGTTTGCTTTGCCGCCGTCTCCGCCGCCATGATACTGCTTGCATATTTCTTTGCGTTCTTCAGGGATGTGGGGGGTGCGGACGATGCCGGTGCGGATGCGATATTGGATCTTAATCCCGATTATACGCCATGGATAGAGAACTTTATACAATTCAGCGAGTCTCATCTGACCATTCTATTCCTCATCCAAACAGCGATCGGCATCCTGATACTTGCGTATATTGTGCATGCCTTCCAAAAAAGAAAACGTGAAAAGGCCGAGGAGCCGCTGGAAAGCACATGAGCGAAGAGCACAGCAGTGAGTTCAATTCGGTGGATACGGCGGCGTACAGGAGCCCTATGCTTCGCTGGTCTCCGCTGGCCAAACTTTTTCTCATACTTTCACTGCTAGTGCTGGACATCGCTTCGAAAATAATATGGATGCCTGTTTTCGCATTTGTGATAGGGCTGTCCCTATTCCTTTACGGCTCCAGACTAAGGCCGCCTGTTACTTTAATGAAACTCTTTGTCTATGCTCAGGTACTCATAATAATAAGCGCCGTCATTTTTGCGATCGTAACACCGGGGGTGTCGGTCGCATCGGTGAAAATAGGCATAACGATCAACTTCACGGACGCAGGCGTTTCGTTCGCCACACTGGTGTATGCAAGATCTACCGCCGCGCTTCTTCTGCTGTACTCCTTCGCGGTCTCCACGCCGGTTCCGCACCTCGCCGACGCATTGAGGAAACTTCGGTTCCCGGATGTTTTCGTGGAGTTGCTCGTTCTGATATACCGCTACACTTTCCTCCTTATGGAGACCGCGGAGAGCATGCACCTTGCCGCTGAATGCAAGTTTGGCTATTCAGGATACAGGAGAAGCATGAACACCACGGCAAGACTGGCGGTCGGTGTTTTCATGCGGTCCCTGGATACGGCTGAAAAAGGCCAGGTCGCATTGCAATGCAGGAATTACAGGGGGGAGTTCCAAACCCTTTCATCTTTCAACAAAAAAAGCAAAGCGGCAACAGCGTTCTGCGCGGCCTTGGTATGCGCCTCCGTAATATTTTTTATCGCGCTGCAGGAAGGAGTGTTATTAATTGGATAACGAGAAAGAAACGATACTTGAAACAAAGAACCTTAGCTATAGGTATGAGGGCGGGAAACAGGCCCTGAAGAATGTGTCCGTCAAAATCCCGACAGGATGCAAGGTCGCTTTTATAGGGCCCAACGGCGCCGGTAAAAGCACGCTTTTCATGCATTTCAATGGCATACTGAAACCGACCGAGGGAGAGGTGGAGTACAATTCGAACAAGGTCGAGCACACAAAGAAAGGACTGCTTGGCCTTAGAAAAGAGGTCACGTTCGTAACGCAGAATCCAGACGATCAGATATTCAACGTGATAGTCGAGGATGATGTGGCCTTCGGCCCCTTCAACCTCGATCTTCCTCTGGATGAGATCCGTAAGAGGGTTAAAGATGCTCTGAAAATGGTGGGGATGGAAGAGGAGCGTTCAAGGCCGATACACCATCTGTCATTCGGCCAGAGGAAGAGAGTGGCCGTGGCCAGCGCGCTGGCGATGTACCCGAAGGTATTGATAATGGACGAACCCACCGCCGGTCTGGACCCTGAAATGGTGTACCGCCTTTATGAGATAGCAGATGAGGTCAACATGAGCGGTTCCACGGTCATAATATCTACGCATGATATCGAAACCGCATATTCGTGGGCGGACCTGGTGATTGTTCTTTTTGACGGAGAGGTACTCGCACAGGGAACGCCCTTTGAGGTGTTCTCTATGAAGGATGTGCTTGATAAGGCGGGGCTCTCGGTCCCGATGATCCACAAACTAAATGAGTTCATGAAAGAGAATGTTAAGGACAGCGTATACGGAAGAACGATGACGACCACTCTGATGAACATACGTCAGAACATAGAACCCGGAACGCTTTTCGTAATGAGGCCCGGGTATGAGGGTGAGACGCACGGGCGCATAGGCGTGTACGGGAGCATGTCCCGTTCATTCGCCGAAAGCAAAGACATCGCAGTGGAATTGAGGTTCAATGCCATAGAAAGATGCATAGAGGAGGTCATCGGCGGAAAAGATTCGACACTCTATCTCGATGCGTCGCTCAGCCACGTCCTTCAACATAAGCTGTCGGACGTCGCCTTGCATGGCGTGAATATAAAGACAGAAGAACGGCAGTGAACTCTTGACAGAAGTAAACCGCATACCGCAAGGAACAATTCCAGATCCGAAGAAGGAACAGATCAAAGTCCCGCTTACGAGGAAGATATTCGAGTTCCTTTCCGGTCTGCCGATGACGATCGCGGCCGGGATATTCCTCGCAATCAGCCTGGCACTCATACTAACAAAAACATCCCTGCCGATCGACCCGGCATGGGTAACGATCGCGGTATGCGGGTATCCGCTTTTCTATCTCGCCGTTTGGCGGATCATTTACAACGATGGCCTCAGCAAGATATCTTCCGCGTTACTTATATCCATCGCAGTGACCGCCGCGGTTTTCATCGGCGAGATCTTTGCGGCGGGAGAGGTCGCGTTCATAATGGCCATCGGCGCCATACTGGAAGATAAAACAGTGGAACGGGCAAAGAAAGGCATCAAACAGCTTATCGGACTGGCGCCGCAAAACGGGCGCGTTGTCAGAGAAGGTTTTGAAGAGATGGTGCGGATCGAAGACGTCATAGAAGGTGACATTCTTCGAATCCTTCCCGGCGAGGCTGTGCCGGTGGACGGCAGGATCCTCTTCGGCAATACTTCGATCGATCAGTCGATCATCACTGGCGAATCCCTGCCCGTTGACAAAGGGGTCGGCGACGAGGTGTTCTGCGGAACGGTCAATCTGTTTGGGTCTGTTGATATAAAAGCGATGAAAGTAGGCGAGGACTCCTCCCTTCAGAAGCTTATCCGTTTGGTCCGGGAGGCCGAGGACAACAAAGCGCCCATGCAGCGCATCGCCGACAAATGGGCGTCATGGCTGGTCCCGTTGGTATCTTTGATAGCTCTCGCTACATATTTCGTCACCGGGGATATCACAAGATCAGTAACGATACTGGTCGTATTCTGCCCCTGCGCCCTCGTCCTTTCCACGCCGGCAGCCATAATGGCGGCGGTCGGACAAGCTACGAAACATGGGGTCGTTATCAAATCCGGAGACGCTCTGGAACGCATGGGAAAGGTGGACACCGTCGCGTTTGATAAAACAGGAACGCTCACGTACGGCAGTCTCGTAGTCAGCGATGCTGTCCCGCTTGATACAGCCGTGAGCGGTAAAGAATTGTTAGCGGTCGCCGCATCGGCCGAAGCCTTTTCGGAACACCCTCTCGGCAAGGCGGTAGCAGCACATGCGAAGAGGCAGGGGATACGGATGCATCCCATAGACAATTTCAAAATGATGCCCGGAAGGGGAATAAGCGCAGATATGTACGGCAGGGCCGTTCTCTGCGGGAACGTTTCATTTCTGCGGGAGAACGGCATCGATCCGGACGCAGCCGCCGGCCCTCTGGAGCGGCTCCACAGTCAAGGGAAAGCAACGATACTTGTTTCGCTGGACGGCAGATGCATAGGCATCATCGCACTCTCAGATACGCTGCGGGAAACTGCGGAGAACATGGTCAGGGAAATTAAAGAAGCGGATGCTGAGGTCGTTCTTCTGACCGGCGATAACAGGCAGGCAGCGAACCACTTTTCGGAAAAGGTCGGCATAGAGGCCGTTCATGCGGAATTGATCCCCGCCCAAAAGGTAGAGCTGATACAAAAGATGCAGGATGAAGGCCGCTGCGTATGCATGATAGGCGACGGAGTGAATGACGCTCCCGCCCTTAAAGCAGCGGACGTGGGAGTAGCGATGGGGAGCATGGGCAGCGACATAGCCATCGAAGCTGCCGACATTGCGCTCATGGGCGACGACATAGCGAAGATCCCGTACCTGAAACGCTTATCCAACGCAACGGTCAGGCTGATCAGATTCAATATTGCAATTTCCATGTCCATCAACGCCGTAGCGGTCATACTTTCCATGTTCGCCCTCCTTAACCCCGTCACGGGCGCATTGGTTCATAACGCAGGTTCCGTTCTGGTCGTCCTGAACGCGGCGCTGCTCTATGACAGGAAATACATCTGAGGAACGCTGCGGATAAAGGAGTCTCGGTTCTTCACGGATTGTGTAATTAGAAAGCGCGTAATCTCTTTTATATATAAAAACACACATACACGGCTCATGGGAATCACTAATTCCCTGTTCACTGAATCACTATCACGATAAACATCGTCCGAGGACGATAGGTCATCAAAGCGCCCCAAGGGAACGGCCCTGCGGGCTCATAAGGGACAGTAATAGGATGGGAAAGAAAGCACTCCATTGCGGAAAGAACGGAGTGTGAGCGCACAGCAGAGCAGGAAGTATGGTTTTTCCCGACCCAATGGAGGGTTTACAAATGAACATAGATCCAAACACAACAAAATATATGATAAAAGCAAAGATCACCGCAGACGGCGTCGTCGAGAAACCTGACGTCGTCGGGGCGATCTTCGGACAGACAGAGGGGCTTTTGGGAGAGGACCTTGACCTGAGGGATCTTCAGAAGACCGGCAGGATAGGGAGGATAGAGGTAGAGATAGTTTCCAAAGGCGGAAAGTCGGAGGGGATAATATACATCTCGTCAAGCCTGGACCAGGTGGAGACGGTTATAATAGCGTCATCCCTTGAGACCATCGACAGGGTCGGGCCGTGCAAAGCGGGTATAAGAGTTCTCGGAATAGAGGACGTCCGCGTGATCAAGAGAGAGAAAGTGGTCGAGCGCGCAAAAGAACTCTTGAATGAGCTGATAAGCCAATCAAAGGGGTCCTCGGCGGACCTTACTCAGAGCATAAGGCAGAGCATACAGGTAGAGGAGATCACCACGTACGGAAAGGACAAATGTCCCGCCGGACCAGGAGTGAAGGATTCGGAAACGATAATTATCGTGGAAGGGAGATCGGATGTCCTCAACCTCCTGAAAGCAGGCATCAAGAACGCTATCGCAGTGGAAGGGACCAACATCCCTAAGACGGTGCAGGATCTCTCCAGAGAGAAGGTCACGACGGCGTTCGTCGACGGCGACAGAGGAGGGGAGCTGATCCTCAGGGAACTTTTCCAGACCTCCGAGATAGACTTCGTGGCCCGTGCACCTCGTGCGCACGAGGTTGAGGAGCTTTCGACCAAACAGCTGGTTAAATGCCTGCGCAACAAGATCCCCGGCGACCAGTACATGGAGATGAACGGCATCACCGTAGCTGCTGCGGAGGAGAAGGAGACCTCCGTCATTCCGTTATCCCCTCCTCTTTCGTTATCCCCTCCCGCTTCATCTTCTCCCTCCTCCGAGGAAGAAGACAGGTCAAGGAAGATCCGCGACGAGAGGAACAGAAGAGACCGCAATGATAAGAAAAGACTGCGCGAGGACGATCAAGACAACGGGAGAAAAGGCCGCGAGAGGTTCAATAGCGAAAATGTCGAGAGGTTCAAGAAGAAGGTCGAGGAGCCTGCCGAAGAGGAGCCTGCCGAAGAGGTCAAAGAAGTCGAGCACGACGAGCCTGAGGAAGAAAAACCTAGAAAAGGCAAAGAGACCACGCAGTGGACCGAAGCCCCTCCCGCCCACCGTGAGGATCAGGATGAAAAGCCGAAAAAGGGCCGTCCATCAAAACAACATGACGACGACGCCGGAAAACCTGCGAGGACACTCCGCGGGAAGAAGGACAGGAACACAAAGACACTGTCCCCGGAACAGGAAGCGTTCAGAGATATGCTGCTGGATATGTCATCCACGCACAACGCCAAACTCCTCTCGGAGGATAACTCCGTTATAAAAGAGATAGCGGTGAAGAACCTGGTGAACTCGCTCAAAGAAGATTCAGAAGGGATAGCCGTGATAGTCTTTGACGGCGTTATCTCACAAAGGATACTGGATGTTTCCGTCGAAAGAGGGATCAAGACGATCGTGGGGACACGCAAAGGCAACATCACAAAGATGCCTGCCGAGACCACAATCTTTACCAAAGAAGACCTATACTGAGAGCAGATAAAATGAAAGGCAAAAGAGCGGCGGAATCATGGGAAGACATCGAGGGGATAAAGAGCACAGAGGACATACTCATCCCCTCTGATCCACTGGACCGTGTCCTCGGCCAGGAAGAGGCCATACATCTGGCGAAGATCGCCGCCATACAGCGCAGACACCTTATGCTCGTGGGGCCGCCCGGTACCGGGAAGTCCATGATAGCAAGGGCTCTCTCGATGAATCTCCCCAAACCGAAGCAGGAGGTAAGGGTGGTCAGGAATCCCGAGAACCCCGAAAGGCCGTTCCTTGAGATACTTGACGAAGGGCAGGTGCATGATGAGGACGATATTCGCGCCGAGTCGGTCGGCCAGCTCCTGGAACCAGATCAGGCGCCCAAGAACGTCGCAGAGAGGCTGGGCTATATATGCAAAGCATGCGGGAAATACTCGCTCCCGTATGATGTGAACTGTCCTTTCTGCAACAAAAGCAAGATCGAGATGGGATCCAACTCAAACCCTTTCGGGGACCTGCTCAGCGGAATGCTGGAAGCGGCAATGCCTCAGGGCGTGGTCACCGGAAGGGAAAGGGTGAACACCACCCGTATACTGTCCGACGGGACGGAGGAGACGGTGGTCTTCGAGAGAGCGGGAGACCACATCAGGAGACTTGACGGCAAAGCCCTCCACAAGAGGAATCAGCTGAACAAGAAATCCAACCAGAAGGTGCTTGTAAAACTGAACAGGAATCCTTTCGTTCTTGCTACCGGCGCGTCCGAGACCGAACTGCTAGGCGATGTCAGGCACGACCCTTACGGAGGCCATGAAAAACTCGGAACCCCCTCGTATGAGAGGGTCACCGCCGGGTCCATCCATGAAGCCCATGAGGGTGTGCTTTTCATCGATGAGGTATCCCATCTCGGGAACCTGCAGCGGTTCATTCTGACCGCTATGCAGGAGAAGAAGTTCCCCATTGTAGGGCGCAATCCCCAGTCGGCGGGCGCAAGCGTCAAGGTTGACGATGTACCCTGCGATTTCATTCTGGTGGCCGCTTGCAACATCCAAGATCTGGAGAACATCCTCTCCCCTCTTAGGTCGAGGATAATAGGAGGCGGGTATGAGGTGCTGGTGGACACAGCGATGCCTGACAGCTCCCGTAACCGCGCAAAGTACGCTCAATTCGTAGCTCAGGAAGTGATGATGGACGGCCGCATACCTCACGCTACCATCGATGCGGTGGAAGAGATCATCGCAGAGGGAAAGACCCGCGCGAGGTCCGACAACCAGCTCAACTCGCTCACACTTAGGCTGAGAGAGCTCGGAGGCCTTATCAGAGCAGCGGGCGACATCGCGGTGATGGAAAAAGCGCCGCTGATAACCGCCGATCTGATCAAAGAGGCAAGGAAGAGGTCCAGGCCCGTGGAGGACCAGATCAGGGAAAGGTACGGTTCCTACATGAAAGGGATGTCGAAAGACGTTTCCAGCGCGCAGAAGGAGAGGTCGCAGTATTACTTTGAGAATGAGCACCTCGACGATCAGATGTTCAACTGACGGTTCAGCTTTCATATATGTTCTCTGCCGCATGGTCGAAGACGATCCGCAGGTCCAGTAGATCCGTCGCGCTGCCGCAGGCCGCATTCATGTTGGAATGCGGCGCATACGGATGCATAGATCACGAAAAGAGACTGCCGGCCACCGCCTTCAAAAAGGTCGAAGAGGCGCCCCGGTCTATGCTAACGCTGGAACGTTGTGATGTTTTTAATATGCGTTAATTAATTCAAGTGAGGATAGGATGTCGTTTCTAAAAAGGGTAATCGTCAGAATCCTCATACGTTTAGTTATGCTGGGCGTGCTGTTAGTGATAATGTATGTGTACCTCCGCGCGTATATGTAATACTTTTATGCGGGGGATCTTTCCAGCTACAGCTAACATATAGGCGCAAGCCGCAACTCAGGTTCTGGCGGGAACGCATAATCTGTGATAGCAATAACTTGGCACATACATCCAATAATTAATATGTTATTGTTGGTCTTCTGCCCACGCGGCTCACGCACTAAGACGTAAGCAATTTTTTCATCAGACAGGCACGCTGGATAAATAATCCAATATGTTCTTATAAGTGAGAAGTGTTCATTGGATGGATAATCCAAGAGGATAAGCATGGTACGGGGCAGATTCATGCAGACTGGTTTCAAAGAGCATATTCTCGCAGATTCAGGCAGAAAGGGGGCGCCATATAGATGATATCTTTGTTAATCTCACCAGAAGGTCTTAAAGTGCTCGTGGTGGGCGGCGGAAATGTCGCTCTGCGGAAATGTACGCACTTCAGAGGCGCGAATATCACAGTGGTCGCAGAGGACGCCGTACCAGGGATCGAAGAAATAGCCGGCTCTTTGATAAAAAAGAGGACTACGGTCTCGGAAGTATCCGATATGATGAAAGGATTTGATATTATCATAGCGGCGACGGACGATATGACGTTGAATTCCGAGGTAAGAGACGAAGCCCTCCGTCAGGGTCTTTACGTCAATTCCGCCCATGGCGGCGGTAATGTGGTCATGCCTTCCGTTCTGAAGAGAGAAAGATACACAGTATCCGTGTCATCGGAAGGAAAGCTTCCCGCTTTCCCCCCTTATGTGGTCGAAGAACTTGACGCCTTTCTGGACGAAAGATTCGACGTCATGTTCGATATCTTATCTGAACTGAGAAAGATGTGCGCCGGAAAAGGGACTCAGGCAGAACGCTCAGAATATTTAAGAAAGGCCGCCCGCGACCCTGAAGTGAACAGGTTCGCCGGAGAAAGGGACACGGCGTCCGCTCTGGAAAGAGCTAAAATGCTGGGGGCGCCGAAGTGATCATAAGCCTCCACGTGACGCATACGGATGCGGGGATCGAAGCCATGAGCGAGGTTGCGCAGATGATGGAGTCCAACATCACCAAATATCTGCAGAACACCATGGCCTATAATGAATATGTTATACTGAAAACATGCAACCGCTTTGAAATATACGTCGGGACGGATGACGCCGAACCGGTAAAAAAGGAGTTCGAGTCATTCATAAGGAACACCGTGCCGCGTTCAAAAGACCAGAGCATACCTTTTATTAACCAAGGAAAAGCGTCGATAAGACATCTCTTCAGAGTGTCGTGCGGCCTCGACTCTCTGATCGTGGGGGAGAATCACATTCAGGGTCAGGTCAGGGAGGCGTACGTGCGGGCCAAAGAAGAAGGGCACGTATCCAAATATCTTTCTAAACTCTTTGACAGGGCACTATCCATAGGTAAGAGAGTAAGGAACGAGACACAGATCAATCCCGGTTCCGTTTCCGTCGGGAGTGCGGCCGTGGATCTGGCCGAACAGAGGACAGGGGGGCTGGAGGGTAAGACCGTCACCATCTTCGGTGCGGGCAGCATGGCGGCGGCCATAGGAAAAAGCCTTTCAGATAAGGGCGTTCAATTGGTGATAGTCTCCGGCCGGACATTTGAAAGGGCCTCGGACCTGGCGCTTCAGGTCGGCGGTACCGCCCTGAGCAGGGAATACCTGATATCGGCCGTGTCAAAGAGCGATGTCCTGTTCGTCGCCACATCGGCCCCTCACATAATCGTCACTCCGGAAACGATAACATCCGCCGGAGAACGGGAGAGGCCGCTTCTTGTTGTGGACGTGTCGGTGCCGAAGAACGTGGATGATGCCGTCAACGATATCTCGAACGTATCGCTGGAGACGATGGACAGCCTCCAGGGGGTGGCTGCCGAGAATATAATGAGAAGAAGAACAGAGATATCCGAGGCGGAGCGCATAGTGAAAGACGAGATCGCCAAAATGGACGCTGAATATCTGGAGGAGAAAGCTAACCGCGTTATCGGGGAAATAAGCAGGAAAGCGGCCGCTGTAAGAGAAGAAGAGCTGTCCAGAGCAAAAGCGAGGGCCGTTTCGGCCGATATCGATGAGGTGTTCGAGGACATGTCGAGGGCGATCGTATCGAAGATGCTCGCAGAGATCTATGAGAACCTCAGGGTCTCTTCTCTCAGCGGGGAAAACAGTGTTATTGATGCAGCTAGGTACCTTTTCGGATTGGAGGTGAAATGATGTTCCCAAAAGACAGAATGAGACGCAGACGTTCTGACGAAAGTGTCCGCAGGATGCTGACAGAAACAAGGCTGCACAAGGATGACCTTGTGCTGCCGCTGTTTTTCGATGAAACTCTGGATTCCGTGAAATATACGGATTCTATGCCTGGAGTTCCGACATATCCGCTTAGCGACGCGGCGAAGGTCGCCGAAAGGCTTCACTCATCGGGGATCAATGCGGTCATGCTCTTCGGGATACCTAAGCACAAGGATCCAGATGGGTCCGGCGCATATTCGGAGGATGGCGTGGTTCAAAACGCTATAAGAAAAATGGGATCGTCCTCCGACCTGCTTCTCATTGCCGACCTGTGCATGTGTGAATATACGGATCACGGGCACTGCGGGATACTTTCCGGCGGAAAGGTGGATAATGATCTGACTCTGATCCAATACAGAAAGATTGCGGAATCCCTCGCACATGCGGGAGCGCAGATGGTAGCCCCGAGCGGCATGATGGACGGCCAGGTCTCCAATATAAGGGAGGCTCTGGACGGATCCGGCCATAAGGACGTTTCAATAATGGCATACAGCGCAAAGTTCTGCAGCTCGTTCTACGGCCCATTCAGGGACATAGCGCATTCCGTTCCGTCGGGATGCGGAAGGGAGGCCTATCAAATGAACCCGGCCAACGCCAGGGAGGCAATGACGGAGATGCGCACGGATATCGAAGAAGGCGCCGACATCATAATGGTAAAACCGGCGATGCCGTATCTCGATGTGATAAAACAGGCAAGGGCCGAGTTCTCCGTTCCGGTGGCGGCCTATCAGGTATCGGGGGAATACGCAATGATAAAGGCCGCGGCCGCGAACGGATGGTTAGACGAACGCAGGGCGGCGATGGAATCTCTCATTTCGATCAAAAGAGCCGGCGCCGACATAATAATATCATACTTCGCCGAAGATGCGCTGAAGGAGCTGAAACGGTGAACAGGGAAACATCATTCAGCAATCATCAGGTGATGAAAAAACTCACGCCGGGAGGAGTGTCAAGCCCCGTCAGAGCCTTTGAACCCAGCCCGGTGTACATTGAAAAAGGTAAAGGATGCATCGTGACCGATGTTGACGGTAACGACTATATCGACCTTTGCATGGCATACGGCCCCCTCATACTGGGCCATTCCCACCCCTCGGTGGTGTCGGCGGTCAAACAGCAGGCCAAAAAAGGAACCGTCTTCGGTGCGCCATCTCCCCAAGAGAAAGAGCTGATCTCCGAGATATCGGAGAGGGTGCCCTGCGCAGAGATGGTGCGTTTGGTGAATTCGGGCACGGAGGCAACCATGCACGCCATACGTTTGGCGAGAGGATACACAGGCAAACGAGGCATCGTGAAGATGAAAGGAGGGTTCCACGGTTCGCACGACGCCGTGCTGTCAGACAGTTCGCAGAGAACGCTGAAGAAAGGAATACTCTCCGGAACAGCCTCAGGCACATATACGGTCGAATACAACTCGGAGGAGCAGATGGAATCTATATTAGAAAAGAGGGACGACATCGCCGCCGTCATAATGGAGCCGGTCCTCGGGAACGCAGGCGTAGTGCTGCCTCAAAAAGACTATCTCAGGAATATCAGGAAGATGACCAAGAAGGAAGGCGTCCTTCTGATATTTGATGAGGTCATAACAGGATTCAGATTGGCACGGGGCGGGGCGCAGGAATTTTATAAAGTGAAGCCGGACCTGTGTACGATGGGGAAAATAATGGGCGGCGGTCTTCCCGCAGGTGCGTTCGCAGGGCGCAGAGAGATCATGGAGAACCTCGCCCCCGCCGGGCCGGTATATCAGGCAGGCACATTCTCCGGCAACCCGCTGACGGCCGCTGCGGGAACGGCAACATTGAAGAAGATGACAAAGGAGAAATATAAGGCCCTGAACAGGATGAGTTCGGAGCTTACGGCCGCCATATCAGATTCTTTGGAAGATAACAAGATACCTGCGGCGATGAATGCCGTCGGATCGATGTTCCAGGTATTCTTCGGTGTGAACTCGGTGAACAACGGGACCGAAGCGCAGGGTTGTGACAGGAAGACGTATGCGGATCTGTTCAGACGTATGCTTGATTCCGGGATATACATGCCCCCTGCGGCACTGGAGGTCAATTTCCTTTCCACAGAGCACGGTTCCGAACTGAAAAAGCTGTCGGAGGAATTCGACAGGAACATGAGGTGCATAACATGATCATCGGCACCAGGGACAGCAGGCTGGCGTTAGCTCAGACAGACATATTCATCGAAACGGCGGTCGCACACACCGATGAGACGATGACAATTAAAAAAATAAAGACCGCCGGAGACACGGACCAAACGTCCGAACTGAAGGACATAGGGGGATACGGGGCATTCGTAAGAGAGCTGGATAATGCCCTGGTCGCAAAGGAGATAGACGTGTCGGTGAACTCCATGAAAGACGTACCCGTCTTTAGGGACACGGAGATAATCATCGGAGCGGTCCTCCCCAGGGCCTCCTGCGAAGATGTCATCCTGCCCATGCGTATCGACGAACTTCCGTTCGGTGCGGTCGTAGGGTCATCGTCGGTCAGAAGGACGGTCATTTTGAAAAGCATGCGTCCGGACCTTGAGATCAAAGGACTGAGAGGGAACATAGACACCAGGCTCGGTAAACTTGACAGAGGCGAATATGACGCGATCATATTGGGAAAGGCAGGGCTTGACCGTCTCAGCATCAAAAGAGAGATGCACACCCTGGGCATTGATGACTTCGTACCCGCGCCGGGGCAGGGTGCGATAGCGGTCGCCTGCAGGTCGTCCGATCGTGATATCATCGACATCTTGGGAAAGACGGACGACGCCGACACAAGGGCCGAGACCCAGGCGGAACGTTCCATCATGAGGCTTATGGGCGGTATCTGTTCATCGCCTATCGGTATAAACGCAAAAAGAGAAGGGGACCGGCTGATGATAAAAGGTGTGTTCTTTGACGGAACCGTTCTCAGAAGGATCGATTCGACGGTACCTTTGGATCATACAGCCTCAGATCTGGAAAGGGTCGCCTCGGAGTTGAAGGGGATTGGAAAATGAAGGGCAAGGTATATCTTGTAGGAGCGGGGCCGGGCGACACGGATCTGATCACAGTAAGGGGTCTGAACCTTCTGAGGAAGGCGGATGTCGTCGTGTACGATGCGCTCATAGACGCCGAGATACTGAAAGAATGCGGGAGCGCCGAACTGATAGACGCAGGCAAACGAGGCGGCGACCACAAAATGAGCCAGAGCGAGATCAACAACACTCTGGTCAGGCTTGCCGCTGAGGGTAAGACGGTCGTCCGTTTGAAAGGCGGAGATCCGTTCCTCTTCGGAAGAGGGGCGGAGGAAGCCGCGGAACTCATAAAAGCAGGAGCAGAGGTGCACGTGGTGCCGGGAGTGTCGTCATCTATTTCCGTGCCGGAACTTGCCGGCATACCTCTGACGCACAGGGACCATGCCCCGATGGTGACCATCGCCACGGGTCACGAAAGATCCGATCGCGACAGCGACAGGATGGATTGGAAGAAAGTTGCAGCGACAGAAGGGACGATCGTCATACTCATGGGGATCGGCAATTCAGAGTACATATCCAAAGAGCTCATAGAAGGAGGAATGAATCCCGAAACGCCTGCGGCTGTTATAGTACGGGAGGAAGGGCGGCAGAGAGCCGAAACAGCCTCGCTGAACAAACTGCCTTCTCTGATCATCGAGAAAAGAATGAAGGCGCCGGGGATAATAGTTATCGGAGATGTCGTAAAGGAGAGGGACATCTTGGGGGATATCCATTGACGGTCATAGCGTTCACAAGACCTAAAAGGAGACTGTCGGAATCCATATCTTTGGCCGAGTCAGAAGGGTTCACCGTCATGGCGGCGCCGTCTCTTGAGATAATGCCTCGCAGCATCTCGGATACGGAACAGTTGCTCCGGACGATAAGGCGCGGTGATGTCGTCGTATTTACGTCTGCAACGGCTGCGGAGGAATGCGGAAGGTCTCCGCTGTTCAGAGATTCCGTCGCAGGTGCGCATGTCGTATCCATCGGGCCGGGAACCGCAGAGGCTTTGGAGCATTTGGGAGTGGCCACGGATTCGATGCCGGAGGAGTATAGTTCAGAAGGCATAGTCGGACATCTGCGCGGATCCGTAAAGGGGAAGAAAGTGATACTCATAAGATCGGACCGCGGCTCGCGCGTCCTTGATCAGGGCCTTGCCGCAGCGGGTGCGGAGGTCGTAGATTTTGCCGCCTATAGTCTGAAGCCCGCTGATCCAGGATATCTCAAAGAGATACTGGATGCGGGAAATATGGGAAAGATAGATGTGTTCGCCTTCACGAGTCCCCTTTCCGCACAGTCCTTTGCAGAGGCCGCTGAGAGCAGGGCCATTAAAACCGCAGACATGCTTAGTAAGGTAAAGGTTGCCGCGATAGGCAGACCTACGATCGATATGCTGACGTCTCTCGGTATAAAAGTGGACATTATCCCTGAAAGGGCAACGTTTGAGGACATGATAGCCGCAATAAAGAGGTCCTTCTCGGATCCGAGCTGAAACTCTTTGCAATTACCTCAAATCTCTCGTTGCGGTGTTCATGTTGCGCTGCTTTTTTCGATCTTTTTGACTAGGATATCATTCATGTCCGGATTGAGTCCAAGGGGTTCGGCATAGGAAACCGAAATGCTCCTGCCTCCTCTCTCCACTATCCCCCCGTTGCTGCCTGCAGGTATGCCTAATTTCTCCGGTATCTCCTCACCGATATGAGCGCCGGAAGCGAGAAACATAGGAAGTACGATCACTCTTTCGAATCCAGATGCTATCATCTCCTCGTACGAATGCTCTATGGTCGGTTCATTATATTCGTTGAAACCGACAAACACATTCCTGACGCCGGATGCTTTCAGGCGGTCGGACGTCATGTTGACAAGGTCGGCGTTATGTTTCATCGGGGAGCCATGTGCAACAAGCAATACCCCGGTGTTTTCGGAGCAGCCCATCTTCTTCAGTTTCTCCAGCAGGACCTGCGTGACGCCAGGGTCATCGCCAAAAGGCTCATTGTAATGGATCATGATGTCTTTGCCATACTTGGCCGACACAAAGCTCCCGTATCCTTCCGGTATTCCGAGTTTGCATGGTATGTCCTGTGTCGTATGCCTCCCAGACGCTACAAAAAGCGGCAGCGCAACGATCTCGCTGACGCCGTCAGCGGCCATTGAT
>Ga0099364_10000429_pt1 | contig 70435 bp, 64 predicted proteins | sample TergutTh196P3_FD_73070 | JGI IMG/M metagenome (GOLD analysis project Ga0099364, IMG submission 73070) | Microcerotermes parvus P3 segment gut microbial communities from Pointe-Noire, Republic of the Congo - Th196 P3 | ecosystem: Host-associated > Arthropoda: Insects > Digestive system > Gut ... | reverse complement strand
GCGAGGGCGAGGGGCAAAATTGGTGGTGCTTGATGTTTCCGCCGCTATGCTATGTAGACATGACCGCCACCGACGCAGGGCAGCAGCAGCTCGCCCAGACGGTTTCCGACGAGAGCTTCCGCCTGCTGACCCACAGCCAAGGGCAGGGACAAGCACAGCCGCAAGCCGCAGAAATGGTCGTGCGGTTTAAGGTAGTCGAATGGTGGCAGAATTTCTTGCATGATTCGACTGGGAATGAGAAGGGACAGGAGCGGTTGATTGTGGAAGTGGGGAAGTGAGAGGAGTGAGGGAGTGAGAAAAGTCCGAGATGGGTTTTGTGATTTTTGGTGTTGTAGCCCCCGTATGATTTTTGGTATGGTATAATGGGAAATATTAGTGATTGCTGTGTTTTACTGTTGTAGCCCCCGTATGATTTTTGGTATGGTATAATTCCGCAAATTCAAAGGTTGTCGGACGGCGTGTTGTAGCCCCCGTATGATTTTTGGTATGGTATAATACTCTTTGTTGTCGTGTGTACCCTCGCCACGTTGTAGCCCCCGTATGATTTTTGGTATGGTATAATACTCAGTTTTTTGACATACGATAAAACACTGTTGTAGCCCCCGTATGATTTTTGGTATGGTATAATTTTGTAATATAACCAACAAGCATTTTATTAGTTGTAGCCCCCGTATGATTTTTGGTATGGTATAATATATATACCGTTCGCTGTATCGAAGTTGAGGTTGTAGCCCCCGTATGATTTTTGGTATGGTATAATGGGGAGCATATTTCCGACATTGTCACAGTTGTTGTAGCCCCCGTATGATTTTTGGTATGGTATAATTGAACAATTTCTCTAGTAGCGTGCGAGCTTGTTGTAGCCCCCGTATGATTTTTGGTATGGTATAATGTGCGGTACATTTTGTTCGCTCTTGCTGTGAGTTGTAGCCCCCGTATGATTTTTGGTATGGTATAATGAACCTGCGTGGGTCTTACCTTTTGACGGAGTTGTAGCCCCCGTATGATTTTTGGTATGGTATAATCCGTTCCTTTTGTTGTTTTTGTCATTTCATGTTGTAGCCCCCGTATGATTTTTGGTATGGTATAATATTGATATTGAGTTTTTCTATCCTAAGGAGGTTGTAGCCCCCGTATGATTTTTGGTATGGTATAATTAAAGTCAATACTAGGTTGTGAGGTATATAGGTTGTAGCCCCCGTATGATTTTTGGTATGGTATAATAGGTTGTATTTGCTGTTTCCTGCGGATTTGGTTGTAGCCCCCGTATGATTTTTGGTATGGTATAATGGAGGACAAAAACAATGCCAAAAAAAGTAAGTTGTAGCCCCCGTATGATTTTTGGTATGGTATAATGATAGGTCTGTCTGCCATCTTGATTGCGCCGGTTGTAGCCCCCGTATGATTTTTGGTATGGTATAATTAAATAATTATGACTTGCCAAAACTGCCAAGTTGTAGCCCCCGTATGATTTTTGGTATGGTATAATATGGCCGATTTATGGGTGTTTGACATGATGGTTGTAGCCCCCGTATGATTTTTGGTATGGTATAATTGTCTATGGCGGGTAGGATTTTGTTTTTTATGTTGTAGCCCCCGTATGATTTTTGGTATGGTATAATGTTTCCTGCGGATTTGTTGTACGAAACGACGTTGTAGCCCCCGTATGATTTTTGGTATGGTATAATGCCACGGTGAACACCGAATTGCAACGTCAAGTTGTAGCCCCCGTATGATTTTTGGTATGGTATAATTTACAGCATAATGACTGGTCGGGTAAGAATGTTGTAGCCCCCGTATGATTTTTGGTATGGTATAATAAAAACTTTGGGGGTAAGCTAGTGGACAGTGTTGTAGCCCCCGTATGATTTTTGGTATGGTATAATAAAGGCTATTATCCACGTAATATCGTCCTCGTTGTAGCCCCCGTATGATTTTTGGTATGGTATAATAGAAGCGTATTAAGTAGTTGTTGCTTTTACCGTTGTAGCCCCCGTATGATTTTTGGTATGGTATAATCCGCTAGTCCGCTTTCTAGCTCGGCTTGCTCGTTGTAGCCCCCGTATGATTTTTGGTATGGTATAATCAGAGGAAGAATAACCCAAGTAACAAAAAGGTTGTAGCCCCCGTATGATTTTTGGTATGGTATAATTTGCCTGTCTTTCATGTTTTAAAATGGCAAGTTGTAGCCCCCGTATGATTTTTGGTATGGTATAATAATCAAGCCCGAGAAGCGCGAACGATTCTTGTTGTAGCCCCCGTATGATTTTTGGTATGGTATAATTTCCATGCAATATTTATCATAGAAAGAAATGTTGTAGCCCCCGTATGATTTTTGGTATGGTATAATGCAAAAAGGGGAAGTACGCCAAAGTTTAAAGTTGTAGCCCCCGTATGATTTTTGGTATGGTATAATAGCATAAGCCAGCATAGCATTGCGTACTTCGTTGTAGCCCCCGTATGATTTTTGGTATGGTATAATATAGGAGTGGTAAAAATGCAAATCGAAAGAGTTGTAGCCCCCGTATGATTTTTGGTATGGTATAATTTATGCACGTACTTTGAGGAGCTGCTGGCTGTTGTAGCCCCCGTATGATTTTTGGTATGGTATAATTGCCCAGAGCGTAACCCAAGTAACAAAAAGGTTGTAGCCCCCGTATGATTTTTGGTATGGTATAATAACACGCCGTAAATACATTTAAAGACATCTGTTGTAGCCCCCGTATGATTTTTGGTATGGTATAATGTAAAGCGTATAGAAGAGCGAATGAAGTCAGTTGTAGCCCCCGTATGATTTTTGGTATGGTATAATTTGGGTTCGTCGCCGTAACCAAAAATCTACGTTGTAGCCCCCGTATGATTTTTGGTATGGTATAATAAATAAGAATCCAAGCCGCATGGAATACAAGTTGTAGCCCCCGTATGATTTTTGGTATGGTATAATATACAGCAAGCAATACAGCAAACAGCAACAGTTGTAGCCCCCGTATGATTTTTGGTATGGTATAATCATATGCCGTGGTGTATAGTCCATTCAGCTGTTGTAGCCCCCGTATGATTTTTGGTATGGTATAATACAAACATCTTTGACCTTAACCTTTTACGGGTTGTAGCCCCCGTATGATTTTTGGTATGGTATAATATTAAGATATGTAAAGTGTGAAATGTATATGTTGTAGCCCCCGTATGATTTTTGGTATGGTATAATGTACAATCCTGCGGCTCTGTTTATATCTATGTTGTAGCCCCCGTATGATTTTTGGTATGGTATAATTTCTCTTTCAACACGTTTGATGTTTCGATTAGTTGTAGCCCCCGTATGATTTTTGGTATGGTATAATTGCTCGCTAAAAGTTTTCATTGAAAACACCGTTGTAGCCCCCGTATGATTTTTGGTATGGTATAATTGCTGTTGTACCAGTGTAACCAACATTGCCAGTTGTAGCCCCCGTATGATTTTTGGTATGGTATAATCATGAAAGTATTTGAGGGTTCAGTATATTTGTTGTAGCCCCCGTATGATTTTTGGTATGGTATAATGTTGAAAGGCTAGAAGAATCAGACAAAAAGGTTGTAGCCCCCGTATGATTTTTGGTATGGTATAATTACCGATGTTGTATCAAGCAATAGGTAAAGAGTTGTAGCCCCCGTATGATTTTTGGTATGGTATAATACCAACAACGGAAACCAACAACGGAAACCAGTTGTAGCCCCCGTATGATTTTTGGTATGGTATAATTATGGCGTATGGACAAATCGCCCTGTACGTGGTTGTAGCCCCCGTATGATTTTTGGTATGGTATAATGCCTGTCGTTGCGTTCTCTTGGATATAAACGTTGTAGCCCCCGTATGATTTTTGGTATGGTATAATAAACTAGCAGGGCTTGACGTTATAGTTTTAGTTGTAGCCCCCGTATGATTTTTGGTATGGTATAATGGTAGCGAATGGTGGGGTAAATCGCCGATTGTTGTAGCCCCCGTATGATTTTTGGTATGGTATAATGAAGCAGTTTACGAGTGTGTGCAACATCAAGTTGTAGCCCCCGTATGATTTTTGGTATGGTATAATTGTTAATCGAGATGTTGTCGCGCGTGATATGGTTGTAGCCCCCGTATGATTTTTGGTATGGTATAATGCCAGGCATATTGCCTGTATCGCCATTAGAGTTGTAGCCCCCGTATGATTTTTGGTATGGTATAATCTCTGGAAGCATGAACGTGTATGTTCAAGACGTTGTAGCCCCCGTATGATTTTTGGTATGGTATAATTGCTTGATACAACATCGGTAAATCGTTAGCAGTTGTAGCCCCCGTATGATTTTTGGTATGGTATAATGACGGCGAAGTAAGACATTGTGGCAGTATCGTTGTAGCCCCCGTATGATTTTTGGTATGGTATAATGCTTGATACAACATCGGTAAATCGTTAGCAGTTGTAGCCCCCGTATGATTTTTGGTATGGTATAATTGTTAGCGGAACATCCAAATATTCCGCACAGTTGTAGCCCCCGTATGATTTTTGGTATGGTATAATATTTTAACCGTGCTTATTAGTATAAAAAATGTTGTAGCCCCCGTATGATTTTTGGTATGGTATAATGTATGAAAAACAATAAGTATAAAATGCACAGTTGTAGCCCCCGTATGATTTTTGGTATGGTATAATCGCCTAGCAATGACCGTGTGCATGACTTTCGTTGTAGCCCCCGTATGATTTTTGGTATGGTATAATCATACAATACTGCTTATACAATGGGTCGTAGTTGTAGCCCCCGTATGATTTTTGGTATGGTATAATAGAGCAGTATGGCGCGTTAAAAGCAGAATTGTTGTAGCCCCCGTATGATTTTTGGTATGGTATAATAAAATCACAGTAACATTTATGAACATTAAAGTTGTAGCCCCCGTATGATTTTTGGTATGGTATAATGTGACAACCCATGACGGCGTGATTTTTCCTGTTGTAGCCCCCGTATGATTTTTGGTATGGTATAATCTTCCGAGGCTTCACTCGTTAGCCTTTTTTGTTGTAGCCCCCGTATGATTTTTGGTATGGTATAATCAGGTAATTTTCCCGTCTTTTTATTTAAATGTTGTAGCCCCCGTATGATTTTTGGTATGGTATAATGGCGGCAGCACCAACAAGCAAAAAAATCGCGTTGTAGCCCCCGTATGATTTTTGGTATGGTATAATTTGCCGCTCGTCAGCGACCACGAGCGTACAGTTGTAGCCCCCGTATGATTTTTGGTATGGTATAATAATTCAGCCATGGTAGTATCACAATGTCTAGTTGTAGCCCCCGTATGATTTTTGGTATGGTATAATGAAGCCCTCGAATTTCGGGCAGTTGTCTACGTTGTAGCCCCCGTATGATTTTTGGTATGGTATAATCGAACGTATAGGCAAGAAGCGAATAGAGCTAGTTGTAGCCCCCGTATGATTTTTGGTATGGTATAATCATTTGGACGGCGATAATAAAACCGTACAAGTTGTAGCCCCCGTATGATTTTTGGTATGGTATAATAGCTCCGCTCACCCCCACGGACAGAACGCAGTTGTAGCCCCCGTATGATTTTTGGTATGGTATAATTCAGCGATATTCAAGAATTTGTTAGAACCAGTTGTAGCCCCCGTATGATTTTTGGTATGGTATAATAGCTAGTAGCCGCCGCGCTTCGCAACAACGGTTGTAGCCCCCGTATGATTTTTGGTATGGTATAATAAAGGCATTGACCTAGAAGCGAAGCGAACGGTTGTAGCCCCCGTATGATTTTTGGTATGGTATAATTACAAGCGGCACTTGGTTTTTGATTATGGGGTTGTAGCCCCCGTATGATTTTTGGTATGGTATAATGGGCGGCGGCTGTACGCTCGTGGCTGCTGTGTTGTAGCCCCCGTATGATTTTTGGTATGGTATAATGGGCGGCGGCTGTACGCTCGTGGCTGTTGTGTTGTAGCCCCCGTATGATTTTTGGTATGGTATAATTATGATAAATATTGCATGGAATACGCATTTAGTTGTAGCCCCCGTATGATTTTTGGTATGGTATAATACTGCACGTACAGCCGTATTCCGCTAAAACGTTGTAGCCCCCGTATGATTTTTGGTATGGTATAATAACAAAAACAGGTGCGGCGGTTCGCTCTGTGTTGTAGCCCCCGTATGATTTTTGGTATGGTATAATTGCTCGCTAAAAGTTTTTATTGACAACACCGTTGTAGCCCCCGTATGATTTTTGGTATGGTATAATCTTTTGCAAAAAATCAACGACATAGTATCGGTTGTAGCCCCCGTATGATTTTTGGTATGGTATAATCGCTGTACAGCAACCACGAGCGTACAGTCTGTTGTAGCCCCCGTATGATTTTTGGTATGGTATAATGCGTTCTTTTTGACCTAGTTCTACCCTGTTAGTTGTAGCCCCCGTATGATTTTTGGTATGGTATAATGCCAAGGCAGACATGGAACACCGCACAGCAGTTGTAGCCCCCGTATGATTTTTGGTATGGTATAATCTTACAGGAAATTCGGCAATGAAGCTACGCGTTGTAGCCCCCGTATGATTTTTGGTATGGTATAATTATGTTATTAGACACTATGTACGTTTCAACTGTTGTAGCCCCCGTATGATTTTTGGTATGGTATAATGTTTCTAGTTAGCAAGCGAAGTGATTTGAGGTTGTAGCCCCCGTATGATTTTTGGTATGGTATAATAGACCATGCTTTGGTTAGCTTCTTTACTTCGTTGTAGCCCCCGTATGATTTTTGGTATGGTATAATACACCCCCTTAGAATGTAGTAAACATCATAGTTTACACACTCAAGGGGGTGTATTATTTTGCTAAAAAAAGCGGATTTTTTTAACGTCTCGCCCAGAATTTTTATATTAGAGCGTGTTGGACGAAGCGTATCGGCGGCACGCGAAAGAAACGCAACGCAGAGTGACGGAAAAATCTGCGAAAAGACTACGTGACAAAGATTCGGAGTATAGCTGTTTAATTCAAAAACGGTACTGTGCTTGCGGTCTTTTTGCCGCAATGCTTCATCGCAAAAAACCTTGCGTGCCTCTAGCACGCGGCGGTTTTTGGTCGGCGTGCGATATTGTCTAAGAAAACCACTTCGACAATACCTTACTGCCTGCTTATCCGTCCCGAGGTACGCACGTTCTATAATTCGGAGCGGGTAACGTCCATTAACGCAAAGCGAGGCAACCTCGGGACGGACAAGTCCGTCCCCTACAAAAACCCAAAGGTGATTTTGCCCGTCCCCTACAAAAAATTACCACATTATCCCTAAAATCAAATCTCCGTGAAGCCCTACGACAAACGCACAAAAGCCAAAAGCGTGCAACTCCTTTAGTTTCAAAAGGCATGGAACGCGGATTTTCGCGGATTTGGCGGATTTACGCGGATTTTAAAGGCACTTAAACGCGGATTTAACGGCTTTACGCAGATTTACACGGATTTAACATATTTTCCCACGAAAGAATCCGCCAAATCCGCGAAAATCCACGCTCCATTAACCTTACCATTAACCCAAACCCACCCCTCAAACCCTCCGTATCCTAGCCCCCAATTTATTCAACCGCACATCAAACCCCTCATACCCCCTATCTATATGCTGAACACCCGACACCTCCGTCGCGCCCTTTGCGCCCAACGCCGCAAGCACCAACGCCGCGCCAGCCCGCAGGTCGCTTGCCGCTACCTGCGTTCCTGTCAGACGGTTTACGCCCTCGATAATCGCGCTTCGGCTCTCGATTTTTATATCCGCGCCCATGCGCTTTAATTCGCCCACCTGCATAAAACGGTTCTCAAAAACCGTTTCGGTGATTACGCTTGTTCCTGCGGCGGTAGCCATAAGGCTCATAAACTGCGCCTGCATGTCTGTCGGAAAGCCCGGGTACGGCATTGTTTTTAGGTCGGCGGCGATTATTTTGCTGTCGCGTTTGCAAAAAACACGCACGCTACTGTCATTTTCTTCCACGCTAATGTTTACCTCCTTTAGCTTGGCGGTCACGGGCTTTACGTGGTCGGGCATTACGTTGGCGAGCGTGACATCGCCGCGCGAAATCGCCGCCGCAAGCATAAACGTACCCGCCTCTATTCTGTCGGGAATAACGCTGTGCCGTATTTCACGCGCTTCTAGGCGGCGAACGCCCTCTATTTTTATTGTGTCCGTTCCTGCGCCGCGGATTTTGCCGCCGATTGTGTTCAGAAAATTGGCGAGGTCAACTATTTCAGGCTCGCTGGCACAATTTTCCAAAACCGTCTGCCCCTCCGCCAAAACCGCCGCAAGCATAATGTTTTCGGTTGCGCCAACGCTAGGGAAATCTAAATATATTTTCGCTCCCTGTAGCTTTTTCGCGCTTACGCTCACAAATCCATGCGAATGGTCGATGCTCGCGCCTAACGCCGCCAGCCCCTTCAAATGCAAATCCACAGGCCGCGTGCCAATCGCACAGCCGCCAGGCAACGGCACTTTCGCACGCCCAAACCGCGCGAGCAACGAGCCCATTACCAAAAACGATGCGCGCAGCTTGCCCACAAGCTCATACGAAGCGTCCAGCGGCTCCGCGCCGCCCGCGTCCACGGTTAGCGTATTCGCGTGAAAATGCGTCCTCGCGCCAAAGGATTCGAGCAACGCGCACATGGCGTGTACGTCGCTCAAATCTGGTATACTTTGCAGCGTGCAGGTCTGCTCCGTCAAAAGCGCGGCGGCAAGCACAGGAAGCGCCGCGTTCTTCGCGCCGCTTATTTCCACCGTTCCCTGCAACGCGCCGCATGGTTCTATTAGGAATTTTTCTGTCATTGGAATCACCTAGTATGTAGTATTTCCAGTTTTTAGAGAAAAAAACAAAAAGCCCTTGAGTGTGGGCTTTTTGTGTTATACTTAAAGAAATCTACGTTAAAATGTAAAAATATTGCACAAAGGGGGCATATGTTGTGAAAAAAATAGCTGTAAAAAAAGTGGTTATCGTTTTACTTTCGGCACTCGTCTTGGTTGTATGTGCGGGGCTTCTTTTAAAGACAGCATTGCAAACCCGCGAATGGATACGTATATCAAATTTAAGCCTAGAAGAAATTTTGGATAATATAGATTTTTTGAGTATCGAGGATTTAACAGATATATTCTATGAAAATAGAGAGCTGTTTGAGAATATAAAAGACGAATTGTTAGCCTCGGAATATATTCCCGAGGACGGAAAATCCCTTGCCTTGTATTTTAATTATGATACTAATCAGCTATACACCACAAATGACACGCATGGCGAAAAATTTCAAAGCGTTCAAAATGCTCACGCTCATGCCATTGAATGGTTTATGCGTATACGCGAAAGCAATGATTTTTTCTCAAATATTTCGTATGGTACAAATGGGCAGGGCGAACCAGTAGTTAGCTTTAATATCATGGCAGATTCCCTTGATATAGAAGCAAGAATATCATACTTGCCTGCTGCTACTGCTTACGAGATATTTCTGTTGCAGGATAATTGGTATGCTTTGGTGATGCGTAGTCCTTGAGGTCTATTTAATATTTCGCCGACATTTTTGTGGTGGGGGCATAGCCCCTTTTTTCCGACTTGTTTTTGGTGGGAATGTCGTCACGAGCCTCTAAAAATAAAAAAACCTCGCACATGGGGTTTTTGTGTTATACTGTACAAGCAGTCTGGATGGCTGGTTCACTCCGAAAGGGGTGAGGCTATGAGCGTATATGAATGGTTATCTCTGCTGATACAACTGACGACACAGCTAGCAGCGTTATATCTAGCTTACCGTCATTGCAAATGCAACTGTCACAGCAAAAAACAACGCAAGCATCGCAAAAAACGCAAAAGTAGCCGTCCTAGGTCAAGGTAACGGCCACTTTATTTTAACGTCTTATTAAAAACCGTGAACCAGCCGAAACGGCTGTGTACCAAGCAAGTCACGAGGTAGCACTCGTGGCTTGCTTTTATTATACCCATAAATCAGAAAAAAGCAACTCCTAAAAAACACAAAAAGAAAATTTGCATTTTTCAGAACGTCTATGTTAGAATGTATCTGTAATAAAAAGCGTAGCGACCGCGAGGTGCGTCAACACCTTGCGGCGAGTGTAGGGATTCAACGCATCACCTAACACACACAGGCTCGCGCCTGCCACTACGTAACCACAGTTTAGCATTGTTTTACCACTATTACAATCATTCGCGTTTCGGGAATATTGGAATAGTGAAATGTTATTTGTGTTACTCGCGTAAGGGCTTATGGCAAAGGCATGTTTGATTTGACTTGAATTTTTCAAGGTGTGTAGGTGGTGGCAATGCTTTGCCGTCCTTGCACATCTTTTTTGTATTACCCAAGCACAAGCCCCCGAGCAAAAATAAAAATTCGCTCGGGGGAAAAATAAATAGCGTGTCAGTCGCTTTGTTCTGGCTAGAGGGGTAGGATTTAATGTCAAAAAATTTTAAATTAGAGAAGGTTACTGTAAATTTTTGGTGGAGTTGGCTGAGGGGATTGATTCTAGCTCTTTTCGCGTTAGGTATTTTTGGTGCGGTGTTTTCCGCAATAGGTGCAGGTAGCTTTTACCTAGAAGGCTTTAATGTTTTCTTATTTTTAGTTACCTTGATTGTCGGTCTTTTCGTTGTTGTTACTGTCACTTCAGGCACTATGGTGTATTTGTATATGGTAAAAGATATTTCTGATACAAATGCACTCACGTCAAAAATAGCCTCCGACCTCGAAGAAATAAAAAAACATCTGACGGACAACAACGAATAAGCGGAAGTACCTTATCGCCTAGTCAACTATATAGAAATCAAATGTGGCTCCAAATGTACCCATAAATCAGAGAGGAATTGGTAATTATGCTCAAAAAAAGAAGCAAGGAATTTATCATTGGAATTTTAGCAGGTATTTTGCTTGTGTCCACGATTTCCGTATTTGCGGAATCAAGACAAACGATTGAAGTAATTTTCGGACGTGTTAGATTGGTTGTTGACGGAAAACCTGTCGACAAGGAAACATTACTTTATAACGGTACAACCTATGTTCCGCTGAGGGCGGCGGCAGAAGTTCTTGGCATGGAAGTAGACTGGAATAGTGTAACCAATACAGCAAGTTTAACGAGCGTACATCAATTAGGACGCACGCCGACATCTTCGATAATGCCCCAACCTACTCCAACACCTCAACCTACACCAACACCAACACCTACACCAACACCAACACCTACACCTACACCAACACCAACACCTACACCTACACCTAGTCCCATATCCACGCCGAATATAGAAAGCGCATTAGAACGTGCCGCAGAACGTATAAGCAACGAAATAGAACGTGAAGCGGAACGCATAAGTAGCGAAATAGAGCGTGAAGCAGACCGATTAGTACGAGAGGCTCAACGGGAAGCGGACAGAATGATGCGAGATATAATGCGTGGTTTACGTTAGGATATGCCCCCTCATTGGATATAATTGACATTAAAGCCCCCTACCCGAAAAAGTTTTTCGGGTAGGGGGCTTCTTATCCTCCACACTACCAAGGCTCGTGACGATATTCCCACCACTGTAAAGTCGGGGGAAAGGGGCAACGCCCCTCGGAGAAAAGGGGCTATGCCCCTACTTGTTTTTCAAATTAAACCAAGCACCCAGCCCAGGGTATTCCGCCACCTCATCAAGCTCCTCCTCAATCCTAAGAAGCTGATTATATTTCGCTACGCGGTCACTGCGTGCGGGCGCGCCTGTTTTTATTTGGCCTGCGTTTACTGCCACGCAGATGTCGGCGATGGTGGTGTCCTCGGTTTCGCCGCTGCGGTGGCTTACGATTGTGGTCATGTTGTTGCGGTGTGCGAGCTTCATTGCCTCAAAGGTTTCCGTAAGCGTGCCGATTTGGTTTACTTTTACCAAAATCGAGTTGCCAGTGCCTTTTTCTACGCCGCGCTGTAAGCGTTCCGCGTTGGTGACAAAAAGGTCATCGCCTACTATTTGTACGCGGTCGCCGATTCTGTCGGTTAGCAGCTTCCAGCCGTCCCAGTCGTCCTCGTCCAAGCCGTCCTCGATTGAAATAATCGGGTATTTTTTGCAGAGTTCTTCATACATTGTAACCATTTCTTCCGCGGTACGGTACACTTCCTTGCCTGTCGTTTGGCTTTCGCCTGCGAAGTAGTACAAGCCGTCCTTGCCGTTCTTTTTCGCGTCGCCGTAAAGCTCCGTGGCCGCTACGTCCAACGCAATGCGAATGTCCGTACCTGGCTCGTAGCCAGCTTTTTTCACCGCTTCGAGAATAAGGTCGATTACCTCGTCCGGCGTGGCTAGGTTTGGCGCGAAGCCGCCCTCGTCGCCCAACGCGGTGGCAAGTCCGCGCGATTTAAGGATTTTTTTCAACGCGTGGTAAATTTCCGCGCACCAACGCAACGCTTCTTTAAAGCAACATGCGCCGACTGGCATAATCATAAATTCTTGGAAATCCACGGTGTTGTCGGCGTGCTTTCCGCCGTTGAGAATGTTCATCATAGGAACAGGAAGCTGTTTCGCGTTAAATCCGCCCAGATATTGGTACAAGGGCATACGAAGCGCGGCGGCGGCGGCCTTTGCTACTGCCATAGATACGCCCAAAATAGCGTTCGCGCCTAGCTTTGCCTTGTTGTCTGTGCCGTCAAGCTCCAGCATTTTCATGTCGATTGCCACCTGGTCGAGCGCGTTCATTCCGCAAATTTCGTCCGCGATTACATCGTTTACGTTATCTACGGCTTTTTCTACGCCAAGCCCTACATAGCGTTCTCCGCCGTCACGAAGCTCCACAGCCTCAAACGCGCCTGTAGATGCGCCAGACGGTACAGCCGCAATCGCGCTAGAGAGCTTTCCGCCCTCGTCCTCTACGATTACCTCTACCTCTACGGTTGGGTTTCCGCGAGAATCCATGATTTCGCGCGCGTGTACTTCTACGATTTCGATAAATGTTTTAAGCATTTCTTTTCCTCCTATGGGAATATATTTTGGTGCATTGGTTTTTTATCTCACCAACAACGACCTACCAGTCATCTCAGGCGGTACAGGCAGCCCCATCAAATCAAGCAACGTAGGCGCAATATCCGCGAGCCGCCCACCTTCCGCAAGCCCTATGTCGGGGCAGTTGAACAATATAAACGGCACAGGGTTAGTTGTATGGGCGGTAAAGGGCGCAGTGCCTGCGTTGTCAACCATTTTGTCGGCGTTGCCGTGGTCGGCGCATAGGAACATGCGCGTACCGTTTTTTAGCATAGCATCCATTGCCTTTGCCACGCAGGAATCCACCGTTTCTACGGCTTCTATTGCCGCGGACATTATTCCTGTATGGCCTACCATGTCGCAGTTGGCAAAGTTTACCACGATTAAATCGTATTTTTGTGAATTGATTGCCTCCACTAGCTTGTCGGCTACCTCGGGCGCGCTCATTTCGGGCTGTAAATCGTATGTCGCGACCTTGGGCGACGGCACTAAAATTCTATCCTCGCCGTCATACGGCGCTTCGTTGCCGCCATTGAAAAAGAACGTGACATGCGCGTATTTTTCCGTTTCCGCAAGGCGTAGCTGGCTCAAGCCCTTGTCGGCAAGGTATTTGCCAAGCACATTATCCATAGACTGCGCAAGGAACGCCACATGCTTTGCGGGAATAGTCGTGTCGTACTCCGTAAAGCACACGTAATACAGCGGCAAAAGCTCGCGAGCAAAGCCGTCAAAGCTAGGCTCGCAAAAGGCGCGTGTAATTTCCCTGGCGCGGTCTGGGCGGAAATTGTAGAACACCACAGAATCCCTTGCTTTAATAGTGGCTGTGGGCTTGCCGCCGTCCAAGATAATTGTCGGCAGTACAAACTCGTCATTCACGCCTGCGGCGTAGGTTTTTTCCATACATTCGGCGGCGGTTAGGGCTGTTTCGCCCTTGCCGAGGGTAAGCGCGTCATAGGCGAGCTGTACACGTTCCCAGCGATTGTCCCTATCCATGGCATAATAACGACCCGAAATAGTCGCTATTTTCCCTACGCCTATTTTTTCCATTTCCGCCTCTAGCTCCTTGATAAAATCGAAGCCCGAGGCGGGCGGTGTGTCGCGCCCGTCAAGAAATGCGTGTACGTACACCTCGCTTAGGCCGTTTTGCTTAGCCATTTTAAGCATTGCGTACAGGTGCGTATTGTGGCTGTGTACGCCGCCGTCCGAAAGCAAGCCGTACAAATGCAGCGCGGAATTGTTGTTTTTTGCGTTTTCAATCGCGCCGAGCAAGACCTTGTTCTCGAAAAACTCGCCGTCCGCTATTTCCTTTGTTATGCGCGTAAGCTCTTGGTAAACCACGCGCCCTGCGCCGATATTTGTATGCCCTACCTCGGAATTGCCCATTTGGCCGTCTGGCAGACCCACGTCCATGCCCGAGGCCGCGCCCCTTTGGCATGGGTAGCTTTGCATAAGCCAGTCTAAATGCGGCGTTTTGGCTAGGTGGATTGCGTTCGTTTGCTTTTCGTCACAAAGCCCAAAGCCGTCCAAAATCATCAATACAACGGTATTTTTCATGCACCACCTACCACTTGCTCAAAGCTCAGCTTTAGGCTCGCGCCGCCTACCAGTCCGCCGTCGATGTTCGGCATGTCGAACAATTCCTTTGCGTTAGCGTCGTTCACGCTTCCGCCGTACAAAATGCGTACCTTGTCGGCCACGTCGCCCAAGCGTTCGCGGATTTGCTTACGAATCGCGGCGCAGACTTCCTCCGCCTGCTCCTTGGTCGCGGTTCTTCCTGTGCCAATCGCCCATACTGGCTCGTAGGCTATTACAATTTTTGCCATATCGTCCGCGCTTAGTCCGTCCATAGCAAAGGACAGCTGCTTGCTAATTACATAAGAGGTACGGTTAGACTCGCGCTGCTTTAGCGTTTCGCCGATACAAACAATAGGCGTTAGGCCGTTTTTTAACGCCATTAGCGTTTTCAAGTTTACGGTCGTGTCTGTTTCGTTAAAGTATTCGCGCCTTTCGGAATGGCCGATAATAACGTAGCTTACGCCCATTTCTGCAAGCATTTTGCCCGAAACCTCGCCAGTGTACGCGCCCTTGTCGGCGTAGTGCATGTTTTGCGCGCCTACCTTTATTGTTGTGTCCTTGGTCAAGTCTAGCACTGGATACAAATGAACGTCAGGCACACAAATAACCACGTCTACCTTGTCGGTTTTTATTTTGTCCTTTAGCTCGCACGTAAATGCCTTTGCCTCTGACGGCAAAAGGTTCATTTTCCAGTTACCTGCTACTATTTTACGCCTCATAATATAGCTCCTTTATTTATCCTTAACCGCCACTACCCCAGGTAGCTCCTTGCCCTCAAGAAACTCTAGCGATGCACCGCCGCCTGTAGAAATATGTGTCATTTGGTCGCCGTAGCCTAGCTGATTTACTGCCGCCGCGCTATCGCCGCCGCCGATAATGGTAGTCGCATCAAGCTCCGCAAGCACCTTGGCGAGCGCGAGAGTACCCTTTGCAAAGCTCGGGAACTCGAACACGCCCATGGGGCCGTTCCATATTACGGTTTTGGCTTGTTTTATTGCTTCTGAGAATATTTCGCGCGTTTTTTCGCCTATATCAAGCCCCATATAGCCGTCCTCGATATTGTCGGAGGAAACGGTTTTATGCTCCGCGTCCTTGGCAAATTCCTTGGCGACAACGGTATCTACAGGCAAAAGAAGCTCGATTCCTTTTTCCTGCGCCTTTGCCATAATTGCCTTTGCATCTTCGATTCTGTCCTTTTCGAGCAGTGACGTACCCACGCCATAGCCCTTTGCGGCAAAAAACGTATACGCCATTCCGCCGCCCACAATCAGTTTGTCTACTTTATCCAACAGCTTATTGATTACCAAAATTTTGTCAGAAACCTTCGCGCCGCCCAAAATGGCTACAAACGGGCGTACAGGGTTTTCTACGGCGTTTCCGAGGAAGTCAAGCTCCTTTTGCATGAGGTAGCCTACCGCTGTTTCCGCCACAAACTTGGTTACGCCCACGGTGGAGCAATGCGCCCTATGCGCCGAGCCGAAGGCATCATTCACGTAAATGTCGGCAATCGAAGCAAGGTCTTTGGAGAACGAGTCCTCGTTTTTGCCCTCCTCGGCGCGGAAGCGGGTATTTTGCAGCATTGCGACCTCGCCGTCCTTGAGCTGTGCTATTTTTTCGCGGCAATCGTCACAGACTACAGTATCGCAGTCCAAAAATTTTACTTCTAGCCCAAGGTGTTCGCCTAGGCGTTTTGCCACTGGCGCAAGCGAAGCCGCGGGGTCTGGCCCCTTTGGCTTGCCTAAATGTGAACAAAGTATGAGCCTCGCGCCGTCTGCGATTAGCTTTTTAAGCGTAGGCAGTGCCGCAGTAATTCTGTTTTCGTCTGTAATTTTGCCGTCAATTAGCGGCACATTAAAATCGCAACGCACTAAAACACGTTTGCCCTTTACGTTAATGTCGTTGATACTTTTTTTGTTAAGCATCTGATTTCTCCCTTCGTCTTGCCAATACATGGAAAATATATTGAATTTTTTTCCCAAAGAGTATTTTACCATTTTGTTTGTGGGTTATCAAGGTGAGATTTCGAGCGCGATTTAATGTCCGCCGATACTCAATTTTGTCATAAGAGCGTCCTGCAAGGTGCTAGAAAAATTGACATGGCTTTTTTCCGCCAATTCATTTAGCCATGAGGGAATTGTTAGGGTTTTTTTCACAGCTTGGCTTTTCTTAATTAAATCGACATCTACTAAGGAAACAAAAGCGTTTTCGGGGGGCGTGATTTGGTAAATGTCGGACGGCGGGGCTAAGGGGGCGTTTTGTTCGAGCAATGTAACGCAATACGCCGCCAACGCTTCCTTTGCGTTTTCGTGAAGCTGTTCCAAGGTGTCGGCAAAGCTCTGACAGCCCTCTAAATCGGGAAATTCTACCCAAAATGAATTATCTTCCTTGTAGAAAATAGCGGGATAAATTAGTTTTTTCATATATATATCTCTCCTTTTGGCATACCCTCCCTGCGTTCATAATTTTAATACGTGCATACGTGCCAGTCAAGGCTCTACGCGACTTCCTGTCAAATAAAAAAAAGGCATTGCTCACGCAATGCCCTTTCTTCCTTTCTCCTACGCTCCCTATTCCTCAAGACCTTCCCAGTCAAAGTTTTCCCAATCGAAATTTTCCCAGTCGAAGCTCTCCCAGTCAAAATCGCTGTCAATGGAGCTTGACCAGTCGTTATCATACTCATAAGCCATATTTGCCATAGCTATGGACATAAACATTTCTTCGAGTTCGCCTATGCTAAGCCCCAAAATATTTACGTAGTCTACGTTAGGAATGCTCACGGCGGGCGAGGTTGTTATTTCGACCCTGGTGTCAAAATCGCCCACCCACTCATCGCTGAACATAAAGTCAAAATACAAGCGGGCTTCCGTGCCGTTTGCGGTAAAGCTGCCTTTTAGCAGCTCGTTGTCGCGGCCGAGCATTACGACAAAGTCGCCGCTTTGCGGATTCCAGTAAATCGCGATTTCCGCAGAGAAGTTGAACCAGCCGCCATCGCCTGCCGCTACGCTAAATCCGTGAATGTGGTTTCCGTTTTCCTCGCGTATAGTCCAGTCGATGGTTGCGTAGAAGCTGCCGTCCGGCGTTTCTGCATCTATTTCCAAAGTCCATGTGTCGGTAGCGGAGTCGCCCATGTCTAAAGCCATAACTATTTTCACTGCTTCGCCGTATATATCCATGTCCATGGCTTGTTCCATGCGTAACAGCCTGTCATTTTCGCCTACATAGTATGACACTTGAGCCGCAGAAGCGCCAACTGCCGACAATTCGCTTTCCATTTCGTCAAGCGCGCTCCGTATTCCGCTCATAAATTCCTCGCGGGCGTTTTCCCCTGCCATTGCGATAAGCGGGTTAGCAAAAAACGCATCTACTAGCGGGTCGCGTTCAAAAATCTCGAACAAGTCGCGATAAATCTTCACAGCCTCATTCATTGGCATATCTGTGTAAATGCGCGTGGCTTTTACGGCTTGGTCGCCCCTAATTAGCTCTGTTTCCTCGCTTTTACCGTATTTTTTGTTAAAATCTGCCAGCAAACGCACATATTCGTCATCATCTGCGGTAGCGTACATCATGCGTTCGCCCGCTTGCTTAAATATGTCCACGAGAGCCTCGACATCAGCAAAATCTACCGACACCTCGTCCCCTGCCATTGCTTCCTCCATAAGGCGTAGCGCATCTGGCACAAGCGTGGCAAAGTTGACACCGTAGTTTCCGCCGATTAGGTCGGAGCCTATGCCCATGCCGTTCTTGTTCAAAAACGCCATGAAGTTAATCGGCTCATTGTCGGAAACAATATCGGCGTTAAGTAGCAAATTGCTATTTTCTACGTCAGCTTGTATCGTGATGTTCGCGCCGTTGGTTGACCTTGTAACGCCCTCGCCATACCAGTCAGGCCTTTCGGCATCAACGACTACGTTTATTTTTGTCGTGCCGTGTTCAAGGGCCTTGCCTATTGTGTTAAAGATGTGGAGCGGCGAGGTTTCTACCCGCTGTGCCAGTTCCTTCTCGAAATTGGCAGAAGCGACCTCGTACCCTACGCTGGCGTTTAATTCCTCAATCCACGCAAACGGCACGCGTTCGCCTGTTGCTGTTACTGTTCCACTTTCACCGCTAGGCGTAGTACCGTCCACAGAAACGACTTCGTCGCCTGTGTTGCACGCGGCAAGTAAAAACAAAATGACTACCAAAAAGAGCAGTCCCATTTTCTTCATTTTATTATCTCCTTTTTTTACGGAAGCGTACACTTTTTATGGAAGCGTACACGCTCCTCTATGTAGCCGACACAATACGTACACAGCAACGTACACAACATACGCATTTTATCAGCTCGCCTATAGAGTATAGTTGATAGGCATGTATTGTCAAGTAAATGTAAAAATTATGTGAGATTTAAGCTGTTAAGGCTTGTGACGATATACCTATCACTACTAGGAAATTCATGGGGGCGGTAGGTTTCGATAATATATCTATTTTTGCCGTCAAATCGCATAGTAACAGATTTTGTGTGGGCTTCGTCACTTGTTTGCCTTTCTGCAATTATCAAGCTCGCGCCACATTCGCGCTTTGTTTCAAAGGTTTTCATAAACCCAACGCCGCTTCCCCCTTTTTCGGCATATGTCGTAACAAGCCCTGTCCCGAGTTGGATTAGCGTGTCCGCTTCAAAGGGTATTCCGCTGTCGAAGATAGTCAGCGCGTAAAAATCGCCTGCTATACCAAGCGTTACCAGAATATTGCGGAATGGGCGAGTGCTTGCGTTTACTGCGATTATTGCGTCCTGCAAATGGTCGCCGATTAGCGTTTCTAGCTTGCTCTGCGGGATTATATTTTCAATTAGGTATTGTATGCTTCCTGTTACAATAAGGTCAAAATCAATTTTGTTTTCACTGCATCTTTCCGCAAAGAGATTAAATAAATCGTCCAGCATTTTATTGTTTGTGGACGGCAAGCGGTTTTCGCGGCGGGCTTTTTTGACACCCTCGCTATAATCTAAGGCTGTACGCTGTACATCTTCCAGCGAGGCCGCCGCCGTCGCAGCTAATTCTGCGGTAAGAACACCGTCCGCAAGCTGTTGCAGTATATTGGTGTAGCCGCGCTCCAGTGCCGCCAACCTATGATTGATACTGTGGTTTTCCATTCTAAGTACGCCGCTTAGTTCCGAAAGCCGCCGAATTTCTGCATCTTTTTCTTCAATCGCCTGTTGGTATATTTCATTATTATTGTCCTTTGCCCAACGAAGATAGGCGCGCGTTATTCCCTTTTTCACCCAAATAAAAATGCCAAGCCCTGTGACAAACAAGCCCAAAAGCGCGATAGAAGCCACCCATACGTAGTCCGATTCAACCAAAGCCCTGCCCCAACTCGCCAATACCATTACCGCCACCACAGCACTAAGCGCGATAATAACCGCAGAGCCTTTGAGTAAAAACGGAAAGCCTCGCTTGAAACGGCGTATGCGAAAGAGGGTGTATGCTAGGAGCAAGTGTAGGGTAGATGAAAGTAAATACAGCAGGAAAAAAATGGGCGTGTCATAGTCAATAAAATCCCCAGAGTTATAGTCTTTGAAGATAAAGGGAGCAAAGGGAAGCATAGCGATTCCTCTAGCAATAAAGTATAGTATATAACTGATTCCAAAGGATAATAAAAACGCTGATATAACTATATCTGGCTTCATTTTTGTTAATTTCATTATTGCTAGAATAGATATTATTAAATAGAGCAATCCAAGGCTACTAGACAAGAACAACGGCGATACCGTGGTATATGAGAACGCAAACGCTAAACACCATGCAATAGACAATACCGCATTAACAACGGTTATTTTGTGATTTACGGCTCTTGCGAAAATGTAAAAGGTAGCAATAGAAACACCAAAAGTAACGATTACACTGTTAGCATACGAATAAATGACAATCCCTCCCCGCATATCTAAAAATAACCTAAATACGAAAAAAAAACAAGAGCGGGGATAATTGCCCTGTTCTTGTTTTCTTGATTCTATAAAATTACAATCACCAAACAAACAGTATACGAAGAAATCCCTCAAGCCACATATCCATACCCCTCTCTTTTGTCATTGCTCGGCGTGCGGTATTGTCTGCGAAAACCGCATAGACACTACCTTGCCGCCTGCTTATAGGTCGCTTGACCCAACAACAAAAATATGCCACAGGAGAGGTAAATCTCCATGTGGCATGGGACAGAATGTTTCTTGATTATGGTATGGATTTGTATTTTTTTATGAACAAAAAGCGAGTTTTTTTACATATTCGGAAATTGGTCGGGCTTCGGGGAGATATTTCCAATAAGCCGTTGATGTTTTGCGAACGCAAAACGTCAACTAAATCAGAGAAAAGCGGCAAAGCCCCTACATGGTCTTACGGATTTTGTCCGAGAGATACCGTATAAACTCCGTCGGTGACGGCGCGCCTGTACGTACATCAATATGCACAGGACATCTTTCCCTTAGCGTGTCAATGTCGGTACGTAGCCACGCATTTTCGAGGGCCGTCTGTATCGCGCGTATAACGGTGTTGTAGTTGACCCTATTGTTATCCGCTACTTGATAAAGCACCGCGCTTGATTCGTTTTTTTCCTTGTTTATAAGCAGGTACAACGCTTCATTTAAATAGTGTCTGCCTTTCAAACGCAGGTTTATGCCTAGTTGACTTAGCTCGGCATCTATTCTTTCGTTTATTCGGTCACGTATTTCGTCTGGAGATTCTACAGTCGCCAGACCGCTGTGGATTTCCCCATTCTGCAAAATGGGTAGGGATTTCCGCAAAAGAAGCAACATATCAAGCACCCTGTTTTGACTATAGCCGTTTTGCTTTTTAGAGAATATAAAGGAAATCCCAAAATCGTGCAAATGATTGTACATAACTTCAGATTGAATATTGGTCGTCACCACGACAATAGGGCGAAGCCCCAATTTTGCCTCCCTTAGCTCGGACAAGAATTGCAGTCCGTCCCCCTTGCCCTTGCTTAGCTCCAAGTCAACAATAACTCCCTCGGGCAGACGGTCTTTTACAAGCATAAGCGCCTCGTCAGAACAGTCAGTCATGCCAACAAGGGCAATATCGGCTCTGCCCTCTGCACAACTCTTGAATTTTTTGCGTTCGATTATATCGTCCTCAATAAGTAATATAGGCATAGGCTTTTTTGCCACGTCACCACCTCTTTCCATAGAATAGTTCATGTCTGTCCATTCACAGTGTCATTCCCCTGTGGGTGTCAAATGCTGTAGAATTATACATAAATGCTATTTTGTTGGCAAGGCTATATTTTAAGGGTGGCGAATATGAAAATTTTACTAGTGTCGGGCGAGGAACATTCTTATGTTTCCGAACGTGTTGCAGAAAGCCGTCACATAGTAGTAAACAAAAAGGCTCTTACCCTCGATTGTGTTGACGGCTACATCGCGGAACATTGCCCAACATATGACGTAGCTCTTATTACAGACGGCGCGTTGTCCGCCAACCCAGACGAAAACGAGGCGGATTTGGCTCTATTGGCAGACCGCCGCTGTAAGGCTGTTGTCCTTACGCGAGATTTTTGTATGGAAGCCCCCGACAGCGTAATCAAAATATTTGTTTCGGAATGGGCGCGGGCAGTGCATGAGGATTTTGACAATGCGTTAGGCCTATATCAGCCCCAAGCACCTGCCGAAAAAGCAGAGAAGAGAAAATGGGGCTTTAAGCCCAAGAAAACACCAGAAGCCGACGAGCCGCTAACCTCGGCGAATATAGACCGCACATCAAGCCGTGCAATCGTCTTTACTGGACACAGAGGCGCGGGCGTAACTAGCACAGCCGTAAATGTGGCTCTGTCTGCCGTAAGCCGTAAACTCAAAACCATATTGGTGGACTTAGACACAGACTACAGGGCGGTAAACTTATATTTCGGCGAGTTTGGTACACAGGCGGACGAAGATGATTCTATATCGTCCTCGCTTATTAGGCTTCTTGCACAGCCCCACAAATATGATACCTACGCCGTAAACGCGGACGGGCTATGGCTTACGTCACTGGGGTACGACTTCGCCGACGAAAAGCTATTGCAACAGCATCTTACCGAAACGAAGCTAAACGGACTAATCACCGCACTAAGGCACAGCTTTGACTTAATAATCCTTGACTTTCCGCTAGATAACTTGGCAAAAAACACCGCCGTATTAAGCAATGTCGATTTGATTGCGTTGTGTATGGAAAACAACATATATTCGGCGTTTACGACAATACGGAATATAACTGTAGGTCTTAGTGACAGCAGTGATATAGCCTACTTGGTTTCAAAATCAAAAATAGTGGTAACAAAATTTAACGACGAAGCCTTGTATGACGGAGAGCCTATCATGCCAGAGCGGCTAGGCGAGCTTATAGTAAACGAGGGCTTTTGTGACGAAATCACCACCGAAATGCCTTTAGCGGGCAATATTCCATATGATAAGCGTTTCGATAGACAGATAGAGAGCGATGTCGCAGTTATTCATACAGATAACCTAATGAAACAAGCCTATGACGGTATTCTACTTAGATTGTTAGGAGCGGTAAGGTGAAAGCAGGATTTAAGAAAAAAGAAAAAGGCTTGTCCGGCGGCAAGAGAATCGCGGTGAAGGTCGTAACTATAGCCCTAAGCGTGCTTGCCTTGTTTCTTACGTTCGTATATTTGAACAATGCAGACAGAGCGGCGAGAGATACCGTGGCTGTGGTTAGGCTACGGCGAGGCACTCCTGCCTACACTCTGCTTACCAAGGACGACATTGTAAAATACGATTTAATAAGAAAAGAGTTTAACGAAAAAGACATGATTTTGTTTGAAAACGCCGAGGACGAGGTTTTGGGCAAATATACGTCTTATTTTATACGAGGGGAGTCTGTGCTTCATAAAGACCAGCTAACCGAGGAAAGGACTATACGTAACGAATGGCTATACACTCTTTCGCAAGACGAGGAAGTTGTAACCATTCCATACCGATATGCCGAAGCAGGGGGCGAGCTGCTCCTGCCTGGCGACTTAATCAGAATACGTGTTACATACGAGGGGGAAGTACCCGTATCAGACACGAACCCGTACGATTATGGCTTTAATCCTAATTATCAAGGCGGCTCATCAGGCACAACTAAAACCACCATAACCGAGATTTTGTTCGATTCAGTTGTGGTTAAAGATATGATTAACTCAAATGGGCGTTCCGTCTACGAGCTGTACAAGGAAGTTATGCGCCTTGACGAAAGACAGCGGGAAAGCGTGATGGCAAGCAAGGCGTTTATTTCTAGCACAAGACCCACCGCGCTTTTGTTGGCAGGCACATCGCAAGATATGGAGGACTACGCAAAATTTAGAGCTACAGTAAGCAGCAGTAATTTTTTGATTACGATACTGAGCAGGACAGGCAGTGTAAACGATTTTGACAGTCTGCCTATACTGGAAACAGAGGTGCGGTCGTGGATAGACGGGGGAAATTAGAAAAAGGCTTCGGCAGAATGTTGGAAATGGCAGCGTCCACAGATGCGGGCTATGATAAGCCGCAAGGCGTAGCCGTGGGCTTTGTGTCTGTGTGCGATTTTGTTGAAAACGGCGAAATAATCTCTAATTTGGCGTATCTGCTGTCACGGCGCGGCTCTGCGGTTTGTGTGGTAGATTTTAAGGTGTTTTATCCCAACCTGTTTGATTGGCTAGGCGGCGTTAGTGCCAACAAGAAAGGCGACGGCCTTATAAGGCTTCTTCAGAGCGACAGAGTAGAGGTAAAGTCTGTTTCGCTTGAAACAGACGACGAAAATGTATTTTTGATAAGCCCTAGCCCCAATGACGAAATCGAGGACTATTTCAATTTTAGCATTAACGATGTAAAAAGGGTAATGGGAATGTTAAAGGAAACCTTTGATGTTGTACTGATTGATATTCCAAACAACCCGCCGCTAGAATTTTGTGTAGGTGCGTTAATGAATTGCCAACGCGGGTTTTTTGTAGCCTCGGAGCGGGTAGATGCGTCGCGGAATATACAAAAGTTAATGGAATACATGCTAAAAATTACATTTGAGGTACGCAATTTTAATAACATTATTATCGCTCGCAGACAGGACTTGCCTTATGACGAAAGTGCGTTAGCGGAGATAAAAATCTTCGGCGGCTTTGGCAATGACGACAAAATGAAAATCGCGGCAAGGCTTCCGCTCCTGCGAGCTGTGCAGGAAAGTGCCTTGGACGGCGGAGTTTATATGCGGGATTCCACATTTATGAGTAAGAAATTTTCACGAGAGATAGATAAGCTCGCAAAAATTATTTTGGAGGTAGGATAGGTCTATGCTGACACTCGATAATATTCGCGAGCTTCAAGAGGAACAAAAGTATTATAAAACTGGCGAAAGCCCCCAACATGTGGCAAGCACTATAGACGACACTACAGAAAAAAAGGATTCCACCTTAATTGATGCAGAGCGCGAATGTCAAAAGTATCTTATGGAAAACATGTATCGAAATGGGTTGATTTTGGAGGACGATACCCTCAAATTTGCAGAGGAGCTAGAACACCCCAAGAACACGACCCATTATACCAACGATTTTGTATTTGGCAAACTAAATAAAAAATACAGAATTGCTATCGACATTTCCTACGAGGACAGAGAGCGCGGCGGTCAAGACGATTTTATCAGTTTTGGTTACGCACTGGAGCGTTGCCAAGAATATATCGCCAAAAACTTCCGCGAACGGCGTGACGAGCGCGACAAGGCGGAACAAACCAAGGAATATATCAAGGATTTTGTTTACAAGGCTATGCAGGGCGGTGTCCGTAAGACCTCGGGTCGCAGATACACCCACAAGGAGCTAGTCAATGACCTAACCAACGAAATAATGAATTATGGCCCTATAACAAGGTATGTGGAAGATGATTCCATTGACGAAATCCGCGCCAACGGGCCTAAGGAAATATTTTTGGAGAGCGGGGGCAAGACAAGACAGAGCAAGGCATCGTTCCGCGATATTGAACATATGGAGCGTATTATATCCAAGCTCATTGGTGTTTCTAAAGTTCGCCTAACGCCGAAAACGCCTATGGTAAACGCAAGAACAATGGAAGGCTATCGTGTAAACGCCACCTATTCTGGCATATCCCCTTACAATCAACCCGCGTTTGTGTTGCGTAAATTTAGTAAGCGGGAAATAGAACCCGAGGACATGCTCAAAAATAAGTCGTTTTCTAAGGGCATGTATGCCCTATTAGCACTTATACCCAAAGCGGATTTGTCGTGGGTAACGGTAGGCCCTACAGGGAGCGGAAAAACTACATTAAATGGACTGCTCGTAAAAGAGATTGACCCGCTGTCACGAGTTATCACCATAGAGAACCCCTCGGAAATGCGACTAAGGCGAATGGAAAACGGCATAGTTATCAACGATGTCCTGCAATATGAGTGTGTTCCTGACGACGAGGGTACTACTTCCGCAGACCCAACAATGGAAAACCTGCTAATTAACGCTATGCGGCAATCGCCCCACTGGATAGGCCCGGGCGAATTGCGTACCCCTGGGGAATTTGCGACAGCACTGCGAGCCGCCCAAACGGGGCACTATTTTTTTACTACGCTTCACGCAGAGGGCGACAACGATGCGATAACGCGGTTTTTAACGTCTTATTTAATGGTATCGAATGAACCTGCGGAGCTTGCGTTGCGCAATATATGCTCTGCCGTCAGGTTTATTATTTTCCAAGAAAAATTGGCGGACGGAACAAGGAAAGTTACTTCCATTTCCGAAGTCATAGGCTCGGAAGGGCTAAAACCCATAACAAACCAAATATACAAATTTGACATAGAGGACGTAAGAGAGGAAGCGGGTACACATCGAGTGCTAGAGATTGTCGGAACGCATAGGCGTGTCGGCAAGCTGTCTGAGGATATACAAGAGCGTATGCTTAAATCTGGCATTAGACGTGAGCGGTTTGAATATCTCACCAAAGAACCAAACAACGCGGAAAGCGAGGAGTACGATTGAGTCAATTATTTGTAAGCGCGGTGGTTGGGCTTGCTGTATTTGCATCGCTTAGCTCGTTGTTGGGAATTAACATCATTGTCGATATACGTAGCTTTCTGCGTGAGCTTTTTACGTCACTCTGGGGGCATTTGGAACAATATAACCGCAAGCGGCGTTCTGAAAGGATTAAGCGAGAAAACATCGTACAGCGAAAAGAAGATTTAATTGTAAAGTACAATAGGCTCGTAGACGAGTTCCTTAGGAGCTTTAACCTAGGTATTCCCTTGGAAACAGCTACTTCGCTAATCGCGATTATATTCGCGCTTGCCGTCATTGTTTCGACATTCTTTTTGCAAGATGTGACGGTATCGCTTATTATGTCGGTTTCCATTATGATTGCGATTTTTACATGGTTTTCGCGGGAATCCCGAGTACGGCGAGCTGTGCGAGCCGAGGCAATATCTGACGCAGAGGACGCGATTTGCCCATTGGCGAGAGATGGGGTCTTGGTAGCAATAAAAAAGGTTATGGAAGCTGACGAGTATATACACAGGGACATTCGTCCGTACTTTCGTGAATTTATAGACAACTGTGAAATACGCGGTTATTCGTTTCGGCAGGCTATGGCACAGCTTAACAGACAGCTTGGCTCAAGGTTTGACAACTTTGCGGAAAAGGCGGTTATTTTTGAATATAACGAGCGAAAGGGCATGGCGGATATTTTCCTCGATATAGTAGACGAAAATGCTGTTATCCGCGAAATCAACGCTAAGAAAGAGGGCATTTTCAAGAAAATGAACCGTGATTTTTTAATGAAAACATTGATTATTATTCTTTTCTTCATTTACGCCCTTTCTGTAAGAGATTTTCGTGACTTTATGATTTTAACCACACCTGGCAAGTTTATCAATTCCTTGTGCCTCAATGTAATATGTATCAGCTTTGCTTGGGGGCAGGCGTTGCAATCCTCCTTGGAATTAAAACGTCAAGGTCCAAAAACGAAAGGATAACGATATGCTTTCAAAAATAATCGCCATTGCCTCTGTATTATTCTTGATAAAGCAGCTCCTGTACCCCTTTTATAGACCCGCAGGACGCAGACACAAGAGCCGCGTAAGAAAATACACCAAGGAAAGGCAAGCAGACGAGGTAAAACGCAAGCGCAGGGAACGAAAAATGGAGTTGGCACGAAAATTTTCCTTTCGCTTGCCGTTTATGCAGACCGAGGCGGAGCTTAGGAAAACCTTGGAACGGCTTAATTCGGACAAGCAACCCCAAGAAATTTGGTTTGAGCAAAATTTATGGTTGCTTGGCGGCATTGCGGGAACGCTGTTTATGTTTTCCGCAAACAATGTATTGGGGCTTGTTTCGTCACTGCTCGTCCCGATACTGTTCTTTTTGCCCACAGACGAGCTAGACAGCGAAGTCAAACGCAAAAATCTTAATATCGCGCTAGATTTTCCCCAATTTTATAGCATGGTATTTTACCAATACTCAAAATCCATAAATGTTTTTTTGTCAGATGTCATAAACGATTATTTGCCAAACGCTAATGACGATATGGCAGAGGAGCTAAACGCTATGTTGCAAAACATAGAATACGCTGACGAGGAATACGCACTGCGGCAGCTTAAAAAACGAGTGCCTATACACCATATACTTAAATTCTGTTCGATAATGGAAACACGCTTGAGGGGCTATGACAATGTTTCTCAGATGCAGTATTTGAAAAATGAAATCGACCGCTACCGTGTTACTGCACTAGAGGACGAGCTACAATCCAGAGTTCGGAAGAACAATATGATACAGGTCGTTCTTCTCGGTATATTGGGGCTGTATATCATTATCTACTATCTGTTTACTATCTTAAATTCCCTTGACATGTTCATGGGATAACAGAGCTTAGTAACAGTTGTAGTGATATATAAAAAAATCAAAAAGGAGGAAAGGTATGAAAGAAAGGTTAAGTACGTTCATCAACGATGAACGCGGAAGATTTGGTGTTAAGGAGCTGGCAATCACTGTAGGCGCGATTGTTGTTATCGGTGCAATCGTGACATGGTTGGCGGGCGGCCAGCTTGCCGATTGGGTAACAGATGTTTGGGACGCAGTTTGGACATGGATTCAAGATACCTTTATGACGTGATTTATGGTTGGAGCACTTAAGGCGGTTCTAATCGCTATAATCTCGACTGTTGTATTGTTTTTAATCATGCAACTGGCTTTCTTTTTCCCATTCTACTTAACTATCGTTGTAGAAGCCTTTAATTTGTCAAACATCGCGGCAAACGACAATTACGTTAAAGAAATGTACTATGACCACAGCCTAGACGGATTAAGAAGTCGGGCTGTTTTCAATAAACTGCCAGACGAAATTATGATTGAAATCGTTGCTACAGATGCGAGTGGCAATACATGGGAAGCAGTAGGCGATGATGACGAGCGTACCTACAGTCATCAAGATGGGCCGTATGTTAATGGTACAAGGAAACCGTATCTCCAACGCGGAAGCCCCGTTACGGTAACAATTACTGCTGTTTATCCTATCGAAATGACGTTATGGGGAAGGACAATAACGCACCCTTTCCCTGTTTCGTTCAGTATGACTTCGATAGGCTTGAAATACTATAAGGATTTAGAGTGGGATGGGTATCCATGAGGTCGATAGCCGTAGCTATACTTGTCATAGTTCTACTAGTTGCAATTCTTCAACCTCTAATCGAAACATCAAACGTGTTGAAAGAGAAAGTTACGCTTGGCGCGGCAATTTTAAATTCATGCCGCGCCGCGCGTAGCAATGCTCTTAACGACGAGGATATGCGTGACCTAAACGCATATATAAACGAAACGATGTTTAAGCAGTATTTTGCAGAAGCATTTTGTGAAACGCTGGAATTAGATTTAATTTCTCCAATCGGCGCTGGCGATTTGGTTTTTTCATCTCCAAGCGGGCGGTGGGGCGTTATTACTGTGTCATTGCAGCTAGATTCTCCCTCAGACCTTTATTTTTCGGGACGTGAGGTAATTAAAGCGGATATTAGCCTTAGCACGCCATATGTATTCCGCATGTCGCTGTTGAGAGAAACCGCAGGGCTTTTGCCTAGTGCCTTTATGATTACCGAAACCCGAGGCTTTGAGGTGCAAATAATAAATTAGGTGGTAGCAATAGCATGGATTATATTTTAGTAACGCTTGAATACGGCGATTTATCTGAGGACATCAAAGTCCCCTCATTTATATCGGTCGAGGAGCTAATCAAGGTCTTAGAGGAAATTTACGACATTGAGGGAACGGCTCTACATGCCGAACCCAAGGGGATTATTCTCAATAAGAATAAAACGCTTGAGGAACAAGGCATTTTGCATGGAGCAAGGCTAACATTAAGCAGGTAGTAAGGTGTTGTCTAAGGATTTTCTTAGACAACGTCGCACGCCGACCAAGCAGGCAGTAAGGCATTGTCTTTAGACAATGCCGCACGCCGACCAAGCAGGCAGTAAGGCATTATCTTCAGACAATGCCGCACGCCGACCAACATTAGGGGTAGGTGGGTAACGATATGAGCGGAAATATAGCGAATGGCGGGCTTGTTGTTAAATGGCGCGGAAACGTCATTTTTGCACGCCCAAATGAGTGGTTTATGAACGCGGACGATGATTTCATTTACTATAGCAACCGTAACGACAGAAACAGGCTATACAGAAAGCAAGACTCCGCTAGTGATGGGAAAATGCTAGTAAAAAGGTCATGTGCAAACGTGCTTTTATTTGGCGACAGCATTTATTTTATAAGCGAAGAGGAGCGAAAAATTTACAGATGCTCCAAGGACGGAAAGGGGCTTACGCTATGCTCCAACACGGAAGCGGCCGATTTCGCTGTTCTTGCTGACGGCACGGTTTATGCAAGCCCCAACGCCCGCCGTGTCTGTGCTTCTGGCAGTAAGGTGTTTTTTGCGGATAAGGGTAACGAAAATAACCTATTCGCGCTTACTTCCTTTGATACACGAAGCGGGGAAACAGCGGTTTTTCCCGATATTAGACCCTCGTCCATCAATGTCCACGGCAATACCGTCTACTACACAGACAGAAATAGGCAAAACAAGATTTATCGCCTCGAAACATCGGGCGGTAGCATGACTGTATTCGGCACAAGTGCCGAGCATTTACATGTCATAGATGATTGGCTGTATTTTATGACAAATAAAAAATGGAAGCGTTTATCGCTTTTAGATTTTGGAGATGCGGAGGATATTTAATGGAATTTTCCAGACAACCGCGGCTAATGCCAGAGTACCCGATTGGCGAAATTGATATAACAAGCCCAGAGCCTATAGGCGAAAAGCCAGAAATACACTGGTTTCAAACCTTTATCATGCCCTTGGCAATGATATTTGTGACAGTCTTGGTGTACATGTTGGGGCAGTCGGGTGCAGGCGGCGGCTTCATGGGCAGCCCTGTTTTTTTGATTAGCTCCATAGCCATGACTGGCTTAATGATTATCGGCTCGCTTATTAGCCTAAACCACCAATTTAACAAGCATAAAAGGCTAAAAAAACGGCGTAATAAGCTGTACAAGGCATATATATCAGAGAAAGATAGCGAGCTAAAACTGGCGGCAGAACAACAAGCCAAGGCATTGCGACAGCTTAATCTATCGCCAGACGAATGTATCGAACGCATGAATACTAACCCTACGCCCGCCTGTCCTACAGACCCTAGACTGTGGGAAAGAACGCCGGGCTTTAATGATTTTCTTTCGTTTAGGCTTGGTATCGGCACGGTACAGGCATCACTGCGCGTTCGTGACGCTCACGCTCCTAGCCTAATGGAAACTGACCTACTTATGAACGAGCCAAGGACATTGTCGCTAAAATATGAAAAAGTGCGAGATGTACCTGTATGCGTAGATTTACGCTCTGCCCAAATTTGCGGCATAGTCGGGGCAAAAGACAGGACAAACGCCCTTGTAAATAATATTTTAATTCAACTGGTGGCTAACCATGGATACGACAATGTACGTATTGTGATGTTAGCTAAAAATGATACATTTAGTCTTTGGCAATGGTCGCGCTTTTTGCCGCATTTATGGAACGAGGGCTTTACCGCACGGCGCGTAATTTGCGGAAAAGATACGGCAAAGCTAACACTGGACGAAATACACGCAGAGCTTAAAGAACGTGAAAAAAAGGGAGATGACGTTGTATTCTCCATGTACTATGTATTCATAGTCGAAGCTCCCGAAATAATTGAGGATTCGCCTATTCGCAAGTTTATTTACGAACCTCACGGACGTTTAGGCGTGACAGCAATATTCACCGCCGAGCATACCGCCTTTTTGCCAGCAAACTGCGGCGCGATTGTTACCCTAAAAGAAAAAACAGGCGAGGTAATAGACCGCGTTAAAAACGAAAAAAACATTTTTACGCCCGACCAAGCGACCAACGCAAGCCTAGAAAACGCGGCACGTAAAATTTCACCGCTACGCATTAAATCAAATGATTCCTCGTTCTCGTTGCCGAGGTCGATAACGCTTTGTCAGATGTCGGGGGAAAACGATTTAACCAAGGTAAATGTGCTTTCCAACTGGGCGAATCGGCGTACCTACAATGGAATGGACGTTCCGATTGGCGCGAGAGCGGGCGGAGAGCTGTTTCGTTTTGATATACATGACGATGTCGGCTATGGCGGGCATGGGCCGCACGGCCTTGTTGCGGGGACTACAGGCTCGGGAAAAAGCGAGCTGTTACAGAGCGTAATTATCTCGCTCGCTATGAGCTTCCACCCGCATGACATAGTATTCGTGCTAATCGACTATAAGGGCGGCGGAATGGCAGATGTTTTCAAGGGTATGCCCCATTTGGCGGGCATTATAACCAATCTTGGGGGCGCGCAAACCACTAGAGCCATGCTTTCCCTAAACAGCGAAATCAAACGCAGACAGGCACGCCTAGCCGAATACGGAGTAAACCACATTGATAAATACCAACGTATTTACTACAGCGAAAACCGCCCGCCCCAAATGGAGCCAATGCCGCACTTAGCAATGATTGCGGACGAATTTGCGGAGCTGTATCACGAACAACGCGATTTTATCAACGAGCTAGTGAGTGCCGCGCGTGTGGGTCGTAGCCTAGGCATACACCTTGTTCTAGCGACACAAAAGCCCGACGGCGTAGTAGACGACCAAATCTGGAGCAATTCTAAGTTCAAAATGTGCTTGAAAGTACAAACGGAAGCCGACTCCAACGGCGTACTAAAAAAACCAGATGCCGCGTTTATTCGCGAGCCTGGCAGAACGTATATACAAATCGGGAACGACGAAATATACGAGCTTATTCAGTCTGCTTATTCGGGGGCAGATTATACCTTTGATACGCTCGGCAAGGACGAAAACGCACGGCGGGAGAAAAACATATACCGCCTATCCGTCGACGGCAGACAAACCAAAATTTACCCCAAAATCGGCAGTGAACGCCCCACAAATGAAAACAAGCCCAAATCACAGCTAGAAGCAATGGTTGCACATATCGCAGAAAGCTCGGCTTCCTTGGGCATAAAGCCGCTAGACGGCCCGTGGGCAGACCCACTAGAGGAAATTGTCTATATTAACGAAATCCCCGACAAATGGCTTGCCGAGGCTACTGGGATATTGACCGCGGTCGTAGGCATAGTTGACGACCCTCGAAGCCAACGCAAGTTTGCGTTGGAGCTTGATTTTGCTACAGAGGGCGGGCTGCTTGTTTACGGCGCAGCGGGAACAGGAAAAACGACACTGCTCAAGTCTATATGCCTATCGCTAGCACAGAGATATACGCCCGACCAAGTAAACATTTATATCATGGACATGGGCGGAGCGGCTTTGCGGCTGTTCGCGGGTCTTCCTCATTGCGGCGGTGTATTGACGGTTGACCAAGAACGCAATATACGGCAATTCGTGCGTTTCTTATTTAGAACTATCGAGAAACGCAAGCAAATATTTGAGGAAAATCATGTAGAGGGCTTTGTGGAATCTGTACAAGGGGGGCTAGGTCTGCCCGCTGTTGTTGTTATGATTGACGGATATGCGCCCTTGGCGGAGCTGTATGACGATGTTGACGAACAGCTGATTTTGTTGGCGCGAGATGCCGCGAGATATGGCATTTACCTAATTATTACAGGCATGTCTACCCGCGACATACGCTACAAGCTATCGACCAATTTCAAAATGGCTGTCACCTTTGAACTGATTGACAAATCGTATGCTGAAATAGTCGGCAGAACGGAGGGCGTAGAGCCAGAGAGCTATTGCGGCCGCGGCCTAGTTAAGCTAGAGAAGCCGTTGGAATTTCAAGCCGTATTGCCCGAACACCGCAAAAAAATAATAGCTCCCGTCACAGAAATGCTCAACGGTGAAGAGGTGACGCGGCAGAGTGAAAGGGACGAAGTGATTTCAACCAGAGAAATCATTGACGAGCTATCTGCGAACGAAACGCGCCGCGCTATTCCTATACCAGTTATGCCCGCTTGTGTGGATATAAACGTCCTAAACGCAGAAAACACCAAAGGACAAGGGCTATGGATTGGGCTAAACGATAGCGACCTAGTACCAGTAGTGCTAAATTTCGCCGAGCATACGTCATTTATGGTTACAGGTAGTGCAGGGTGCGGGAAAAGCACAGTGGCTACAGCGTGGCTCAAAAATATGGATAACTCACTGATTTATGCACTAGATTCTAGCGGCGCAGGCTTTATTACGCTTCTGGAGCGTGAGAATGTCACCGACTTGGCAGGTGTCGATATGGAATCCTTTGTAAGCGAAATGGAGAACCTGCTAGACGAACGCAGAAAGGCAGTAATTGATGCCAGAAAGAGCGGAAAAGACTTGGAAACGGTCGTGTCGCAGTGGAAGCAAATTATATTGGCATTTGATAGATTTAGCGAGGTCACAGACGACGACGATACGTATTACGAATTATGCAAATTGCTTACACGAATTATCAAAAAAGAGCAAGGAATGAAAGTAAGCGTTTTTGCACTAGACACGCTAGACGGCTTTAGTGATGATTATTCGGACGCGGCAAAGGCTCTAAAGAGCGAACAAACAGGACTACTGCTCGGAAGCCTAAAAGACCAACCCATTTTTGGTGTCAGTTTTCCTTATGGAACACCAGAAAAAGAATTTATGCCCGCGGACGGTTATATCATTAAAAAAAGCAAGTATATCGGCGTAAGAGCGGCAGTATAACCACGGTTTCATGCCATTTACAATGGCTGGAATAAATGCGTTTATCTATACAAAGAGGGAGGTGAACTAAGATGTCAGCTGTTCAACAATTTGATTTCGGCAAAGCCACCGAGCTTGAGAGCAAAATCAAGAATGAAATCAACGCAATCAACGACACCTTGAACAAAACACAAACCATGGTAGAAACCTGCCGTGAGTGGTGGAAAGGCGGTTCTGAGGAAGGCTTTATCGGCAATTTCTCAAAAACCAAAAAGGACGTTTCAAAAGGGCTTCAAAAATGGCTAGACGAATATCAAAAACTAATGAAGGACGTAGCGAGAGTAAAAAAAGACCAAGACACCGAACTAAAAAAAGCATTGAACAAATAGCCGTGACGGAGTGCGGCAGGGTCGGCGTGCGGTGTTGTCTAAGAAAACCACTTAGACAACACCTTACTGCCTGCTTGGTCGGCGTGCGGTGTTGTCTAAAGACAACACCTTACTGCCTGCTTCTTTTCCGCACTCCGTGCTTTTCTTAATCTCTCGGAAAGTGTATAATGAAAAATCGCAAAATGCGAATAACTTTTTAGGAGGAATACCAGCATGAAAAAATTACACCTAATCACCCTAATTTTCCTATTCACACTATGCCTACCCCTCACCGCCCACGCCACAAGCCCTGCCCCCGCTTCCTTAGACACAGCCAGTACATGGGCGCACAGCAGCATACTAAGCGCGTTGGAAAAAGGCTTTGTTCCGTCGGACATACAGAACAACTATACAGCCGTAATCACTCGCGCCGAGTTTTGTCGCATGGCGGTAAAATGGGTGGAATACGCCGTTGGGAAAAACATAGACACAATTCTTACAGACCAAAATGTATCACGTTTCCCGAACCCATTTAGTGACACAGACGACCCAGATATATTGGCGGCGTACGCGTTGGGCATTACTAGCGGCACAGGCGGCGGCCGCTTTACGCCCAATGGCTCTTTCGACCGCCAACAGGCGGCTACCATGATACAAAACACATGCCGCGTAATAGGCGCGAATGTAGACCATTCGCCAAGCTCTGGTTTTATGGACGCTAATATGGCGGCAGACTGGGCGAGAGCAGGCATAAACTTTGTTAGGGCAAACGGCATAATGCAGGGCGTAGGCGGCAATATGTTCCGCCCGCTAGATATGTATACCCGCGAACAAAGCATTATCACATTCAACAATATCAACTTAGACATGTCCGCCGAGGGCGCAGACAAAGTTACTGTCATTGTGGACGGAATAGTCGTCAATTTTGCGGGTACGCCTGTTTTCTTGGACGATAATAATGTTTTGCAGGCTCCTGCTAGTATTATTGGGGCGGCTCTTGGGGCGGCTGTGGAATGGAACGCGAGCAGGTCACAGATTACTATGACTAGGCGTTCACGTTTTTTTGAGGAACGCACAAATACAGAGGTGCATTTCCATATGGGAAATAGTAGCTATTTTATGCGTAAAGATGGCGGTAACTTTGTGCCACACAACATGAATACCGAGCCTATGCTTGTGGGCGAAACGCCGTACGTCCCTGTAAATCATGTAGCGGAAGTCTACAATGCAACCGTGAAATCGGAAACTAGGGGCGGGGAGTTGGTCGTTACTGTTACATCTGATACTAAAGAAGTCCGCGGTTTTACTGTGCCACAGAGCTTTACAGATATTGTAAGGGGTGCAGATGCTGACAGTAGCCATTTACAGTTTTGCTCTTTTGCTTTAAATCCAGCACAGGGTATTGTTCAAGGGAAAGCGGATTTTATATATAGACAGGCACTTCTTCTTCATATTCTTGCCCCTCTTTTAGAGCCAAGTGCTATACCTAGAATCGATGAGTTTATTAACAGACGAGGCGAGCATACCTCAATGGACGTTCATAATCCTTTAATAGAAATTTTCTTAGATTCAAAAAGTAATCGGTATGTCGAAATGGGGGTAACACAAAGCATTGTGGTCATAGTGATTTATGACGAGGGTGCTATACCTGAGGATATATAAATTTTATATCTCGTGAGATAAAAATATTTAGATAGAGAGGATAGGATTATGAAACGATTTATAGCTATAGTGCTTGCTGTATGCTTCTTAGTTTCTTCTGTGTCAATTAGTCTTACAGGGGCAGATTGGTCGTTGGACGAGTTTTTGGCGGGTGCTAATGAGGAAATGGTAAAGCTCTATAATACTGACACCTTGTTTGGGCTAGCAGATAAAGAATCGCGACCAATAAACGAAGAGCTTGCTAGGACAGGATTACCGCTTGAATACAATGAGGTTACTTACGGGCCTTTTGCTTTGCTAGTGTATGGTACAGACACAGAAGCCGATAACTGGCTCGTCGGAAATGGTATGCCTGCGGCGGGGTCGGAAGAGAATCCAGATGATGAAGGGAAGCTCCGTTCCCTAGGTTTTACCGTAAGCGGTTATCCATTTCCTAATCCAGATTATCAAGGGGCTACAAACTTAGCCGTTGTTAATTCTAACCGTGTATGGATGACTGCATCTCAAATTATGAATAGCAATGCTGTTGTGGTAAATGGTTGGCTTGGTCGAGTTTCTCAAAGAACGCTTATATTTGAAGCTGATTTCGCAAACTCCGACTTTGTCAGACTGCACGTAGACCTAGCCGACAGAATAGACAGAATGATTTACTCAGACCATGCTTATATATTACAGCCGCCTACAAAAGATACATGGGGATTAGCCATATTTTTCCATACTCTTAACGGCGACACACGTTACACTACGGCATGGATTAAGCCGCTATCCATTCAAGCAGGGGACATATCCGCCCATGCCATAAGCTCCGTTTCCTCTGCTGTCCCCGGTAGCACTGTCAACTTGACGTTTTCGGCACAATCTACATTCAAATACGATTTAGAGGACGTATCCTACGAGGTGCAGAGCAACGGCATAGTGGAGATAGCCGACACACAAGACCTACCTAGAGAGGGGGCTTTTAACATCACCTACAGCTTCACCATGCCAGAAAACGACGTAACAGTGCGGTTTGCCGTAAACGAAGCCCGTGACAACCCCGAAAGTGAGGAGGACTGGGAAAACAATGACGACGAAATTACCGTACTTGTAGCCGCCGATATTGATAGAGAAACCGATTTTGAAATTGACTACAATATACTACAGAGAAATATCCGCTTTCAGCTAGGTGAAGCACTTGCACAGCTTACGTTGCCGCGCGGCACATGGACTGACGTTGCTACGGGACAGCTTAATGTCTATAACGACACACCCAATATTTACAATGATTTCGTTGTTGAAAACAATGAAGCTGTAAATGAAGCAAGCGAAGCTATCACGCGAAACCCGCTTATACGCACTTTGCTACGCAGAGAGGACTTTGGCGACAATCCGCTTACCCGCACCTATGGCGAAACAAATACCGATACAGGGCAGGTTAGTGCAGACGGAGAGGTCAACAGGAGTTATTCCTATCGCTGTGGGGGCTGTAGGGGTACTGGGGAGTTTCGGTATTGTCCAGGACACTACCTAACAACCACCGCCAGTTTCAACCGCATAACAAACACCAACAACATCACCGCCAACGTATATAACGGCATGGAGCTACTCACCCCGCCTACATTCACAAACGACGTAGACCACAACAATATATCGAACCGCTACAAAAAGCTGTGGTGGACTAGCGACCCCATTACACTAGACGTAGTTAGGCTAATGTACAACCAAGGGGAGGACGATACCCTCAGTGACAAAACAGAGGTAGACGGCCGTTATGAACGCTCGTTTATAGAACAGAATGAGGGCGATTTGCAGTGGGAAATTGGCACCCCTATGCAGGACGAATACGTAAACGACCGAAACAAGTCGCAGGGCAGAGATTACAACCTATCTGGTGACGAAAAGGTCGTACTCGCTTCCGATTTAAGGTTTAGAACGGTTACGGACTATTACCCCATACGCTCGGGCTATTTCTTTAATCCGTCTGGAACGTACTCGTTTACGCTTACCACAGAAATTTACAAGGACACCCCAGACGAAACGCAGGAGCATAAAGACCTTGTGGACGCTATGATTGCGGCGTTCCGATACGAATCGGATATGGTGTACATTGATTCGTCACGCCAAGCGGTAACTATCGGGGGGCAGTCTTTGTCCAGAGTGGGTACGGCATTTTCCGCCACAACAGACTTTGTAACAACGGAAGATAGCCCCTATTTCGATATTGATGTGGATATAGACTACAACTTAGACAATGTTGAGGAATTGCTCCACGATTACATTGATGTACTGTATGAATCGGGCGGAGTTACGGACAGCCGATTGCGAGCCGTTTTGGAGGGCTATTCGGAGTCTGACACTTTGTCGAGCCGAAGCGATTACAAGTATGTGGAGTACGTCCACGAGGGCGAAGAGGTTTACAAAATAACAGAAACCTCTACCGTGGTAATCACCATTAACCCCGACAATACGAAGCTGTATACCCACGCACAAATGCGTAACGGCGATTATCGTGTTCGTGTCTATATCGACATGGTCGACCTAGACCCGCTCACATACGGACATCTGACAACGCTTGCGGGCATTGGGTCGCTAGACCAGATTTCGATAAAGGTAATCGGCTCGATGTTTGAGGACGCTAGGTAAGGGAGGGCGAATATGAGCGATAAAATAAAATTCGACTTTGCAAGGGCGCAATCACTGCTAGATTTGCTTAGCGAGTGTTCCGCGGGCTTGGGGGAATTGTCGGCATCGCTGGGTGACGAAATCAACGGCGCGGGGCAATGGTGGAAAGGCGAATCCTACGACGCATTCAAGGCGAAGTACAGCGATGCGGGCAAGGGCAAGTCAACTATTGAGGCACTTGGCGAAAAAACCAAGGAATTGAATAGCTATCTAGGCAAGCTCGCCGACGCAAAAAAGAATCTTGAACAAAGTACAGCAAGGGCATTTTGAATTGACAAGTGGGGTGATATAATTGAGTCAAAATATGTTAGCCTTTGATTTAAAAAGGGCGGAAGTAAGCGGGCGGAAAATCCGCTCCGATTCCGACAAAATAAAACGCTTGGCAGACAGGCTAAAACGTGCCGCGGACGGCACTTCGTCATGGTGGGCGGGCGATTCTCGCAATGGGTTTACGCGGCGTTCGGACGAGCTGGTCGGGCTTATGTACAAGATGGTTAGCCTTGTGACGGAGCTAGGCGAGGATATGCTCGCTATCTCCAAAGCCAAAAAGGAAGAGGAAGCCCGCCTAAAAAGCGAATTGCAGAAATCGCTTACTGTTGGATTTGACGGCGGTAGTATCGGGGCGGTGTCGGCTACAGCGTCGGGTACTGGCGGCTTTATTCCTGGGACGGCAGAGTATATTGCTACAGGGGAATGGCCTGATAAGGGTGAGTTTGGTATAAATGGGGGAAATGAGTGGGACGTTAAAAATCCGCGGGAATGGAGTTACAACTCCGAAACTGGTAAGTTTGAAGAAAGCGATAACGAGCTTTGGCCAGACGGAAAATCGGTTCTTTCCGCGGAATGGCGGTATTCTGATAGCATAGCTTACGCAGGGGCAGAGGTTTATGGCAAGTACGGTTCTGCGGGAATTTATGCAGGACACGCAGAATGGCACGCAGGGGCGGGTGCGGGCTTGTACGCATACGACCGTGACGGAAATAGAGTTATTGCGCCGGGTGTACATGCCGAGTTCGGCGGGAGCGTAAGTGCTATATATGGGCAAGCACAAGGCAGGGTAGGAAATGATGTAATTGGGGCTTATGGTGGTGTCGCAGGCTCTCTCGGTACTGTCGGTGCAGAGGTGGGCGGAAGCGTAGGGGTGTTTAGAAATGAAAATGGCGGTTATACCGTAGATGCCCATGTAGGAGCAAGCGCACGAGCTATTGCCGCCGAAGCAACAGGTCGCGCAGGGGCAACCGTATTTGGCGTAGATATGGGGGTAACAGGTGGGGTAAATGTAGGCGTAGGTGCTCATGCGGACGTAGGCTTTAGGGACGGTGTTCTTAAATTTGATGTTGGAGCTTCTTTAGGTGTAGGGGTCAGTGTTGGTTTTGAGGTTGATGTCGGGGCGGCGGTTGGTGCTGTTGTTGGGGGTGCTAAAGCAGTGGGCAACTGGTTTAAGGGCTTGTTCTGACAAACTTTTGAGAAAGAGGTGTCCTAATGCTTGGCTTTATTTTTGCGGCAGTGTTAGTGTCTGTTATGGCACTAGGTTTCTTTATTTGCGGTGTGCTTATGAAAGCGCATGAGGACAAGGCACTACAGGAGATGGTTCAACTAGACGGCACATTGGTTGGCTATGGTAGGACAAGGAAGCTATTAGATGTGGACAAATTTAATAAAACCCGCCCCCCGAGTGCTTTTGTCAAAAAACACAGACGGCTCTTTTTCTCGCCCACTGACCCAGTAATCGAAATTACTGTAAATGGGGAAGCGATAAGACAGCGTATACGTAGCATATATCTGTGGCCTGATATTCACCCCGTTGGCATGAAGCTAAAGGTTTTGCACAGACGAGAACGCTATCTGACAAAGGACTCTGACTATATAAGGATAGACGAGGACGGACTAAGGCCGCTATCCTTGTATATAATAGCCAATATATTTAAAGCTATAGCACTTGCTTTATTCGCAGTCGCAATCAGTTTAGTTGTTAGCGGCATGAAAAACAACTAAACAAAAAAATTCTACCAAAGGAGGTGATAAACTATGGAAACAACGCTCATATCGGTTGGCTTTATCTTTATCGCGATAGTTTTTTGGCTTATTCATGGTCTAATAAGGTCATTTGAACGCAAGGCACAAAAGAACGAGGTAAAAACAGAGGGAGTAATAACAGGTTACTATAGACCAGCTAGAAGAAGAGATGCGAGTGCTAGGGCAAGGGCGAGTATGAGGGAGCTAACAAAAAACACAGGCTCTACCGTTTACAGGAAAACCTTTGTACGCCACAGAAAGCAGATTTACGAGCCAAAAAAAGACACCGAGGAAGCAAAAGAGCCAATCTCTTACGGCAGGTGCAGTCCGCTGACCCGCGTTACTATAAACGGCAAAACCATAGAGGAAGTGGCAAACTGCCTACACGTAAACCCCTCTACTCACCCCATAGGGACAAAGGTGAATGTTATTGTAAGAAAAATGACATTGCCCCTTGTCGGTGATATGTATGCAATAAATATAGACGAGGACGGCTTTAGGCCAATCTCTATGAGTACAAGTTCGTGGCCATTTAAGGTAATATCGTTGGTTTTTTTAGCAATAGGAATTGTTATGGCGTTTGTGAATTTAATTAACTAACTAGGAGGAAGCAATTATGTTAGACGGTCTTTTACCAATCGGTTCAGTGGTGTTGTTATCAAACAGCACTAAGCGCGTTATGATTATCGGCGTATGCCAAAAGCAAACAAATGTACAGGAAGATGTCTACTGGGATTATGTAGGTTGCGTATATCCCGAGGGGTACTTAGGTGCAGACCAGACATATCTTTTCAACGGAAGCCAAATTGAACGGATTTTTGCGATTGGCTTCCAAGACGAGGAGCAATTGGCGTTTAAGGCAAAGGCAGACGAAGTAATAAAACAACTAAAGGGGGCGGAATAATGAATAAATATTACTCTATTGCGTTTGTTACAATGCTAATTCTTGCACTTTTAGGTGCGTGTTCGACACCTGCTACGGAAAACAATATACCGAGCGAGCCGACGGCCACGGCTAATACTGCCATTCTGCCAGAGCCGACTGCCGCTCTATCCGTTCCCGAAACTGTGGAAAACAGCCCGCAGGACGTGGAAATCGACGTTAATACAACGTCCGATACTGCGGAATTTGAAGGCTTGTTGCCGATTGGCTCGGTTGTTGTATTAAAAGGCGGGTCAAAGGGCGTAATGATTATAGGTGTCTGTCAAATGCAAGCAGGGCAAGACGGCGATATTCTGTGGGATTATTCCGCCGCGCTGTACCCCGAGGGCTATCTAGGTAGCGACCAGACATATCTGTTTAATGGGGAACAAATTGAACAAGTGCTTTTCTTGGGACATCAAGACAGTGAACAAGCTGAATTTAAGGTTATGGCTGACGAATTTCTAGTAGATTCAAAGGGCAGTACACATGTGCTTGCAATAGAAAATTCTGTAATGTATGCGCCGACAAATAACATAAGCGGCGGCTTTGAGGGCTTGTTGCCTGTCGGCTCTGTTGTTTTGTTGGAAAACAGCACTAAGCGGGTTATGCTCATGGGCGTTTGTCAAATGCAACCAACCGCAGAGGGCGATGTGCTTTGGGACTATGTCGGTTGCTTGTACCCAGAGGGCAATATGGGCGTTGACCAGACGTATCTGTTTAACGGTAGCCAAATCGAGCAGGTTTTTTCCCTTGGCTTCCAAGACGAGGAAGGCCGCGCATTTAAAGCAGAAGCAGACGAGGTACTAAAAAGATTGCGAGGTGAATAACCATGCCCACACCAAACGGCATACGGGATATGTCAAACACGGTAAGAGCCAACAGAGCCGCCGTATCGTCAAAAAATAGCACCTATGACAGAAGTGCGTCGTCAGTAGCCACAGCATGGAAAGGCGACGCTGGCGAAGCCTACAAAGACGCGTACAGGCGCGCCAAAGCCCAAATGACGGCAACACTCAGTAACTACAATAGCCTAAGCTCCAAGCTAAACAGCCTTGCCAACGCCGTAAAGCGTGCAGAGGACGAGGAAAAAAGGGCTAATAGGAGGGTAGCATGTCCCACTCACTAAATATAAACAAACTTAATGCACTAAGAAAACAAATACTTTTAGTGGCAATGCTGTTTGGCTTGTCACTGCTTGGAGGCTGTAGCTCTATGGAACAACAACAAGATGCAAATTCTGCCGCACTGGCGTATTTGGAACGAAAATACGGCGAGCCATTTACCTATCATTCGCCATGGGGAGATAGCATGTCTGGCACGCGCGAATTTTGGACAACCTGCGAGAGCTTTCCAGACCAAAGGGTCTTGGTACAGGTCGAAAATTACAGGCAATCAGGCCGAATATTCCGCGATAATTACCTAGCAGTAAAATACCAAGAACAGGTTGTCGATTTTTTCCAAAATCTTACGGCTAGTGTGCTTGGGGAAACAAATATTTTCTACAGGGTTATAGACCAAGGCGCATCTACCGATTTATCGGCAAATGCCACATTTGCCGAGTATTTGGCGGACGGTCACGCCCCGCTTTTTGTAACAGCGGTAGTAAGGGCGAGCAATTTTGTTTCAAAGGAACACGCAGAAACCATTATGGAACTACTTTTAGAAAACTGTACGTATTTCTATTTCACATTAGTCGTGGTGAACGATGATTTTTTTGATACATTAGATAGGGACTCGCTAAGTAAACATATAGCATTAGAAGAGTTTGTTTACTATGCCTCAATGACACAAAATGCTGAGGAATCCAAAATACGATGGGTAGACGGGAGGTAGGATATGGTAGACGTAGCTAAGACAAAGCGTGCAAACAACAAGGGAAAAAGGGTGGCGAGGACATGAAAACAATTCAAAAACTAGGTATACACAAGCCCACTGGGCTAAGAAAACAAATACTTTTAGTGGCAATGCTGTGTTGCTTGTCACTGCTTGGAGGCTGTAGCTCTATGGAACAACAACAAGATGCAAATTCTGCCGCACTGGCGTATTTGGAACGGAAATACGGCGAGCCATTTACCTATCATTCGCCATGGGGAGATAGCATGTCTGGCACGCGCGAATTTTGGACAACCTGCGAGAGCTTTCCCGACCAAAGGGTCTTGGTACAGGTCGAAAATTACAGGCAATCAGGCCGAATATTCCGCGACAATTACCTAGCAGTAAAATACCAAGAACAGGTTGTCGATTTTTTCCAAAATCTTACGGCTAGTGTGCTTGGGGAAACAAATATTTTCTACAAGGTTATAGACGAAGGCGCATCTACCGATTTATCCGCAAATGCCACGTTTGCCGAGTATTTGGCGGACGGTCACGCGCCGATTATTGTAACAGCGGAGGTGAGAGCAAGTAATTTTATTTCAAAAGAACACGCAGAAACAATTATGGAAATACTCTTAGAAAGCTGTCCATATTTCTATTTCACATTAGTCGTGGTGGACGATGATTTATTTGGCACGTTCGATGATAGCACGATAAGTAGGCATATAGCGTTGCATGAGTTTGTTCACTATGCCTCAATGACACGAATCGCTGAGGAATCCAAAATACGCTGGATAGATGGGGAGTAAAATATGATAGATGTAGCTAATATAGGTGCATATTTGGAATCTAATTTCCGAAAAATAAGTAGGCTCCAAAGCGAAACGGAGATAGATGGTCTTGAGGGCTATACCCTTTTAGACGTAGGGATATTCAAGCAGAAATCTGGCATATCAGCTAAAGCCATAACCGTACGCGCCCCCGACGGAAGCATACATGTACATTTTAACGGAACAGGGGACGGAAACTGGGAGCTTAATGGTGTGGCATATGGCGGCGGCCCATCAGACCTGCAAATATGGGCGGCGGACTATTTTGATTCAAGCATTGACAGCTTCTACCCAAAAAGAACACCGCCAGAGCAGATTTATGTATCTGGCCATTCGCAGGGCGGCAATAACGCACAATTTGTAACTATGCGCGCCAAGAACGCTGACCTTATAACGGCATGTGTATCACTTTCCGGCCCGGGATTTTCAACAGACTTTGTAAATGACACAAAAGACGTGTATGGGGAGCAGCATTTTGATACACAAAGCAAAAAAATCTGGGCATACAATGGTGAACACGATTACGTAAGCCGTTTCGGGCAGGTGCAGATTGTGCCGCCCTCACAGGTTGCATATGCGGAATATTCACAAAAGGATTCCGATTTCACTATGTTCCACCATGTAGACGGAATGTTGGTGAACGGAGAAATAAAACTAGTCGATGGCCCGAGCGATATTAGCCGACTTGTGGAAGCGTTAAATGAAAAGGTCATAGCCCTGCCGCGTGATGAACAAGTGGAAATTGCTCGCTTGGCGTTGAAGCTCGCCGAGGATTTGCTCGATGGCAGAAGCATTTCGGGGGAATTGAGTGCCATAAAGGCAGACTTGACCCCCGAGGAATTTGATAAATTAAAAGGGCTAATTCTCCCTGTTCTTGCGGAATTTTTGAGCGAGCGACCAGACATGATTGCTCCTGCGCTTGAAGCGTATGGATTTGATTCCATTTTAGCAAGAACCATTGGACACACAATAAAGAGCTTTCCCCCTAGCCTTATTGAAGAGATACTCTTGACCTTGTCTGAAAATATCACATATTGTGGTTGCACTGGCAAATACGGCTTCAATTTCGACTGGGTAGGGATTATTAGCAATGCTATTCCCCTTATCATAAACACCCCAGAAATAATAATTGCAATACCGCAATTATTTCTGGCGTTAAAGCACGCATTTTACCATAGCTTAGGAACAAAGGCGTGGGAATACATCACAAAAGCTATTGATATTATTCAAGAAGTCTTTATCCAAGCTGGACTCGAAATTGTCAAAACGGTTGACCGTATTAAAATCTGGACGGAGGACTTTATTAGTGGCTTGAACGATTTAATTACGCGGGGCGTGCAATATGTACAGGATAAGGCCGCGGAATTTTTCGGCAAGGTTAATGGTGCTATTGATAGCGCGGTAGCTCTTTTGTCCAATGTGGTGAGTGGGGCGAAAGACTTCCTATCGGGTGCGGCTTCGGCTATAGGCGGTGCTGTAGTGTCAACGGTGGATAGCGTTACCAGTACCGCACAAAGAATTGTTACCGACCTAGGGAACAAGCTCGAAAGCATAGTAAGCAACGTGGTTGTTTCATTCAATGAGGTAAAGGACAGGGTAACAGAGCTTGCCGACAATGTTATGCGTAGCTTGTCAAATGCCGTTAAAGAGGTTTTCCTCGGTAAAAATGTAACGTGGGAAACTATTCTCAATGACGTATTAAGCAGACTGCGCGCCTTTATGAATGGCTTCGAGGCAAAGATTCCAAGCCTCGTAGAGGTGTCAATACGCGAGGTTAGCAACGCGTTTTTGGATTTCCATACCAAGCTCGCGGAGCTGTCTAACCACAGCAGTATAAACCTAAAGCCAAGGAGTGGGGCTGTCAGTGTGTCGAGCAACACAGCGAATGGCGGCAATGCCTATACATTTGGCAACCAAAAAATATCGGTGAGCCTAGCCGATTTGCGTAGGCTACGGACACATGCCCAAGACCTGCTGAGGGAAATAGAGAGCCGTGTCACTATCACGAGGAGAGCGCGTTCCTTAGCCACCGATTCTATGCAAATGTATACACAAAACAACGTAAAAAACGAGGGCAACGCTGTTATCGGCGTGTGTTCCCAGCTTGAAACGGACACGGGCAGGGCGCGCAGTGAATTGGATTCAATTATTAAGGGGCTTACTGCATCTATAGACGGCTATGGTAGACTTGAAAGGGAATTTGCCTAAGTTGGCGGGCTTTTTGGAATTTTTTTCGTATGCGGCTACGGCGGTATTTATGGTGTGGCTGTCTGTAACCGATATTCTATGGTATAAGTTGCCCAACAAGATTATTTTGGCGTGGGTAATATGCCGCACGGTACTGATTTTTATGCTTGCGTATGCCGAAAAATCAGTAGCCGTAATTATACAATCCCTCATTGGGGCATTTGTAATGGGGTTTGCTTTTTTTGTCATCTATATAATAAGTAAAAAAGCCCTAGGTGCAGGTGATGTAAAATACGCCTTTGCAATGGGGCTTTCCTTGTTGTTGTATCACGCGTTTTGGGCGGCGGTATGCGGTCTTGTGCTTTGCGGAACTTATGCGGCTTTTAGAATATTGGTAAATAGAAAGCGTGAAATACGAGAATTGCCGCTAGGGCCTTTTCTTTTTATGGGTAGTGTTTTTGTTTTGGTTTTGTAGTTATACTGTCCACATATCCAAACACCCCCGCTTAAACTCCCCAAACCGCCCTTCCTCTATAGCCGCCCTCACCTCGCGCATTAAATTATTATAAAAAAACAAATTGTGCATAACTGCCAAGCGCATGGCGAGCATTTCCTTTGCCTTAAACAGGTGTCTAAGGTAGGCGCGTGTGTACGTTCGGCAGACCTCGCACGCACAATTTGTATCAATCGGGCTTTCGTCACGCTCGTGGCAGGCGTTAAAGAGGTTTAGCCTGCCGCGGCTTGTGTAGACATGCCCGTGCCGACCGTTGCGCGCGGGCAAAACGCAATCGAAAAAGTCTACGCCGCGCTCGATTGCTTCGAGCAGGTTTTCGGGCGTGCCTACGCCCATCAAGTACGTGGGCTTGTTTTGCGGCAAAAACGGAATAGTTGTTTCAAGTATTTCGTACATAACAGCGGCTGGCTCGCCCACCGCAAGTCCGCCTAGCGCGTAGCCGTCCAACGATATGTCAGAAATTACCTTGGCGTGTTCTATGCGAATATCCTTGTACACGCCGCCTTGATTTATGCCAAAAAGCAACTGTGCGGGGTCGGCGTGTTTTTTGGAACGGTGAAGCCAGCGGGTGGTGCGCGCTACGGAGTCGTTCATGTACTCGCGCGTGGCGGGGAACGGCGCACATTCGTCAAACGCCATGACAATGGTCGCGCCCAAGGCGGCCTGAATGTCCATGCTTTCCTCCGGCCCCATGAAAATTTTTCTGCCGTCTATATGCGAAGAAAAATAAACGCCTTCCTCTTTTATTTTTCGCAATGCGCCTAGGGAAAACACCTGGAAGCCGCCAGAATCGGTAAGCATAGGCCCGTCCCACGCCATAAATTTTCTTAGGCCGCCCATTTGCTGTACAATTGCCTCGCCTGGGCGTAGGTGCAAATGGTAGGTGTTGCACAGCGCGACTTGACAGCCCGCGGCCTTTAGGTCTGCCGCCGACAACGCGCCTTTAATAGCCGCCGCCGTGGCTACGTTCATAAATACTGGCGTTTCGATTGTTCCGTGGGGCGTTATTAGTGAGGCGCGTTTTGCGTTGCCGTCTAGTGCTTTTATTGTGTACAAATAATTTCACTCCTTGTCTTTCTGTGGTATAGTATAATAGAAATTGTGTGATATTACAAAATTAAAAGGTCTGGTCTGCGGATTTTAAGGGCAATGGAACGCGGATTTTCGCGGATTTGGCGGATTTTCGCGGATTTTTTCCGTGTAAATTTGCGGCAGTGGGATAGAAGTTTTATCCATGTGAATTAAAGGTTGCGGGACACGGATTTGACGGATTCTCGCGGATTTTGCGGATTCGTTCATGGGAAAATGTATCGCCGTTTAGTAGATTACGTGGACAAAATCCGCGTAAATCTGCGTAAATCCGTTGAATCCGTGTTTAATCTATCTTTAAAATGGCTGTTATAACTGATTACACGGATTCCCCTGCGAAAAAATCCGCGAAAATCCGTTAAATCCGCGAAAATCCGCGTTCCATGCCCTTAAATCAATCAAATCCGCGTTCCATTGCCTTTAATTAAGTACCCCCAAAAGGAGAACCCCATGCTTACATTGATTGCAACCGCCGCCTTTGGCATAGAGGCAGTAGTAAAGCGCGAGGTGGCGGCGCTTGGCTTTAGCGACATACACTGCCTGGACGGCAGAATCGAATTTTCGGCCGCAAATTTACACGAGGGCATCGCGCGCGCGAATTTGTGGCTGCGAAGCGCGGACAGAGTTTTGTTGAAAATGGGCGAATTTCCTGCGACTACCTTTGACGAGCTGTTTGAACGCACAAAGGCTCTGCCGTGGGAGGATTGGATTCCTGCCGATGGGAAATTTACAGTAACTGGGAAATCCGTACGCTCGGGCTTGTTTAGCGTGCCAGATGTGCAGTCCATTGTGAAAAAAGCCGTGGTGGAAAAATTAAAGCAGAAATATAAAACAAATTGGTTTAAGGAAACAGGCGCGGAATACACAATCCAAGCGGCCTTGCTAAAGGACACCGCCACGCTTACCATAGACACCACAGGCGTGGGAAACGGCTTGCACAAGCGCGGCTACCGTGCAAGAGCCACGCGCGCACCCATGAAAGAAACCATGGCGGCGGCGTTAATCGAGCTGTCGCAATACCGCGGAAATCGGGCGTTTCTTGACCCCTGTTGCGGAAGCGGAACGCTTCCCATAGAGGCCGCGTTGATGGCAAAAAACATCGCGCCAGGGCTTTCTCGTAAATTTGTTTCGGAGCAGTGGCAAATTCCGCAGGCCGTGTGGAAAGAGGCGCGCAAGGCGGCGTTCGGCGCGATTCGCACAGACGTGGAGCCAATTATCCACGCGGCGGACATAGACCCTGCCGCAGTGGAGTTGGCACAAGCCAACGCCGAGCTGGCGGGCGTTGACGATTGTATCGTGTTCGAGAACCGCCCCATTATACAGACTATTTTACCCGCAGAAACAGGAATAGCAATAATAAACCCGCCCTACGGCGAACGACTAGGGCAAATAAAGGAAGCCGAAGCCCTTTACGCGCAGCTAGGAAACCTATTTAATCCCACAAAATGGAACGTCTATGTAATAACGCCCGACGAGTTTTTTGAAAGCTCGTACAAGAAAAAGGCGCGCGCAAAACGTAAGCTATTTAACGGAATGATAAAAACTGATTATTACCAATATTTTTAGGGGGCTTTATGGAAAGGAAAAAAACACGCACAATCAATGTGGGCGGAGTAAAAATAGGCGGCGATTCCCCCATTAGCATACAATCCATGACAAATACCGACACGCGAGATGTACGCGCGACCTGCAAGCAAATTAACGCGCTACAGGAGGCTGGGTGCGAAATCGTGCGCGTGGCTGTGCCAGATATGGCCGCCGCCGCCGCTATCGGCGAAATAAAAAAGCAAATACAAATACCGCTTGTGGCGGACGTACATTTTGATTACAGGCTTGCGTTGCAGGCTATGGAGAACGGTGTCGATAAGCTACGAATTAACCCTGGGAATATTGGTGGGCTTGACCGTATAAAGGCTGTTGTTTCTATGGCGAAGGAGCGAGGGATTGCTATTAGGATTGGGGTCAACTCTGGTTCGTTAGAGGGGGCTTCGCCCCTTTCCCCCGACTCGTCCGTGGTGGGAATATCGCCTCGAAGCCTTGACGATTCCCATAAACACAGGGAAGCGACCCCCGAACAGTTAGTGCAAAGCGCATTACGGCATGTGAAAATCCTTGAGGACATGGACTTTTTTGATATTTGTTTATCCGTGAAATCGTCAAATGTCCCTGCTTCGATTGAGGCGTACGTTTTGTTATCAAAAATGGTGGACTATCCGTTGCATGTCGGCATAACCGAGGCAGGCACGGTGTGGGCAGGCGCAATAAAATCGTCGCTTGGCATTGGTGCGATTTTGTCGCGCGGAATAGGCGACACCATACGCGTATCGCTCACAGGCGACCCCGTAGAGGAAATCCATTGTGCCAAGGAAATACTAAAGGGCTTGCGGTTGCGTAGGCTCGGGGTAGAGCTTACGTCATGCCCCACCTGCGGCAGAACAGAAATCGACCTTATTTCCATTGCAAACGAGGTAGAAAAACGCTGTGCAAGCATAAACAAAAGCCTGCACGTCGCCGTAATGGGCTGTATCGTGAACGGCCCAGGCGAAGCGGCGGCGGCAGATATTGGCATAGCCGGCGGAAAAGGCCGCGGCGTGATATTCAAAAAGGGTAAGGTCGTTAGAACGGTGGTGGAGGCGGAGTTGGTTGAGGCTTTGATGGGAGAGATAGAGGGTATGTAATTACCCCCCTATCCTCGCAATAACAGGGCTTTCATACGATTTCGCCACCCTTTCCTGCGAAAAAGTAATACACCCCAAAAACCGCTCCCTCGCCTCGGCTATCGAATCCCTATTCTCAGTAAAAAACTCCGCCACAACCTGCCCTTTTTCGACAAGCGAGCCGCGCGCGAATTTTAATTCTATGCCTGCCGTGTAATCAATTGCGTCCTCCTTGCGTTTGCGGCCCGCGCCTAGAAGCATAGCCGCTATGCCTATTCCCTCGGTGTCTAGCTCGCAGATATAGCCGCTTTCGGGGGCTAGGATTTTCTCGCCGCCGCCCTGTTCGCGCGCCAAATTTTCTACATAGGCGGTGTTGCCGCCCTGCGCTTCCACCATGCTCATAAATTTTTGCAGCGCGCCGCCGCTTGCGAGCGCCTTTTGCACTGCTTCGCGGGCGTTTTCATGCCCTGCGAGCGTTAGCATTTCCGCCGCGAGTTCCTCGCACAGAATATACAAATTTTCTGCGAGCGGGTTCCGTTTTCCCTGCAAAAACAAGACTACCTCGCGCACCTCCAGCGCGTTTCCTATCGCGCAGCCCAAGGGCGCGGACATGTCGGTGATGAGTGCCGACATTTTTCTGCCGCAGCCTTCGCCAATTTCCACCATTGCGTGGGCGAGCTTTTCCGCGTCCGCGAGATTTTTCATAAACGCGCCGTTTCCAGTTTTTACATCAAGAAGAATCGCGTCCGCGCCCGCCGCGATTTTTTTGCTCATTATGCTTGCCGCGATTAGCGGAATACTGTCCACCGTTGCAGTAGCGTCACGCAACGCGTAAATTTTCTTGTCCGCGGGCGCAAGGTTGGCGGACTGCCCTGCGATACATAGGCCGTGCTTTTTGATAATCGCCAAAAACTCGGCGGCGGAAAAGCTCGTTTTAAAGCCCGCGATTGCTTCTAGCTTGTCGATTGTGCCGCCTGTATGCCCTAGCCCGCGGCCGCTCATTTTGGCGATGGGAATACCGCAAGCCGCCACAATAGGCACTACCGCCAGTGTGGTCTTGTCGCCCACGCCGCCTGTGGAATGTTTGTCCACGGTAATTCCGCCTAGGTCTAGCCCGCTTAGCACCTCGCCAGAATCCACCATAGCCATAGTAAGCGCGGTGGTTTCGGCCGCGTTCATTCCATTGAAATAAATAGCCATAAGCAACGCCGACATCTGGTAGTCGGGGATTGTGCCGTCTACAAAGCCATTTACCGCGAAGTAGATTTCCTCGGCGGTTAGAGTGTTGTTGCGCTTTTTTTTGTTTATTATTTCGTATATTCTCATTTTTTTCACCTTATCCTAAACTAGATTCCCCGCCCCAAACCCAAACGGCAAAAGCTCCCCAAAGCGGTGAACCTTATAATCGCTCTCACTTTTCACCACTACCACCGCGACATCATCAGTAAAAAACTCGTTTAACATCTGGCGGCACACTCCGCAGGGGTAGCAATACTGCGGCTCGCCGCCGCGTAATGCCCCCGCTACGGCAATCGCGGCAAACTCACGCTCGCCCTCCGATACCGCCTTGAATAACGCCGTGCGTTCGGCGCAGTTTGTGGGCGAGTACGCCGCCGATTCTATGTTTGCGCCTTGGTAGATTTTGCCGTCCTTGGTAAGCAACGCCGCGCCCACGCGGAAATTTGAGTATGGCGAATAAGAGCGCTCCATTGCTTCTAATGCCGATTTGGCAAGTAATTTGTAGTCCATAGAAATCACCTACTTATCAAAAATAATCTTCTCGCTATCAAACATCTTCGTAAGCACAGCGGAAAACACAAGCGCGACACACACATTCACAGCCACCGTAACAAGCACCGCCAAGACATTCGCGTCAAACGCAAAAATCTTAATGATACTAAGCACGCTGTTCATAATGGGAATAAGGAAAAAATGCAAGTTTTCTGTTTCGCCGATGAACATTCCCACGAAGCCCATAACCATAACAAGCATGAGGATAGGCATGGCGTACGAGGTCGCTTCCTTTACCGAGCGCGCATATGCCGAAAATAGCGAAAGAAGCGAAACAAACACCAGCGTGGTGGACATAACGACAAGTAATAATAGCACAAAATCCCCCGCGTTGTAAAAATTGAAAATATTTCCTGTCGCCAGCCCTGCGCCAAGCATACTAGGCATAGCAAGCACCGCGCCGAGAATACTGCATACCGCGCTCATTAGGGCGAACACGCCGATACCCAAAATTTTGCCAAGGGCTATGTCCCTGCGGCTTGCGGGCGTAACGAGCAGTAGGGCAAGCGTGCCGCGTTCCTTTTCGCCTGCAATCGACTCAGGCGCGAGAGCCTGACACCCTGTGTAGCTAAAAATCATAAACAAAAACGGCACAACCATTCCCACAATCATGCCAAAAATATCCGCCTCGGAAGCGAGGTTGTAGCCGCCGTCGGCGGCTTCGTCCGTTGGCTCGTTTATGCTAAAGAGCAGTGCAAGCCCGCGATGATATTCCTGCAAAAGCGAGGTGACAAGTGCGTCTGCCTCGCGGGATTCGTTGCGTGTAAAATTCGCCCAGACCTGCACATTCGGCGCGGGAACGGCCGCCGCCGCCACAAGCTCGTCAAAATTCGCGGGGAAAACCATCAATACGTCCGTTTCCCGCTCCGCCAATTGTTGCTTTACGCCCTCGATTTCGGCCTCGCTTATTTCTATAATATGCAGCGGCTGTTCCGCAAAAAGCGGGGCTAACGCCTCGGGAAAGCCCACGGCGTATACTTGATATTCGTAATCGTCCTCTACGTCAAACATACCCTGCATCGCCGTGCCTATAAGCGAATAAATAACAAACATAAGCAAGCCAGGCAAAATAACCGTGGTAAAAAACAGCTTCCTATCATTAAAAATTCGGCTGCACTCTTTTTTCATAACGGTGAATACATTGTTCCGCACCTAAATCGCCTCCCCTGTGGTTTTGCGATAAATGTCGAAAAATACATCTTCGAGGGTTTTTCCGCCATGCAGGGTACTACCCCTCGTGACGTTGTGTGGCTCGTCAAGATAGGTCGCCGAATTTACAGGTGGCGAAGCCACTTTCTCGCCGACAATGCTGTCTACAGTTCCGCAGGCCGCCATTTTTCCGTCAATTATTATGCCTATGCGTTCGCATAAATTTTCCAGCAGCCCAAAAATATGCGTAGACAAAATTATGCTCTTTCCCTGCTTTTTCGCGTTTATGAGAAAATCGGTAACAACCCGCGCGGTGATTACGTCCAGCCCGTTAGTCGGCTCGTCAAAAATAATAATGCTCGGGTCGTGTACTATGGAAATGGCGAGCGACGCTTTTTGCCGCATACCCTGCGAAAGCGCGGACACCTTCACCTCGGCAAAGCTGTCTATGCCAAACGTGCCAAAAAGCTCATCTTTCCGCCGCGCCGCCGCCGTTTTGTCCATGCCGTGAAGCTGTGCGAAAAAGTCGAACAAATAATTTGGCGTAAAAAAATCGTCCAGCTTTAGCTCGTTTGTGAGAAAGCCGATTTTTTGGCGTACCCTTCGCGGCTCGTCCTTTATACTGCAACCGTCCACGAGCGCGTCCCCCGAATCGGGTCGGAGCAACGTCGCAAGTATTCGCATAATGGTAGTCTTTCCCGCGCCGTTTGGGCCTAGTAGCCCAAAGACCTCGCCCTCGTAAGACTCAAAGCTAACATCGTCCACCGCCGTAATAATCGGCTTGGGTAGCTTTTTTAGTTGTTGCTGTTTTTTGGAGAGTTTGAAGCGTTTGGTTAGGTTTTTTATTGTTAGGATTTCTTTCATGCGGGGCTCCTTTGGGGGTGGGTATCTGTATATATTGTAACATGGGGTGGGTTTTTTTCAAAATCAAAAGTTATTGAGCGAAAAAAAATCCAACCACTGGATTTTTTTTTAGTAAAAGGTTATTATACCCAAAAGGGCGTGTTGGCACTTCAACAACCCCCCGCACAGTGACATACACGGAGGTGCAGCATGGGTACTTTAGGCTTAGACATGGAACGCGGATTATTCCTTGGTATCGACTTCGGGACGACAAATTCCGTAGTGAGTATTTACAACTTCGCAGAGGGCGAGGCACAGACGATTCCCATTGACGGCTCGAATATTTTTCCTACGGCTATTCAGTTTGAGTCCGACCCCGAGGACGAAAACAAGCTCTCGCGCATTTTTGGCGTGCAGGCGAAGGAGGCGGCGATTATTTATCCGCTTTCCACGGTTTTGTCGATTAAGCGGCACTTGGGAAGCGAACAGAAGCTGACAATTAACGTGGACGACAACGACTACCACTTTTCGCCGGAGCAAATCGCAGGCGAGATTTTGGGCTATTTAAAGCAAAAGGCGGACGAATACGCGCAGGAGGAAATGGGAATAAGCGGCGAGTTTTCGGGCTGTGTAATCACCGTACCTGCCAATTCTACCGATAGGCAGAAAAAAATGACCAAGGAAGCGGCTATTCTCGCGGGCTTCGAGCCTGAAAGCATTTATCTGCGCCTAGAGCCTGCGGCCTCGGCTATTTCCTATGCGGTAAACGAGGAATCCAACAAAAAAGTGCTTGTGTACGACTTCGGCGGCGGTACTTTTGACGCGTGTGTTTTGGAAATAAAAACGGAGGAAGCGGGCGAGCCTGCCATTTCTATTGTTAGCACGTTCGGCGACAATGACTTGGGCGGAAACGATATAGACAAGGTAATAATTGACATTGTGTACGAGGAATTTAAAAAAATAACGAACGAGGAAATAGATTTGTTTGACGAAAACGCGGACGACGGCATTTCCAAGCGGCAGAAAAAGGTCGCGCTTGTACGCCTGCAACAAGCCGCGACACAAGCCAAGGAACGCCTAAGTCAAACAAAAGCGACAAAAATAACGCTCGCGCCCTTAATCCAAGAGCCTAAAATAGTAAATATCAACATGGAAATAACGCGCGAGCAATTCTTGGCACACAAACGCCAAAATCAGCTAGGCGACAGCGCGGAAATTTTCGATAAATTCCGCGGCAAAAGCGTAAGCGACCTAATACAGCAGACAATCGACTGCGTAGACCGCTGTCTTGAGGCGGGCGGGCTTACCTCCGCAGACATAAACGAAATATTTCTAGTGGGCGGAAGCTCGTCCATTTTATTTGTTAGCGAAAAAATAACGGAGCGGTTCGGCAAGGAGCCGTTCAAGTCAAAAATAAGCCCCGCGCTTAGTATTTCGCAGGGCGCGGCGTATTATTGCAACATGATTATGCTGCCGACTGTACGCGGCCCCATCGTACAAGAACGCACTATTCACCCGCTTGGCTTGGAAATCGCAGGGCGGAGATTTATGGAAATAGTGGCGGCAGGGCTGGATATTCCCAAGGACGGCCTAACCGTGGAAGCCGCCGAGCCGCTTATGACAAATCACGACAATGTTACAAGCATGGCAATCGTCGCCTACGAAAACACAATGCCGACAGCCGAAAAAAGCATTACCGTAAACCGCGAGGGCATGAAACGCTTGGCAGGTACTTCATTGCGCGGAATACCGCAGGGCGCGCGCGGCCAAGAGAAGGTCAAGGTCGTTTTCCATGTGGGGCAGGACAATATGCTGCGCGTTACGGCGCGAAGCCTGTCTACGGACGGCGTGGTTACAGAGCTTTCGGTGGACGAGTTGTATAACTAGCATGAGTGCATATTTGGAGGAAATTAACAGGGCTGTTTCTGCGTTGGTTGTTGCCGACGCGGTGCGTTTTTCGCGTATCGGCGAAAATGACGAGGCCGTTTTCGAGCATTTGTCGGGGCTTGTGGGCGTGTACCGCCGTGTAGTCGAAATCGCGGAGGTGCAGGAGTTTGACGAGCCTGTCGCCGCGCTTGTTTCGGGCATTTGCGAGGTGCTAAAATCGCGTATTCGTGAATTTGAAGAAAACGCAATAGATGGCGAAAATCCGATTGCGGCGGAAAAAAACGCGATTATACAAGAGCAATTAGCCAGCCTTTCCGCAAAAACAAGCACAAAGACAGACATGCCCGAAATATTTCAGCGGTACAACGAAAGCCTGCGAGTGTGTCAGCAACGGCTAGACGACCTCTCTACCCGCAAAATAACTGGCTTTTACACCGATTTAATCGAGCGCGAATGGGAGGAGCTAGGCACAATCATAAAAGTGCAGGTTCTCGCGCTGGAGGAAGCGAACACAAGCGACAATCTCACTCTAGCAAGCATTATGGGCGCTTTACGCGAGGCGTATCAACAGCTTTGCCCCGTGGTAGAAAATTTGCAGAGCATTTTACATTCGCCTGTTAAGGACAGCCGCACCTTTGAGCAATTTGAAAGCGAAATATACGCCGCGCTCGCGCCCGAAACGGTCGAGCTGCTGCGCGGCATGGAGTACAAAAAAGCCGAGTATAATCTGCGGCTTGCGTTGGGCGCGGAGATTTTGCTTGCGGAGGAAATAACGAGCGTGTTTGAGGCCACCCTGATGCTTCTGATTTCTACGCTATGCCAAGCCAAGCCGCACACCGCCGCACAGAATAGGGAAGCAAGCGCGCTGGCTTCGACAGAGAGCGAAATACTGGACGGAATACGCGAAACAATCGAAATAAAAATACTCGGGCTTAGAGAAAATATGCAGGCGTTCAAAAAGCTCGGCAACGAAACAATCAAGGCATTTGCCGAAACTAAGCCCACGCCTGCCATATTCGAGAACGCCGAGCGGCATATTAAATCCTTCGCGGAGCTTTTGGAAAAGCAGAAAATCCGCTTTAAAAAGGAAATTCTGTTATACGAAATTTGCACCTACGAGGAAATTTTAGCCCATTCTGTTTCGCGCCTGCGAGGCTCGGGCGATACCGCCGTGCTAGGGGCGGTTGAGGCGTTAGACACCGCGCTTGACGAGCTTAATGTAATCTTGAAAAAGAACAATATCTCCGTAATTCGCCCCGCCGTAAAGGAAATGTTTAACGCTAAAGAGCATGAAATTCTTGTTGCGGAAAAGCATAGCGACTTTGAAAAGGGCGAAATAATCAAGGTGATGACAGCAGGCTATAGGGTGGAGGGGCAGGTTGTTTTGCGCGCTAATGTGGTGGCGGCGAGGTGAAAAAATAAAATATGGAGGTCACTATGAAAAAAATCGTTTTAGGTAGCATGATGATGTTGGCAGGTGTGGTAAGCACAGCCATTCTTTTGTCGGGAACAATGGCGACAGGCTTTACGAACAATGGGCAATATTCATTTGCTTGGAGCTTGAGTCAATACAAATTAACAACGCCGTTGACGGCTTTTATTGCTATTGCTGTTCTTGGGCTTGCGTTGGGTGTTTGGGGCTTGGTTGAAAAGGGAAAGTAGGCGTGTATTCCATGACGACAACAAATGAACTAATTACAAAAATGCTACCTTTGCTCGAAAGATACCCAGTGAGCAAAGCCGCCTTGTTTGGAAGCTACGCAAGAAAGGAACAAAGCGAGGATTCCGACTTGGATATTTTGTTGGAGTTTTCAGAGCCTATAGGGCTTCGTTATGGCTCCTTGTATCTTGACTTAAAAGAGGCGTTGCCTGTTGCGGTGGGATTATTAACTACGGCAGGGCTAGAGGAACAGCCTGAGAATTTTAGGGAATCCGTGTCCCGAGATATGGTGGTTTTTTATGAAAAGTAAAATTTTGGCGATTTTATCAATAGCCGCACTATGCCTATTCCTTGTTTCGTGCGGGGAGAACTCAATCGTTGGGGTATGGGAGTGGAATCAAGATGTGGTATACGATGGCGAGGTTTTGTATACCATACAGCGCGAGATTGAATTTACTAAGGATAATATATTTTTAACTACGGAAAATGGCGAAATAATCGCGAGGGGCAGTTACTCCGTTGGCGAGGGTAAAATAATAATGCACACAGAGCAAGCAACAAATAGTGCCGATTATCCCTTTAGATGGGAAGCTGGGAATTTAATCCTTGTTTCCGAGCAAGAGGAAATACTGCTCACCAAAAAATAGAAATTGCTGTACCCGAGGTGAACCCGTGAACTGGAAAAAATACAAACAACTTCCCATAGAACAAAAACAAAACGAATCCTACTACATAATCGGGCTGGACATCGGCAACGATTCTTCTGCCTTGGCGTTTTATAACCTAGCGGAAAACGAACCCGAAGCCATCGACCTAAGCGGCGGCTACGGCAAGCCGTCTATTCCCACGGTGTTGCAGTACGTTCCCGAAACAAAGGAATGGGTATTTGGCGAATATGCCGTGCTTAACAGGGGCGTGGGTACGATTTTTTCGTCGCTGTTTTCAAAAATGGGGCGGTTTGACGAGCTTGATGTCGGCGGTCGTTCGGTAAGCGCGGCGAGCGTGTTCGCGCTGTTTGTAAAGGAGTTGCTCGCTAACGTAAAAAGCCTTAATCCAAAGGCAGAAATCGTAGGCATTGTCGTGTCTGTTCCTGCGTATTTTAGCGAGCAGGCGCAGGAGGAGCTAATGCGCACGTTTAAGCTCGCGGGCTACGAAAAAGAACTAATCGCACTCGTTCCAGATAGGCAATGTGTACTGGCACATCATTATCGCAAGCCGCCCGAACGCCCCGAATGTGCGTTAATCCTAGACCTCGGCAGCCGCGAAATGCGCGGCGGTTTGTACGATATTTCCGCGGACGGCGACAAAATAAACGCGCTAAGCGGTTCGTCCGTTTTCGACGAAGAAATAAGCATGTCGGCGTTAAACCGTGATATTACGGACTTATTCGCGTCCTTTTTGCAGGACGGCTACGACAAGGAACAACTCCTTGCGTTCACGTACCAGCATAAAGACATTTTATTCCAAAAGAACATACGCATGAAGCCGCAAAAGCTGTATTACAACTTTGTGTATCCACCCGTACGGCACACTCTCACAAACGAGCGAGTAGCGGAAATGCTCGCGCCGTACACAAAACGCTTCGAGCAGTTTATACGCGATGTATTGGAAAAAAACCTGTTCGGGCGAAAAATAACGCCCGCGCAGGTCGAAAAAGTGCTTTGCGTGGGCGGTGGGTTTGACATGCTCTGGGCAAAGGAAGCCGTTTCCAAGGCCTTTGCAAAAAAGGCGGTATTTTACAAAAACCCCAAGCTAATAACCGCCGAGGGCGCGGCGCTAATCGCCGCACAAAGGCTAGGAATCGCAGGCGCGCCGCTTTCCATAGAGGACAATCACCAGCTCGCCAACCCTATAGGCATAGCGGACGGCGGCAGCTTCCTAACACTGGTGGAACGCAACGGCTTTTGGTGGCAAAAGCACGCGCCCAAGCTAGTATTGGTGAATAGTGAAGTAAACGGCGAGCTGACGTTGACATTAGCGGAGCTTTTACAAAACGGCGAAACACGCGCTATTTCACAGGTGAAAGTAGAGGGTCTGCCTAAACGGCCGAAGGGCGTTACTCGGCTGGAAATTGGGGTGGAGTTTCGGTCTAATACGGAGATGTGCTTGAACGTAAGGGACGTGGGGTTTGGGGAGTTGTTTCCTAGTACAACTCCGATTCAAACACAAGTATCTCGTCAATGCTTAATCCCGTAGCTTGTGATATTTGCTCCTTGGACAGCCCCATGCTTAATAGGTTTTTCGCAATCTGCATGGTCTTTTCTTCCAGACATTCCTCTGCATATACACGTCTAGCGACCTCTGGGTCGTAGGTAGATAAAAGGCTCACGATTTTCCCTCCTTGTTCCTTTAAGAATTTAGCTAGTATGTCGTTGGCGATACAGTGAAGCACCGTTTCCCTAACGGCTTTGGTATAATCGTATACCCTTGTAAGCTCTCGCAGCTTTGAAATAAATTCAGCATATTGCCGCAAATGAGGGCTTTTGCTAAAAAGCTCATTGTTCATTCCTTTGTTGATATTATATACAGGCACTTCTAATTCTAAAAGCCCAAAATCCTTGTCCGCCGTGGTTTCAAAGGCAGAGGATAGCCGCAGTAGTTCCTTTTCGGGCATTAGAGCTGTTCCATTGTAAAAAACCACAAAGGACGGGGTTGGTATTTTGTAGAGCTTGCTTCTGTACAAAAAGCCTTCCTCGCCTTTCATTTTTATCCATTTTTCGTATAGTAAGCCTGCGTACATAAGAAGCCTTACCGGCATATTGGCATAAGGACTAGCCATATGCTCACCTACCACCAAAATCTTGCCCTTAGCCACGAACGCAAGGTCATTTTTTAGCTCGCCAGATATGGTGGTAGACAGCGTAATTATTTGTATTTCGTCGGGGCTACAGCGATTACCCGACAGGGCGTAGTACAGCTCTGCCGCATTTTTGGGTTCATCAAAAAGCAGGCGAAACACGCCATCTTTAATTTGTCGGTTTGCTGATGTGGTGTCGGTGTACGGAATGGGTGGAGCTTCCATGCAGTGTACCACCTCCTCATGTTCTTATTTTACAGCTTTTATGTGTCAATCACAAGTTTAGATACAAAAACAGGGCTAGAAATTTTGGGTAACCCCAAAATTTCTAGCCCTGTTCCATATCCTAAAACTTCCGCTTACGCGCGGCTTCCGATTTCTTTTTACGCTTTACGCTAGGCTTATCATAATGCTCACGCTTGCGAATTTCGCCCATGATACCTGCTTTTGCACAATCTCGTTTAAAACGGCGCAGTGCGTTATCGAGAGTTTCGCCCTCTTTTATAACTACCTCTGACATTGGACTTCCCTCCCTCCAACTAGGAACTGCAAATACTATAGCCTTACCATGATACATTGTTTATGGCTACTCGTCAAGGTATCAAAATTATTGGCAATACTTTCCAGTCGCCAGAAGCCAATCAAACACGTCCAAAATATTGTCGTTCCAATAATCCCAATTATGCGCGCCCGCGTTTTCCACATAGGTATGCGCGACCTTTTCCTGGCACAAAAACCTATGAAAATCGCGGTTTTGTTCAATCAGAAAATCGTCCGTGCCGCAGCACAAATAAATTCTCGGCAGGCTTGCGCCGCGCCGTTTTAGCCCTGCGACTAGTGCCTTTGGGTCTTTGTCGCTACCTGCTATTTTGCTCAAATCGCCGAAAATAAATTCGTAGTAGCCGCGTTGTTCGATTAAAACAGGCGAATTATCGTCAAGCGGCGGCATTTCCTCGGTAATAAACGCCGCCGACAGGCCCGCCGCCGCACCAAAGGTGTCACTGTATTTTAGCCCAGTGCAAACCGCGCCGTAGCCGCCCATAGAAAGCCCCGCCGCAAAGGTATCGCCGCGTTCGTGAGAAAGCGGAAACAGCTCGCGCGTAACCGCCACAAGCTCCCGCCCAAAAAATTCCGCATACAACGCGCCGCCCTTTTTATTATCCAAATAAAAGCTATTGTCCGCCGACGGCAAAATAAGGGCAATGCCGCGCTCCTCCGCCCAATACGCCGCACGCGTATTGACAAGCCAGCTAGTACAATCCCCATAAATGCCATGCAGCAGGTACACCGTTTTCAGCGGTTTTTTTGTACGAATGGGAATAACCGCGTTAAAAAATACCTTTCTGTGCAGACTTTCGGAATGGAAATTTACGTTAATTAGTGACATGTTGACCCCCTGTTTCGTCCGAAAATGCGGGCAAATTTAAAATTTGCGGATATAGCGAGAGGAATCTATCTTGTCGAGGTATAGCTGTTGCAATTCTTCTTTCTTCCATAACTATTTGCTTTTTGTGATGTATTACAGCGTAATTATACCAAACAAGCACATTTACCCCAAGTATTACGCTGTTTTCAAAGTTTTTATGAAGATTGCCGACAACAACTCTAACCCTGCCGAGATTTTCGCCCCCGATTTCAAAATGGTTGATTATAGTGCTAATGCCCCTGCTCTCGCCGTTTATGCCGCGTATGATTACGTCCTTGGGGGCTTCTAGCGAATACCCCAGCTTGTCAAACAATGGCTTAGAGATAGTGGTCATATTAGAACCCGAATCGAATACCAACGCATAGGGCAACGGCTTTTTTGAATTAGGCGGTAGTAGCTTTACCCTTGAGATATATTTTGCGTTAATCAAATCAAAATCCAAGACCACCATTATACCTCAACCGCCTGTAAAATGCCCGAATAAACCACGCTTGGGTCGTAAGAAAAGGTAAACGCCTCAAAGGAAACCGCGCCTATATCGTCGTTGTCCAGCAAATGCAGGGTAGCCCCTGTCAGCTCTGCCACACTTCTATCGTAGGCTAAGACCTCACCGCCAAATATACGCCCTGTCCTTGACTCCTTGCATCTAATAAGGCACACACAATAGCCGTTGTATTGCTCTCTTATTTCCTCGATATTCTGATATTTTCTTTCGTTTTCGCTTGTAAACTGTACAGTTGACATAATTTTGTCCCCTTTAAGAAGCGAGTATGCAGTTATTATATCATGCTTTTTGGGTAATTTCTATTGGGTATGGTTTCAAGGCATACCGCCGAGCCTAACCCCCACCCCAACACCGCCACACCCTCCACCTTACCAGTAAAAGGAAACATATCCACCAACCGCACGCTCTCCAACCCATACCCACCCGCCGCAAGCACCTTTATATCCCTTGCAAGCGTAGCATGGTCGCAGGAAATATAAACAACTCGCCCTATCCCAGCGGCAATAATCGCCTGCAACAAAACAACGTCACAGCCCTTCCTCGGCGGGTCAAGGAAAATCACGCTCGGTATTACGCCACCGAATAAGTTATTCGTTTGACTCGGTGGCGTAATCCCCTTTCCAAGGGGGTCAATCAGTTCTTGCGGAGCAAGAACTGATTGGGGGGTTAATAGTTCCTCCGCCGTGCCTAACATTCTAGGGATAACGTCCTCCGCCGCACCCAGCACAAACTCCGCGTTGGTTATGCCGTTGAGAGCGGCGTTTTTCCTTGCGTCGTCTATGGCGGACGAAACAATGTCCACGCCGATTACCTTTTTTGCGTGCTTGGCGGCAAAGAGCGCGACACCGCCCACGCCGCAATGCGCGTCAATGACCGTTTCCGCGCCAGTCAATCCCGCTTGGGCAATCGCCGTTTCGTATAATACTCTTGCTTGCACGGAGTTTACTTGAAAGAACGATAATGCTGAAAGCTGGTATTCTATATCGCCGATTTTTTCGCGGATAAAGCCTGTACCGCTGATTAGCTTCAATTTGTTGCTTAAAATGGTGTTGCTTTTTGTGGTATTGGAATTTACAAGCACTGTGGCGTTGTTTATTCCATGGGAGGAAAGGGCTTGTACAAAGGTGTCTGCATGAGGGAAGTCGCGCCCGTTGACCACAAGCACAACCATGATTTCCTGCGTGTAAAAGCTCGTCCTAATCACGACATGCCGCATTAAACCCCTATGCGCGGCTTCGTTGTATGCGGTGATTTTGAACCTCTGCATATGCTCTCTTAGTGCAGAAAGTACGCCGATATGCGATTCATGTTGTATCAAACAGTCGCTTACCTCTATAAGCCTGTGGCTTCGCGGCGCGTACATTCCGAACGCGAAGCCGTCACCATTAGGCACAATAGGAAAAACCGCCTTATTGCGGTAGCGGAAAGGCTCTTTCATGCCGATAGTGTCGTGAATAGTGAAACTTTCGGTATCAACTCCGCCGATTCGTGACAACGCGGTTGTTACAATTTGTTTCTTGAAATGTAGCTGTGCCGTATAGTCGCAATGCTGCCACTGACAGCCGCCGCATTGGCTTGACACGGCGCATGGCGAGGATATTCTATGCGGAGATGGCGTGACTATTTGTATTATTTTGCCGTATGCGTAGCTCTTTTTCACCTTGACTAGGCGCGCCTCGACCACATCGCCTGTCAAGCCGCCGTCCACAAAGACTACAAGCTCGCCGACATAGCCCACGCCGAAGCCTTTTTCCGTAACGCCTATGATTTCTATTATATGGCAGGAATTTTTTGTCATGGCGTACTCGGCTTTCTTATATAGCGGCCGAGGGCTTTTTGGAACGGTGTCCATTGCCCTGCGCCTGTGTCCTTGTCATAAATTTCCGCAAAGGTCGTGAGCTTTGCATCAATATTGTCCGCGAAGTGGATAATCATGGCTTCTGGCGTGGCAGGAATTTTCGGCGAGCCAAACTCGTATTCGCCATGGTGCGCGATAATGCAGTGCTTGATTAGCGAAGCGGTTTCGTGCGGAAATTTGTCTATTTTAGCTATTTCCGCGCTTACCATTTCTAGGGCAATTATTATATGCCCGAGCATTTGCCCGTCGTCCGTGTACTCGTTTTGCGGCAGGGGCGAAAGCTCGTAGATTTTTCCTATATCGTGCAACAACGCGCCCGCCGCGAGTATGTCCATGTTTACATATCTGTACCGCTCGCCGAGAAACATGCACGTTTCGGTCACGGACAGCGTATGCTCCAGCAAGCCGCCCATGTAGCTATGGTGCATAAGCATTGCCGCCGAATGTGTTTTAAACAACTCCGAGCGCGCCTCGTTGTTGAAAATATTTTCGAGCAATAGCCTAATATGCGGCGTTTTTACGGCGGCGATTATTTCCATAATTTGGGCGAACATCGCGTCTATGTCCTTTTGTGTCGTGGGTACCAGCTCCGCTATGTCGTACTCGCCCTCCGTGCTTTTGCGGAGCTTTGTGACCTTCATTTGCGGCTCGTTATTGAACGTGCCGACAGAGCCGTCCACCTTTACCACATCGCCCTCCTCAAAGGGCGCGATGTCCTTTGTTATTTCCCAGATTTTTGTGTCAATCATGCCCGTTTTGTCCTGCAATTTCAACGAAAGAAAGGACTTGCCCGCCTTAGATTCGCGGCTTTCCTTTTTCTTGCATAGGTAATGCTCCACGACACGCTCGCCGTCTAATAAATCCTTAATATAACGCATGAGGATTCTCCTTTTGGTATGGGTGTATTCTTTTATATCATATTTGAAGATGTAATGAAAGTGTGGTAATATTTTGTATTATTAAAATAGAAATACAGGAGGGCTTCACATGGATTTTTTACAAACCATTAAACAACGCGCAAAGGCGCAAGCAAGAACAATTGTACTGCCGGAATCACTAGAAACGCGCACGCTCAAGGCCACGGAACAGCTTTTGAACGAGGGCTTGGCGAAAATTATTCTCATCGGGGACAAAAAGGAAATCGCGGCGCAAGCGGCACACGCCAACGCCGATATTTCAAACGCAATGATTATTGAACCCAAAAACTACCAAGAAATGGAACAGCTCGCGGAAAAGCTGTACGAGCTACGCAAGGCAAAGGGCGTGACCCTAGAGCAAGCGCGGGACATGTTGCAAAACCCGCTCGTTCTAGGCAACATGCTAGTGAAAGAAAATATCGCGCATGGCATGGTGGCAGGGGCGGTCAATTCTACCGCGGACGTACTGCGCCCTAGCCTGCAAATACTAAAGACTGCGCCGAATGTTTCCATTGTTTCGTCGTTTTTTGTCATGGTTGTGCCAGATTGTGAATATGGTAACAACGGCGTATTCGTTTTTGCGGATTGCGCACTAAACCAGAACCCGAACGCGGAGGAACTGGCGGCGATTGCCATAAGCTCCGCAAGCTCGTACAACACGCTCTTGGGCGGCGAACCGATTGTAGCAATGCTTTCACATTCCAGTATGGGAAGCGCGAAGCACGCCGATGTTACAAAGGTGGCGGAGGCCACGCGCATTTTGAAAGAAAAAGCGCCCGAAATTAAGGCGGACGGCGAGTTACAGTTAGACGCGGCAATTGTACCAGCCATAGGCGCGAGCAAGGCTCCCTCCAGCCCTGTGGCAGGCAAGGCAAACGTGCTGGTTTTCCCCGACCTAGACTCGGGCAATATAGGGTACAAGCTAGTGGAACGCCTAGCCAAAGCCAAGGCGTACGGCCCGATTACGCAGGGCATAGCCAAGCCCGTGAACGACCTTTCCCGTGGGTGCAGTGTGGACGATATAGTGGGGGTTGCGGCTATTACGGCGGTGCAGGGTATATAAATTTTTTAAAGGCATGGAACACGGATTTACGCGGATTTTGCGGATTTATAGTTGGGATATGGATAACATGGATTACACGGACAAAATCCGCGTAATCCGTGTAAATCCGTTGAATCCGTGTTATATTGCCTTTACCAATATACGTACGCCAGTATGTAGAGAACAACTCAAAATATACTTAAAAAAATTGACAATAAAAGGAGCATGTACATGAAAAACAAAAGGCTGTTTTTAACATCATTACTGCTACTAGCAGTAACCGCATTATTTGTCTTTACGCCAGTGTACGCCATGCAGGACGGCAATGGCAACGGCAACGACACAGAAACCGTAACAGTAACCTTTAACCCAAACGGCGGCGAGCTAAGACGAGGCGAGCTAGTACAGGTGATTCCTGTGGGCGGCAACGCCGCGCCGCCCACGCTTATGCTTAGATTCGATGGCTGGATTTTTAGCTCGTGGGACAAGGAAACTACCGACATAACCGAGGACACCGAAATAACCGCAATCTGGAAACGCTTATTTGCGGTATCTAGTAACGGTGAGGGGTATGTTTCCTCGGCTGATACGGTCTGGCTGGCGAGGGCTGTCGCACAGCATAAGGGCTTTGGGCTACAAAACCTACGAATAGGCAACGTGCTAGGCATAGACCGACTGCCAACCGCTAGGGATATTACAGACCTATTGCGGTGGCTAGTGGGCTATCCGCTAGAGCTACTAATGAAAAACTCCCCCGACAATATGCCTACTATCGAGGTGCTTACGGAGTTTCCAGACGGTGAAACGCTGTCGGGCGTGGTGTTTTTTGAGTATTTTGCCGAGCCTAGTATAGGCGCGGAAATTGCGTATATAAACTACACCGTGAACGGCGAGCTAGGCAGTACGCTATGGCCTAGCACGCTTAACGAGTTTGGCACGGCTAGAATACCGCTAAGGAACGGCGATAACCACATAATAGTGACTGTCCACGATACAGCGGGTATGTCTGCCGATTATGTAGTGCCGCAAGTACCGCATAAAATTGACCTTAACTTTACTGTACCCGAGGAACACTATCACTCGCCCTCGATAACTGGCACGGACGGATACAAATATTCGGGGGATATGCTTATATTGCAGACGATTAGACCACCGCACGGAATGGACAGAATAGCCGCAGGCATAACACCCGAGCGTGTTGCGGAAGCTGTAGCCAACATAGACGGAGTAATTATAGGTCAATATGTAGAAACAGGCAGTTATACAATACAAATACCCCCACAAGAAACCGTGGAAGATATAGATGCTTTGGGTGAAAGAATGGTGGAAGAATATCCTGATTTATTTAGAACATTCTACCCTAGCAGTCGTACTGGATATACAGGCTTCCTTGGTAGGTCTACACCGCCCCCGCCAACAAACGACCCTTGGTGGTCGCTAGGAAAGGGGGACTCCACCGCATGGTGGCCCTTTCGTGACGACGGCACTCCTTACGAGTGGGGGCTTAGTGCTGTTAGGCTACCTGAAGCGTGGGCGGCTTCGCGCCTTGCTCAACAAGGTGAAAGAAGCCATATTCGGCTAGGCATAATGGACACAAATATTTTTGCAGACCATGAGGACTTAGGCTTTAGCGAGGAGCTTATGGCTAATATAAGCTCTGTCCAAGCGACAATTACAAATATAGAGCATGGCACTACTGTCATGGGAGTGCTTGCCGCACTGCACGATAACGAGCTAGGCTTAGCAGGTGCGACAAACATCAGCAGAGAAGCTCTGTATGTCTATAATTCCTCTCGCTATGAAAGCAAGGGGGTCATAGCGGAAGAACCTCATTCGGGAACAACGGAAAGCATAAGGGACGGACTGTGGTGGCTTGTTACAAATGGAGTAAAAGTGATTAACGTAAGCCAAGGGACGAAGCGAAATGAACTGTACAACAGAGATACCATGCTCATAAGTGACAAGATGTCGGAACTTCTCGCTTTAGGTTACGACTTTGTTATCGTTCAAAGTGCAGGGCAAGAGGGCGTAGAAGATGATACCCTGCCCATTGATTCAGACTATGTCGTTGTATTTACCCACGCCCATTTGGTAGAAGCACATGAACAACCCACTAGGCGCGAGCTAGAACGCCGTACAATAACAGTAGGTGCTACTACTCGTGAGGGTACAGTTGCTCCTTGGAGCAATTACGGTGTGCCGGTAGACATACTCGCCCCGGGAAAGGATATATACACTACAGATATATACATGAATGAGGGGTATGGCGGTTATTATGATTTCTTGCATGGCACCTCACTTGCCACGCCCATTGTAGCAGGCATTATACACCTAATGTGGGAAGAAAACCCAAGCATAAACGGAAACAGCATAAAACAGCTCTTGCTAGGCGAACAAACTACCCGTCGGCTCGGTACACGTATGACAGACAATAGAGAAATTGGCTCGTCCTTTGCTGGCTCAATCTATCAAGTTGATGCTTATGATGCCCTGCTTAACGCAAGGAATGTTCCCGATTGGCTCGAAACCCATACCCATGCACGCCTTGTGGGTCAGCTTGTTGCCGCCCAAACCTCAGTTCGCAGAATACTACCCTTACCTTTCGCACAAATCACACACTACAAATACAGAAGCTCCACCGCCCCAACAATCACCCACACACAATCGCAGGGCTTCTATCGCTTTGACGATATAGAGGTAAGCGACACAGACAAACAGCAGAATTGGCATACATTCCGCATACAAGCCGAGGGCTTCGCACCCACCGACATAAATATGTCCATTACACAAAAGGGCGTAGTTACACGCCTTGACACGGTACGCCTAGTGCCTGTTCCAGAGGGAATGTTTTCGTCTAGCTTGTTTGGCGGTAGCATACGCGTACCTGCCCTTAGCGGAGCGAGTGATGTCAGCGGCGCGAGTGACGAGCCTGCCGAGCTTACGCCCTACGAGGGTACTCTCACCCTACAAATAATAGACGGCTTATACTACCTCGACTCCGAAATGCTAGAGGACGAGGAATGGCTAGATTTCCTAGATTTTGATATACTCGACACCATAGAAGTAACAGACGGCAATTTTTATGCCGAAATGCCCGCAGGCAACTATACCGTCATTGTGTCGGG
>Ga0099364_10000428_pt1 | contig 70448 bp, 52 predicted proteins | sample TergutTh196P3_FD_73070 | JGI IMG/M metagenome (GOLD analysis project Ga0099364, IMG submission 73070) | Microcerotermes parvus P3 segment gut microbial communities from Pointe-Noire, Republic of the Congo - Th196 P3 | ecosystem: Host-associated > Arthropoda: Insects > Digestive system > Gut ... | reverse complement strand
CCTCGTCCCGCTCCATTCCGGTCAGTTCTTTAATAGATTCCTTCCTATCCTCTCCAGTTTCCAAATCTTTTTTCTTAACCGTTGTTATCCCTTGCGAAACAAACAAAGCGTGCAAAAGATTAATATTTCGAGTGCGATCTCGATCCGTTCTGCGATAGTTGGCCAATATTTTTCTCCGCTCCATCTCCTTGTCGCTCGGAACAGCTACCACGGGCAATCTGTCTTCTGAGAAATCTTCAAGTATATGAGCCAGTTTCAATGCATCTTCCTTGTCTGTCTTTTTCATAGACTTGTAGATAATCGATAAACGTCCGGGATTCAATACATACACTTTGCACCTAACGGCTGCTTCAATTTCCTTCGCCATTATGAATGCCAAACTACAAGCTTCCAACGCTACTTTGTCGCCGGGGCGAAGCTTGTTGTACAATCCCTGTCGGGAAAGCGGATATGTTTTTCCGTTGCTCTTTGTTACCTTTCCGCCTTTTCCTACGACTGCCATTTCGTAAGTCCTCTTTCCAAGGTCTATCCCAACAAACCTTGTTGTTTTTTGCTCTTTCATTTTCCTGCTCCTTAATATAAAATGAGGACCGGGAGCGATTATCGGTCGTGATATAACCGTACTCCTATTCGAGGTCTGCCTGTTTGACAGGCAGCCTCATTATTTTATACGGTGGCCGGCTTTGTATTAATCTCTGCGCCGAGGTTCCTCAAATCTATTGATTTCCTCACATTTCGCATCAACCTTCCACCGGCTCCCTAGCCCCGTCAGACCAGAGTATCACTTTTCCCGATAATTTAAATCATAGAATCTCTGCGGACACTTTTATTATTCACTGTTCAATAGTCCTTATCTTGTTGACATTGACATTCTATCTCCTACTTCCCTAATATTTCTTTGCATGCATACAAAAATGCATCCATATCGTCATCTGTTCCAATGCTGATCCGCAGAAAATCTACAATTCTTTCTTTGTTAAAATGCCTTACCAAAATACCGTGTTCGCGCAATTCAGAAAAGAATTCCGCTCCGCTTTTTTTCGGCGGTTTTGCAAACAGAAAATTTGCCTTCGATGGAAGAACACTAAACCCAAGCTCGCGCAGAGCATTTGCCGTACGTTCCCTTGTTGCAATCACACGGTTGTTGATCTCAGTGTAGTATTGTTCGTCATTAATTGCCGCGGCGGCTCCTGCAAGAGCCAAGCGGTCTATTGGATAGGAATTAAAAGAATCTTTTATACGATACAGCCCTTCGATCAGTTCTTCGCTGCCAACTGCATAGCCAAAACGCAAGCCCGCAAGGCTCATCTGTTTGGACATTGTATGCACGGCAAGAATATTCGGGTGTTGATTTATGCAGGGGATAACGGAATTTCCGCCGAATGCGATGTAGGCTTCGTCAACAATCAATACCCTGCCCTGCCCTTCAAGGTTTTTTGCAAGAGACAGAATGTCGTCTAACGGAACCGGAATTCCCGTTGGGGCGTTTGGGTTTGGAAAAATCACTCCGCCGTTTGGCATCGTATAATCGCGGCAATTTATGGAAAAATCACCGCAAAGGGGGATTGTACGGTATGGAATTCCCCAAAGATCGGCATAAACGGGATAAAAACTGTAGGTTATATCGGGAAAAAGAAGCGGCTGGGGTTTATTTGATTTACTTTCAAAAAATGCGGCAAATGCAAAGGCAAGCGCTTCATCGGAGCCATTACCTGCAAAAACCTGACCGGGTTTTATACCAAGCTTTGCGGCGGCGGCTTCGCAGAACGCTGCACTGTTAGGGTCGGGATAGAGCCTTAAATCTTCGTTTGCAGCATTTTTAATTGCTTCAATTACTTTTGGAGACGGCGGGTACGGGTTTTCGTTGGTATTTAGTTTAATAAATTTTTTGTCTTTCGGCTGTTCGCCGGGAGTATAGGGGATAATATTTTTTGTACGGCTGTTCCAAAACCTGCTCATAATTTTATTTTTTATTCCGCCTGTCAAGTTCGTCAAGAATATCCTGCACGGTAACTCCCGCGCGTGTCATTAACACTGTCGAAAAATAAAATAAATCCGCAGCTTCCCAGATAACTTCTTCTTTTGTTTTTGCTTCGCACAACTCCTGCGCTTCTTCCATTATTTTTTCGCGGACTAAAGTATCGTCAAGCGTTGCGGTGTATGATCCTGCTGGAGGGTTTTTAAAACGCTCTGTGATAATATCCTGTAAATATTCCAGTGAAAAATCCCTTTCGGTTGTAAAACACGACCAACCGCCGGTGTGGCAGACAGGGCCTGCAGGCTGCGCCGTAACTAAAAGCGCATCCCTGTCGCAGTCGGCGCGTATTTTAATCATCTTTAATACGTTGCCGGAAGTTTCGCCCTTCATCCATAACTTGTTCCGCGTCCTTGAGTGGAAGCATACATTCCCGCGCCTGAAAGTTTCACCTAACGCCTGCACGTCGGTAAAACCTGTCATGATTACCTGCCCGTCCTGCGATTGAACAATGACGGGGAGAAGAAAAGAAGAATTTGAAGCGGAGGTTTTTCCTTTTTCCCAGTTTAGGGATGTTATGAAGGCGTCGTTAAGAGAGATTTTGTTGGTGTAGATTGCCATTCCAAGTTGTATGCTGCAGTTTAGGTTAGAGATTTTTTGGATTTCCTCAAGGGTTGATACGCCGCCTGCAACGGTTATTTCGCAGGAGACGCTTTCACGTAATTTTTTTACGGCATCAAGGTCGATTCCGGTCATTGTGCCTTCGCGTTCTACGCAGGTAAAAAGAAGTTCCCCGGCGTAGGGTTCTACGGCTTTTGCGGCGGCGTACAGGTCAAGCCCCGTCGGGGTTTTCCAGCCGTCAACTGTGATTTCGCCGTTACGCGCGTCTATTGCCACAATAAGGCGCTGGCGGCCGATTGCTTTTGACATTGATTCAAGAAACGGTACATTTACTGCGAATTCGCCGCCAGAAATTCCGGCGCCTTTTTTTGCGGGGTCGCGAAAAGCGCTTGAGCCAACGATAATTTTGTGCGCTCCAAGGCTGACAAGTTCTTTTGCCTGCTGCGGCGTTCTGATTCCGCCGCCTACTCTGCACTCGGCTTTTCGCAAAAGCGGCTTTATAAGTTCCATGTTGGAGCCCTTGCCCATTGCTGCGTCAAGGTCGATGACTGCAACTTCACCATAAATATTAAATTCTTCGGCAAGCCCGCCTGCATTTTCTCTCTGCAGGATGAGATCCGCCCCTTGTTTTAACTGAACGACTTTACCGTTTTGAAGATCGATCGATGCTATTACCATGCGTTTATTATATAGGAAGAAAGATGGTGAAGCAACAGGGCATCACGCAGTGATAAATTCCTACCTGACAATGAAAAAATTGTTCATTATACTCCATGGAATTATTTTTTCATCTGAGATGTATTCAACCAATTCCGGGTAAATTAATGTAAAAAAGTCTTCGTTAATTTTATTTTGAACGTCTGTTAAATCTGCATAAATATACTGCCATTGATTTGTATTGTCGTCATCCTCGTCATATACAGATGAATGTTCGTCATCATATTCAACTTCTTCTTCGTTGTCGTCATGTCCGGCATATTCAGCTTCTTCCGGCTTCTCAACATACTTGGAAAATATTATCTCATGTATGTAGGAATTAAACCAATGAGTTGTACTTCCGGCATTTGTACCCAGTACCCAGAAATACATATAAATGCCCCTGTCGCGGTATTCAATATAGATTTGAACTTTTGATAAATCGCCGCCAAAAATTGTGTTTTCACTTTCGTCAAGGCTGTAAATAGTTGTAGAGGGATTTATTAAAGTAGTTTCTACCATAAAGTAAGTTTTGTTAACATTTGAAAGCATCAGCCTCCATAGCAGAGTTTGCCTTGCCAACAAATAAAATTCATCCCATGATTCAAAATTGTCGCTGTCATACAAATAAAGGGTGATGGTATGACCTAGAATATCTTCTATTTCCTCATCAGTCCATGCGTGGGAAAACCCGGCGGCGGAGATTAAAAGAATAACTGTTATGATTTTCCTGAGCATTTTGCTTACTATAATCTTACAGGCACACCCTTCCCGTGCAGGTACTGCTTTATTTCATGGACAGTAGTTTTGCCAAAATGCAGGAATGAAGCGACAAGGGCGGCATCCGCTCCGGGAGCTTCGCCGGATGAAATTGTTTTGTCCATTTCCGGAGAATCAGTGCTTAAAAGGACTGCGGCAATCTGTTCAAGGCTGCCTGCTCCTCCCGAAGCAATTACCGGGACAGGGACTGCTGTTTTTATACGGCGGATTAATTCAAGGTCGTAGCCTGCGCCGGTTCCGTCCGCGTCAATTGAATTTACAAGGATTTCGCCAACTCCAAGTTCCACTGCCTGAACTGCCCATTGGATTGCATCAATTCCGGTGTCGTTTTTACCGCCCATGGAAAAGGCATTCCAGCGAAGCTCGCCTTCTTTTCCCACACGTTTTGCATCAATGGAAAGTACGACGCAGCATCTGCCGTAGACATTTGCCATTTCACGTAACAATTCAGGATGCCCAAGAGCTGCGGTGGAGACAGAAACTTTTCTTGCCCCGGCGTTCATAGCTTCGCGTATATTATCAATTGTGCGGATTCCTCCGCCGACACACAGCGGGATGGAAATTTCTGCGGCAATCTTTTTTACCACGTTAAACAATGTTGCGCGGCTTTTTGCAGTGGCTCCTATATCAAGGAATATAAGCTCATCCGCGCCTTCGTCATTATAACGCCGCGCAAATTCCGCAGGATCGCCTGCATCCACTATCCCTTCAAATTTAACGCCTTTTACCACTCTGCCCTCGTCAACATCAAGACAAGGTATTATCCGTTTTATGCTCATGATAACTCCTTTATTGTTTATTATTAATCCTTTTATACAATCACACCGTGCAACGATCCCTTTGTCGAAGGAATTGCATCAAAAGCGCGGCTGTCAACTTCGCATGCTGTGCGCAATGCTTTTGCCGCAGCCTTGAACATTGCTTCGATCTTGTGGTGGTCGCTTCTTCCGCGCAGGATTTCCAGATGCAGATTACATCCGCAGGCTGAAGCAAACGCCTGCCAGAAATCTTCTATTACATTGGTCTGGAAATTATACTGAGTTTCATTCTCCTGTGTTGAAATTATAGGGGCGGCGGATAATTGACCGTCAAAGTATAAAAACGGACGGCCGGAAATATCCACAGCGGCGCGCGCAAGACATTCATCCATGGGGAAAATGTGGCTGCCGCTGCGCCTTATGCCACGTTTATCGCCAAGCGCTTTTGCAAAACATTGCCCTAGGACAATCCCTGTGTCTTCAATTAAGTGATGCTGATCAACTTCAAGGTCGCCTTTTGCGCATATCTCGATATCGAAAAGCCCGTGACGCGCAAATGTATTCAGCATGTGGGACATAAATCCTACAGGATAGATCAATTTAGCTTCACCCTTTCCGTCAATGTTTAATCTTGCGAAGATTTCCGTCTCCCGCGTTTTTCTTTCAATTTCGGCAATTCTATTCATCCATTACCCCTAAATTACCACTTTGCGTAGATCGTACTCAACAATATCCACCGCGCCTAACTTTTTTAGCTTTGGAATAATTTCCGGGACCTCGTGTTTTTTTACCGCGATCTTTACAGCATAGCCTGCATCCCCGTAAAGCGGAGCTACTGTCGGGCTTCGCATCGCAGGAAGGGTTGAAAGGGATTCAAACTGTTCCTTTGGAATATTCATTTCCAGCATTACGCGATCACGGCCGTTAAGAACCGCGCGGAAAAGCATCGCAAGTTCTTCGATGCGGCTTCGTTTTTCGGCATTTGCAAGAGCGGCGCGGGAAGCGGCAAAACGCGTTGAAGATTCCATCAATGTCCCGATGATCCTAAGGCCGTTATCCTTAAGAGTCTGCCCAGTGGAAGTGTTGTCAATTATCATGTCCGCATCATCAGGCGGAAAAACTTCCGTCGCGCCGTAAGTCCGAAGGATTCGATATTGATAACCGGAAGATTTTAACCATGTTTCGGCAAGGTTAACATATTCTGTTGCAACCACAAGTTTTTTTGAACGCAGCTTTGCATCATCATAATTTTGAGGAACTGCCGCCGCAATTTTAACCTTGTCAAAACCAAGATCAAGAATTTCTTCTACATCGGCGCCGCTTTCCTTAATCCAGTCAATTCCTGTAAAACCCGCATCATGGCTGCCCATTTCAAGAAGTTCGGCAACATTTTGTGGTTTCATGATCTTTGCATCAAGCCAGGACGCACCAAGAGCCGGCCTGTACGTCCTGTCCGCAAGCGAGATGGGAAACCCGGCCTCGGCAAAAAGGCGGCTTACATTTTCGAAAATCCTTCCTTTGGGGATAAGTATTCTTAATTTTTCCATACTAGTTTAGTGTACGATATTTTTGGGTAATTTTGAAGGGGAATTGACCGGTTTTTTTTAGCGCAAGCGCATCAGGAACGCAAAGAAATTGCTCCATCTGTAAATATCAGCTCTTACTTTTATGCCTCTGTATCTATGCATAAGAAAAAATTAACAAATTTTCTTTTAAATCTTTGAATTAACCAAAAAACTGCTTGCCTTGTAACAGGTTTTATTATAATATTGTAGTATATATAAAATCATGGAGGAAAAAACATGAGAAAATTTGGTTTTTTTGTGTTGGTCGCCACAATTGCTATTGTTATTATTAGCTGCGGCGGCAATGCGGTGCCGGATCCAAACTACAATTACCGTGTAACTGGTAATTTTGCAGGTTGGACATCTAATTTTGAGCAAAGGTACATGATGGAAAACGTGGCAAGGAATGACGCGAGGATTAAACCCCTTTCAAGCGCCCTTAGAAACGCTGAACACATTTACCTTTACGAGTATACTCCCGCAGGTAATGCAGGCTGGAATGTAACATATTCCGGAGGCATTAATGTTGACGGTGATTATGCTGTAAAATTCATCAGGCTTGCAAAAGATGAAGGTGAGCCAAGCGGCTGGGGCTTTGACATGTGGATGCCAAGCGCAGAGGCAGGCGGTTTTTCAAACCTCTCCCCAGATACATTATTTGTACCGATGAACCGAAGCGATGAAGCGCGCGATGCGGCAGGTGACGGGCTTGGAAGCAACAACGACAACCCTGTTCTTTTAAGACCGGGCACATACTACATCGTATTTGCAGTTATGAAAGATCGAACCAGAGCTATGGGAGCTGTACTAAAATAACAAATAAGCTGTTCCATCTGATCAAAAACGGTCAGATGGAACACTTACCGTCTGTTGATTAAAGTCTGTCTATAATACATACGCATTATAGACAGACTCTGATTAAAGGAGAAAAAAATGAGAAATAATAAGTTATGGCCGGTTTTTGCGGCGCTTTTTGTAATATTCTTCAGTTTAGTATCTTTAGCCGGCTGCAAAAAAGAAGAAATTATAAGAATTTGGGTAGGAAGCGAAGGCAGGGATTTCTATCAGGAAAAGATGGATCAATGGGTAGAGCGGTATAATGCAGCTAACAGCAGTCCTTTCGGATATACGGTAGTGGTTGAAGCTGTTGACGCAGGTTCCGCCGCTGCAAAATTCCTTGACGATACGGATGCCGGCGCGGATATCTTTACAATCGCGCATGACAACCTTGGAAGGTTAATCGCCGGAGCAAGTGCAATAGGACCGATAACAGACGAAAGGCTTTTAGCGCAGATCTACAATGACAACCCGGAAATTTTCTTTGAGATTGTAAGAGGAACTGTTGCAGGCCAGGAATATACTTTCGGCGTTCCGTACAGGTCGCAGGCGCTCGTTCTCTACTATAATAAGGATTATATTTCCGATGATGATGTAAAAACATGGGAAGCAATCTGGCAGATAGCAAGAGCCAATAACAAACAATCTGTTACAATTAACGGCGATGACGGCTATAACAATTCATTCCTTGTACTTGCGACAAGAGAATCGGATAGAATGCCAATCGCGGATATATATTTACACAAAGAGTTCGAAAATTGTAATTTCAATTCCGATTTAGCTGTGGCAACTATGCAATGGGGGCAAAGATTCTTTACGGACACGGGTGCCGACGGAAGGAGCTTCCATGGTGCGAGAATAGCATCAGACTCAGGCTGGGAAGTTGAACTTAGAAACGAAGCGTCGCTTTCTATGATTGGCGGCTCATGGAATTTCAACGCTGCAAGAGCGGCTCTTGGAAGCAAGCTTGGAATAGCTCCGCTGCCGAGCTTTACGCTAACGGCGGCTGATGTTGCAGGTACAACCATTGCAGCCGGAACGGTTATGCATTCAGGCACTTTTGCTGACGCAGTAATGTTTGTAATGAAGAAATACACGCAGAACACCGATAGAGCGGTGTTTGTACAGCAAATTCTTACGTACCTTTCAAGCAAGGAAGTACAGGAAGAAGCATTTATTTCTTTTACCAACCAGCCTGCTTATAAAAATGCCGCAACAGAATTTGCAAGTATACGCGCGAATACAGTCGAAGGATTATTATCAAGAACTCAATATGAAATGTTTGAAAATGGAAGACCTCAGCCCTTCGGTGTACATACAAGAATGAATAACTGGTATTATTCCCAGGGCGCTCCTGCAATCGTGCTTGATATACTTACAGATAAAACATTGTACGGCACTACAGCAGAAATCAGAGATGGAATGTATATTGTAGAAACTATCTGGAAAACCGGCAGAAGACCGGAATAAGGGGATTTCTGAAAACCCCGGTTGGGGGTTTTCAGAGATTTACGAAGAAAACCGCTGGATTACATTTTATAGAATTACACCGCATGCGGTTTTCTTCATAACATTTAACGAAGCTGTTTTACAGCAGGCTTCAAAAAGAGGTGATCCCGGTGTCTTTTATCCAAAAATTTACAAAGGGCTTTCTGAATTACTTTAAGGGTATGGGCGTTGCATTACGGAACATCCCTGTATCTTTTGCAAAGGGAATTAAAAACTTTTTTGTTACCTTTTGCCGAAGGTTTAAAGACGGAAGCGCTCCTACAAAAATATCCCATTTAATAATGGGGTTTGGCAATATATACCATAAACAGATCATAAAAGGTTTAATCTTTTTAGTTTTACAGGTTGGCTTTATTCTGCTTATGGTTTTATGCCCGTCCGTAAATGATACCCCGCTTGGTTATAAAGCGCTTATTAATTTTACAACACTTGGAACCGAGGAAGGGGACATTTTCACCAAAACCGATAACTCAATGCTGATGCTGCTCTTTGGGGTAGTAACAATCGGCATAATTGTCCTTTTCTTTATACTGTACATTGACAGTCTTGCAAGCGCATACAAAGCGGAATGTGATAAGCGGAAATTTGGAAGGGCAAGAACATTCAAGGAAGATATAAGGGAGCTTTTGGACGATCGTTTTCACATAACACTGCTTACTCCTACCTTTATCGGTGTAACTGTTTTTACAATTATGCCGACAATCTTTATGATTTTTCTTGCGTTCACAAATTTTGACAGCGAACATCAGGGCGAAGTTCTGTTTAACTGGGTCGGGCTTGAAAACTTTAAAAATCTTCTAAGCCAATCAGGCGAAATAGGACAGAGATTCCTTCCGGTTTTAAGCTGGACAATTATTTGGACAGTATTTGCCACATTTACCTGCTATTTTGGCGGGATATTCCTTGGCATACTTATAAACAGAAAGGGTGTTAGATTTAAAACGCTTTTTAGGACGATTTTTATTCTGACTATAGCTATGCCCCAATTTGTTACATTGCTTGCTGTAAGAAACCTGTTAGGGGAACTTGGACCGTTTAACACAATGCTTGTTAATCTTGGAATACTGCAGGAACCGCTTTCGTTCCTTGCAAATTCGGACAGCCTGTTAAGAACAAGAATTACAATAATTGTAGTTAACTTCTGGATAGGCGTTCCGTACACAATGCTTATGACAAGCGGCATTTTAATGAACATTCCAGCAGATCTTTATGAAGCGGCAAGAATTGACGGAGCAGGGCCGTTTAAATGCCTTGTAAAAATTACAATGCCCTATATTATATTTGTTACCACTCCGTATTTAATTTCTTCCTTCGTCGGGAATTTTAACAGTTTTAATGTTATCTATCTTCTTACGGGAGGATTGCCGAGAGTCTCGGGAGGATATATTGCAGGAGGTACAGACCTTCTTGTAACATGGCTGTTCAGGCTTTCAATTGACCAGAGAGAATACAATCTTGGCGCATTAATAGGTATTATGACATTCATTTGTACATCGGTGATAACATTGATTACATACAGGCAGTCAAGGGCTTATAAAGAGGAGGATGCATTCCAATGAAAAAAATAAGCACAGCCGAAGGCTTTACCGTTACGATTATTCATATAGTACTTATTATTTTAGCGTTAATGTGGCTTTATCCGATTCTTTGGGTAATTCTTAACGCATTCAGGGTTGAGTATAACGATGACGGCGGTTTAGTAGGAATTGTTGTATCTCACTATTTCCCCCAGAGTTATGGTTTTGCAAACTTTAGACTGCTGTTTACACAAACACAATTCGGCAGGTGGGTGTTAAATACCCTTATTGTCGCGGTTTTTAGCACAACTTTTGCAACGATACTCTCTCTGAGCACTTCGTACGTTATGAGCAAAATGAGATTCAAAATGAGAAAGCCGATCATGAACATTGCAATGATCTTGGGGCTTTTTCCCGGGTTTATGGCGATAATTGCCGTTTATTACATCTTAAAAGCTCTTGGATTAACACAATCCCTTGTTGCGCTTGTCCTGGTATATTCTGCAACAGCGGGGCTTGGTTTTTACATTGGCAAGGGATTTTTTGATACCATCCCCGATTCTCTTATTGAAGCTGCAAAACTTGACGGAGCGCCGCAATCGCGTATTTTTACTTCGATCATCCTTCCAATAAGCCGGCCTATTATAATTTATGTCGCCCTTATGGCGTTTATGGGCCCGTGGATGGACTTTATCTTCGCCCGTGTTATTCTTGGCGAAGAAAATGTACAGCTTCATACAACGGCAGTCGGTCTTTACTACATGCTCTACGGACAAAGGGTGGACTCAAATGTATTTACATTGTTCTGCGCAGGGTGTCTTTTTATAGCGATTCCCATTGTCGGGCTCTTCCTTTCGATGCAGAAATTCTACATTGAGGGAGTGACAGCCGGTTCTACCAAAGGTTAGGGTTGCTTGAAAAAGAGTGTTAGAGTTGTTCAGAAGCTGCGGGGTACGCTAATTCTGAACAACTCCCTTGTAAAAGTTTTTCTTTTATTCTCACTTGCCGCTTTTGCCGCCGTTAGCTGCTCTGAGTACAGAATTTCCGACAGCAGGTTTGAAAGCGAAGCCGTTACGGACAACTACCGCACCTACTACGAAATTTTTGTCGGGGGATTTTCCGATTCAAACAAAGACGGCATTGGAGACCTTAGAGGGCTGATAAACCGGCTTGATTATTTAAATGACGGAGATCCAAATTCGGGAAGAAGCCTTGGAATCGAAGGGATCTGGCTTATGCCGATTATGCCGTCTCCGAGTTACCACAAATACGATACAACAGATTATTATGGAATAGATCGAAGATACGGCACAATGGAAGATTTTGAAAACCTTATTGCAGAGTGCGATAAACGCGGTATAAAGGTGATCATCGACCTTGTTTTGAACCACAGTTCAAATCAACACCCGTGGTTTATAAATGCAAGAAATGCAATAACGGCAGGAAACTTTGACGACCGTTATACGTCATATTACACCATCGAAACGGAAAGAATCACGGGAAGAACGTGGTATGAATTTGCAGTCTCGCCTGATGGAACACAGTACTACTACGAGGGAAATTTCTCAGACCAAATGCCTGAACTTAATATGGACAACCCCGATGTGCTTCAGGAAATTGTAGACATAGTAAAATTCTGGCTTGACAAGGGAGTCGGCGGCTTCAGGCTTGATGCCGTAAGATACATTTACATGGGCGAAGAAGCCCGAAATATAGAATTCCTAAAATGGTTTGCACAAGAGTGCAGAAAAATTAAAAGCGATGTTTACATTGTTGCAGAAAACTGGGCAGGACCTGTTTCCATCGAAAATTACTACGAAGCCGTAAACTGTTTTGATTTTGGAATGTCCGGCTCCGATGGGGAAATTTATTACACAGCGCAGGGGATTGCAAGCGTAACAGAATTTGTCGAACACCTTGCAATTTACCAAAGACGGATTTTGGCAAAAAATTCAAATGCCATTTTAAATCCCTTTATCTCCAACCACGACATGGACAGGGCGGCAGGTTTTCTGGATGTGCGGGATTATATAATGCACATAGCGGCTAACCTTTATATTCTTTCAAGCGGAAGCCCTTTCATTTATTACGGCGAAGAAATCGGCATGAAGGGTTCGCGTGGGTCTGCAAACACCGATGCGAACAGAAGGCTCGGGATGTTGTGGGGCGACAATGACTCTGTCGGAGATCCTGCCGGCACAACTTATGACAGCAATTTGCAGACAAACGGCACTGTAAGAAGCCAGCTAAGACAAAAAGAAAGCCTTTTAACTCACTACAAAAAATTGATCATGCTGCGAAGGGCAAATCCGGAAATTGCAAGAGGAATAATCGAACCGCTTGATTTTTCGCAGTACACAACCTTCGGCGGATTCATCTCAAACTACAACGGAAGCAAGGTCGCAGTTTTTCACAACACGGGACCCAAAGTTACGGTAGATTTATCATTGTACACCGACATGAATTTTACAGAATTGAGGGGCTATGTTGGAAAGGGCGATGCAACATTGAATGGGTCAATTTTAGAAATTTCCGAATACACCAGCGTAGTGCTTAGGTGACCAATGTCAACAAATTAAAGATTCTTGGTATCTCCTTACGGTCGGTGAGTACTTGACAAAAATCCTTGTCTTTTGTATATTATAGTTAATAAGCCTGCCGGGCCTCTGTCGGGTTTCCCGATATGCACACTTGGCGGGTCTTTTTTTGAAATGAACAAAATACCTTATACGAAACCGCCTTTGACGGTACAAGAGCATATAGAACTTCTTAAAACCCGCGGTTTACAAACTGTTTGGATTGTTTCAGAAGTCTTATCAATGGGGCAGCTATCAATTTTATATCATATAACAAAACGTTCTGCGCCTCGTAAAGCAGTTGCAAAATATTTTGGCGTAAAAGAACCGGTAATGGCTAACTGGCTTCATACACTTGTTTATGTAAGAAACATTTGCGCCCATCATGCACGTTTGTGGAATAAAGGCCTGCGTATTCCGGTTAAACTCCCAAAAGTTACAGATCGTACATGGCTTTTTTCGCCTAATCTTTCAAATGATAAAATATATGTTGTCCTGGCTGTAATTGCATATTTTTTAGATACAATAACACCAACTAACACATTCCGTAATAAACTTAAAGACCTTCTTGTAAAATATCCAAATATAGACGTAACGGCAAAGGGTTTTCCTGAAGACTGGAAAAATGATCCGTTCTGGAGCGGGTTGTCTAAACCTCTTAATGCAGGACATAAGTCATAGTCTACATCCGTGTCATTCGTTGTTATTGCTTAGATAAACCGCACTTCTCAGAAATCTGCCTGTAAAATTACAAAACCTGCCGCGCCGATGTTAAAATCTGACTGCTCTTCCCATGCGGCAAACAGATTGCCTTCAATTTCGCCAGTTGCTGTGTAGACAAAACCTTCAGGCAGCGGCGGTAATGCGGAATGTGTAAAGATGTCATCAAATGTGAATGAATCATAAAAAACACCGGAAGAAATTTCTTCGCCTGCTTTTGTTAAACCATCTGTGCGGAACATGCGTATTGCAGGTGAAGAGCCGGTTCTTCTTGCAACTCTGTAATAATACAGACCATCGTTTCCAAGCCGGAGAGTATCTACCTCCCAGAAATCAGCTGTAGGGAAAAACTCAAGAGCGGGGATTTCCAGCGGAAAGGGTACGTTAGACTCCATGTTAAAAGTCCAAGCCCGCGGGTTTGGAAGCGGCGCGCCGGTATTCATGAAACGGTTGTCAAGATACAGAAGCGCCGCAGGGTTACCTTCAAAATAAACAAAACCGCCTACAGTATACTGCTTCCAGAAATCCCCGCCGGAAAACCTGTAAAGGGCAAGCCCCGGAACATCTCCGGTGTTAGGTGCAATTTTTAAAAACCCGCCGCGGTTTACCGTCATTACAAGTTCATTTTGCCCTTCATGCAAAAACTGTATATGCAGCGCATAAGGCCAGGGAACCAGAGCGGAAGTATAAACTGCATCTTCAATCACCGCAATATGAACAGGCCCGTCATCAGTCAACTGAAACCAAAGAGGATACCTGCCCGTCTGCAAAACCGCCAAAGGCCGCGCACCCGGATAAAAATCCACAAGAACCAAATCACCCTCATCATCTAAAAGAGAACTTTCGACAACACTCTTGGAACAAGAAGAAAAAATAAAAACAAAAACTATAAAAACAAAAACTATAAAATTCTTCAATTTAACTCCCAATCACTGCCCTCTTGCCTATAACTTCAAAAAAAGTCCGCAGATTTCGCAGATTATCGCGGATTTTTCGTACAATATCCCTCAATAAATCAGCATTCGTACCGTAGGTACGCATCCGCGTAATTCGCGGACGTTTAAATCAAAAGTTCCCAAAAAGATGGTTCACCGCAGAGCGGCGCGGTGGCCATTCACTCACCACTAACCACTAATCACTAATCACTAAAACAAGTCTTCCTTAAAAGTAATTTTCCTGTTTTCAGGAAAGCCGCTGACCACCGCAACCTTACCGCAAAACCTGCCCCAGATTTCGGCATCGTCGGTGAATTCTTCATCTTCAACCGCCGCCGCTCTTTCATGCGCGTAAAGGATTTGTGGAAATTTAAACGCCTGCGGAGTTTGTGCAACTCCTGCATTAACGCGTTTAAGATGATTTGTAATAAATTTTCCGTTATGTTCCTTTGGAGTTTCAGCTAATGGAAGCAAAGGAATTACAGCGCCATGTATTTTAACTTTTTCGATTATTTCTTCTATAAAGGGTGCATTAATCCATGGTCTTGCCCCGTCGTGAATTAACACATAATCCGGGTTATGGGGAACAAGCGCAAGAAGGGCGTTGTAAACCGAAGAGCGCCTTGAAGCTCCGCCTGTAACAAAAAATATTTTAATATCTTTACCGGCTGAAAAATCTTGCAGCAATGCTTCTGCGGCCGCTTCTTCATCATTCTCAGGAATTACAATAACAATTATTTTAACAGCCGGGACTGCGACAAAAGCGCAGACAGAAGAACCAAGCACTGTCAGGGATTCGCCTTCCTTCAATCTTTGGTATTCCTTCTTTAACTGAGATGAAAAACGCGAAGATTTTCCTGCGGCGCAAATTACAGCCGCAATTGAAGAAGCGGCGTTCATGTTTATTCAAGTTCCAGGCGGGAAAAAATCATGTTTTCAATTTCTTCTTTGGACTTACGAAGTGAGATAGACGCTTCATCCACCAGCAGTTTTAAAGCCGAATCGTAGAGCTTTCTTTCCAAAATGGGCAGTTCCTTTACCTTGCTCCGGTGGTACAAAGACCTTACAATACAGGCTATATCCCTGATACTGCCCTTCTTTAGAAGTTCAAGGTTCATTTGATAGCGCATTTTCCAGTCCGAAGGTATTGGTTCATAGTCCTCTTTGATCAATTCAAGCGCTTTGTTCGCCTCGTCTCTGGAAACCGTCGAGCGAATGCCAAGCTCGGAAGCTTTGTCAACCGGAACCATAATTGTCATATCGGTTACTTCAAGATAGATAATATAATACGGTATTTTTGCATCTTTAAACTTTTTTTGAATAATGGACTTAATTACCCCGACACCCTGACTTGGATAGACAATTTTCTGGTCAACTTGAAAAGTTTTAGATTTACTCATTGACAGAATACTACCATATTATAGAAAAATAGTCGAGCCTTGTATCAATGCAAAACGAACGCGGTGTCCGGGAAGTAAATCCCGCTACCTTTATTCAGAATTTACCTAAACGTTTAACTAAACCGATTTAACAAAAAACTACATAAAACAGAAGTATTTTTGGTTTTTATGCTTTATTATGTTATTTTTTTATTAAAAATTTACTTGACGGCAGACAATTACTGATACATAATTAACGGATAATAAACAATTATTCTTTTTAGGAGGAAATTGATGACAAGGACGAAAATTGTGGGAATTCTGCTTCTCACAGCGTTAATCGCCGGTTCCGCTTTTGCAGGCGGAAGTAACCAGAGGTCTTCGGAATGGGACGGAACTCTTAGAGTTCTTTTCTATCTTGAAGCTTCTGCTGCAAATGCAATTGAAGATGCTGACCTTTGGTTCAACACCTTTCAGAGAAACAACCCTGGTGTAAGAGTTGAAAGGGAAAATCTCTTCAGCGAATCTTACCATGACAAGCTTAGGGCATATTCTGCAGCGGGAGACCTTCCCGATGTAATGTATGTCTGGCCGACAACCCGTTCAGAATATCTCTGGAATTCCGGCTATCAGTTAAAGGATCTAATGCCTTTCGTTACGAGAGACGGCTTGCGCAATTCTTATTTACCAACAATATTTGATACCGCCAACCATGCATCAGGAAGATTTGATATATTCCCGCAGGGCGTAACACAGACACATGCTTTCTATGTAAATCTGGATGTACTTAATTCTGTTGGTCTTCAGCCGGCAACAACTTATGCTGAACTCGTAGCTCAGGTTCCCGTTTTAAGAGCGGCAGGTCTACAGACTGTGCTTATTCCCGCACAAGATAACTGGGTAATGCAGAGCTGTTTCTTCTCCATGATATTAGGCCGCTTTGCCGGAGCTGATTGGGACAGAAGAGTAGCTGCAGGTACTGCAAGATACACCGATCCGGAATTTGTCGCTGCATTTGATTTTATCAGGCAGATTTATGCCGACGGCGTAATCCAGAGAGATAATCTTGGTATTGGTTACGGCGACGGTCCCGGTATGTTTGCCGGCGGCAGAGCAGCGTATTATATCGACGGCGACTGGCGCGTTGGCGCATTCATTACCGACGTTGCAACAGGACAGGCATTGATAACCCCTGCAAGGCAGAACAACATTAGAATCACTGTATTCCCCGACATCCCCGGAACCAGATTTAATTCTTCAACATCGGGCATTCTTGGAACAGGTTATGCAATGAGCGCAGCAATTCCCGCAGGCTCACAAAGAGAAGCGGCTGCATGGGAATTAATTAAATACTTCCTCGGTCAGGAAGTATCTCAGTTAAGGACCGAAAGAGGCGGTACTCCGACTCCATCCAGATCTGACCTTAATTTTGCTGCAATGAGACTTGAACCAATGCAGATTGCAATGGGAAGCTTCGGCACCCAGTACACAACCAGCACACCTGTAATTGACGGTGTAATCTCAGGTGAAGTTAACGGCGCTATCGAAAGAGGCTTGATTGAACTTGCAATGGGTACACAAACAGCACAGCAGGTAGCTGCTGAAGTTCAGAGAGTTCAGGATAGACAGTAGTTTTCTAATTCACTAAGGCAATTACAAGTTTTGTAATTGCCTTAGATTTTGTTTAACAAAAGAATGCCGGGAGAGGAAATATGAGAAAGAATATAACTGCAAGAAGCCTAACTACAAAGATGGAAGAGAAATTTTCCTATTATTTACTTGTATTGCCCGCCTTGCTTCTATTTTTTATCGTGATGGCTTTCCCCGTGATATCTTCGATACTTTTAAGTGTATCGACTTACCGCGGGGGAGTCATTTTCGACATGAGCAATCATGGATGGGGGGGACTGGCGGCTTATAGAAATGTTTTATCAGACCAATATTTCTATTGGGCATTAAGAAACAATATTTACATTGTCCTTGTATCTGTTTTTGGACAGATACCGCTTGGTTTTTTCCTTGCTTATATACTTAACCGCAGTTTAATCAGGGGAAAGGATTTTTTCCAAAGCATGATTTATTTGCCAAATGTAATTTCTGCGGTAATCATTGGTATTCTGTTTAAAAACTTCCTTCTTGGCTCTCATAGTGTTTGGATGGAAATAAGGAGAGTTTTTAATCCTGAAGCGGAGTACATACTTGCTATGGACTTTACCGCTATGATACCGGTTCTTGCTGTAATACTCTGGATGTATACAGGTTTTTACATGCTTATATTCCTTGCTAATTTGCAGAAAATAGATGTCTCTGTTATTGAAGCGTCAAAAATTGACGGGGCAAACGAAATGCAGACTCTAAGGTATATTATATTACCGGCTCTGTCCGGTGTAATTGTAACCTGTGCAATACTTGCAATATCAGGTTCGTTAAGATCGTTTGACTTAATCTTTTCAATGACGGCAGGAGGTCCTGCATCCAGAACGAGTGTTCTTTCGATCTACATGTATGAAAAAGCGTTTAGGCAGCCAAATTTCCCGGTAGCCAATGCTATTTCCACTATAATGGTTATCATCTGTTTTATACTTATTGGTATAACACGTTTCGTCGAAAAACGTTTTTCAACCGGAGATTAATATGTCATCAGATATTCGTAATACAAACGCAGTAGCTTCAACAATTATGTACGTCATAGTAATATTATTTACAATACTTGCGATTTATCCAATCTTTTGGGTAATAATGAGTTCATTTAAATCAACAACGGAATACATGTCCATAGAATCAAGCAAGCTGGCTCTTCCACAAGACTGGCATTTTACAAATTATCCAAGAGTATGGCGAGATGCAAGTTTTCCTACACTTATATACAATAGTGTATTTTATACTACTATAACAACCATATCGGTTATAGTATTAAGTTTTATGGCTGGTTTTGGTTTTGCCAAACTTCCTTCAAAAGCAACGCCCTTCTTTCATGGCAGTTTTGTTATAGGGCTTCTTATAACCATCCAATGTATTTTAGTTCCTTTATTTTTAATGGTAAGGTCTGTTGGTTTATATAACACCCGGCTTGGAGTGCTTATCCCGTATATTGGTATGGCGCTTCCCATGGCGGTTTATCTTTCTACGGCATACATTAAGGGTATTCCAAACGAAATAATAGAATCCGCCCGCATTGACGGTGCAAAATATCTTTCAATTTTTGCAAGAATCATTCTTCCAATGGCGGCTCCTGTTGCAACGACGGTCGCAATTTTACAGGTTACCGGAACATGGAATGAATTTATGTTTATCAACATCCTTGTCGGAGCAGATCGTCTAAAAACTGTACCGCTTGGAGTAAACATGTTTGCCGGTGCATTACATTCAGATTACGGCAGACAGTTTGCAGCCATTGTAATAGGCATGATGCCAATGATCATCTTTTATACAATTTTTAGAAAACAAATAACCAAGGGTGTTTCGGCAGGTGCTGTGAAGGGTTAAGTTTCACGAAGCTGATCGCAGACTTTGTTGTAATAAAAACTTTTATCATCAATATCCAGCATAGTTAATGCCCAGAATGCCGCCCCTGCAACAGGCGGAACTTTTAACAGGTTAAAGTTAAAGCGGCAGCCGGGATTATCCTTTGTTAATTTTTCTTTAATTGTATCAAGAAGCAGTGGATGTTCGCTTTTTACAAAAACAGAACCTGCAAAAACAACGTTTACTTCGTCGTTTGTGAATTCAAGTTCTTCTATCATACAGGAGATGCCGTTTGCATAACTTGTCCCTATATCGCGCAAAATTTGCGATGCGGCTTTGTCGTTTTGTATAACCGCTTCAAACAACATTTTGGCGCTTCGGGAAACATCAAAACTTCCATCCTCAATTTTTTCGTATATTTTATCAACAAAATCAAATTTTTCTGTTACGCCAAGTTTTTCTAATAATACGGGAGTCATGCTTGTCGGCTCGCCTTTGCGGAACAGCTCGCTGTAAACTGTAGAAACCACTTTTTGTCCCATCATTCCGCCGCCGCCGTAGTCATCGGATATAAACCCAACGCCGCCGATTTGAAGCATCCTGCCTTTGCTGTTAATTCCCGCAAGTGTGCAGCCGGTTCCGTTGATTGCGCATATCCCGATACCCGTTGGGCTTCCTGCAGGGATCCCAAGAAATGCATCATTTGCAAGATTGAATTTCTTAAAGCCAATTTCTTTTAATATCTGTGTTACAATGCCATGCTGTACTTTTGTATCAACGCCTGCAATTCCAAAAGCGGCGGATGCAACTTGTTCAATGTTTAATCCATTTTTAGAAAGAGTTTGCGTTACAAACTGCCCAAGTTCATCTTTGAATTGCGCAAACGAACCCGGAAGTACTTCGTGGTTTAACGGCCCCCAGTGGGCAAAATCGACAAGAGCGCCTGTTGTATCAAAAAGCGCTAAATGGCTTTTTGTCGCTCCTGTATCTATACCTATTACATATTGCATGGTTAACACTCCAACTTAGCTTTACTTTTTTATTTTTTAGGGAAGCAATCCTTTCGGCAGGAATTCTGCATTTGCAAGCGCCATTTCATCGAACACTGCTTTTGCCTTATCAAAATCTCCGATTAACGGATGTACCATCAGCGCCGCGATTGCGTCTTTTCTGCTTCCGTTTATTGCCGCCCTTACAGTTAGTTTTTCGTAGGCTTTCACCGCCTGCATTGTACCTTTAATGTAAAAATTTTCAGAGTCTGATATTGGAACTGGTGTAATTCCATTTCGGTTTACATTACATTTAATTTCCACTACATCATCATCCGCCATAAACGGAATTGCGCCGTTGTTCTTTACGCCGACAACATGAAATTCATTTTTATCGTTTTCTATTGCATCCACTACAGATACTGCGGCTGTTGAGTACAAAGCGCCGCCGCGTTCTTCCAATTCTTTAGGCTTGTCGCTAAGGTCGGGGTTTTTGTATTTTTCGACAAGAGAACATTCAATATCTACGCAAGCCTCGCCGCGTGTTTTTTCAGCTTTCATGCAATTGTTCAGCTGTTTGTCCCGAAGGTAAAAATAACTTAAATAATACGAAGGGACTGCGGGGACGGCGGTAATAAGTTCATCATCATAATCAAAATCGGGGATGTTTTTTAATCTTTCGCCGGCAGATTTTCCTATACGATCAAGCACATTTTCGCCGTCTACGGTAACAGAAGTTACCCAGCTTAAATGATTTAACCCAAGGTACTCATAATCAAAATCTTCCCTTCCAATAGTTTTTGCAATTCCCGCTTTCATGTTTACAAAGCAGTTGCATAGCCCTACCATGTTGATGTTCGAATGATTCATCAACGCTTCCGCAATAATCCCTGACGGGTTTGTAAAATTTATCAGCCACGCCTGCGGAGCAAGTTTTTCGATACGGTGCGCAATGTCGAGCATAACAGGTATTGTCCTAAGGGCGCACATAAAGCCGCCAGCTCCGGTTGTTTCCTGCCCCAAAAGCCCGTGTTTTAACGGAATTTTTTCATCGCGGATTCGGGCATCCATTCCTCCAACGCGAATTTGCGCGAAGATATAATCCGCGCCTGTGATAGCTTCGTCCAGATTATCGGTTAACACAATCTTCCCTGTAAAACCTTTTGAGGCAAGCATTCGTTTTGCAAGCCCTCCGACAATTTCAAGTTTTTCTTTGTTGATATCCATCAGATGGAATTCCTGAAAGTTAAGGGTGTCCTGCCTGTCTATAAAACCTTTAATAAGTTCGGGCGTATATGTACTGCCCGCGCCGATAACGGCTGCTTTTAATTTACGCATATAAAAAGCATACCAAAGTTGTGTGTAGAAGTCAAACATTTAATAGTGGTTAGTTGTTAGTTATTAGTGTATAGTTAACAAAAGAAAAAAGAAAAGTTAAGAATGAAAATATATTTTTTTGAGAGGGGTGGTTATGAGTGTAAATAAAATTTCGGTTATTCCGCAGCCGGTTTCTGTAAAGTATTTTGACGGGGTTTTTCAATCAGAGGGATTGGTTGAGCCGATGATTACTATTGATAAAAATATTTTGTTTGACGGGTATGGCGGGGATGAAGGGTATAGGCTTATTATCCAAAAAGACAGGATAATTATTGAAGCTGCGGCGGATGCGGGGGTGTTTCGTGCGCGGCAAACTTTGCGGCAGCTTGAGTTGTCGGAATTTAAAGATGGTATGTTTGTTCTGCCTTGTGCAGAAATTACTGATTATCCGCGGTTTATTTGGCGCGGTTTTATGCTGGATTGTTCGCGGTATTTTTTTACTGTTCCGTTTATAAAGAAAATTTTAGATTTACTTGCGCTTCATCATATAAACAAGTTTCATTGGCATCTTAGCGATGATCAAGGCTGGCGGCTTTCTGTTGAAAAATATCCCCTCCTTACGGAGATTGGTTCGCTGCGAAAAGATCGAAGAAGAAAGTGGCCGCCGCTTGGAGCCGAATTTTATACAAAGCAGGAAATCCGCGAAATTGTAGAATACGCATCCGCACGTCATATTGAAGTAATCCCGGAGATTGATCTTCCGGGACATACAAGCTCGGTGTTGTCATCATATCCCGGGCTTGGCTGTACGGGAGGCCCCTACCGTGTTGAAGATCGTTTTGGAATTTTTAAGGAAGTGCTTTGCGCGGGAAACGACCAGATTTTCGATCTTGCCGCCGCGGTATTTGATACCCTTGCAGAACTTTTTCCTTCAAAGCTGGTGCATATCGGCGGCGATGAAGTTATGCCAAACCGCTGGAAGAAATGCCCAAAATGTCAAAAACGCCTTGGCGAGCTTGGCTTAAAAAAAACAGGAGAGCTTCAAAGCTGGATAACGCAAAAACTTATTAGTTTACTTGCAGAGCGCGGAAAAACCGCAATCGGCTGGGACGAAATCCTTGACGATTCAGAAAAATTCAAGCTGCAAAAGGACGCTGTTGTAATGTCATGGAGAGGCGCAAAGGGCGGAATCCGCGCAAGCGGCCTTGGACACAAAGTGATAATGTCACCTAACACCGAAGGCTGTTACCTTGATTACAAGCACATCAACACTGCCGAAGAACCCGGCCAGACATTTGGAGGAGCGGCTTCTGTACACATGTCATATTCCTTCGATCCTGTAACTCCCGAAATGAGTGAAGATGACGCACAGAATATTCTTGGAGGGCAGTGCAATCTTTGGTCAGAGCTTATATACGCAGGCAAAATCGCAGAGTACATGATCTTCCCGCGCTTGTGCGCAATTGCAGAAAGCGTCTGGACGCAGAAAGAAAACAAAAACTTTGAAGATTTTGCATCAAGGCTTGATGTCCACAGAAAACGGCTGGACAGTCTTGGAATTCAGCAATACCGCGGCGTACTAAAATAAATTAGGAGTTAGGAAGCAGGGTTTAACAGCCGAAAATTTGTTAATGAAAAAAAGATTTATTTTAATATCTCTCTATAGTTTATTATTTTTTAGCGTTCTTTCGTGCGCGGTAATGCCGCCGGCTCCGCAGATTGTTGAGCCTCCTGAATCTGTAACGCAGCTTCCTGTAATTCCGGTGCAGCCTCCGCAGCCTGCCGTTGTATTTAAGCCGCAGCCGCCTGTAAATATTATGAGCGGCGGGATGGTGCCTTCAGAAACACTTGCGCTTTTTTTGTTACAGAATAATCCTGCCGCAGCCAGTGATTATATATATGCACTTGCAAAAATTTATGTTGAAGAAGCCGCATTTGAAGGAGTGAACCATGACATTGCTTTTTCCCAGATGTGCCTCGAAACCGGTTTTCAAAGATACGGAGGGCTTGTAACCCCCGACCAATACAATTTTGCAGGGCTTGGAGCAACCGGCCTCCCCGGTCCTGACGGAAGCCCTGACAAAGGATTGTATTTTCCAGATCCGCGAATTGGAGTCCGCGCTCAAATTCAACACTTAAAAGCTTATGCGTCAACCGAGCCATTAAACGGAGAACTTGTTAACCCGCGCTTTAGATTTGTACAAAGGGGATCAAGCCCGACCATCGAAGGGCTCGCAGGAACTTGGGCGGCGGACAGGCAGTATGCTGTCAAGATAAATGATCTACTGCAGCGGCTGTATGATTTTGCGTTTCATTAATCCGTCCGTCTGCTGCTTTTTTCAATTACCTTAAGCAATTCCTCTTTGGTGGGTAAATAGAGCTGGTATTTAGAAACAAAAAGCCTGGAAGAAATATTATGCATTGTATATTCAATTACATATTCGTCTTTTTCGCGGGCAAGAACAATACCTATAGGCGGGTTATCTCCTTTGCTGTTTTGTTCTTTTTCAAAATAGCCAAGATACATATTCATTTGCCCGATATCTTCGTATCCGACAGCTTCACGTTTTATATCAATTAACACAAAACATTTTAAAATATAATGATAAAATACAAGGTCAATACGATGCGGGCGATTACCAAGCAAAACGCGGTACTGCCTGCCTACAAAGGCAAAACCCTTACCCAGCTCAAGCAAGAAATATTGTAATTGCGAAATAATGCGTTCTTCAATTTCAGTCTCGCTCAAAGAGTGGGTTTCTGGTATTTGCAAAAAATCAAGGATATATGGTTCGCGAATAATGTCGGTTGGACTTAAAACTTTTTGTCCTTCTTTGGCAAGTTTTAAAATACCCTTTTTATCTTTGGATACTGCAAGGCGAAGATATAGAGAGGCTTTTTTTTGCCTTTGCAGTTCGGGAATTGACCAGTTTTCAATCATAGTTTGCTGTTCGTAAAAACTACGCTCCAAAGGATCATCAATTTTTAACAATTCCACATAATGAGACCAACTCAATTTGTGCGAAAGCTTCGCACAAATTGGAAATGTCTGATAAAATTGTTTCATTCTTTGAATATTACTTCTGCTAAAGCCTTTTCCATGCAAAAGCGAAAGATCTTTCGATAGATTATCAAGTAATTTCTTTCCGTATTCGGCTTTCGGGCTTCCGCCTTGTTCGTATTCGACAATATGTTGTCCGATTTTCCAATAGGTTTCTACCAAACTGGAATTTACAACTACTATCGCCTTTCTTTGTCCGTCAATAAAAGTATTAGAAATTTGCGAAACTAATTGTTGGTAATCGATATTTTGAACACTTGTATATTTTTTTATCATTAATCCACCTTTTTCTTCTTTTTCGTTTTGGAAGACGCAGGCGCAGCATCTTCCAATAATTTCAACGATTTATGTCAAAAATCCTTTTTCTGCAAATCTTCTAAAGCGACGCTGACGAGCGTACTCACTGATATAATATAACAGCACCAGAGTACATTCTGCAAGGCGTCACCCGAAAAATTAAGTGTTCCAAAATTAACCGGATTTTTAAACAAGCTCGCTTTGCTTTAATTCTTTTCTTAAAAAAGCAAACGCAATGTAAAGAGGAATCCCTGAAGCAAGCCACGATAGAGGGTTAACAAGACACACACCAAGAAAACCCAAAGAAGGAATCAAAACAAAGGCTGCAAAAATACTCATAACGGTTTCCATTATGCTGCTCAGGATTGGCGCAGTTTTTTTCCCCATACCCTGCAGGGCGCTTCGGAAAACCAGCATGATGCCGAGGATAAAGACCGTGTAGCCCGTTATGAGCAAATACTGCGTCGCAAGCGTTATTGCTTCGGGGCTTTCTCTTAAAAAAAGCGAAACAATCGGGCGGCCTGTAAATTGATTAAGCGCCGCCATAAAAACGCCAAGACCAATGCTTATAAGAGAACCTTGTAACAATCCTTTTAAGACGCGATCTTTGTTTCCCGCGCCGTGGTTTTGGGCAGTAAAAGTGGTCAGGGCGCGGGAAAGGGCGAAGAGCGGCATCATGTTAAGACCGCGTACACGCTGCGCCGCCGATACTGCAGCTATTGTCAAAGCCCCAAAGCCGTTAATCGCCGCCTGAACAAGAATGTTGCCAACTTCCACAATAGACCTTTGAAGACCCATTGCAAACCCCAAAGAAAGGTGCGTTTTAAGTTCATGTCGGCTAACGCGCCAATCCTGCCTGCGGGGAAGAAACGGCCTGAAACGGCGAAGCAGAAAGATGAATGTAAGAAGACCGGCAATGAACTGGGAAATAACTGTGGCAATTGCCACTCCGGTAATTCCCCATGAAAGTGCGGTTATAAAAATTATATTTAGAATTAGATTCAGGAAAAGCCCCAGCATGTTAAAAATTAAAGGTGTAATGCTGTCTCCTGCGGCATAAATAATGGAAGCAAGCATATTGGAAAACAACAAAATAATCATCCCCGAAAAAAGAACCGTCACGTATGATTGAGCGTCTTTAGCGATTTCGCCGGGAGTCTGCATTAGTGTAATAATGTATGGAATCAAAGGAACTAGAATAAAAGTAAAAATGACGGCCGTCGCAAAGCACAGCAAAAATCCTGCCGCGATGCTGCGCCGTATTCCATCGCTGTCGCCCGCTCCAATTCGCTGGGTTGTTATTACAGTAAAGCCGCCGGTAAGCCCGAAGATAAAACCCCAGACAAAGCAGATAAGGTTGTAAGTCGCGCCCACTGCCGCAAGACCGTTTATTCCAAGCCAGCGGCCTACAACAAAAGCGTCCGCCATCGTGTAAAAAATATGAAGAACCTCTGTAGCCAGAATTGGCAGGGCAAATGCAATGATACGTTTTGCAGGGTTTCCTGTAGTTAGAAGATGCGCTTTACCGGATTCCATTAAGATGCAGGGCTAAAATCCCAGGGTTCGTAAATTTTCGGCACATCTCCAAGAAGTCTTTTGGTATAATCAGACTGCGGATTTAAGATAGCTTCGTCGGCAGTACCTCTTTCTACAATGATGCCTTTTTCCATTATGTATACTGTATCAGAAATATAATAAGCAAGTCCCATATCGTGGGTGATAAACACGATTGTCATGTTGATTTCGTTTCGCAGCTTTAATAGCATGTCAAGAATTGTAGCCCTTGAACATGCGTCGATCATCGAAGTAGGTTCATCCGCGATTAACAGGCGCGGGTGAAGCATAAAAATTCTTGCAATCATAAGACGCTGCATCTGGCCGCCTGAAAGTTCAAAAGGATATTTATTTGAAAGCTCATCGAATTTTAAATTCACAAATTTACAGGCATCTCTCATTTTTTCGATTTTTTCTTCCTTGCTTAAATTGCCTTCTCCTTTCAGCCTTATACAGTCAAGCAATACCGAATCTATTTTGTTAAAAATATTGTATGCAGAAAATGGATCCTGAAAAATTGCCTGAATATTCTGCCAGTAAATTTTTCGTCTTTCATGAGTGGAAATATTTCTGGGTTTTCCTTCGTATAAAATTTCACCCCTTGTTGGATTAAGAAGACCAAGCACCATTTTCGCCAAAGTTGTCTTTCCGCTTCCGCTTTCACCGACTATGGAAATAATCTCTCCCCTGCGGAATTCAAAATCAACTTCATTCACCGCTATTGTTTTATTTACGCCGTAACCGAATTCCCTTGTAAGGTTTTTTCCGCTTAAAAATACATCCCCGGCCATCTTTCTTTCGTTCATACAGCCCTCCCGGGTTCATTGTTTTTATACAGTTCGCGCAATTTTGCTTCAGTAAGAGCGCAGCGGTATGTTCTGCCAGCGCCTGCTGAATGTTCAGCTAACGGAATACCCTTACAGACTTCATTGTACTTGCACCGCTCAAGGAAACGGCAGCCTTCGTGTTTTAATTTCAAGTTTGGCGGAGCGCCGGGAATTGCCTGAAGGACATGCCCTCTTGTGCCTTCCTCGGGGACAATGATGGAATTCATCAAGCCTTTTGAATACGGCATTATAGGATCAAAAATCATTTCTTTTGCGCTTCCGCGTTCCACAATTTGACCTGCATACATTACCACAATGTCATCTGTAACATTAAAAAGCAAAGGCAGCTCGTGGGTAATGAACACCATTGCGCGGATAAATCCCTTTTCCATAAGTTCGCGTAAAAGCCGGATTACAATTTTTTGGCTGGACACATCAAGCGCGGAAGAAGGTTCGTCCGCGATTAGCACTTTTGGTTTTAATATTGTCGATATTGCGATAACAGTCCGCTGTTTCATGCCCCCTGAAAGTTCCACAGAATACTGATCCAAAACTTTTGCAGGCAGATTTAGAACTTCAAACCGTTCCCGCGCCATGTCGTATACATCTTTTTTTGTTAAATCCAGTTTGTGCGCCCAAAGTACATCTTCTATAAAGCGGATGATCTTTCTTGTCGGGTTTAAGGCATTCATTGCCGCCTGCGGGATATAGGCAATATCCGTTCCAAGCACTGTCTGGCGTATAACATCAGGTTCAAGGCTTGTAATTTCTTTTCCGTCAATTATGATTTTTCCAGATTCGTAAAAAAGCGGGGGGAAGTAATATCCCATAACGCTCATTGCAAGGGTCGATTTTCCGCAGCCGGATTCGCCTGAAATGCCAAGCGATTTTCCGTCTTCAAGAGAGAAGGAAACATCATCCACAGAACACACCCGTTCGTTCATGCGTGTTTTGTAATATGTGGTTAAATTTTTAACTTCCAGTATAGTACTCATGATCAGCTCCTTATCTGGGGGTTAAAAATTTGGTCAAGACCCGAATTCATAAAATTAAGGGAAAATGTTATAAGCGAAATCACCACTACCATCGGGAAAAACGCCCACCAGTTTCCGTTGAATAACGCGTTAAAACTTCCTGCCCAATGCATCATAAGCCCCAAAGTCGCGACATTACGGGGACCTAGACCTAGCATGGAAATCGTTGCCTCTGCCAGAATACCGGACGCAATCTGTAAAATAAATGCCATAACAACATAAGAAGCTATGTAAGGAAGAACATCTTTTATAATTATCCTTGGCATACTGTGACCTGAAAGTTTTGAAAGATTTACATGATCACGGTTACGAAGGCTTGTGGTCTGTGCCCGTACAGAACGTGCAGTCCACGGCCAGCTTGTAAATCCAATTATTAAACCTATAGTTAAAAAACTGTTTGATCTAATGCTTACAGAGACAAGTATCAGAATAACAAAAGAAGGAATTACAATAAAAATATTTATTATGCTCGAAAGAAAATTGTCAATCCAGCCGCCGATAAAACCTGCAAGAAGCCCAAGTGTAAGACCTATCAAAGTGGCAACACTTCCTGCAATAAGACCGATGAGTAAAGAAGTTTTTGTCGCGGCGATAAGCTGGTTTAAAACATCCCTGCCAAAGTTATCCGTTCCCAGAATATGAAGCTGCATCGGCCCTCTGTCTTTTGTGACTGCGGGAGCTATACCGTACTCCGCAAGGAGAGCCGCCACCGCCTCATCCATAATAATTTCTTCTTCCTCTTCCTGTTCATTGTGCCTTTGCAGGTACTGTATCAAATTGGGTCTGTCGTACAAACCTCCAATCATCTCCATAGGATCGCGCCTGTCAAATAAAGGATAAATAAAAATAAAGAGAAGTACTGTAGATAGTACCGAAAAACCAAAAACAAACCTTCCCGACTTGAACATTGTCTTAAGTATGTGTCCCATTATCCCTGTTCCTCCTGATGTGTCATTCGTACCCGCGGATCAATAAAACCGCAGATAATATCCACTATAAAATTTGCCGCAAGTACCATCATTGCTATCATAAGGGTACATCCGGAAATAAGGGGGAAATCCTGATTTCTGATCGCATTATATATTGTTGTTCCTATACCCGGATAGGAAAACACAATTTCGGCAATAAGGTTTCCGCCGATCATGGTTCCAAGTGAAAGGGCAAGACCTGTTATCTGCGGGAGCATAGCGTTTCGAAATACATAGCCGACTATTTTATTATCTTTAATCCCCATAAATCGGGAATATTTTACATAATCGGCATTTAATTCATATATTGACATTTGCCGCATGCCCAGGGATTGCCCTCCAATAGCTACCAGAACCATTGTGAGGAACGGCAGGCGGTAATGGTTTAAGACCGAAAGAATAAAGGCGGGATTGCTCCAATTCGGGATCATCTGGAAATTATATCCAAGACCTCCCGGGAACAAACCGAGTTTAACTGAAAATATGTAAAGATTTGAGTATGCAAAACCAAAAGCTGGAATCGCGCTGCAAAAAAGGAAGAATGGAAAAAATACTTTATCAAATATTCCCTTTCTGTATGCCGTAAGCGCTCCAAGCACATTTCCTATAAACCAGCCTGTTATAATTGCGGGAATTTGGAGCATAAGCGTCCAGTGTATCGACTCCCCGATTATATCAACAACAGGACGGGGATATTGATACAACGAAATCCCAAAATTACCCTGCAGAATATTTACAAGGTAGGTTAGATATTGCTGCCAGAATGGCTTATCAAGACCAAACATGGTTATGTAGGTATCATATATTCTCTGATAAGCAGCTTCATTTGTAATACCGGCGGTAACTTGTGTTACTATTACCGCGACCGGGTTTCCGGGAATAAGCCTTGGCAGAAAAAAATTAAGTGTTATTGCTATAAATAAAGTTAAAAGATACCACGCTGATTTTTTAATAAAATATTTTTGAATTCCTCTTATCTGAAGCTGTTTCAATTTGATGTTCCTTAAAAATAAAAAATAAGTCCACAGGAAATATCCCGTGGACTTATTGTGTCAGAAAGTTATTTCAATCTGAGGTTGTAAAGACCAACAATGCCATAACCGTCCATAAGGATGTTCGGAGGAACGTTGGAGCCGTCGCCAAGTTTCGGGAATCCTGTCCAGACTGATTCATTAACCTGGTGGAACTGCCATGGTCTGTACATAAGACCGATATTGGGCATTTCCTGAAGGTAAATGGTATTTAGGCGTGTCCAAAGCGTTCTAAGCCTCGCGGGATCGGTTTCACCTGTGAGCTGCTGGAGGATTGTGTTGACTTCTGCATTATGCCAGCGTCCCCAGTTACCGACTGTATTCGGAACTCCCGCTGTTGTCGGAATGAATGTGCTGCCTAACATGTTATAGGCTCTTGCCCATGGAGAAGCCGCGCCGGGGGCTGCGGTGTTGTCCATAATAATATCAAAGTTTCCGGTCTGCCTGTCGGTAGTCCATACGGTCTGAGTTGGGAAGTAAGTTTGAATATCAATACCGATCGCTCTGGTTGACTGCGCTACAATTTCCAGTGACGCATTCCAATCTGACCAGCCGGCGGGGCATTCAATCCTGAAGGAAAGCCTTACACCGTCTTTCGCGCGAATGCCGTCGGCTCCGCGTACCCAGCCTGCTTGATCAAGAATTCTGTTTGCTCCGGCGACATCCATTACGGGAGGATAGTGCGCTTGTAAAGCTGATTCATCAATTAGAGCTTGTTCAGAAGCTGTCGGAAGCATTATGTGGGGTACTTTAGCTGCTGTATAACCTGACATTGCGACTGTTCCAATTTGTTCATAGTCAATAACCATTGCAATAGCTCTGCGGACTGCAGAATCGTCAAGTCCGGGCTTTGAAACGTTAAAGAAGATACTCGGGATATATCCGGGCATGTAATAAGGCGCGGTTGGGATATAAGTTGATACTCCCCTGTCAAAGTAAGTCCAAATCTGGGCCGTAAATTGCTGGGACACATCTACTTCGCCCCTGCCTAAAGCTGCATCGCCTGCCGCATTGTCGGCATAAATGTTATGCGCAATGTATCTGGGTACAGGGAGTTTTCCGCGTCGTGATGAGTGCTGTCCCCAATAGTTGTCGTTTCTTATCAATACTACCTTTGTAGCGTCGGCAAAATAAGGTACATAAGGTCCTGAACCTTGAATATCCCATGCGTTGAAGGCTGCCAAATCGCCTTCGCCTCTGCCAAGTTCGCCGCTTGCAAGTTTGGCTTCCCAGTATGATCTTTGGGTAATCCAGTATTCGCTGAGGGCTCTTTCAATTTGCAGCCTATTGAAGTTTTCGGCTTTTGCCGTAAACACAACTGTACGGGGTCCTGTCGCTACAACACTGTCAAGGAATTCCCAGTACTGGCTTCCGCCTACAGAGTACGTTCTGGCCAAGTTGAAGCTGTAAGCCACGTCTTCTGCGGTAATTGTGGTTCCATCCGCCCACTTTGCCTGGGCGCTTATTTGGACTGTGACCACATTGTTATTCCATGTGCGTGAATCGGCAATTTGAGGATAGAGTTGTCCGTCCAGCATGTTCCACATAAACAATGTTTCAAATACTGTTTGGCGTTGTGCGGAAATAACCAGCGCATTGTTGGAATTCGCCATGTAGGGGTTATTGCCGTTAACTGTTCCCCACTGCAACCCGTTGTAATAAAGGGTTTGATTTCTTGGCAGGTTATATGCCGTTGCCGGTGCGCCTGCTGCTGCAGATGGCTGGCTTCCGCCGCCTGCAAACACTGTTCCTGCTGCAACGATTAGAATTAAAACCGCAGCAAACAGGATTCTTGTTTTTTTCATAGTTTTCCTCCGTGTTTTTTTTGTTATAGTCCAATAATGACTATAATTGTTTATTATCCTGCATTCGCGTTTACAGCCGGTTTTTTTCTGTAAAATGAATTGATTAAGATTGGAGGATTTTTATGGCAATTCTATTCCGGGGGTGTTTTGAAGTAAGAATTTGGCGCTGCTTTTCCATTGAAACTTGAGTGTAAATTTGAGTTGTCAATATTGAACTATGACCTAACATTCGCTGTATGTAACGGATATCCACGTCTTCTTCAAGCAGCAGTGTGGCGAAAGAATGTCTGAACATGTGCGGCGTTATTTTATGTTTAATATTTGCTTTGGCGCAGAGCCGTTTAATCAGAAAACGGACAGATTGCTCGGAAATACGGGATGACTGCCTATTTAAAAAAAAGCAGTTCGTTTCGCTAATGCGCTTTGAATTTTCTTTCGCATAATGCCTTAGAAGTGAAAGAACTTCCGGGTTCCCGATTTGTAATACGCGCTCCTTTGCGCCTTTCCCCATAATTCGTATACTGCCATTGCCTATGTCAATACATTCTGCGTTAATGGAACACAATTCAGAAACACGCAATCCTGTTGCAAATAACAGTTCAATTATTGCAACATTCATAAGGGCTGTTCTGGACGCATAAGCGGTTTGCGCCTGATTCAATTCTTCATAGGCAGTGCATAAAACATTTTCAATTATCTTCAGAGAAATTGTTCTTGGCAGCATCTGCGGAATCTGAAACCTTGTTCTAATTTTTTTTATTGGGTTTTCAGGCAGGATTTCTTCAAACTCAAGATAATTTAAAAAAGCGCGAATACTCGCAATTTTACGCTTAACTGTTCTTGGTGAATAGGTTTTATGCAGATGTGTTATGTATGAAGAAATAACAATTTTTGTTGGAATATTTTCCAATGCAGTGTACTGTCTTAACTGCTCAAGATCAATTGCATAAGCTTTAATTGATTTTACGTTTAGTTTTTTATGATATTCACAGAATACAAGATAATTATCAATTAATTGTTTCAGTTTAGTCACTGATTACCTCCTAACGATAATATCGTCAGATTGGCAAATCCATAAAGGGTATAATTCACATAACGTGCATTTTAAGACATTCTTTTCTTCTGTTAAGAGAAATAGTGTTTAAAATCGCTGAACAATTCTACCTTTTTCAGGTTTTACTAAAGGCTGTTTAAATAATCAAGGCTGTCTTTTGCACACTCTACAGAAGTTTTTCCCGGAGACGGAAGGTCTTGTTCCACTACAAGCCACTTTGCACCGGCTTCTTCGGCGGCCTTTATAATTTCCGGAATATTCTGTATTCCATGCCCGATTGCCCTGAAGGGAAAAGCTCCTGCGGCGCGGGCTTTTTTTGCCTCTCCGATAAGGTCGTACTCTGCCTTGATTTTTCCGCCGTCAGAAGAATCAAAATCCTTTAAATGAACAATGGGGGAACGGCCTTTATATTTTAAGATATATTCCACAGGATCAACGCCTGCAACTTTTACCCAACAGACATCAATTTGTGTTTGGAGGAGATTTGAAGGAACGCTGTCAAAAAGATCATCAAGAGCGTATTTACCGTTATAATAAATAAATTCAAATTCATGATTATGGTAAAGCAATTCCGCTCCTTTTTTATTTATCATTTCGCCAAGTTTAGCAATTTCTGTTTTAACTTCTTCATAATTTGGTCCGCCGCCTCGATCTTCAGCCGATAAAAATGGAATAACAATATATTTGCAGCCAGTCTCAAGATGAAAGTCAATTACCCTTTCAGGATCGGCTGTCATATTACGGAAGGGGACATGGGCGGATATGGCTGTGAGGCCTGCTTTGCCCAAAGACGCCTTAAATTCGGCGGAAGTTTTTCCGTAAGATTGGGCAAGGGCTAATTCCACATACTTAAAACCAGTACGCGAAACCTCTTCAAGGGTTTTGTCAAAATCAACTTTAAGCTCATCCCTTACATTGTAAAGCTGTAACATTACAGGAAGCATATTTTTCTCCTTTAATTATTTAATTATTCTATTACTAAATTAAAATTAAGTCCATTGATAATAATGGAATCGCCTTCGATATATGCTTTAAGTGAATCAAAACGATTTAAAATCATATTTACATTTCCGCCGTATTGCATTTCAAACTCAAGCACTCTTTGATCTTCGGGGTAATACAGCGTTACCTCAATGCCGTCTACCGTATACGTACCCGTTGTTCCATAATCCCTGTGGTTTGTAAGAGCAATATACCTGATTGCCGGTAACAAATCAATATCAAACGTACCGTCATCGTTAAAAATATAAGTTGCATCAATATGATCGCTGAACCATGAAGTTCCAGCCAGCGTTATATTTTCCGGCGGTTCAATTTTATGCAAATGTACATCAACGTCAAATAAACCTGCAATGGTTAATCTTTTTCCGTAGAATTTTCCGCCAATATACACATCGGTTACCCCATAACGGCCTCTTGACTGTCCCATAAGGATAGTTCCGCTTGGGCGAAGTATAACATCAGCTTCCATCTGCGGAGTTATTCCATCAATATGATAAGCGATGAATACCCCGCTCCATTCGGTAGAATCATCATAAAGGTCAAGAGTTATCACACTAAAGCCGGGCAGTGTATATCTCCACTTTCCGGCAAGCTCCTGATCTTTAGTTGACGGTCTGCTGCTACAGCCGGAAATTAATAAAGACAGCATTAAAACCAAAGTAAATAACTTCCAAAACTGCTTTATTTTCATTTAGTTCCTCATGGTAAAAGATACAACCTAACATTAACCTATATTGCTGTTCAAGTCAATTATAGCTATACTATATTTATGTTAATACAAAAGCTTCATGATAATTGGAAAATGCGAAAGCTGCCCGGCGGCAAGTATTTAAACGCCAGGGTTCCCGGTTCGGTTTACAGCGATCTTCTCCGAAATAGTCAAATGGAAGATCCTTTCTGGCGCGATAATGAGGACAAAGCCTTTGAGCTTGCAGAACATGATTACGAATACCGCGCAGAATTTTCTGTCACCCAAAAAATGCTCAACATGGACAGAATTCTTCTCCGTTGTGAAGGGCTTGATACTCTTACGGAAATATCCATAAACAATGTTCTTATCGCGCATACAGAAAATATGCACCGCATATGGGAATTTGACATTGATAAAGACATTCTAAAAAGTGAAAAAAACGAAATAAAAATAATTTTTTATTCTCCCGTAAAATTTGTAAGAGAAGCCGACAAAAAAATTAAAGTTGACGGTTCTTCGCATTGTCTTGACGGATTCCCTCAGTTAAGGAAAGCCCACTGCATGTTTGGCTGGGATTGGGGGCCGCGCCTTCCCGATGCAGGTATCTGGCGGGATATAAGTTTAGTGGGAATTAAAACGGCGCGAATCGAAAGTGTGTACATAAAACAAAAACATAAAAAAGATTCTGTCGAGCTTGATGTATCCGTTGATATTGAATCCGCAGTTGAAGTTCTTAAAAACGGACAATATTCATGGAAGATAATAATTAAAGACCCAAAAGGCAAAGCTGTCGAGTTTGATAACTCTTCAAAACGAATCTTCATTAACAATCCTCAAATTTGGTGGCCGAACGGCTATGGAAGCCAGCCCCTTTATACAGTAAAAGTGATCCTGTTAAGCCCAAGGGGAAAAGAACTTGACAGTTGGGAGCGGCGCATTGGTCTTCGTACAATGACTGTCGGACGAAATAAAGATAAATGGGGAGAAAGCTTTGCTTATGAAGTTAACGGCGTTTCTATTTTTGCAATGGGAGCCGACTATATTCCAGAAGACAATATCCTTAGCAGGATAACGCCGAAACGCACAAGAAAACTTTTGGAACAATGTACAGCGGCTAACTACAATACAATCAGGGTTTGGGGCGGCGGCCATTACCCGAGCGATTCATTCTACGACATCTGCGATGAACTTGGTTTAATTGTGTGGCAGGATTTTATGTATGCATGCGCAGTTTACGATCTTAGCGATGAATTTGATAAGAACATCAGAGCGGAACTTGCAGATAACGTTAAACGCATACGGCATCATGCAAGCCTTGGGCTCTGGTGCGGCAACAATGAAATGGAATGGTTTGTGGACATGGGAAGATGGGTCGATACGCACAGGCAAAAAGCGGATTATATAAAAATGTACGAATATATTTTCCCGCAGCTTTTAAAAGAACTTGATCCGCAAACTTTCTACTGGCCTGCAAGCCCTTCGTCGGGCGGCAGCTTTGACAAGCCGAATGATCCGGACAGGGGCGATGTTCATTATTGGGAAGTGTGGCATGGAGACAAACCGTTTACCGATTACCGCAATTATTTTTTCCGTTTTGTTTCGGAATTTGGCTTCCAGTCATTTCCGCATCTTAAAACGATTGAAAGTTTCACTTTACCGCAGGACAGAAACATCTTTTCGTATATAATGGAACGCCACCAGCGCAATAATGCAGCTAACGGAAAAATCATGAACTACATGTACCAGACATTCCTTTACCCGAACGATTTTGACACGCTGCTTTACGCTTCCCAGCTTTTACAGGCTGAAGCTGTCAAATACGGAGTGGAACATTTCAGGCGCAACCGGGGACGCTGCATGGGCGCGATTTACTGGCAGTTAAATGACTGCTGGCCTGTCGCTTCGTGGGCTTCGATTGATTACTTCTTCAGATGGAAAGCGCTTCACTACTATGCAAAAAGATTTTATCAGCCGCTGATGATTTCCTGTCATGAAGAAGGGCTTTTAACGCAGGACCCGAATGCAAACCATCAGCCGCAGGTAAAAGCCGCGATAGAAAAAAGTTTCCGGCTTTGCGTTGCAAACGAAACATTCGAGAACAAAAAATTAACTGTTAAATGGCAGATTCGCGATACAAAAGCAAAAGTGCAAAAGGAAAAAACCATCGAAGTTAATGTTCCGCAGCTTTCTTCTTTCTGGCTTGAAAAAGTTGATGTCCCGGCTGTCAAGCTTGATGACGAGTATTTGAGCTATCAGTTATATGAGGGCAAGGCAATTGTTTCCGAAGGAACGGTAATTTTTTCACTTCCAAAATTTTTCCATTGGGAAGATCCAAAACTTACATATAAGATTTCAGGCGATACCATTACCATCAAGGCGGCAGCCTATGCCAAAAGCGTAGAGATTCAAAACCGCAATCAAGATATGGTTTTATCTGACAACTACTTTGATATGAATGCCGGAGAAAAGAAGATTAAAATTCTTGAAGGAAAACCCGGGAAATTAAGGCTTCGCAGCGTTTGGGATATAAAATAGTTAAAATTATCCCTGTGAAATCATATGGAACCTCTGAAAACCCAACCGGGGTTTTCAGAGGTTTTCGTATATATTTGCACAGTTCCTGCATAAAATTCATAAATTGCAGCCGATTAAGCAAGCGCCGCGCACGGCTGTGCAATATATATAGTATGAAAAACATAAAAAAATCTAAAACCTTTTCCAGAATGCCGCCGGAAATGCGGCCAAGAGAAAAATTAAACGCCCGCGGGCCTACGGCTCTTTCAGACGGGGAACTTCTCGTAATCCTGTTGAATACAGGGATTCGAGGGAAAAATGTAATGAAGCTTGCAGGCGACTTACTCAGGTTTCTGGACAGAAGCAAGGATATTCCTTCTGTAAAAGAAATTTCGAATATTTCCGGAATTGGACAGGTAAAGGCTTGTCTAGTTGCGGCAATGCTGGAATTTGGAAGGAGGCGCTACGGTTCATTTCTTGTGCGGATCAAACAGCCGTCGGATATTTTTACATTGGTCCGCCATTATGCCGACCGAAAACAGGAAAGGTTTATCAGCATTTCGCTGAATGGCGCGCATGAAGTGCTTTCTGTGAGGATTGTAACAATCGGCCTTGTAAACAAGACCATCGTCCACCCAAGGGAAGTTTTTGCAGATCTCATTCAGGACAGGGCTGCCGCCTTTTGCGTTGCGCATAACCACCCTTCGGGACAGCTTGAAAGTTCACCGGAAGATGACGAAATAACGCAGCGGCTGCAGGCAGCCGGGCGTATTCTTGGGCTTAACTTTGTGGATCATCTGATCTTTTCAGAAACCAGTTGGTGGAGCTGCCGCGAAAACGGAAAACTAAAAGATGAAGATTAGTTCAGAACTTCTTCACGGTCGGCTAAAGTAATTTCCAATGTAACAGGGCGGCCTGCGCGGATTATGTCTACAATCACCCTGTCTCCCGGTCTTGAAGCTTCAAGCGAAGAATAAAGATCTGCAAGAGTGTTAGTTGTCATACCATTAACGGCTGTAATGATGTCCCCGCCAAGATAAATTACACTGCGCCCGTATTGCACAGGTTCCGTTCCCTGGCGAAGACCTGCTCTTTCGGCAAAACCGCCTCTCGTAGTCCGCGAAACAAGAAGACCGGTTTCTACAGGCAATCTTGCATAACGGACAAGGCTTGGGAAGATCTGCACTACGGTTGCGTCAATCCAGCCGCGGCGCACCCGCCCGAACTGCATAATTTCTGTTACAACACGCTTTGCGGTATTTACAGGAACAGCAAAACCAATGCCGACAGAACCGCCGGATGGTGAATAGATCATCGTTGCAATGCCGATCATTCTGCCCTGAGTGTCAAGAAGCGGCCCGCCGGAATTGCCGGGGTTGATCGAAGCGTCAGTTTGGATCATGTCGCGAATTATATTGTTTCTTGATGTTTGAATCGGGCGGCCAAGACCGGAAACAATTCCCACCGTCAGCGTACGCTCAAGAGCGAAGGGATTTCCGATCGCAAGCACTTTTTGCCCAACAAGAAGATTATCCGAATCGCCGTAAGGGATCACTCTTAATTCCATTCCCTGAGGCGGATCGAATTTTAAAACCGCAAGGTCATTTTCCTGATCTACACCAACTACAGTGCCTTCAAACTGGCTGCCGTCTGAAAGGCTGATATAAACCCTGTAGGCTCTTTCAATAATATGATAGTTTGTTAAAACATAACCGCGCGAATCGATTATTGAGCCGGAGCCGGAACTGCCTTCCTGCGGGACAGGTTCCAAAAACCAGTTGATTGCCATTATCTCTGTAGTAACGTTCACAACTGCAGAATTCAACCTGTCATAGATCATGATGTTTTCACGTTCGCTCTCGGAATACTGAACAAGGTCTTGAGTTCTAAGAGAAAGGTAATCAGCTTGATAATTATTTACATCATTGTTTTGGTTAAACTGCGCCGAAACAACTGCATCAAGGGGCTCTGACGCTTGCTGCGGTCTAAATTTTAAAAGACCAAAACCAAGGGCAAGAAGCAGAACAACAAGAGCGCTCAATATCGAAAAAAATATAACCTGACCGCGACTGTACAGTCTCATATTATTTCTCCTCTTTTTATAAGGGAATCTCTAAAAACTATTACTTCCAGTATACATAAAAAAAGCCGATAATAGAAGCGAAATGGCGGTATTATTTACAATTTTCTTTTTTCTTGCAAGTATATTTCCTGTTAACGGTCTCGATCTGAACATTTCACGTATTTCAGACGATTCTCTTTTAAGGAACAGACTCAAGGATACATGGTTTTTAGATTCCCCTCGTAACGTACTTTCAAGGCGGGCAATAGTTGAAACGCTTGAAAGCGGCGAAAGAGTCGAAGTGAGCGTAATAGAAGGCAGGGACGAATTCATGGTGATTCTTTCCCGCGAATTAATCAGAGGCCGTCTTGCAACAGACGCAAATCCCGGATATTCGCGCCGCCCTACTGGTCTATTCCCCGGCTGGGCTCAAGGGTCGTGGATGCTGACGCGGAACAAGGCGACAGGCGAACCTACATTGATCAGAATATTTCTTAGAAGCGATGAATACACATACATTCAATTCAGACCGTTTGGTCCTGATAAAAGCCAAATGGATGTTGTCCTTTACGGCGGCTATATCACCCGTTCCATGCCGGTAGCTGTTCCGCTTGAAAGGCTTTATACAATGCCTCTTAATGAGGTGTTAAGATTGGCAGAGGGAAAAATTGATTTTCATTATTTTGAACCTGACCCCGTAATGTATCGTGATACATGGAGTTTTGTTAATCATGTCCGGCAAAGATTGGGTTCTCTCTCTTTCGCCGATGACGGCGCAATTGATGAAAACGGCAGTTATGTTTATATAGATTCACTTCAACCTCAGACAGAAAGACCCGGGCTTAACTGTTCCGGTTTTGTAAAATGGCTGATTGACGGTATACTGCGTCCTGTTACAGGGCAGAGACTTTCAATTACGCCTCTTAAAGCTCCTTTCGGAAACCGGGGATCCTCTTTTACAGCCAATTGGGAAGAAAGCAGGGATGTTTATTTTGGACTTGACTGGATCAGAAACCTTGCGGCGCAGACCAATGGAACTTTACGTTCATCCGGTTACCGCGCTCTTGAAGAATTTGAAATTCGCCATGATATTTTTTCTTATATTATCATGAATGAAAATAACAGATTTGTAGATCGATCCTACCCGGGTTTTCTAAATGAAGCAGGATATGGAATTGAAGGCCTCAGACCGATGCTCTACACTCTTGCAATTGATGAACCTTACAGTTTCTACCTCGCTGCGGTGAATACAGAAATCCGCGCCCCGATAACCCGGACAAATTTACGCGGAAGCCCGATCCTTAGGCAATATTTTCACGTGGCGGCGCTGGTTCCTTATTTTGATGAATTTGGCATTTTTAGAATTGCGGTTTTTGAAAGCGCGGCGGAAACTTCATTTAATACATTCAGGGCGCGCTACCCTGCTCACTATATAAATCTGGTAAAAATACCTGTAAGATCTGCCTTTGACCCGTAAGATATTACCTGTTATAATAAGGTATGCGAGGTGAAATAAAAGGGATAGGTTTCGATCTTGACGGAACCCTGTATCCAAATTACAGGTTTAACTTAAAACTTCTCCCTTTTTTATTTAAGGAGACGCGGCTGCTTACCGCCTTTGGTAAAGCAAGATCAATTATCCGCAAAGAACAAAACCAAAACCGTCTGCCCAAAAATGATTTTTACGCATATCAGGCTGAAATTACGGCTAAAATTCTTTCTGTTGAGCCAAAGCCGCTGAGGGAAAAAATTGATAAGCTGATTTACAGGGGTTGGGAACCTATATTTAAAAATGTCAGATTATTTAAAAATGTACTGGAAACATTAAATGCCCTGCGTAATGCGGGTTACAAACTTGGGCTTCTTTCGGATTTTCCTCCGGAGGCAAAGCTGGGATTTCTTAATCTAAACGGATATTGGGATGCTGTTCTTTGTTCTGAACAGTGCAATGCCTTAAAGCCGCACCCCCTGCCGTTTTTTCAGCTTGCAGACGCAATGTCGCTTCCGCCTGAACAGATCCTTTATGTGGGAAACAGCCTTTCTTATGATGTTGCAGGAGCCGCCTGTGCAGGAATGAAAACCGCATGGATAAAAAACGTCTTTACTGCGGGCGGCGGACTAAAAAAGACAAAAGCCGATTTTTCTTTCAGCAACTATCGCCAATTACATGATTTTATGCTAAATTGAAGTAATGATTTTTACTATTGGGAATTTAATAACACTTGGGATTGTCGCTTGTTTCCTTGTCCTTTACAGGCTGACAGATAAGAATTATCGTTCTCTGGAAAAGATAAAAAGATACGCGGAAAAATGCAAAGATGAAATCGCCGCCTTTGCCGAAGAAAAAAGCATGGCGGTTAAAAATTTCGGCATCGATCTTGAAATTGAAAAAAAAGCCGCCGCGCAACTAATGAAAAACATCCAGAAGCTTACAGAAGAAGAGCTTGCAAAAAAATCCGAAGCCATTGTCAGAATCGATAAACATATTCAGGGTTTTGAATCTTCTCTTGAAGAACTTTTTGGAATGACCGGCAGAGTACAGGAAAATTTAAACCGCATAAGAGACGAGTCCGCCTTTGTGGAAAACACCCAAAAGCGCGTGACCGAAGCAAAGGGAAAATTTGAACAGATCGAAAAAGCGTTTGAAATTGCAAAAAAGAATCTGGAAGACACCGAAATACGCCTTGAAAAGAAAAATGCAGAATTCCTTGAACAATCGGTACAGGATGTAATAACATCTGCAAAATCGCAGCTTTCTGATTTTGAAGCTTCCGCACAGGTTATTGAACGCAAGGTCGAAGAACACCGTGAAACAGTTATGAAAATTGAGCGCGACCGTGAAGTGACTATAAACCGCGACATTGAGCAGGTAAAAAAACTTTTTAAAGATGTTCTTGAAAGCGCGGGAAAACGGGCGGACAAGCTTGAAGAAGCAGCCCTTGTAAAATTACGCGATCAGGCGCATGAGAGAATTATTCATATTAAAACATTCTTTGAAGAAAAAATAAAAACTACGCAGGAAAAGCTAAAAACTGAACAAGGGTCTGTAAACGAACAGTTTAAATCAATGAGTGTTGAATGGCACGCTCAGGTTTCCAAAATTAACACAGCGCTTGCCTCGCAGATTGAAACCGTGCAGGAAAAGCTGGAAAGCGGACATGGGGCTTTTAACAAGCAGTTTAAGTCGCTGGATGCAAATTTGAAAACGCACGTTACTGATACCAACACAGCGCTTGCTTTGCAGATGAAAACCGTTTATGAAAGACTAAAAAGCGAACAAGGGTCCATTGACGAACAATTTAAATCGCTGGATGCAAATTTGAAAACGCACGTTGCCGACATCAACACAGCGCTTGCTTTGCAGATGAAAACCGCTCATGAAAAACTAAAAAGCGAGCAAGGGTCTATTGACGAGCAGTTAAAATCGCTGGATGCAAATTTGGAAGCGTATGTTGCCGACATCAACACAACGCTTGCTTCGCAAATGCAAACCGTTTATGAAAAACTAAAAAGCGAGCAGGGTTCCATTGATGAACATATTAAATCGCTGGATGCAAATTTGGAAACGTATGTTGCTGATATTAACACAACGCTTGCTTCGCAAATGCAAACCGTTTATGAAAAACTAAAAAGCGAGCAGGGTTCCATTGATGAACATATTAAATCATTGGACGAAAAATGGAACGTTCAGGTTACAGATATTAATACGGCAATTGCCTCACAAATGGAAGCCGCGCATGAAAAACTGAAAAGCGAACAGGGTTCCATTGATGAGCAGTTTAAATCGCTGGATGCAAATTTGGAAGCGTATGTTGCTGATATTAACACGACGCTTGCTTCGCAAATGCAAACCGTTTATGAAAAGCTAAAAAGCGAGCAGGGTTCCATGGATGAACATATTAAATCATTGGACGAAAAATGGAGCGTTCAGGTTACAGATATTAATACAGCAATTGCCTCGCGGATAAAAGCCGCGCATGAAAAACTAAAAAGCGAACATACAGAGATCGACGAGCAGCTTAAATTATTTGATACAAAAATGAACGCGCAGGTAACAGATTTAAATGCAGCGCTTGTTTCACAAATGGAATCGTGGAAAATTCTAGGCAGAGATACAGAACAGAACATCATTGCAGCTAACGAAAAACGCCTTAACCAGTACAATAAAATACAAGCCGAAGCTGTAAAACAACTCAGCAGCCTTGCAGATGATACAAGCCAAATGGAGAATGAGCTTCGCATAATCATGCAGGATGCAGTTGCTAAAGTTAAAAGTGATTTTAGCCAGTTTGAAAAAGAATCCGCTGTTTCAATGGAAACCACTGCCTCTGCATTTAATACCCAGGCGCAGGCCTTTCGCAATGAACTCGAAGAGATGGACAAAGAACTTGACGGTATCAGGCAGCAGGCGTATAACAATGTATCGGAAAAACTCACATCATTTGAAAACGAGTTAACAGCCGAGCTAGGCAAACGCGCTTCCGAAGCGGGAAGACAGATCGCAGACTGGCAGGCGGGATTACAGGAACGCCTGGAAAACAGCGCAGATAAAATCAGCAATAATTGGCTGACTGCAGAAGAAAATATTTATTCAGAACAAAGAAAATCAATTGCATTAATGGGCGACAAATTAACGACCGACCTTGACAGACTTAAACAGGAAACATCCGCTTTTGAAATGGGCATTAGAGAAGAAATGAATAATGTAGATGAAGCGCGTATTTCCTTCGTGGATAAATTAAATATAGATCTTGCCGAAATGCGTATATCATCTGAAAATGAATTAAAATCGCAGATTGGCCAGCATCAGATATTCCTGCAGGATACACTGCGGCAGAAGCAAAGAGAACTTGACAAGGAACTTGATGAACTAAAAACCCATACAGGCAATGAATACGCCGCTATTGATGAAACCGCACGCGTTACACGACATTCACTTGATGAATGGCAAAGCCAGTACGTGTCAAGAATGAGGGAAATGGACGACTCTCTTGAAAAAATCGGAAGACATTCAAGGGAAACTGCAATTGAAAATGATGAACGCATCGCCCAATTCCGCTCCAGCCTTGATGACATACGAAGAGAGCTTGGGGTTCAAAAAAGGATATTTGATCAAACTGGAGTTGTAAAGCAGGAACTTGAAAGGCGTATTGAAGAAATCAACGGCGACATTGATCGTCTTGAACAGCGTAAAAACGAAATAATTCAACTTGAAACAAAACTTACGCAATTAAGACGGCTTGAAGATGAAGTAAATAACAAGATGACAAGATTCCTTTCCGAGCAGCGCCGCATTGAGCTTATGGAAGAAAATTTCAACCGCCTTATTAAAACATCAACTGCGGTTGATGAAAAACTTGCGGCTATTACATCATCCAATGACATCCTTCAAACAGAACAGGTTAAGATACGGAAGCTTGAAGAATCCATAAAGGAAACCGAAGAAAAATATCAGCGCATGGAAAGAAAAGGCGATGTTCTTGATGAAACAATCGAAGGAATCGAAAATAATTTCAAATCTATTCAAAGATCTGAGCTTTCAATTAAAAATGCGGAAAATGTTATTGCCGCTCTTTCTTCAAAATTTGACGAATTACGCACATCAATCGAAATCCTTGCAGGACAAAACGAAAAAGCGGCCAATGCCGTCGATAAAATTACGGTTCTTGATGAGTCCCTTTCCCAGATTGAAAAACGCATCGCCGAAATGGAAGAAGCGCGTGTATGGCTTGCAAATATTACAACAGAGTTAAAGGCGCTGGACAAGGACGCAAGAGCTCATCTTAAACTTTCCAAAGAACTTTACGAAAAGGAAAGCCGAAAAACTACAGCGACGGCAGCCAAAGGCGCACCGCCTCCGCAGGATCGCGATAATATTCTGCGCCTGCGGGATCAGGGCTGGTCAATTGATGAAATTGCAAATGCAATGAACCGTTCAAGGGGAGAGATAGAACTCACGCTTGAAATTGCGTCGCGGAGTTGACGTTGGATCATTTTTCGTGGGGAAAATTTACCAAAGCAAGAGATCGTTTTCGTGGTTACGTTAATACACTGGAAAAATCCCTTCCGTTTTTAAAAGACATCCAACAAGAGTTCGCCGACAGCCGCGGATCTTCCTATACTGTGGAAACGCCCGTAGTTTATAACACTTCTCTTGATGATATTACAATAGATGATAATATAAAACTTATCCTTGTTGCAGATAACCCGGGCCGTCGTGAACAAGCTGCGATTAACAAACGTTATCTTGTAGGTCCTTCAGGAAAGTTAGCCAATAACTTTTTCTGCAGCAATCCCGATTTAAAAATAGATTTTAATAAAAATGTAATAATTTTAAACAAGACGCCGATTCATTCGCCGCGCACTGTTGAATTAATGGAACTATGTAAAATGGATACAAGCGGCCTGCTTGTATCTGCGCTTGAAGAATCGCAAAAAATTATGGCTTCTCTTTTACTGGATTTTTACAATGCCCTTGACTGCCCTGTTTGGATAACAGGCTACTCTGAGATGCGTAAGGGCAGGCTTTTTGAAATTTATACAGATGAAGTAAAACAGTTATTTGCAGATAACAAACACATTTACATACACCGCCATTTTTCCATGAATCAGTTTACAATTGATTTAAAGCAGAGATCACTTCCCGGAGAATCTGTAAAAAAAGCCCTTGTCAGGATTGGAACCGATTACAGGACGCGGATTTTGGGTAAATAACACCTGTCATATTAAACATCTTAAAAAGATGCGGAAGTATTCCAATTTACATAACAATAAACATACTTTCTTAGGGCGCGGTTGCAGATGTTGTTATGACTTCTAATGTTAAAAATTATGCATTAAAACAGGGGTTTTTTATGCTAGTAAGCTGTAACAGCAAAAACATTACGAATACCTAACCACTAACCACACTAACCCGAAACATGAAAAAGTTGGGTATGAACAATGAAAATCAACTATAATTACTTAAAAATACGGTTTTAAGATGAAATAAGATAAAAAATGAAACAACTAGTTTGTGAGGTTTGTGGTAAAAAAAATACAGTTTTTGTTGTTACAGCCTACTAGGAGCCTTCAGGAGAAACTTTTCACATTACTCCGCCAGATAATAAACCGAAAGAATGGTAGTTATCTGAAACTAAATCCTGCTTATTATGCCAAACATATAATTCTATACACTGACCTGATGTGTCATAAACCAGTTTACAAGCGCGAAAAAATATGTACCATTTGCCGAACTTACGCCGTGGGTGCAAAATTTAAACGAGATTATTCGGCACAACCGCATATCTTTAATCATAGCTTCGCCTTTGTGTTAGTCTATTCTCTAAAAAATTGATTTACCTGCCGACTAACGCCTGCGCCTTGCACTTCACTTAATTTTTGTATAGTAAATTTTGAAAAATTTGAGAAAAAAGCAAAAAAACTCCCGCTTTGTGCAAGCGCCATGCACGCCCGCGCCATATATGTATGTAGCTTTTTTTCACAAGCTTCATATATTTTTTTCAGGAGTTGATCTATGAAATCAAATCTCAAATTTAAAAACAGCGTCTTCTCGTTTCTGTTCAGCGACCCGGATATACTCAGGGAACTGTACTGCGCCTTGAAAGGCGTAACCCTCCCGGACGACATTCCTGTCGTCATCAACACACTTGATGACGTCCTTTTCATGGACAAGATTAACGACATATCGTTTGAAATCGACGGTAAACTTGTCGTCCTTCTGGAACACGAGTCCACAGTCAACCCCAATATGGCTCTCCGGCTTCTTATGTATATTGCACGAATTTATGAAAAGATCATCGGGGACAGGAATATCTACTCCACAAAGAAAATTTTTATTCCGAGACCGGAATTCTTTGTGCTCTATAACGGCGTCGACCCCTACCCGGACGAAGCTGTCCTGAAGCTTTCCGATTTGTTCAAGAATCCTGATTTTTTAGGGTTGCCTGAAAAAATAAGACATGTACTTGAACTTGAAGTGAGGGTGTTGAACATAAACGAAGGTAAAAACGAAGCTATAGTAAAAAGGTGCGGTCTTCTTGCACAGTACAGCGCGTTTATATCCAAGGTCAGAGAGTTCGTAAAGGAAGGCTTCAGCCGGGAAGAAGCGATGAAAAAAACTGTATATTATTGCCGCGATCATGATATACTTAGTGAGTTAGTGGCAAAAAACGCTTCGGAGGTATTAAATATGTTGATGACCGAATGGAACTGGGATGACGCAAAAGAAGTCTGGCAGCAGGAAGCAAGAGAGGATGGTATTGAAATTGGCCGCGAAGAAGGTATAGGAATTGGTCGTGAAGAAGGCCGCGCAGAAGAACGTAAAAAAGAACGCAAGTATTTTCTTGAACTGTTGAAAAGCGGAAAATCTCCGGAGGAGATAATTAAAATATATGAAAATCTTTCTATAACATGAATTCTATCGAAACTGTTCTGCTGGAAAACATTGAAAATCCAGCCTCGTTGTTTATTTTTCCCACAGATATAGCCGCTTCAGGATGGGCGGATCGTCTTTTGCGCATCAAAGGCGGATCTGTTGCAATGAATAAATTTACCGCATGGGATAAATTTAAACAAAATTCTATTAAATCAAAAGTAAAAAATAAAAAAAGCATACCTTCAGCCCTTAGAAAAATATTTATCAGCCGTCTTATAAGGGAGAATGCCGATTCCTGCTCGCATGAAGCGCAATTACGCGGTGAAAATCCAATTTTTTCATCTTTAATCAAAACCCAATGGGCGGCGGAAGCGGACAGGTTCACTCCGTGGCTTGCAGAGATTTTACCGCAGCTTGGAACATGGTTTTACAAAATTACCGGTCTTGCAATAGACAATATTCTGAGCGAGGAAGCACAGAAAGCAACTTCCGGTCTTGAAGGCGACGAAAAAGATATGTTCGTTCTTGCCCTGCGTTATGCGCAATTTCTTGCGGCGCGCGGTCTTTTTGAACCTGCATGGGAGACTCCGCCTTTTAACAATGATGGAAAAGAATGTTTTATTTTTTTTCCCGAGTCGCTTTCAGATTTCGGCGAATACAGTGAATTACTTGCGGCAAGCAGTCATGTAAGGATAATAAGTGCACAAGGTGCGGAAGATCTTCCATGCGATGCATTTTACTACACAAATTCACGGAGCGAAATTACCGAAGCCGCGCTGTATATACGCGCCCTCAATGAAAAGCAAAACATCGCATGGGACTCTATCGCCGTTTGCATCAGCGACCCAGAAAGCTACGAACCCTATGTACTTAGGGAATTTACAAACAGAAACATCCCGTTTGTAAAACGTACAAGCAAACCTCTTACGGATTTTCCTGCAGGGCGTTTCTTTCGTTCCGTGCTTGACTGCACAACAGGAGATTTTTCATTTTCGTCCATTGTTTCGCTGATTATGAATAAAAACCTTCCGTGGAAAGAGACAGAATTGATCGATAAACTTGTTAAGTTTGGAATTGAAAATAATTGTCTGTATTCATGGGATGAAGAAAAAGAAGGCAAATTGCATCATATTAATGTTTGGGAAGATGCATTTAACAGCCCTTATGAATACATTGATGCAAAAACCAAAAAATTCTTTTTTGAATTAAAAAAACGCCTGTTTACATTACGTTCAGCCGGATCTTTTTCTGAACTGCTAAAGGCGTACTTTATCTTCCGTGAATATTTTTTAGACATGGAAAATTGTTCTGCAGAAACTGACCTTATTCTTTCACGCTGCATTTCAGAGTTGCTTGAACTTGCAGAGCTTGAAAAAGATTTTCCTGATGTAAATGCAGTAGATCCTTTTTTATTCCTTACAGAATACTTAAGCGAAGTAAATTACCTTGCGCAATCATCAACATCGGGTGTTGCGATCCTTCCCTACAAAACAGCGGCCGCCGCTCCATACGACTGCCACATAATACTCGGCGCAGGGCATGATAATCTTTCTGTTGTATATTCAAAATTAAATTTCCTTCCGGTAAAAAAAAGAAAAATTCTGGGGCTTACAGATGAAGATGCATCAAGTGCGTTTATAAATATGCATAAATTTAATTCGGCAAAAATTTCTGCATTCTTCTGCGGTGAACAATCATTTTCCGGTTATGCAATACCACATTCAAAAACCGGCTCTCCTTCCAAACCAAAAGAACGTTATTCGACAATTGCCGAATTCAGCGGCAAATTTGCAGAAGATCTCTACGGCACAGAAAGTAGATTTATCACAGAAGCGTCCCCCGAAGCTGCAATTGATACACTTCATGAAAATCAAAAAAACGGCTTTATTGAGTGGAAAAACCGCCGAAAAAATACAGTTTTACAAAAAAACCGGAATCTTCCGGAAAAAACAATTGAATATATCCATTCAATTTATGTAAAGAATAATAAAACTGCTGTTTCCGCTTCTTCAATGCAAACCTATTTTCAATGTTCATTAAAATGGCTTTTTGAAAGGGTTTTTGCATTAACAAATGTTCAAATCGAAACAAGTTTAATGGAAGGAAATATTTCCGGCTCGGTGTATCATGCGATTTTTGATCGTTTTTTTAAGGAACTGGCAAAACAGAATAAACCTCTGCTTGAACCTGTTCAACAGGAAAATGATCTATCGCTTCCTTCCAATTATGGCGATCTTCTGCAAAACACTGTAGACGAAGTATTTGATTATTTTCCTGCACTGGAATTAAACGGAAATCCGCAAATGAGCGCATTAACAAAACGGCTGTTGTATGCGGCAAAGAAAGATTATCTATACAATCTTGAAAAACTTTTAACGTCCTTTTTATCGCTGTTTGCAGGATGCCGTGTAGCCGGGAGTGAAATGTATTTTGAAGCAGAACGTGAATCATTAATTTTGAGGGGATTTGTGGATTGTATTTTAAAAGATAAAAACAACAATTTAATTATTGTTGATTTTAAATTAAAGCACCTTCCTGAACGCAATGATTGTACCATGAATGAAAACGAGCTTACAAATTTCCAGCTTCCAATGTATATAACCCTGACAGAGGAAAATGAAAAATACAAAGTTTACACTGCCCTGTTCTACAGTATTATTGACTGCAAAAGCGAAGTGATCTTCGGAACTGCTTACGATAGCAGTACGGAGAAAACTCTCCCCAAAAAGGAAGAAGATAAAATAATCCATGACAGCGAAAGGTATAAACTTATATTTGAAGAATTTAATAGAAAAACAAAACAATTTGCAAGGGAGGTTTCTTCCGGTAACTTTACGGTTTTTGAACAACAAAACAGCAATTGCAGAGATTGTGCTTATCACAGGATATGCCGGACAGTTTATGTAATAAACCGCGAATACAATTCTTCTCCGGGGAAACATCAATGAAAAATAAAATCAACCATCTGTCATTAAATAAAGAACAGGAAAAGGCTGCTTTTTGCGAAGAGAACGCCGTTGTTGCGGCAGGCGCAGGTTCAGGCAAAACTATGGTTTTGGCAAATCGTTTTGTCTGGCTTCTGACGGAAAAAGGTTATAAAGTTGATGAAATCTTAACTCTTACTTTCACAAAAAAAGCAGCCGCTCAAATGTTTAAAAGGATCCACAGTTTAGTTTCTGAAATTGCAGATAATGAAACCGGCATTAAAGCAAAAAGGGCAAAAGAAGCCCTTGATAATTTTATTCACTCAAGAATTCAAACCCTGGATTCTTACAGTACTTCGATTGTAAAACATTGCGCGCCGCGTTACGGCATAAGCCCGGATTTTAAAATCGATCCGGAGCGTTGCAGAGAACTTGCCCTTGAAACTGCATATCCGTTTTTAATCAAGCACCGGCATCACCCTGCAATGGAAAGATTGTATACATTCAACCGCCCTGATACAATAGCCCGTAATATTTTTGCAAATATCCTTTTCAGGTACTGCCGAATTGACAAGCCAAGGGATTTTACAGACGATGTTAAAATACAATTGAGCTGCTTATATTCAAAATGGGATGAAATTTGCGGCAAAACAAAAGTAATTATAGATCAACTTGAGAATGATATTAATGAAAACAATGAGCTTCTTCCCGTGCTTGTTCCTGTAATGAAAAAATATGGATTAAAAAAGCCGGAAGTTCCTGTATCTTCTGATATACAAAATTATTTAAATATATTATTGGAAACCCCGCAGGAGCATTATATAGAAAAAGCAGAATCACATCCTTTGCAAAATTCCATAACTGAATATTTAAATTTATTAAATAACATTAGCAGTTTAAACCTGACTAAAGGAAAACGTTCAGATAACCCTGTTAAAGAAAATATAAAACTGCTGCGCAGCAATATGAACCATATATTACCGCTTGCAATTTCGTGTATACAGGCGGGATTTATTTTATCCATCATGTGTTTGCTTAAGGAATTGCAGGCGGATTATTTAAACAGAAAACGAGCCGAAGGCGTTTTAACATTTCAGGACATTGCATACCTGTCAAGAACAATCCTTATAGAACAGCACGATATAAGGCAAAGTGAAAAAGAATCTTTTAAAGCAATAATGATTGACGAGTTTCAGGATAATAATGAATTACAAAAAGATATTTTATTCCTGCTTGCGGAAGACCCTAATAAAAAAAGTGAAACCATTCCCAAACCAGAGGATCTTTGCGGCGGAAAACTTTTTTTTGTAGGCGATGAAAAACAATCAATATATTTATTCAGGGGTGCGGATGTTTCTGTTTTCCGCAGGTTAAAGGAACAATTAAAATCATCTGAGCTGCCTTTGAGGATCAATTACCGCTCATCGCCCGATTTAATTGGTGCATTTAACGCTATTTTTGGCGGAAGTATTTTCGATCCAACAGGAAAAGCCGCCCTTAATAACAACGCCTCGATTTTTGCTCCGAATTCCCCTTCCCTGCCCCCCTTTGAAGCATCCTACACACCTTTAGAAGCAGGAAACAATAACAAAGGAAAATTGACAATTGCCGTTCTTAACTCTCACAAAAATGAAGATGATGAAGACACCCGCCTTGGCGCGGATGAAAATGAAGCCCGTTATGTTGCAGAAAAAATAAAACAATTGCTTGACGAAAAAAAATACGCGCCTCATGAAATCGCAATACTCCTTCGTACAACAACCCCGCAATACCATTTTGAAAAACACCTTCGCGCTCTTGGCATTCCGTACGCAAGCGAAAAAATAAACGATCTTTTTTACGGGGGTCCTGTAAATGATATAATGTCGGTACTTCGTCTTGCAGCACATCCGCTTGACAGTGCATCTTATGCAGAAATGCTGCGCTCTCCTTTTGCAGGGCTTTCGCTGCCGGGAACCGCTCTTTGTCTTTCTTTCCTTAACACAGATAATGGATCTGCGGTTCCATTCGATGACAAACCGCTTGGTTATCTCGACAGTCATGACAGAGAAAAATATCTTTCAGGGCAAAAAATATATTCAGCCATATGTAAAAAAGTAGAAACAGAAACTATTAGTTCGCTTGTAAGCGAATTATGGTATGTTTCAGGCTATCGTTACGAAACAGAATGGAATCCGCAAACAAGAGTTTACCGGGAAATTTATGATTATCTCTTTCATCTTGCAGCCGCCACGGATGCAGAAAACCAGAATCTCGTCTCTTTTACGGATTCGATAAGAACTCTAAGGGAATATGAAAGAACTATTTTATCGGACATTGAGATTCCGCTTGAACGTCCAAGCGCTGTTCATTTAATGACTATTCACAAAAGCAAGGGGCTGGAATTTCCTGCGGTGTTTCTTTGCTGCTGCGGAAAAAAAAGCCGCACAGACATAACAGATATTGTTTATTATTCAGAGAAAACCGGCATTGCTTTCAGCCCTCCGCCGCCGTATCAGCTCAGGGAAATTTCCGGCAGACGTAATAATTTTTTCTGGGAACAGGCAAGTGAGCTGGAAAAACAAAAAAGAACAGCCGAGCTTCGCCGTCTTCTTTATGTTGGAATGACAAGAGCGGAAAATGAACTATATATAACAGGTTCTCTGAATATAAAAGATGAATCAGAAGAAGGAGATTTTTCTCTTGTAATTAAAGACCATATAAAGAAACAATGTGAAAAAAAAGAAAATTATATAGAGGGTGATTCTATAATAAACAATGATACATTTTTTGGTTTACTGCTTCCGTCAATTGTTTCACATATTGGCGGCGAATTAAGTGAAGACACAAATTTCTTTAACCTTGAAAAAATTCCTGTTTTTGCAGAAAGTCAGGATATTGAAAACAAAAATTACAGAAATGACCAGACAGGATTGAATGAATTTATAGAAAAGACAGAACCTTTCTATGAAAAAGCAGGTGTAATTCAAACGCCTGTATTATGCAATAATCACATAACGCCTGTATCTTTGCAAAACACAGGAAAATACAGTACTGACGGCGAATTAAAGAACAACCTGCATGAAAGCGGCTTTTCCATAAACAGGGATTTTTCTGGACATAGCTGCAGCGATATCTTTTTAAAAGTTGATTCCCTGCTTGCACATTTTTCACGGGTAAAGGATGAAACTTCTAAAGGATTTAACCCTGGCGAATTTGGAACAATCGCCCATGTTTGTGTCGAAGCTTTGTTAAATGAAGAGGAGCCGGTTATCCCTGCGAACATTGCATGTTTGTTAACTCCTTCACAATTGACATCATTCCTTGAAGCAGGGAGGGAATTGGCAAGCCGCTTTATAATCTCTCCCCTTGGAAAAATGGCTAAAAAGGCAAACCTTAGAGAAAATGAATTTTCATTCAGAAGTATAATTAAAAGCGGCGAAGGAAAAGAAATTTTTATTAATGGTACTGTCGATTTATTTTTTGAAGATAAAGACACGCTGCATATAGTGGATTTTAAAACAGATTCTGTTGAAGCGCCGGAAGAACATACCGCGCAGATGTCCTGTTATTACCGCGCTGTTTCGGATCTTTTTACTGCCCCACTAAAGAAAAAATGCCAAATCTGGATTTACTATCTGCGTACAGGGCACGCCGTAGAAATGACAGAAAAAGCTTTAAAATTCAACCTTGAACAAAAAGTATTTTCTATCCCGCTGTGATTGCCAATATTTCAATGTGCATGTTACAATAGATCTATGGGTTAACTCAAAAAAAGGAGAACAAAATGGACAAATTAAAAGCAAACGAAATATCGGATTTTGCGCGTTTCTACGGATTTCATTATGACAATTACAACCCTTATGCATTGGTTGAGGAAATCGCTATTGATATAGAACGGGGTCTTTCTGGCAAAGAATCAAGCCTTGCAATGATTCCGTCATACATCGAACCTGTAACGCATATTCCTCCCGGGAAAACCGTCCTTGCCCTTGACGCCGGCGGGACAAATCTTCGCACAAGTCTTGTTCAATTTAATGAAAACGGCGAAGCTGCCGCGCATGGGACTGTAAAAACACCGATGCCGGGAACAAGCGGAAATGTAAGCGCACAGCAATTTTTTGACAAAATCGCCGACGCCGCACTTCCCCTCCTTAAAGAAAAAAAAGTTGAAGGAATTGGTTTTACATTCTCTTACCCAATGGAAATTACAACTGATGCGGACGGCATCCTTCTTGCGTTCAGCAAGGAAGTTGACGCTCCCGATGTGATCGGCAAAGCAATAGGAAAAGGTTTGCGCGATTCGCTTGCATCAAAAGGTTTTAAATACGACGGTCCGATTGTTATGTTAAACGACACCGTGGCTACCCTGCTCTCCGGTCTTGCTTCAATTTCACCCGACGGAGAACCTGTGCGGAGCCGAAACGATTTTGGCGCAGCTCCCGGTCCTGTAATTGGCTTTATTTTAGGGACAGGATTTAACACAGCATACCCGGAAAACTGTATTCCAAAAATAAATTTTAATTCTGCAAATTCACCGCAGATTGTAGTATGCGAAACAGGGAATTTTAATATCCGTAACCGCGGACAGCTTGACAGGGAATATGACAGTACAACAAAAAATCCCGGCGGCTTTTTTCTGGAAAAAGCGGCGGCAGGCGCATATCTTGGTCCGTTAACGCATCATATACTAAAACAGGCAATAAAAGATAAAGTTTTACAATTTAGGAAATCCGACGAATTGCTTGCAATGCCTCACCTTGAAACAAGATTCCTAAACGAATACAACCATGCGCCGCTTACGGCAGAAGGACCGCTTGGGTCTCTTTTTTCTCCTGATGAAGGCGAAGCCGCCGCAGTACTTCAGTACATTTCCTCAATAGTGACGGAACGCGGCGCATTAATTTCCGCCGCAGTGTTAGCTGCAATAATAAAACGCATGGACTCCTGTTATGAGCCATATTCGCCTGTCCGCATAGCTGTTGAAGGCACCACCTACATGATCTACAAAGGAATGCGCCGCGCGCTTGAATCTCACTTGCACCAAATGTTGTATAAAGAAAAACCGCGCCCTTATGTTATCGCCCCTGTAGAACAGGCAAGTTTATTTGGAGCGGCTGTAGCGGCATTAAGCAAAAAATGAGAGGTAATAGTAATATATGAAAAACAAGGAAATTATTAAAATTGAAGTAACCGAGCCGCATTACTATCTTGATGCGGATGTTACTTATGCTCAGGCTGATGCATGGTTTGGTCATGTAACACGCGATTTACGGATGGATATTGTTTATCCTCAAACCGAAGGGCAGTTTCCATGCATCGTCTGGATTTGCGGCGGAGCATGGACGCAGATGAGCAAGTGCGCCCACATGCCTTATTTGACAGACCTTGCCCGTCGCGGTTTTGTCGTTGTAAGCGTCGAATACCGCCTCGGACATGAAGCGCCGTTTCCGGGGGCTGTTATCGACATAAAAGGAGCAATCCGCTATCTTCGCGCAAATGCAAAGCGTTATTCGATAAATCCTGAAAAGTTTGGCGTAATGGGTGAATCGGCAGGCGGATACCTTGCAGCAATGATCGCCCTTTCATCCAACAAAGAATTTGAAGCAGGCCAATATCTTGACTTTTCAAGTGCGGTACAAGCAGCCTGCCCCTGGTATGCTCCATGCGATTTACAGAAAATGCTGCCTCACAGTACATTCAGACCCATGTTTTTTAACGGCGACACAAACGACGAACAGTACGGAAAATACGTTAACCTGATAAGCTATATAACTCCGTCCGCTCCGCCGTTTTTAATTCTGCATGGCAGTGACGATACAACGGTTCCGCTTGCTCAGGGAGAGTTGTTTTACGATGCTTTAACCGCCCAAGATATTGACACGCGGTTAATTGTACTAGAAGGCGAAGGCCACGCAGGAGCGCAGTTTTTCCAGCGGCCGCTTTGGGATATTATTGCAGAATTTTTTAAGGATAAATTAAAGTAAAATAAAAAAAGTACTTGACTAAATTATTTAATTTTGGTAAGTTAAAAAAGAGCTGGGGGTGTAGTGAAGCTGGTTTATCACGCTGGCCTGTCAAGCCGGAAATCGCGGGTTCAAGTCCCGTCACTCCCGTAGCTGCAGAAAAGCCCGTCCGCTGGACGGGCTTTTCTATACACGGGCAGTAGCGCAGATGGTAGCGCGCTTGGTTCGGGACCAAGAGGTCGGCGGTTCGAATCCGCCTTGCCCGATATGAACTATTCCAGCACATTTATCCCCACTTTAAGGGAAGTTCCAGCAGATGCAGTAATCGCAAGCCACCGCCTGATGTTCCGCGCGGGGCTGCTTCGAAAACTTGCGAACGGGCTTTTTGCGTACCTTCCTCTTGGCCTTCGGTCGTTTCGAAAAGTGGAAAAGATCATCCGCGAAGAAATGGACGCAATCGGGGCGCTTGAAATAAAACCAACGGTAGTTATCCCCGGTGAATTATGGAAAGAATCCGGGCGCTGGGATTCCATGGGCGAATCTTTGCTCAGGGTGAAAAACCGGCTTGACAATGATTTTGTCGTCTCCCCCACTGCGGAAGAACCATTCACTGCAATTGTCCGGGACGAACTTTCCAGCTACCGCCAGCTTCCGTTAACACTTTATCAAATAAACACAAAATTCCGCGATGAAATTCGCCCGCGTTACGGTGTAATGCGCGGGCGCGAATTTGTAATGAAAGACGCATACTCCTTTCATGCCGGTGAAGAAAGCCTTGATGAAATTTACAAAGCGATGGGACGCGCCTATAGGAGAATTTTTAAAAGATGCGGACTTTCGGTAATTCCCGTAAAGGCGGATTCAGGCGCAATGGGCGGAAGCGGCTCTGAAGAATTTATGGTGGAAAGCGAAGTCGGCGACAACACATTGATTCTCTGTAAGTCGTGCGATTATGCCGCCAATGTTGAAAAAGCAAATTGCAAGCCGGATTTTACTGCACTTTCTTCAATAGAAGAAGCAAAAGCCGCGGCGGCAAATACTCCCGCCTACGAAAAAATTTCCACGCCGAATGTTAAAACAATTGATGAACTTTGCACCTTTTTAAATACAAAGCCGCAGGTCTTTATAAAAACGCTAATCTACCGCGCGGTTAATGTTGAGTTGGATCTTTCCTCCGCTCCCGGTTGCGAAAAACTTGAGCGCAAAAAACCTTCGCCGGAAGCTCCTGCCGTTTATGCCGAAGCATTTTTCGCAGCGGCGATTCGCGGCGATCTTGATGTAAACGAAGTTAAACTTGCCGCCGTCCTTAAGGCTGCGGAAGTAAGCCTTGCCGCGGATGATGATGTTACGCGCATTACAAGTGCGCCTGTAGGCTTTGCAGGCCCTGTCGCCTTAACAGGAATTCCTTTAATTATCGATCATTCTGTTACTGCAATGTCCGACGCAGTAACAGGCGCGCTTGAAAAAGATCTTCACTACAAACATGCCGCCTACGGCAGGGACTTTACAGCATGGATGACAGAAGACATCCGCACGGTAAAAGCGGGGGACTCCTGTTCACAGTGCGGAAGCGAACTCTATACAAAGATGGGTAACGAGCTTGGGCACATTTTCAAACTTGGAAGCAAATACACCCATTCAATGAAAGTAACCTATCTTGATGAAAACGGAAAATCCCAAACACCTATAATGGGCTGTTACGGGATCGGCGTTGACAGAACTTTGGCATCAGTAATCGAAGAACACAACGATGATGCCGGGATCATCTGGCCTATTTCAATTGCGCCCTATCATGTAGTTATTGTTCCAATCAAATACGAGGCTGTTAAAGATGCTGCCGATAAACTTGCCGCAGAATTAACGCAGGCAGGCGTAGAAGTTCTCCTTGACGATCGAAACGAACGCCCCGGCGTTAAATTCAACGATGCCGACCTTCTTGGCATCCCATGGCGGGTGGTAATCGGCGATAAAGGGCTTAAACAGGAAATCCCTCTGGTTGAAGTTAAACACCGCAGCGAAAAAGAAAATCGCAACGTCGAGCTTGACAAAGCGGCGGCGGAGCTTGCCGGAAAAATCAAAGAAGAACTGACGAAATTGAATTCATAGCATCTTTTATTAACTCAAAATTCGACGTCATTAAAAAAAATATTCTGTGTTTTATTCACACAAAGATCACAAAGGACACAAAGAAAGATTAATTATTAAAATCAAAACCCTAATTCCTTTGCGCCTCCGTGCCTTTGTGCGGAAAAAATCCAAAAAAATCCTGTTTAAACCAATAAAATATTGTTTTTTATAAAAAATAATGTTAAACTTTAATTTAAGAGGATATTATGAGCGGAAGCCGTAGTTTTTATCTGCCGGCGCTGTTAAAAATACAGGATCTTGAAACCGGAAAATTCGCAAAGGAGAATTCATCGCTCCTTGTCGGGGACTATTTTTATTCACTTTCTGAATTGATAAAAAACACAAATTTGATTACAGAGTCGTTAAAAAACATTTCCGAGCTTAAGGCGGATGACTATGACCTTCAGGATCTTGAAGAAATAAAAACTTTATTTGAAAATATAGGCTGCCGCAGGTATGTATCGGAAATTAATGAGATTATAGATATTGGCATAAAAAGCAATAATAAATATGCCGGCGATATCGCAAAAAAAATTCTTGACGATTTTTATATTTTACATTCGCGGTTAATTTCTGCAGAATATACAAGTTCCCTTACAGGTACACAGGACGATAACTCGCTGCTCCCGCAGGATACTCAGGTGCTTTCAAAAGCGATCAAATTACTTTACCATGAAGAAGCTATGCGTAAAATGAGTATTCTTGCAGTTGACGATGCGCCGAGCATAATAAAAAGCGTATCTTCGATATTGGGTGGTGAGTACAAGGTATACGGGCTTACAAATCCGACAATGGTTGTAAAATTTTTAAGGCAGATAACGCCTGAATTGTTTTTGCTTGATTATCAAATGCCGGAAATCAGCGGGTTTGAGCTTGTTCCAATCATACGGACAATCGAAGAACACAAAGATACGCCGATTATTTTTTTAACATCAATGGGAACTATAGATCATGTGTCGGCCGCCTATACCCTTGGAGCCTGTGATTTTATAGTCAAGCCGTTTCAGGACACTATTTTACGCGAAAAAGTCGCAAAACATATTGTAAGGAAAAAACTGTTATAGAAAACATCTAAAAACCCAGCCGGGGTTTTTAGATGTTTCCGCGCATAACTTCTTTTGCGCCTTCACAATCCATTACAAGCACAGCATCTTTAATTTTCTCAATTTCTTCAAGGAAGCCGGTTCCTTGAAGCGCGTCGTTTGTGCATAACGCGTCAAGATTTTCCATACAATTATCAATTGCAGTAAAGTCTGTGTTGTCTAAGGCGGCGGCGAGCCTTTCAAAAATTACCTTAAATGCCGATGACAATTCCGGCGCAAGCTCAACCTTGTTGTACTGTTTTTTTTCTGAATATGCTTGGCTAATATTTTGTTTTAAACTTTCAAGATTTTCCAAAAAAGACGGAAGATTAACAGTGCAAAAATTTATGTCTTCCTTTCCTGCCGCATTTTCCAAATCAAGCGCAGAAGCGGAGAGCTCCATAGCGCCTATATTTGCAAGAGAACCCTTCATGCTGTGTACTTCTATTTTAAAATTATGCATATCGTTTGCTGCAAGAATTTTTTTTAAGTTTCTGTCGCACTTTTCAATTTCTTTTATTGTCAGCTTTAATGATTTTTCATATATATCCCATTGACCGGAAACCCTGTCAAGCCCTGTCTTTACGGAAAGTCCCGATATTTGTTCTATTTTTTTCCAAATTTCTTTTTCGGGCTCAGCTTTAGGTACTTCTACAGATATACTATCTTCAGATAGTATATCTGTAGAAATTTTTCCAGAAACCTGCTTTATTTTGTTTTTTGGAAGCCATGTTTCCAATATTTTGTTTAACAATGATCTATCAATGGGTTTTGTCAGCATGTCGTCCATTCCGGCTGCAAGGAATTCTTCTTTTGCGCCTGCTATGGCATTTGCAGTGAGTGCTACAATCGGAATTCGGGTTTCTGAAGGAAACCCGAATTCCGATTGTTTAGGAGAATGCTCCGCATTCTCCAGCATATTTTTACAATATTTATCATACTTTTCTTCTTCCATAGCGCGGATAATTTTAACTGCTTCCACGCCGTCCATTTCGGGCATCATGTGATCCATAAACACAAGATCATAATCATTAGCACGGAGCATCTCTATTGCCTGCCTTCCGGATTCAGCAGTATCTGCCGTAATATCGTACAGTTTTAAGAGTCCGCATGCAACATTTAAATTTATTGTATTGTCATCTACAACAAGTACTTTTGCATCAGGCGCTGTTATTACATTTACGGTACTTCCGGCGTAGTGAATCATTTTTTCATCACCTAAAACTTTTGGAATTGTAAAGCGGAATGTCGAACCCTGACCGTATACACTTTCCACAGTTATCTTTCCGCCCATCATTTCAATTATGGATTTTGCGATGGAAAGCCCAAGGCCGGTTCCTTTTTGCTTTCGGTTTTTTCGGACATCCGACTGTACAAATGCGTTAAAAAGCAGTGGAAGTTCTTCCTTTGGTATACCGACGCCGGTATCTTTAACTTCAAATTGAATTTCTGTATCTGTTGCATTTACTGTAAGGCGTACAAAACCCTCATTTGTAAATTTGATTGCATTGCTTAACAAATTTAACAGCACCTGCCTGAGCCGGACATCATCTCCGTAAAGACAATTTGGAAGATCACAACCTGTAACAAGCTGAAAAGTTATGTTTTTATTTTTTACAAGAAACAACACCATAGAGTCAACATTATCCATTAGCAGGTTAAAATTGTAGTGCTCGGGGACCAGGCTTAATTTGTCTGATTGAATTTTAGAAAGGTCCAGAATGTCGTTGATAATATCCAAAAGCGACATTGCAGAGATATGAATATCCTGGGCATAACGGTAATGCACTGCATTAAGATTTTCCGAAAGCAAAAGTTCCGACATTCCTATAATTGCATTCATTGGAGTGCGGATTTCATGCGACATGTTTGCAAGAAACCGTGTTTTTATGTCCGCTGATTCTTCCGCTCTTTCCTTCTCCGCACGTTCATGTGCACTTTGTTCTATTGACACTTTAAGGTCAACTGCCATTTTGTTAAATGCCATTGCAAGCGTTCCGATTTCGTCCTTTGAGCGAATTTCGATCTGCCTGTCAAGGTCTCCGGCTCCAAGTTCAACAACGCCGGATGTGAGTTTTTTTAGCGGGCTGTTTATTAAATGCGTTATGGAAAGATATGCAAGCAGCAAAAGTATAACAGATGAAATAAAAATTATTAATGTAAACTGTGTGTTAAGAGCTTCAACCCGCGCAAAAATTTCGTTCCGCGGAATTTGTATTGAAAACAGCCAGCCGTTATCCAAAATACAACTGAATGAAAAATAATCCACTCCGTCTTCAGTAAAATTACCAACTCCTACATTATAACTGTTATTATCATTATGAAAATTCAGTGAATTATACCACGGTATGGAATACAGCGACTCTCCCGCAAGAAAAGGGTTTTTTGTATTGGAAATAATATAATCATCTATGGGAGAAGCAAGCAAAACAAAACTGTTTGCCGAAGGTCTTATTTCAGACAAACTGTCCACAGCGCTCTGCATTTTCCAGTCGATGGTTGACATGCCAATAAAATTTCCATATTCATCATAGATACCAGTTCCCACAGTTGTTAAATAAGAAATTGTTCCGATTTCTTCAAAATACGGCGCTGTCCATACTGTGCTACGCCTACCCTCAAGACGTTCTTTAATGTCCGTGTACCAACTGCGGTTGAGGTAATCATATTCCTCTGTCTCAAACTGCGGGTCGTGGCGTACAGCTCCAATTTCTTCATCATAAAAAACATAAAAACATGTACGAAGCCTTCCCGGAATAAGCATATATGGTTCAAACCAGACTCCGCCGCCTGCAGCCATGCTAAAATCAAAATTCTCCACCGAAATAAAAGATCCAAAGGTTCCTGAGTCTCTGCCTGAACGGAATGCCTGTTCGCCAAGCGATGAAAGCGTTATTGCGTTTCGCTCCATCCCGTAAATAAGTTTTCCCATCCGTTCGCTTTCAACTGCAACGGTCATTGAAACTTCGGCAATACGAAGCTGCCTGTAATTTGCAGTTGTAACATTTGAATACACAGCGAATGCAAATCCTGTAAGGGCAAAAAATCCAAGCACGATAATCAATATTTTTATTCTGATGGACATGTTTCTCCCCTAGATATGCTTGCTTAAATTTATAAGCCTCTCTTTATTGGCGCTTGCAAACACAAGTACATCGTCTTGTGCAATTATGGTTGAGGGAACTGGAACCAAAAGTTTACCGCTGCGCTTTATCATTAAAATAAACAGATCTTCGGGTAATTCAAGATCGCAGATACTTTTACCGCAGGCGGCGCTTCCAAAAGGAACGATATATTCAAGCAATTCGTTATGCGCTTCTTTAATAAAATCTTCTGCGGGTTTTAACGCCTGCTTTTCCGACTCGACAAGACCGAACAGTTTTGCAAGAGGGGCAAGGAACGACCCCTGCAGAATTACAGAAAGCATACACACAAAAAAAACAATGCTAAAAATATATTCGGCATAGGGCAGTTTTGCAGAAAGCAGGTAGGTGGAAAACACAATGGAAGAAGCCCCCCTGAACCCCGCCCATGAGACAAGTGCAATCTCTTTTATTTTAAACTTGAACGGCTTCATAAATAAAAAGACTATAACAGGTCTTGCCACAAAAAATAAAAATGCGGCAAAAAGAAGACCGGGTAAAAGCGTTGGGAAAAAATACGAAGGAAGCCAGAGGATGCCAAGCACGATAAATAACACAATTTGCATTAACATGGAAAGCGCGCTGAACAATTTTGATAAAAACAATTTGTACACAAGCTTTCCGTTTCCAAGTATTATGCCCCCGATATAAACTGCAAGAAAGCCGTTGCCTCCAAGAAGGCCGCAGACGCCGTATATAAAAAGCGCAATCCCGCAAAGCAGCACGGCATAAAGCCCGTTAATATCAAGATTAAGTTTGTTCATCAAACGCTGTCCAAGTTTTGCGCCTGCAAACCCTACAACGGCTCCTATTAAAACCTGCATTAAAAGCAGCAACGGCACATTCTGAGAACCTCCCGTCGCAAGAGAGAGAAACACAATTGTAAGCATATATGCAAAAGGATCGTTAGAACCGCTTTCCATTTCCAGAAGCGAGTCAAGCCTGTTTTTCAGGCTTAGCCTTTTGGAACTTAACACAGAAAAAACCGACGCCGCATCTGTGGAGGAAATCACCGCTCCAAGGAGCATAGCCGCGTGAAACTCAAGACGCAGAACAAAATATGCAAAAGCCGCTCCGGCCGCCGCCGTCATAACAGTCCCTGCTGCAGAAAGCAAGGTTGAAACTACAATTACGGGTTTTGTCCGCGAAAAATTTGTCTGAAAGCCGCCTGTGAATATTATAAAGATAAGCGCAAAATTGCAGATACTCTCGGCATTTGCGACATCTATAAAATTAAATCTTCTTCCTATTAATATGCCGATTAGAATAAAGCCTACAAGAACTGGCAGCCCTCTTTTACTTGTAACCTTGCATGAAAGTACGCTTATAACAAGAATTATTCCAAACAATAAAATTGTATTCATCACCGGCTCACTATAAACCGAGAGCCTGTTTGAATATCACTGTCATTTCGTCAATCATCGGGCTTGCATCAATATCCAAAAGCAGATTCCTTTCGCGGTAAAAATTTATAAGCGGCTGTGTCTGCACACGGTAAACTTCAAGGCGTTTTTGAACAGCTTGCGGTTTATCGTCATCGCGGATGTAAACTTCGCCCAAACAAAAATCGCAAACCCCTTCCTTTTTAGGCGGATTAAATTTTGCATGAAAGTTAAAACCGCAAACACGGCAGACCATGCGTCCTCCAAGGCGTTCATACACAACAGAATCGGGAAGATCAAAATTCACCACATTATCCACTGCAGAAAATTCAGATAACGCCTGCGCCTGCACAATCGTCCGCGGAAAGCCGTCTAAAATATAACCTTTTAAAACATCATCCATCGCAAGCCGTTCTTTAACAAGCGCAATAGTAGTTTCATCGTCAACCAATTTCCCCGAATCAAGAATATCTTTAACCTTTAATCCAAGCGCACTTTGATCGGCAATAGCCTTACGAAAAATCGACCCCGTACTAATATGCGGCACCCCAAGAATATCAACAGCCCTAAGAGCTAAAGTCCCCTTCCCCGCCCCCGGCGGCCCCAGAAAAATCAACTTCATACAAAACTCCTCTTAACTTAAAATTTCACAAAATAATCCTCACACAAAGGCGCAAAGACACCAAGGAAAAAAAATCAAATCACAACTTTGTGCCTCCGTGTGAAATCTTTTCTCTTTTCTCTTTTCTCTTTTCTCTTTTCTCTTTTCCCTTTTCCCTTTTCCCTTTTCCCTTTTCTTTTTTCTCTTGTCATGAGCATCCCGTGGTGCTGCCGCAGGTATCGCACTTCATACATGTACCGTTTCTTACCAAAGTAAAAGAGCCGCAATTTGGACAAGCGTCGCCCTCGTAGCCTTTAATGCGCGCTTCAATAATTTTTATAACTTCACTTTCATGCGGATAAGTTTCTTCCTGCATTACGGCAGCCTGAGTCTGCGGCATCAACATTGCCGCAGACGGTGCAGCAGATCCCGGAGAATATAAACCCAGGGCTTTTGTTACGCCGCCTGAGCCGCTCTGGCTTTTGATAGATTTACTGGAAACAGCGGAAGGAGACGGCGGCGTAACAGATACAGATGCGCTTGGTCTAAAACCTGCGCCCTGTTTATCGGGCCGCGGCTTTGGAGACGTTGCATCCGCTTCGCTTTTGGTTGTGGTCGCAAGAAGATCTTCCGGCCTTACATTGCCCAGATCGCTTCGTTTCAGATAACTGATTGCAAGATCGCGGAATACATAGTCAATAACGCTTGTCGCCATTTTAACATAATCATGACCCCGCACCATTCCGTTAGGCTCAAACCTACTGAATGTAAATGCGTCAACATACTCTTCGAGGGGCACTCCGTACTGGAGCCCGAGCGAAACCGTAATCGCAAAACTGTTAAGAAGGCTGCGGAACGCAGCGCCTTCTTTGTGCATGTCAAGAAAAATCTCCCCAAGGTTGCCGTCTTCGTATTCGCCTGTTCTTATAAAAATTGAATGACCGCCGATTTTTGCTTTTTGCGTGTAACCCATCCTGCGGTTTGGAAGAGGCTTTCTAAGCCCGCGCGTATTTGCCGCTTTTTTACGATCCGAAGAACCGGAAGGAAGCTCAAGCCCTTTTTCTACTTTTAAGATAGTGTCAGCTAACGGATCCGTTCCGGGAGCGAATGTGTTAAGAGGCTGCGAAAGTTTTGAACCGTCGCGGTAAAGGGCGACCGCCTTTAACGCATTTTTCCACGAAACCATGTATGCGCCTTTTACATCATCATAATTTGCAGAGTTCGGCATATTGATGGTTTTAGAAATCGCCCCGGAAATAAACGGCTGCACTGCCGCCATCATGCCTATATGGGCAAGCCATGGAATTGAACGCGTTCCTTTTTTACCTGAAGGAGCGGCAGTGTCAAATACACTGTAATGTTCTTTTTTAAGGCACGGCGCGCCTTCAAGACCCATGGTTCCGCATGCAAATAATTCAGCGTCTTCGATATCCTGATTGCTGAACCCCAAGTATTCAAGAAGGTTAAAACCCTGACCCGACCATTTAGATTCCGGTATTTTTAAAACACTTTCGATAAAATCCCTGCCGAGAATATACGGATTAAAAACGCCTTCCAGACTGAGTGCGGTTTTCACAGCGTTTTCGACAAGGGCTATTACTTCAGACGTAAAACCTCTTTCTTTAAGCGTTTCGTGGCTTATCGCAGGCGCTCCGCTAAAAGTCTTTCTTCCCATTGCGTATGCAACAATTTCTTCGATCTCCTGCGGCGAATAGCCAAGGCTTTCAAGCGCAAGGGGAACGGATTGATTGATAATTTTAAAGAAGCCGCCGCCTGCAAGTTTTTTAAATTTAACAAGGGCAAAGTCCGGTTCAATTCCTGTTGTGTCGCAGTCCATCAAAAGACCGATTGTCCCTGTCGGAGCAATTGCCGTAACCTGCGCATTTCTGAACCCATGCGCCTTTCCAAGATCAAGCGCCCTGTCCCATGCAGCTCTTGCCGCCTTTAGAAGATATTCAGGGCAATGCGCAGGATCGATCCCGCGGGGAATTGTATGAAGACATTCATATTCGGCATCCGGCGCATTATAAACAGCGCGTCTGTGGTTGCGAATAACGCGCAGCATGCTCTCCCTGTTTTCACAGTAACGCATAAAAGATCCATGCTCTGCCGCAATGCGCGCGGACTGGGCATAAGCTTCGCCCGAAAGAAGCGCAGAAAGAGCGCCGGCTACAGCGCGCCCCTGATCGCAGTCATAGGCAAGCCCCATGATCATAAGAAGAGTTCCAAGGTTTGCAAAACCAAGACCAAGCGTACGGTATTGATAAGAAAGTTCTGCGATACGCACGGAAGGAAACTGAGCCATCACTACGGAGATTTCAAGAATTGTCGTCCAGATATCAATTGCATGAAGATATCCGTCAACGTTAAATGTATTATTATCCTTGTCATACAATGCAGCAAGGTTTATCGAGGCTAAATTACAGGCCGTATCATCAAGGAACATATACTCAGAGCAGGGGTTGGACGCGCGGATTTCCCCGCCTACAGGGCATGTGTGCCAGTCGTTGATTGTCGTATGGTACTGAAGCCCGGGATCGGCGCACTGCCAGCTTGTCTTTGCAATGTCGTTCCAGAGTTTGCGCGCCTTTACTGTTTTTACAGGCTCGCCCGTTGTGCGCCCTTTAAGCTCCCATTCGGTGTCGTTTAACACGGCGCGCATAAAATCATCTGTTAGACGCAAACTGTTGTTGGAACTCTGGCCGGAAACAGTGTTGTAGGCTTCATCATCCCATGCCGTTGAATACTGGGTAACATCAACTTCGTCATCGCCCTGTTCAAGACGGCGAAGCTGCTGGTAAATGTAAGACGGCGGGATTTTGTCCCCAAGCGCCGCACGAAGAGCGATTGCAAGCTCGTGATTTTTTTCAACATTAAATTTATCTTCGTTGGGACCGCGGAAACTTAAAAGTGCGCGTTTAACAGCATCACTATGTTTTTTTAGTATAAGCGATCCTGTTACCATTGAAGCGACTTTATGTTCTTCCCCGGCTTTCCAGTTGATGTAATTTTCGATGTCGGGGTGGTCGATGTCGAGGGTTACCATTTTGGCGGCGCGGCGCGTAGTTCCGCCGGATTTAATCGCAGAGGCAGATCTGTCCCCCACCTTTAAAAACGATAAAAGACCTGAAGAAACCCCGCCGCCGGAAAGATTTTCGTTCATTCCGCGGATGTGCGAAAAATTGGTGCCCGTTCCCGAGCCGTACTTAAAAAGCCTTGCTTCACGGGTCAATAAATCCATTATGCCGCCTTCATTTACAAGGTCGTCCTCTATAGAAAGAATGAAGCACGCATGGGGCTGAGGACGCTTGTAGGCGCTGTCAGATTTAACAGTTTTGTTTTTTTCTTCGTCAAAATAAAAGTGCCCCTGGGCAGGGCCGTCTATGCCGTACACCGAGTACAGACCGGTATTGAACCACTGCGGACTGTTTGGCGCAGCAAATTGGTGCGCAAGCATATAGCACGTTTCGTCGTAGAAGGCGCTTTCGTCTTCCTCACTGTCGAAGTAATTGTTCTGCCTGCCCCATTCAAGCCAGGTAAATGCAAGGCGGTGAAAAACCTGCCGGCAGTCGTGTTCTGCGCCGTCTTCGGGCAGATCATTGCCCGGATCGCCCTGATTTTCCGGCAGTTTTGCCCATTTGCGCCATTCATACACCTTATCCTTAGGAATCCCAGCCTTTCTGAAGTATTTCTGTGCAATAATATCTGCAGCAATCTGGCTCCAGAATGAGGGCACAATGACAGCATCCTCAGAAAAAATTGTCTTGCCGTTGGGGTTACGAATTTCACTTTTTCGCCGCTCCCACACAATATCACAATACGGACCGCTTGAACGATCCGTGAAAAACCTGTTGAATTTCATTCCCCAAAACCCTTTTTATCTTCTGCACCGAGCGGCATGACCACACAGATAGCGTCGTTTTTTTCAGTATACACCATATACAGTGGTGTGGCAAGAGGATTTCAAGGAAAAGCGAAAAAATAAGGATTTTAAAGAATTTCCAAAGTAAGGGTTCAGTTAGAAATTAATTTTGCCAGTATTATTTAACTGATTATTGTATTATATTCATCTACTTGCTTTGGTTAAATCAACATGATAATATAGAAAACCTATGAATTTTCTGCCGGTAACATCTGAATCACTTGAAAAAGCGGCAAAAATTATAAATTCCGGCGGTCTTGTGGCGTTTCCCACAGAAACTGTTTACGGTCTTGGGGCTGATGCGTATAATCCGCAGGCTGTCGCAAAAATTTTCGAAGCAAAGGGGCGTCCGAAGTTTGACCCGTTGATTGTTCATATTGCTGCAATAAAAACCTTGGAAAATGTCGCCTCCCTGTCCCTGTTAAATGAAGAGACCCGGAAAAAACTCTACTTGTTGGCAGAAAACCTTTGGCCGGGACCGCTTTCGATAATTTTACCAAAGAGTGAAAAAATTCCCGGTTTAGTAACTGCCGGTCTTTCCACAGTGGCTGTCCGTTTTCCCGACCATGAAGCTGCTTTGCGTCTGATTTCAGATTCCGGCACAGCGATAGCGGCTCCAAGCGCAAATCCTTTCGGCTCCTTAAGCCCGACAAGGGCAGAACATGTAAGGGATTCTCTGGGTCATAAAGTTGATTTGATCCTTGACGACGGTCAAACACGAATCGGGCTGGAATCCACCGTCCTTGATATTACAGGCGGAAAAATAAAAATACTCAGACCGGGCGGAACGCCGAAAGAGGCTATAGAAAAATTGGCGGGAAAAGTGCAGTGTTTTGAACCAAAAGCTAATGATGCTTTTACATCCCCCGGACAATTAAAAAGCCATTATGCCCCAAGGACGCAGCTTTTTGTATTGAACCGGGAAGAAATAATCCGCAAAACTTGTGATCAAAGCTGTGCCTTCATGTTTTTTGATGGTTTTACAAAAGACATTTGGCTTGCGGAAAGGGGAAAGGCTATTCATGGAAGAGAAGTGCTCCGTGTTTTATCTGAAACAGGCGATACTCTGGAAGCCGCCGCACGTCTTTTTGAAACTCTGCATGAACTGGATAATTTGAATATTTCCCGAATCTTTGCCCAACTGGCACCCCAGCAAGGTCTTGGAGAAGCTATAAATGACAGGCTCCTAAGGGGAGCGGCAGTATAAAAAAATGCCCGGCACTACACCGGGCATTTTTTAACAATAGATTACCAGAACCCAAAAAAACCTAAACTAATCTGGGCTGTTGTTTTACCAAACCCTTATTTGGAAATCACCCCCGCGATATGCAGCATCCACTTCAATTATGTACCAACTATTTGCATCATATCTTGGCGAACCCGGATTGTATACACGATGTTCGTTG
>Ga0099364_10000427_pt1 | contig 70573 bp, 53 predicted proteins | sample TergutTh196P3_FD_73070 | JGI IMG/M metagenome (GOLD analysis project Ga0099364, IMG submission 73070) | Microcerotermes parvus P3 segment gut microbial communities from Pointe-Noire, Republic of the Congo - Th196 P3 | ecosystem: Host-associated > Arthropoda: Insects > Digestive system > Gut ... | reverse complement strand
TGGAAAATGCGGTTTTCCACCCGGCGAATTCGTAGCCGGGGCGGTCGAATTCACAGTCCGGCAGCACGCTCCAGCTGTCGTATGCATACGCCTCCGCAGGCATCTCGCCTATGACCCCGGGGGCGTTTGAGTCGAAAATTACCAGGTATTCGTTGGGCGTCCACAGCGCGTAAAGTGTCACATTTTCAATGCCCATGGTAAATTCCGCGCCGTCCTCATACTCGGCGTCATCCGCCTCGCCCTCCTCAACCGTTGTCCACCCGGCAAAGGTGTAGCCCCGCCGCTCAAACTTGCCGGACGTGAGCGTAAATGTTTCATAACACAGGGCTTTTTGGGTGTATTCCGCCCCTAAGTCATACCCGCTGTTGAAAATAACCGTATATTCAACAGGCTCCCACACAGCATACAGCCGGGTGCTGCCGATTATCGAAATATAAGGAGCTTTGTCGAAAAAGTCAATTTTACGCCCGACAGGCTTTTCGGTGAGCATAGCCTCCTCGGGGTCCACGGACTCCTCAAACCCCGACACAACAGACCACCCGGCAAAGGTGTAGCCCGGATTATGGAAGGAGTTGGGTGTCAACGCCTTGGTTTCACCGGTATATACCTGCATATAGAAGTCCTGCCCTTCTCCGCCGCAGGTATCAAAAATAACATAATTTAACTCAGGCTTCCACACAGCATACAGAATAAGGCTCTTTTTTCTAAGGACAAATTCAGCCTCATCCAAATACTCGGCCTGACCTCCGGGCGTAACCGACCAGCCCTCAAAGTAGTAGCCCTCGCGCACAAAGCCGTTGGGAATCAGGGTAAACCGCTGACCCAGCTCGTTGGCCTGGCTGGGCATACCGCCCGAATGCGGCGCGTTGGCGTCGAAGATAACGGTACCCGCATCGTCCTTCCACACAGCATATAATGTTACATTTTTTACACCCATTTGGTATTCGGCTTCATCACCGTATTCAACCGAACTGATGTTAGGATTACTGCTCCACCCGGCGAAAACACAGCCGTAACGCTCGTACATATTGGGCAGGAGAACAGCGGTCTCGTCAGTAAATATTTCCTGCCGGGGCATCTCGCCGCTGTCGGCGCCATTGCCCTTAAAGGTTATGGTATTCAGCTCAGGCATCCACACGGCGTACAACACATTAGGGGACTGGCTCATGGTAAACTTGGCCTTATCCTGGTATTCTATCTCATAAGAATCCTCCTCCAAGGCCCACCCGGCAAAGCTGTAGCCCTCGCGTGTAAAGGCGCATTTCAGGAGATTTTTAGCTTCATCCTGAAGGATTTCCTGTGTATAGACCTTACCCCCGGCCCCATTTGGCTCAAACACAACCCGCCCCGCCTCGGCCTCCCATATGGCATACAGGGTAATATTTTTGTCATATGTATAGGTAAATTTTTCTTTATTGTTATATACCCCGCCGCGTCCGTCAGGGCTGACTGCCCATTGCTTGAATTTATAGCCAGCTCTTGTAAATTTGTTTTTTGGCAGCGCAGCACTGTCATCGAACACGGCACTCAGCCCTGTCATTGCGCCCCCGCCTCCGTTTGCGTCAAAGGCAATTTTGTATTTATTAGGGGTATATACGGCGTACAGCTGGTTATTGGAGGCAGCGGTAACAGTATATGCACCGCCGGGCTTATAAGAATCGCCGCCCCCACCGGCCTTTGTACTCCAGTGAGTGAAGGTGTAGCCTTTTTTGGGTGTCTTGCATTCGGGCAGAGCAATTGTCTCATCTGTTTTACCGCGCAGCGTTTCGCTGCTGCCGTTGTCAGCGTTGAAAACGATATTGTTGGTATTTGCCGACCATACAGGATAAAGGGTTAAATCCCGCGGCGGCACGGTAATTGAGGCGGCGTCATTATATTCGGATTTGGCCTGACCGCGGGAGGAGGCCCACCCGGCAAAGGTATACCCGGCACGGCTAAACCTGTTTGGCACAAGCTTAATATTGGCACCGGTTCTGGCCGGCTGATTATAGCCTTCGTTTCCGTTTACAAACCTGATGTTATTCTCATTAGCCTCCCATACGGCATACAGCGTAATACCGGAGACACCCATCTTATATTGCACCCCGGCAGGGGTCAGGATTCTGCCGCCCGGTGCTTCCGCCCAACCGGCAAAGGTGTAGCCCGGGCGGGTGAATTGATTTTTGACAGTCAGTATTTGGTCTGTCTTTGCAGACACGGAATACACCTCTCCCATACCACCGTTTGGCATAAGAGTAATAGTATTTTCATCAGCAGACCACACAGCGGTTAAGGTTGCTCCTGTGGCAGTCAGCTTATAGCTTTCTCCCGCCCTAGCAGTCCTCTGGCCGTCATTCCATCCGGTGAAGGTATATCCGGCACGAGTAAACAAGCCTTCGGGAAGAGTTACCGAATCGTCAAAATACATTGGTATTTTAGGCATAGAACCCGAGCCGCCGCCGGGGGCAAAGGTAAGTTCATACAGCTTCGGCACCCAAACAGCACTGAGTGTAACATCGCCCGCGCCCATAACATACCAAGCATTTTGAGCCAAAACAGGGGTATTTTCACCCTCACGCCACCCGGCAAACGAATACCCGGTTTTGCTGAAGGCGTTCATCATCAGCCGCGCCCTTTGGTCTGTGTTTATTATTTGGGTCATACTGCTGCCTGTGCCGCCCCCATTTTGATATGTGACAGTGTTCTCATTGGCAGTATATGCCGCCGTAATCGCGCTATTTTCAGTAATTTTGTCATAACCGGGCTCCCATCCGGCGAAGGTATAGCCCGGACGTAAAGGCTCTTGCGGCGGAACGGCCGGCATGTTGTATTTTACAGCTTGCCTTGACTTCAACAAGGCACCGTCATAATCGAAAAACTCCACATCATAATAATTTACTCTCCAGGCGGCATATAACGTAACACTGTTGTCACCCATCGTATAAGCCGCATTGTCGGCATAGTCAGGGTCCGGGTTTTCAGTGCTTGAAGCAGCCGAAACAGACCATCCGGCAAACGTATGCCCCGGCTTGCTGAAGGTGCTTTTATACAGGACGGCAGCTGTGTCACGCTGGATTGGCTGATCCGGCATTTTACCCGCCCCGCCGTTTGGATCGAACGCCACGGTGTATACGGGCTGTTCTGTCCAAGCAGCGGTATATTCGGAGTCACCCCGCACAATCAGCTCCAAGGGCTTATCCCAGCCTCCGAAAAAGTACCCGGCCTCCGGAGCAGGGACAGGAGGCGTCAAATCATCATCACAATAGAACTTATATACAACATCGCCCGTACCGCCGTTTAACGTACCGTTACCGCCTGATTTAAAGGTTACGCTGAAAACCCTTGGCTTCCAAACAGCATACAGTACCGCATTCGCGGCATCCACGGCGTATATTTCTTCATCCGAAAAATCAAATACCGGGTTGATTGGGCGGTCTGTGGTTTGTTTTGCAGACCAGCCAACAAACTCGTAGCCATCTCTTGAAAAATTATTTTTTAATAAAGCCGCCGGAGTATCATACACAAATTGCTGAGGCTGCATATTGCCGGAGCTTGCACCGTTCCCACGGAAGGAGAGGGTATATGTATTAGCTGTCCAAACAGCGTATAGAACCACAGATTCTAACGGCATATCAAACAATTCACCGTCTTCATACACAATTTCCCCATTTTCCGACAACGCCCACCCGGCAAAGCTGTAGCCTGTTTTGGTAAATTTATTGCCAGATAAAGGTGTCTCAAGGCCTGATTTAATAGCTTGCGGGGGCATAAACCCTTCCCCGCCTCCTGCATTAAAGAGAACGAAATTATCATTTGCACTCCATATAGCAACGAGGACCGCACCCTCAGATTTCATGCTGTAGCCGCCTTGGTCTGCATATTCTGTTCCGCTGACCGCATCACGCCAACCAATAAAAGTGTACCCTGGACGTGTAAACAGATTAGCATTAAGCTGTACGGTATCGTCAAAAGCCATGGCTTGTTTGGGCATACTTCCCGAAACCGCGCCGTTTCCGCTGAATGTAACCTGATATATATTGGGCCGCCAGACGGCATATAAATCATAGTTTTCTTCATAACCCATAATGTAATCGTCAGAGTCATCAAACAAAGCGGTGCCGCCGGAGCTTGTTGCCCAACCGGAGAATGTATATCCGATACGTGTAAATGTGTTGGCATCCAGCAAGGCGATTTGGTCTGTTTTCAGAGTCTGCTTATATATATTGTTTGTTCCGTCATTGGAATGAAAGGTAACCGTGTTGGCTTTAGCCTCCCATACAGCATACAGCACCGCCCCCTCGGTTCTCAGGGGGTATATATCTCCGTCAAGATATACAACATTGCCGGCCTCATATTCCGCCCAGCCGGAAAATGTATATCCGGGCTTGGTAAAGGCACATTCCGGCAGGGCAACGGCATCATCAAAGGCAACATCTACAGGAGGCATATATCCAGCAACAACAACATTGCCCGCGTCAAAATGCAGGGGATATATATTCGGCTCCCACACGGCATACAGATTGTAATTTGAGCTTGTTCCCATCGTATACTGCGAACCAAGGGGAATCACAGCCCCTGTTCCATCTAATTGCCAGCCTGTTTGCGTATAACCGGTTCTGCTAAAGCGGCTCTCAAGCAACTCATCTGAGTCATCCGTGGCAATGGCTTGGGTATAGCCTTCACCGTTTGCGTTTCCCGGATAGAAGGTCAGCGTGTTGAGCTTAGCCTCCCATTGGGCATACAGGATGTATTCGCTGTTTGCGCCCATAGTGTAGTCATCGCCGTCATTGTATGACACTCCTGTGCTGTCTGCTTTGGTATTCCAGCCGCTGAATATATATCCCGCACGAGTAAACTGATTATCGTTCAGTTGGGCGGCAGACGCGGTTTTTATGCTTTGAGCCGGCATTGTCCCGGCTCCGCCGTTGGCGTTGAATACAAGGCTATTAGTCTTAGGTTCCCATACGGCATATAGGGTTGCACCCAATACATTCATAGTAAAATCAGCCTCATCATTATACTCAACAGAGCCATCCGGGTCCTTTGCCCAACCTGTAAAGCTGTAGCCTTGACGGTCATATCCTATTGGATATAGGGCAGCATTAGTATTATATATAAAGGGCTGGTCAGACATTGTACCAGCTACTTCATCCGCGTTTTTATCGAATGTAACATCATATGTGTTTGGACTCCATTGAGCGAACAGGGTATAGCTTGCGCTGGCTCCCATTGTGTAGCTCGCACCGTTGATGTAAGACATGCCGCTTCCGTTAGCGGCTGTGTTCCAGCTTGAAAAGCTGTGTCCGGTTGGAGGGGTGAACCAGTCATCATAGTTGGTTAGATTAGCCGTTGCATCTGTTGCAATAGCTTGAGTGTGGGCTTCATCCGTGCCGTTGTTGGCATCAAAGGTGATGATGTTGTTGTTAGGTGTCCATTGGGCATATAGGGTATATTCGCTGCTTGCGCCCATGGCATAGGATGCCTTGTTATCATAAACAACAGCCCCATCAGCACTTACAGACCACCCAGCAAAGGTGTATCCATCGCGGGTAAAGGTGCAGTCGATGATGTTCTTTGTTTCATCTGTTTTATATGATTGAGGAGCCATTGAGCCTGTGCCGCCGTTGGCACTGAAGCTTAGTGTATTGGTGTTGGCATTCCACTGCGCTGTAATAGTTCGGTTGCTGGAGATACTGGTAAGTGACCCTTCCCAACTGTCAAAGACATATCCAGCCCTTGTCACTGACGGCTCAGCAGCATCAGCTCCATGCTCTATTGTCTGTGTCAATGCTCCGCCCCCGGTGCGGGTGCCTCCTGTCAAATCAAATGTGACGGTGTATTTTTTCAGCCCCCATTTTGCGTATAGGGTTATTGGACCGGTTACTTTGTCTGCGGAGAAATTCCACACATTCGTGTAAGATGAATCCCTATACCACCCCGCAAAATCATACCCATCTCTTGTGGGCGGTGATGGTGCGGTAATTGTGCTGTTGTAGTATCCATAGCCCCGGGAAACAAGACTTCCCCCCTGTGAGTTGTATGTAACCTGATAAGCCGCTTCAAATGCGCCGATAGTTGCTGTACCGTTGGTTCTGCGCTCAACTCCGCGCTGGTCTGTTTCCGGTGCAGCATCCGCTCCAACAGGCATACACATTATCGTTTTGCCGTTGCCTATATCCACAGTTGGATTTACCACAGCGATTGTAGGCGCAAACCCGCCGTTATTTTTAACGTTATATTTGCCGTCGCTATAGTCGAGGATTGTTCGCATGGTTTCTTCGGATACGTTGAAATTATTTGTACCCAGTATTGATTCATCCACAACCCCTATAATGTTATACATAGCCCTGGATGATGAACCCAGAGACACTTCGTATTTACTAAAACTTGGCGAGGCAGTATTGCCAACTACTATATTCCCAACTGCATAGCCAGCAGAAAGACCACCGGATCCATACTGTGACGAATTGTTTATAATTGTATTGTTCCTTGCCCAGTCGATAGCGCTCAATGCCCCACTCGCATCTCCAGAGGTATTATTTATAATGGTACAGTTTTCAGCATTTCCATAAATAGCACCTGGTCCGTTTGTAGTGGTGTTCCCTTCAAAATATGAATTATATACATCAACCCCATGAACGCCGCCGTATGAGGTTGCTGTATTGCCGATGAATATACAGTCGTAAACCTTCGGATTAGGAGTAAGGGAAAGACGCGAATAAATAGCTCCCCCATGTGAGGCAGAGTTTCTCGAATTATTTTCTTTTATTATACAACGCTGAATTGTTGTTGCCGTGCCATTTATATAAATGCCCACACCATCAACGTTACCACTGCCACTCAAAAGACCACCGGTTATCGTCAGCCCGTCAAGCATAACATTGTTGTTAGTGTCAATCATTATAACACGATTTTCATTATTACCGTGGAGTATGGTGGGGTCAGTGGCATCTGCTGATAAAAATCTTTCACCTTTATCATTATACCCGCCGTAGATTGAAACAGCACAGTCTATGTAGAATGTTTTTTTATATCTAGTATCTGCATAACTTACGCCAGTTGCCTCATTTTTATCTTGATCATATTTCGGATAATATGTACCACCGGCAAGATAAAACGAATCGCCGTCTGTGGCGTCATTCAATTTATCCGCAAACATCTCAGAAGAACCCGCGTTTGCCCAGCTCGTAGCGTCCATATTACCTGCGCCGGCTTCGGTAAAATAGTATGAGGCGGCAGCAGCGTGTGTGTCCATAGTGCCAAAGGGCACCAGCCCTGCTAAGATACACAGAGCCAATATCAGCGAAAGGGTCGATTTAAAAAGGTTTTTCAATGCCATAATATTTGTCTGCCTCCCATGACAAAATCCTAACAATCCAATTATGTCAGATTGTGCCTCCCTTGTCAATACTTTTTCTGAAAAAATCCGTAGGGAAATTTGAAAACAAAATCCTCCACACCCTTGAATGGGTCATGGCCATGCCTTGAAATTAGTGCGAGCAGTAACTTGAACCGTTTTGTAAAGCTTTTATGCAGTTTGACACAGGGGATAACATATGATAAAATCTAAATCAAAGTCATTTAGTGGGTACATTGAAGGAGAGGAATGATATTTTACATGAAAGTGTGCAAATTCGGAGGCACATCGTTGGCGGATGCCGACCAGATTAAAAAGGTATGTGATGTTGTTTTAGCGGATCCCTCCCGGCGCATTGTGGTTGTGTCCGCCCCCGGAAAACGGAGTGACAGTGATATAAAAGTAACCGACTTACTGATTGATCTGGCAAATGCCTGCTTAGGCGGCAATGATGGGCGGCCTGAGCTTGATGCTGTTGTAAGCCGGTTTGACGATATTACAGCCGGCTTGGGAATACCGGAGGAGCTTCCGGCACTGCGGGCTGATTTGGAAAAGCTGCTGACCTTGAGCAGGGCACATTCAGGTATGTTTATGGATGCCCTTAAAGCAGCTGGTGAGGATACCACGGCAAAATTGGTAGCGGCTTATCTGAGAAAGACCGGAAATGATGCTAAATATATCAACCCGGGTCAGGCAGGCATGCGGCTGACAGACGACTTTGGCAATGCCCGATTACTTGAAGAATCTTACAAAAGCCTGTCTGCTTTGGCTGGCAAGGATTATCTCACAATCTTCCCCGGATTTTTCGGTACAACCCAAAAGGGGGATATAGCAACATTTCCCAGGGGTGGGTCAGACATTACTGGATCCATTTTGACGGCGGCTGTCAATGCCAAGGTATATGAAAACTTTACTGATGTTGATTATGTTTACAGAGTGAACCCAAAAATTGCCGAAAATCCCGATCCTATTTTAGAGATTACCTACCGCGAGATGCGTGAGCTTTCAAGTGCCGGATTTGCGGTATATCAGGAGGAGGCGTTGCTGCCGGTTTATAAACGCGGTATTCCGGTTAATGTAAGAAATGTCAACAACCCCTCCTGTATGGGAACACGAATTGTCTTAGAAAGAGATTGCGCGGGTGCGCCCATTGCCGGAATTGCTAACGATGGTGATTTTTGCTGTATGTATATCAGCAAGTATCTGATGAACCATGAGTACGGTTTTGGTCGCCATGTACTACAAATAATAGAGGAAAACGGCATCTCATACGACCATACACCAACGGGGATTGATGATATGTCGGTTGTTTTCAAGCAGGCTCAGTTAACAGATGAAGCCAAGAGCAGCATTACAAAGCGGCTTTTCACCGAGCTGAATGTAGAAAAAGTGGATTTTGCCTATGATTTGTCTATGATTACAGTTGCAGGAGAGGGTATGTCGCGTTCTGTAGGCATCGCGGCCCGCGCCGCCTCTGCTATTGCCAGGGCGGGAATAAATATTGAAATGATTACCCAGGGTTCCTCTGAGGTCAGCATGGCCTTTGCTGTCAAGGGTTCCGATGACAGGGAGGCGGTCCGCTCGTTGTACGCTGAGTTTTTCGGTTAATATTTATCTCTTTAGCTGGCTGGCGGCGGACGGTCACTGAATGAGAGCCATATCTGCTTGCCAACGACAGCAAAAATAGGGAACAGTATTATGCCCACCACACCGCCTGCTTTAAACCCTATATACATTGCGGCAACGGTGGTCAAGGCTTTCATCCCCAGCTGGGAGCCTATGAGCTTGGGTTCTAATACCCCGCGTATGACAACAGCCGTGCCGTATACAATCAGCAATCCTATCGCTGTCTCAATGTCCCCTGTTAAAAATGCTACCCCTGCCCATGGCAGAAGGCAAATCCCAAGCCCTAATACCGGGAGTGCATCAATTAAGGATATTAGCAGTGCCGGGACGAATATAGCATCTAACCTGAGTATGGCAAATCCCGACAGTAGCAGCAGAAAGGTGAGGCCCATCATAATCCCCTGCGCTTTAGCCCATTTACCCAAGGTTTTGATGGTCTGGTTTTTTAAGCCTAGGACTTTACTGCTAAGAGCTTCGGGAAAGAGATTCAGGGCTTTTTGTGACAGTCTGGGATATTCACCCGAAATTAAAAACGCCGAAAGAATCAGGGTAAATAGAAACAATATGGCCGACGGCAGGGAACCGGCAAGCTCCGGTATCCATCCCGCTGCGGTGTTATAGACTTCACCAGGCAAGGCTGAACTCTCTTTAAGCACCTGGTCATATGCAGATTCAAAGGTACCTTTGAGCGGCGGCGGCATTGACTGTATCCAGGCAGTTATATTTTCCTGCCATCTTTGAAATGGGGATGAAAGCTTGCCCATAAGTCTAGGTGCTTGATCTATAAGTGTGCCGGCCTCAGCTAAAATTCTTCTCACTATCCTGTGGATTAAAAATATACCTGCTCCTATACCGAGTACCATGACCAAGCCTGCCCCGGCAAAGCGCGGCAAGCGAAATTTAGATTGCAGGACTTTTACCGCCGGTTCCATCATGCAGGCAATCAGCACGCCTATAAGAAGGGGAAGCACAAAGGGCAGAAAAAACTTAAAAAACAAACAGCCTCCTATCACAATCGCCGACCAGGCTAATATTCTTTTATACCAAACCGGATCATTTAATATTTTCATAAACTCGGCCTCCTGTCTTCAATATGACAGGAGCATATCACCAGGGGGCTGATTTTTTCAGTCGAAATTTAGTTGCTATCAAGAAAGGGGAGGGGGTAAACTATGCCGGATATACAGGTCAAAGCACCAGCCAAGTTGAATCTTGCTCTGGACGTTTTGCGAAAAAGGCAGGACGGATACCATGATCTGCGCATGATTATGCAATCGGTATCGCTGTATGATGAGCTGTCAATTAACATAACCCAGGACAGGCGCATCACGGTGCGTTCCAATTTGGCAGGCCTGGTTGGCGGGAGGCGGAATTTAGCCGGTCAGGCGGCGGAGATATTTTTATCTCGGACTAGACGTGCCAATTTAGGAATCAACATACATATTAAAAAAAATATACCAATTTGTGCCGGATTAGGAGGCGGAAGCAGTGATGCCGCCGCCGTTCTGCGTGCCTTGAAGGAGTATTTTTGCGACCCTACACCCCATGAAACTATGATGGAATGGGCACTGGAAATCGGCTCAGATGTCCCCTATTGTTATCAGGGCGGCTTGTGCCTGGCCGAAGGGAAGGGCGAAATACTCATCGGCCTGGGAAAGCTTCCTGAATGTGTATTTGTAATTTGCTGCCCACCAGTTGCTATTTCAACAAAGGAAGCATATTCATCCATAAACGCCCACTCGCTTTGCCGCCGCCCCGACTGGCATGGCTTGGAACAGGCAATAAGGGATGGAAGCATTAAAAGTCTTGCCAGGCGTATGTTCAATGTATTTGAGGAATTTCAGGCTTCAAAAAAAACAGCACTTGGCGAAATCCGGGACGTATATCTTCAGAACGATGCCATGGGTGCGGCTATGAGTGGCTCGGGACCATCAATGTTCGGCCTATTTGCCAAAGAAAGTGCTGCACAAAACGCCTATAATCAACTGCGGCGCGAATATAGTGCCACCTTCATAGGATATCCGGTGTAGCCTGGCGTATCACTGCCGGTAATAGTCCTAATGGACTTCTATTCCGAAAAAGCACCATAGCGACGCTTTTTCTTTTGCATTGGGAACGTTGAGTCTGAATAAATAATATATATATAAGATATTTATTGTTTTTTTTATTTCTATTGTATATGTGAATTGTTGAAAAGTAAGTAAATTGCAGAAGGGCAGGGGCTTTTTTATTAACACGGTTATGTGGACAAGAATGTATTTAGCTGTACTTATCCACATAAGCTAAAAAGTGGAGAAAAAGGTGTTTTTAACAATCCACAGAGTTTTGTGGATAAATACCTAGAGCTTCTGTTTAATCCTCTCCTTACCTCTTGACGCTGAAATACTGCCTCTTGCGGTTTTTCTATTGTATTTGTCTTTGCCTGCTGATAGAATATGGCTACCGTGGTAGAATGGAGGTGGGGTTTGTGTGAAAATAAGTATTGAGGTGCTTGAAGGGATTGTGGAGCCTGAAGTAATTATACGATGCGGTGCGGAAGATGGAGCTGCTCAAAGGCTGCAGGAGCGTATACATAACCTCTGCTCTGACGAGATGACCTTTTACAAGGGCGAAAAGGAATTTTATTTTCCGGTTGAATCTATATTCTTTTTTGAAACAGACGGTGACAGAGTATACGCACATACGGCTAAGGATGTCTTTACGGTAAAACACAGACTGTATGCCCTTGAACGTCTGCTTCCCGCTTATTTTGTCAGAGCTGCAAAAGGTGCCATTGTTAACACATTGATGATTTATGCAATCAACCGCAACTTAGCCTCGGCAAGCAAGATACAGTTTTCAGGGACCTACAAAAATGTTTATGCATCACGGCACTATTACAAATCTCTTAAACAAAAATTAGAAGAAAGGAGTTCATCAGTATGAAAAAAAATTTTAATTGGCTATGGGGTACATTTATGCTTCTTGCTGCAATGCTTGTGCTGTATAACCAGCTTCATAGGGGAAGCTTTTACAACGTAGGTGCGCTAGGCATTGTTGCTGCTTTTTTAGCGGTAGCTTTTTTTGTGCAGTGTGCGGCACGGCTGTCTTTTGCCCCGCTCCCTTTCCCTATTGCGGTGCTGTATATTTTATTCCATAAACAGCTTGGTTTGCCCTATATAGCTCCATGGGCTTTAGGGCTAACTGCCCTGCTTGCCTGTATCGGTCTGAACATACTTCTTCCGCGAAAGCATTTTAACAAAAACAGTGTGTGCTTTGGAGGTGTTCATACAGGAAAGCATAAAAACGGCAATAAACTGAACCCAGGTATAGATAATGACAGAAACCCATCAATCAGTGCCGATTTTGGCGGGGTAAGCCAATATTTACACTCTGACTGCTTGGAAACGATACAGCTGCATTGCAATTTTGGTGCGATTGAAGTTTTTTTCGATCAGGCACAGCTTAGTCCATATGGTGCTGTTATGAATATAAATTGCAATTTTGGAGGCATTGAAATTGTTGTTCCGCGGCATTGGCAGATAATAGATAAAATGAGTTGTACGCTTGGCGGCGTTGAGATAGACAATAGATTTGACTCGCCATGTGAAAATCCTCCACTGCTAACACTTACAGGTAGTGTCACATTGGGCGGAATTGAGGTCAAGTTTGTATAAAGGGAGATTTTTTTATGAAAAATGCTATTGAAGTAAAAAACTTCACAAAACAATATGGGCAGTTTACGGCTGTTAAGAATATCTCGTTTAATGTTGCCGAGGGTAGTATTTTTGCCTTTCTGGGACCTAATGGGGCCGGAAAAAGCACAACAATAAACACTCTTGTTACAATATTTGATAAAACATCGGGAACCCTGCTGATCGATGGCAAAGATACAACAACCCAAAAGGATGCTGTAAGGGCTGCAATTGGCGTAGTTTTTCAAGACAGTACCCTTGATACGAAAATGACGGTGGATGAAAATTTAAAAATGCACTGCTGTTTTTATGCCGTTCCTAAAAATGAGGTGGCAGAACGTATTGACTTTGCATTGGGCATTGTGGATTTGCAAAAATGGAGAAATGCTATAGTATCAAGCCTTTCAGGCGGAATGAAACGCCGTGTCGAGATTGCCAGGGGCTTGCTGCACAAGCCTAAGGTTCTCTTCCTAGATGAGCCTACCACCGGGTTAGACCCACAGACCAGAGCGCATATCTGGGATTATATTGTAAAGCTACAGAGGGATGAAAATATGACTATTTTCCTCACAACGCATTACATGGACGAGGCGGAGATTTCGCACATGGCGGCAATTATAGACAATGGTGAAATTGTGGCAATGGATACCCCCTTTAACCTCAAAAAGAAATATACTAAAGACAAGGCGTACATAAACACATCAAACAGCACTGAATTAGAGTGTTTTTTACAAAAACACAACTTTGTGTACAAAAATAAGGGCACCCATTATTCCATTGAGGTGGATAATATCAGTACTCTTTTAGATCTTTTGAGTGATCAAAAGAGGTTTATAGGCGAGCTGGAGGTCAAAAAGGGTACACTTAACGATGTTTTTATTGCTATCACGGGCAAGGATATACGCCAGGCCGATATGGGGAATAAGGAGGACAAAGTATAATGAGAGTGATTGTAAGTTTATGGGTACGTAATCTAAAAACATTTGCCCGTAATAGAGTACAGCTGATTTTTACACTGATCGCACCGTTTTTCTTTATGTATATTTTCAGCTCAATATTTAGCTTGCAGAGCGATAACCCTATGAGCTATATGCTAGCAGGCATAATAATTGTAAATGCCTTTGGAACGGCACTTGCCCTTTCATCATCAACCATAACCGACATTGTATCAGGCTTCATGAAAGAGGTGCTTGTAAGCCCTGTAAAGCGCAGTCATATTGCCGTTGGTCAGCTGCTGGCGGCAGCTACCATAGCGGTTGCACAGTCTGTTCCGGTGATGATTTTAGGATGGTTTTTGGGTCTTAGGTATACAAATGTATTTACACCGCTGTTTGCATTGGTGGCAATAATAGCCATAGGCTTTGTTTTTGGCGGCTTGGGACTGTTTTTAGCCAGCGTTGTTAAAAACGCGCAGACATACCAAGTTGTTGGGATGGTTGTGCAGATGCCAATGATGTTTTTGTGCGGCGCGTATGTTCCTTTGGCTATTCTGCCTGCAGCACTGCAAAAAATCGCCTACTTCAATCCTTTGACTTATACTATAGCATTTTTCAGGGCGGTAATCCTTGAAAAGATGGGGTTGCCAAAGGGAGAAATGGTTGCCGAGGGCATTGCCTTTGAGATAGGTGGATTTACCATAACTCCTTTGATAAGTATGTTCATTGTAATTGCTTTTGGGGCTTTGTTTTTAACATTATCTGCAATTGTTTTCACACGCGTGGATTTTTCGCGCATTAACCGCACAAAACTAAATGACGCGGATATATTTAGTTAAAGGTGACTGGCAATATGGAACAATCAGACGCCAGCGGTTATCCCGGTTTATTGTCTCTTGTTTTTCTTTCACTGGTGATGTATAGTGGAGGGGGCAAGCTTTTACAAATCTAAAACAGGGGGAGTGAGTCCTTATGAGCAATGAGAGTCTGCAATTTATTGACGAAGAATACATACATAGGCTTTTAGGGGATACCCGGGATATCCCCGGTGCGGCTTTCGGCGATATTTTAGACAAGGCCTTAAAATTAAAGGGCCTGACTCATCAAGAAACAGCCGCACTGCTGTCAACCGGAAGCCAAGAGCAAATCCAGCGCATTTTTGAGGCTGCAAAGCAGGTGCGCGAGCAGGTTTACGGTGACAGGATAGTACTGTTCGCGCCGTTGTATATCAGCGATTTATGTGTTAACAGCTGCCTCTATTGCTCCTTTCGGCATGGCAGGGGATTTTCCCGGAAAAAACTTTCTCAGGAGCAAATACGCGCCGAGGTGCGTGCCTTGGAGGCTATGGGTCATAAGCGACTCGCCCTTGAAGCGGGGGAGGATCCTGATGCTTGCCCCATAGAGTATGTTGTAGATGCTCTGAAAACTATTTATTCAGAAAAACACAAGTCCGGAGATATACGCAGGGTCAACGTAAATATCGCCGCAACTGGCACTGAGGACTATCGGAAGCTCAAAGAGGCGGGGATAGGGACATATATCCTCTTTCAAGAGACCTATCACCGCCGGACATATGAGACAGTACACCCTGCCGGACCAAAATCCGATTATTTGTACCACCTTACTGCCCTCGACCGTGCCATGGAGGCAGGACTTGACGATGTAGGCGCAGGGGTTTTATTTGGGCTGTATGACTCCAGATTTGAAGCAATAGCCCTGATTTTGCACAATGAGCATTTAGAGAGGGAATACGGTGTTGGATTCCATACAATTTCCCTGCCTCGCATCCGCCCCGCGCAAGGCTCGGTCTTTGCTCCCCAGTATATGCCCTCGGATCAAGAATTTTTGCGTACGGCGGCGGTGCTTCGCTTGGCAGTACCCTTTACCGGGATAATTATTTCAACCAGGGAATCCCCCGGGATGCGGAAAAAGCTGATTGACTGCGGCATTTCCCAGCTTAGCGGGGGGAGCCGCGCAGGAGTTGGGGGTTACTCCGGCTCCGGTGTTGCCGCCCAATTTGATGTTGATGATGAACGTCCGGTATCTGAAATTATTGAATGTTTGATACGCCAGGGGAATATCCCCAGTTTTTGTACCGCCTGTTACCGCTCAGGGCGTACAGGCGAGTACTTTATGGATATGGCAAAATCTGGAAATATTAAAAACCTTTGCCTTCCCAATTCACTGATAACCTTAGCGGAATACGCCGCCGACTATGGTAGCGAGGAAATAATACAAAAAGCCGGCAAGCTAATTGCCGATCAGCTTGATGGCATTACTGATGAATCTATGCGTGAAAGAACACGCGAAATTTTGCGCCGGATTAAAAATGGGGAGAGGGATTTATATGTATAACATCCCGGCGGTTTGTGTATAGAGGTCCTGTTACCAGACAAAATTAAACTTTGCCGTCTCACCGTTATCTATCACAACATCCTGGCCGGTCATGCTTTTGTTCACAACCGCAATAAAATAAATCCATTCTGCAATTTCCTCAGCTAGTGCCCACTTAGGCAGGAGGCATTCCTTCATAACCTTGTCCCATAACTGCGGGTTTTTAATGATGTGGTTGTTGCTTTCTGTCAATACACCGCCGGGGGAAATACTGTTGCACGTTGCACCAAACTCGGCTACCGAGTTAGCAACATTTTTGGTATACGCAAGTACTCCTCCTTTACTTGCGGCATATTCCGGGAATTCAGCACCGTTGTGCCCCGAAACAGATGCTATATTCACAATAGCTTTGATGCCTTGCCTAATTCCGTATTTTTCAGTACACTTGATAAGGCTTTTAAGGTTTACGTCAATGTCCTCCATAGACATTTTTTGCTGACCGGCATTGTTGATGAGAATATCTACATCAGGAATGCCGGGGAGGCTGTCTGCCCATATATCGCAGACTATATGCTGGTATTCGGCATGGTTGATCGCCGGGTTGTTTTTGTCAATTCCAACAACATGATGTCCCGCGGACAAAAACCTTAACGCCGTAGCGCAGCCGATTCCCCTACTTGTCCCTGTTATCAATATCTTCATGCTTTTTCACCGCCTTTACTACTCTCCATGTTACAGGCAACAGAACACACTCATACGCAAGCTTTAGGCATATGCCTGTGATAATCATCCCCGGCAATTCATCCCACGGCATGACAAACGCAAACGCTGTCACGCAGAAAAGGGATGTGTCAAGGCAATTTCCTATAAATGAGGAAATTAACGCTCGTCCGGCAAAGCCTTTTGTTGATTTATGCCTGCGTTTCATGTGGCGGAATACTCTGTCGTCTGCCAGATCACCTATACAATAAGCGATTAAGCTTGCTATGATAATCCTCCATGAATTGCCTAACGCTGTTGCGAAAAATATTCCGTCATACCACTCCGGCTGGGGCAATAGCAGGATCAGTTGCACAATTAGGGCAAATGCACCGTTAACGGCAAGGGATGTCCAGGCTATGCGGCGTGACCACTTGTAACCATATACCTCAGAAAAAATATCCGAAAGAATATAGGTAATCGGGAATGTCAATGCCCCTGCATCAACAGTCCATTGGAAAAATTGGAGCATATGGTTTGCGATTACGTTTGATATAAGCAATATTCCCGCAAATACTGCCGCTAAAACCATTAGCAGCGGGGAAGCCGGCAAGCAGCATGCATCCGCGATTGAGGATTTTGCTTGAGCTCTGTCCGGTTCTGCTCTAAATAACGCGGAGAATCGGTTTCGGTTTTCTGTTGGCATTTTGAATTCAGCGTTCTCCTCTCATCTTTTTTTGGGTAGTCCCTTGCAAAACCCCTCCGACATCCGGTGCCAGAGGGGTTATTATAAAGCAGGCTCTCTGCTACCCTTTTATAAAGGCTTCAATCCGGTCAAGTCCTTTGCTGATGTTTTCCATAGAAGCGGCGTAGGACATACGAACATATCCCGGTGAGCCGAAGCCCTCACAGGGGACAACTGCTACACCCTGTTTTTCAAGCAACGTCTCGGCAAAAGCATCTGAGCTGTTGATGGCTCTGCCCGAAATGGTACGCCCCATGAGGGCATTGACATTGAGCATGATGTAGAATGCACCCTCAGGCTTGCAACAACTGATTCCCTCAATCTCAGAAACTCTTTTTACAAAAAAATCACGGCGGCCTTCAAATTCTTTTCTCATTTTTTCAATTCCGCTCTGGTCGCCTTTAATGGCCTCAAGTGCGGCAGCCTGGGACATGCTTGCCGGGGCCGATGCGCTGTGGCTTTGATAGGCACTCATAATTTTAGCGATTTCAGCATTGGCGCAGGCCCAGCCGATACGCCAGCCGGTCATGCAGTAGGTTTTGGAAACAGCGTTTACAAGAATTGCAAGCTCCTTGATCTCTTCGCCAAGGGCGGGTATGCTGGTGAAGGAGATTCCATCGTATACAAGCTTGTCATATACCTCATCGGATACGATATAAATACCCTCTTTAACGCAAATATCACAAAGGGCCTTGAGGTCTTCTCTTTTGTAGATCATGCCGGTTGGGTTAGACGGCGAATTAAAGATAACCGCCTTGGTTTTCGGGGTAATTGCCTTGGCAAGCTGCTCAGGGGTAATCAAAAATCCGTTTTCCTCCAAGCCCTCCACAACAACAGGCACGGCTCCTGCCATGCTAATCATTTCCGGATAGCTAACCCAGTAAGGGGAGGGCAGGATAACCTCGTCACCGGGGTTGCAGAGTATCATCATAAGCTGTGAAATAGTGTGCTTGGCACCGCAGGAAACAACGACCTGTGTTGGTGCGTATTTCAGCCCATAGTCCTTTTTGGCCGCGTCACATATTGCCTGGCGCAGCTCCAGAGTTCCTGCTGCCGGGGTGTAGCGGGTCTGGTTTTTGCCGATAGCATCAATGCCCGCCTGTTTGATATGATCAGGTGTATTAAAGTCCGGCTCCCCGGTGCCGAAGCCGATAACGTCTTGACCCTCTGCCTTCATCTTTTTGAATAAGGCATCAATGGTGATGGTGCTGGAGGCCTTGACATTTGAGGCGATTCTGGATAATGATTTTTTCATAGATGTTCCTCCCTAGTATTTCTCAACATAGCACTTATTATATGATATTTTCGAGTTCAAGTCAACTGTGCAAATAAAAAAGTTGCACCCATTTTAACGGAGAGGGTGCGGAGCACGGCTGATTGACATTTTGGGTAAGGCGTGGTAATATTGGACAAGGGTATAACATTGCACTGGTATTGGGGGGTAAACGTGAATAAACGGATACGAATTGCGCTAATAGTTTTCATTCCAATCATCCTCATTGGAAGTTGTTGTGCTTTCTTCTTCAGACCAGTTAATTTGAGCTTTGCCGAAAAAATCACCTTGATTCATCACGATAAAAATATCCATTTGGAGATTAAAAACGGTGCGGATTTCGTTGAACTGATTTCCCTCTGTAAAGGGATCGCCCACCCGGAAGGTTATGCTTGTGCTTTTGGGGTGGTGGAGTTGATTTTTGAGGGAAACGGTAAAAAACTACATATCTATCCGGCGGGAGATAGCTGCAACACAATGCGGCTAGGGGATGGCGATATATACTACAACATAAAAAATAGAGAAAAGTTGGAAATCATATTTGCGAAATATGATATAACTGTTCCGTGGGTCTAAATCACAATGTATCCCAAGCACCAGCCGAAAACCGGCCAGTGCTTTTTGCATCCATTTTAACGAAGAGGGCGCGGAGCAATGCTGATTGACATTATTTCGTATTATACTATAATATCCTCAGGGAAAGTGATGATTATGGGCGACCAACGCATTTTGAAATGGAATGATGAAACCATTGGCACCGTCAGCCGTTCGGGTGCCGTTACGTTCGCCTTGCCTGAATATAACCAAGCCGTCTCTCTGTACACCCACGGAGCAAAATTTTGGACACCCGAGCAATTCACAGAGTTCTTATCCGAACGGACGGTCAGCCGTGACCGGCGGGACATTGAGCGGATATTGTTCCGCTGCGGTCTGTCTCACTACGATGTTTTGCGAATTGCGGAAATTACCCGTGGCATCCATCCCAAAGACCTATTGTGGATCGCACATAGTGAGGATGAGCAACTGGAAACAATTATGACCGATGTATTCGCATCGGTGTTTCGTCAGAAAATCGACCTAATCGGCGACAGCATTGATACACCGGAGGGCTACAACATCAAGCGTTATGGCGTACACAACGGTGAATACGGCATCTATAAGCAGCGAATCAGCCCCCTGCATACCGATGTGGAATCAGAAACAGCGGTCTATCTGCTGGCACAAAAGCTGGGTGTCCCCTGCTGCCCGGCTTGCCGTGTTGATAAAGACACAGTATTTTCAAGTTTTCTCTATGACTTTTCTCGAGAATACATTGTGCATTTTCGCCGCCTATTTGAGGGGGCCAGATCTGACAACGAATATCAAAACCTGATTTCTGTCCGTCCACAGTACAAAGACGATATTGTCCGAATGATTTTGCTGGACTTTATCACACGGCAGGACGACCGGCATCTTTCCAATGTGGCCATTAAAATGAGCGGACAAGGCGAGTCCTTTTATCCGCTTTATGATAACGGACGCAGCCTGTTCTACGAAGACACGGAGGAAATGGTGGTACAGGCGGTGGGTAATCCGGCTGAGTTGTCCACTAGCTTCGGTTATTCCGGCACTTATTGGGACTATGCACAGGAAATCGCCAAGGAACGCGGCGGACTGGAGGGACTTATCAATCTTGACATTTCTAAAAATGAGATTGCAGAAATTCTTGAAGCCTCGGGATTTAAGGGCTATCGGTTTAACGGTGCATTGGAGTGGATGGTGAAAACACTTCAAATGGTGAAAATGAACACAAGATAGTTATGTGGGAAAGAATAATATATAAATATATTATTCTTGACATAATGGCAAACTCCCTAGTATGATAAACCGAGGGAGGCGGTTGGATGCAAAGAAAAATTGAAGAGCGGCTGTTTGACTGGAAAAACAAATCAGAGGGCAGAATGCCGCTCTTGTTGTATGGGGCTAGACAAGTGGGCAAAACCTACATTCTCAATCAGTTCGGGGAGCAGCATTATAAAAATGCGATTTATGTAAATCTGGAAACCAACCAAGCGGTTGCCCAATATTTTTCCGGGGATATAACCCCCGAGCGGCTGATTCGGTTTTTGGAAACCACGGCCAACGATGTCATACTGCCCGGGGAGACACTAATTATCTTTGATGAAATCCAATCTTGTGAGCGGGCATTGACCTCACTGAAATACTTTGCCGAAAATGCACCGGAATACCATGTGGCGGCCGCGGGCAGTCTGCTAGGCGTGGCTATCAATAGAGAGCAGTATTCTTTCCCTGTAGGCAAGGTGGAAAGCCTGACCTTGTATCCCTTGGATTTCGAGGAGTTTCTTTGGTCGCTTGGGGAAGAACGGCTAGCTGAGGACATTCGTACCTGCTGTGCAAGTATGGAGCCGATGCCAGCCGCATTGCACCAGAAAGCAATAGAGCATTACCGTTGCTATCTCATTGTGGGGGGGATGCCCGCTTGTGTCTTGGCGTTTTCCAAAAACGGAAAAGCGGTGTTGATTCCGCCGCTGCAAAATGAGATTGCCAACAACTATGTGGCAGATATGGCGAAATACGCAGAGTCCTCTGAAACGGTAAAAATCCGTGCTTGCTATGAGTCTATCCCGGCCCAGCTCGCCAAGAAAAATAAAAAATTCCAGTACAAGGTGGTGCAAAAGGGCGGCGGTGCATCTCTGTTTGGTGCGTCTATCGACTGGCTGGTTCAGGCGGGCGTTGTGTTGAAGTGCCGCAGGATTGACCATGCCGCAAACCCCATCGCAGTATACGAAGACCTCTCATCGTTCAAACTCTATTCAGGCGATGTCGGTCTGCTTGCTATGCGTTCAGGCATTCCCCAACAGACCATATTAAGCGGTGAGTCTAATTTGTTTATGGGGTCAGTGGCAGAAAATTATATCGCACAGGCTTTGGCCGCAAACGGACACCCGCTGTTTTACTGGACGAGCGAACACACCGCTGAGATTGATTTTGTAATGCAAAAGGAAACAGACATTATCGGCATAGAGGTTAAGAAGGGCATCAAAACACGCTCCAAGAGCATAAGTGTGTTCATGGAGAGATACCAAGCTGCCTATTCTATCCGGTTTTCTGAAAAGAATTTCGGTACAGACGGCAGCATTCGAGCCATACCGCACTATGCCGCATTTTGTGTTTGAGGGCTGCGGCTCCTCTCCGCCGTTCCCTCTTTATCCGATAAAATCATGAAGAATTATTGCAAAGTATTTCCAACATCGTAAAAGCTGTATAGTCTGTCAAATTTTGCGGATACTACTCCTAAATCATGTGTAGGAGGTAAACCATGAAAGCAACGGGAATTGTCAGGCGAATTGATGATTTGGGGCGTGTTGTAATCCCCAAGGAAATCCGCAGAACCATGCGTATACGTGAGGGTGACCCCCTTGAAATTTATACTGATAAAGACGGCGAGGTTATTTTCAAAAAATATTCGCCTATGGGGGAGCTCTCTGATTTTGCAGGACAGCTTTGTGAAACCATGAGAAAAACCACGGGCGGAATGGTCTGCATCAGCGATCGGGATGCTATAATAGCAGTTGCCGGCGCGCCCCAGCGCGAGCTCTTGGAAAAACGCATTGGGGAGGACTTGGAAAAGGTTATGGAAAACCGTCAGGTTTATCAGTATAAGCAGGGCGAAAACAAGCTTCGTGTCGTGGATGATGCCGACAAGCATTTTGCCGGCATAGCCGCCCCTATTTTAGCAGAGGGCGATGTATCGGGCTGTGTTATGTTTATACTTGGCGAATCCGGGCAGCCTTTTTCCGATACCGAACACAAGCTGGCGCAAACAGTAGCTAATTTCCTGGGAAAACAAATGGAAGCATAGCTTCCCGCGGCCAACAAAGCGGCACCCCTTAGGGTGCCGCCTGTTTTGTCTTGACGTCCCTGTTGGGCCATCTCTATGACACAGTAACAGTTTGCTTAATAGTTTCAGGTTTTTTGCCCGTTGCTCCCATCCAGAATTCTACCTTTTGACCGGGTGTAAAATCAACTGCGGCTTTGTCAGCTAAGGGTCCTGTGATTGCTCCGTTGTTAACCCTGTACATCATTCCTTTTTTCAGCTTAGCGGTACCATTTTTAACGCTTACCTTTGTTGCCTTGCCGTAGCCCTTGTCGGTAATCTTAACAAACGCGGTTGCCGGGTAGAACTTGCCGCCGGCCTCTTTGGCAGCCTCGCGCACAGCATAAACTGTTTTGGCGGTTGCTATATCGAAGCCTCCGGCAGGCACAGGCTTCCAGTTTTCGTCAGGCTTTTTGCCCTCAAATACACAGTACTCTAAGCCGTCACGAACAGCTGAAACATCTCCTGACTTAAATTTGCCGCTGTCGCCCAATATCCATTTGCTCGGTGTGCTGCTCGGATACCATGCGGCAAGCTTTTTGCTTATGTCATCGCGGGTCTTGGCTGTTTTTGCGCGTTTCTCCACGGCTGGAATCTCAACAACTGTTCCGCCGCCGTTGACCTCGCTGGCAAACTTGAGGCTAAGCCAGCCTTTCTTGAGCAGCTTGCCAATTTCATGCTTAGATTCGTTGTAGGCAACCCATTTGTCGTCTTTTCCGGCTTTTGTGATTATGCTGACAGACTTAGGTACAAATTCATCGGCACCCGAGCCAAAATCAAAGCTCTCTGAACTCAGGTCAAGAGAAACACCGGTTTCATTATCAACAATGGTAACATTCCCGGCGGTCGTGCCTGAACCGGAATAGTTAGGATATTCGGGGATTTCGTAGCCGTCAAGCAGAAGTATGCCTGTTTTGGTGTTTTTGGTTACTGTTATCAGGCCGCCGTTAAGATTAGGAACGATTTCATCATATATGCCGGGGGCAATGATGTATTCACCCTCTGAGTCCATCAGGCAAGAGCCACTTGTTTCCTGCCCGGTGCTTTCGTCATAGGTGGACTCATGAACAACGAGCATATGCTCGCTTGCCCAGTCGCCATAACGATCCCAACTGCCGTTTTCGTCTTCCCCATAACCGACTATCGCAATAGTTTTGCCGCTTTTATTAACTATTTTATCCTCGTAATCGTAATGGTTGCAGTCATCGCAGTCTTCGTAATTTCCGCAGCCGCCGGAGAATTTCTCAGTCCAGTATTGGTAGCCGTCTTCCCAATCCTCTAATTCCCAACCGTCAAAAACACAGCCGCAGGGGCAGGGTACAGGATCTTCCACATAACCAAAGCCATCGTAAAACTCAAGACACTCAGACCAGTCAACGACTATATCCCCCTGCACATTGAAGGCGGCAGCACGACCGGTATCATCCTCAACAATAATCAATCCCGATTCAAAGTCGCTGACAGAATACGGCAGGCTGAACTTATGTGCCGGTGAACCAGCTCCGGTTTCCCCTAATCGGATCAATTCGTCTTTTTCCCAGAAACGGTACACATAGCCAGATGAAGCCTCTTCAACGAATAAAATCAATCCGTTGCTGCACGAGATAAACTCACCCATACCATCATCAAGGTGGGCACCGCTCTCAATGTCAATTAGGAGACCGTTGTATCCGTCAGATATACGCGCCATGCCACCTTGGTAGATATACATATAGCCATCGGACCCGCCGCCTACAGGAGTAGAGTGAACAAATGCCCCGGTTTTATCAATAATTCCACTCTTTTCATCGGTCTGGGCATAGGCATACCCATCAACAAATAAATGAGCATACACAAATTGCGGGGGTATGACAGCTTCGCCTGCCCTATTTATGTAGCCGGCTTTTCCATTTTTCCATACAACCGCAAGTCCATCGCTAAACTGCGCTCCCTTAGAGCCGTAGAAGGGATTCTCATCATACTCGTCAAGGGAAATTACAATATCGCCGTAAGCATCCATGTATCCCCATGTGGGATATTGCGCCCCAGCACCGTTTGTCCGCACAAACGCCAGTCCCTCAGAGAACATTCCGGGGGAAACATCAAGAGTCGGAGCTACCAGCTCGGTGTACCTGGCTCCCGCCGGAGCCGACAGACCCGCCATGGGCATTAGGGTTAGCGCGAAGATCAACGCAAGGGCTAACGAGAGGCTTCTTGTGATTTTTCTTTTCATTTCAAATACTTCCTTTCCTATTTTTGTTTAGTTTTCTCTTTCTCTTTGCTTTTGAATGCTGTGGTCATTTTTAGGGCATCAGCCTTCCACTGGCGGCGATATAATTATTGCGGTACCATAATAAGTCCTCTCCTTCCTGCTCTCAGGGGATTTTTGGTATAAAGCCGCCGTTTTGTCAGCAACTCTGCCTCTACAACATTACAGCACTCAATAAAAAAAGTCAATAGCTCTTGCAAAGGTGGTAGCTCAAACAGCAGAAACGGTCACATCATCCATACACATGCTTCCCCTGTCTACCTATTATATCGTTTCCTAATATCAAAACTTTAGCGTTTTTAGAAAATTTTTTACTTGCTGCCCATCCGCTTATCTAGAGCCGCCTCCAGCGCGGTAAAAGAGGTTATTAAAGTAGTACAATACAGCTTAAAGTACACCGGGTGAAAAACAGTCGCGGCATAAGAATTGGCATTGTGAAGAAAAATGAGAAAAAGTTCTATTTGATTTTTTTCTTTTCATATGATACACTGCCAGGGTAGGAGTGGAATGGAGGTGATGATATGCAGGGAGTTGATTTTTTCTGGTTGGCTTCAATCGTTGGCTTGGTTATAATCGAAGCGCTAGCGGTTAATTTAATCAGCATTTGGTTTGCCGCTGGGGCGTTGTGTGCCCTGATCGCCTCACTGCTTGGCGCGGAGCCCTGGGTGGCATGGGCCGTTTTCGTATTGGTTTCCGGGATTACCTTAGCGGCGTTGAGACCGTTTTGCAAACGCTTCCTAATCAGAAAAAACGTGGCGACCAATGCTGACAGAAACATAGGTGAGATTGCTGTCTGTACCGAGCGCATTGACAATATCAAGGGTTCGGGGGCGGTAAAAATCTCAGGCATTGTCTGGACAGCACGCACCCTGGGGGGGAGTACTGCCGAACCGGGGCAGACTGTTCGCATAGAGGCGATTGAAGGCTCCAAGCTAGTCGTGACCCCTGTGGGTCAGCTTCAAAACAATTTACGTTAAATTAGGAGGAAGAATATATGTTTTTAGAAATTGATACCTTTGGGATCTCAGGCCCGTCACCCGGCATTATTGCTTTAATTTTTTTGGGGATAGTCGGCTTGCTTATCCTCACTGCCAACATCAAAATAGTCCAGCAGTCAAAACGCTTTGTCATTGAAAGGCTGGGGTCATTTCACACCATCTGGGAAAACGGCTTGCACTGGAAGGTGCCCTTTTTCGACAGAGTTGTTAAAATCGTATCTCTCAAGGAGCAGGTTGTTGATTTTCATCCCCAAAGCGTAATTACCAGGGATAATGTCTCCATGCAAATCGACACAGTAATATACTTCCAAATCACCGATCCCAAGCTGTATACCTACGGAGTGGAGCATCCCATGGCGGCGATTGAGAACCTGACTGCCACGACACTCCGCAACATTGTAGGCGACTTGGAATTAGACCAAACTCTAACCTCTCGTGACACTATCAATGCTAAAATGCAGACTATTTTAGACGAAGCCACCGACCCATGGGGCATCAAGGTCAACCGCGTTGAGCTAAAGAGCATTATCCCTCCTCGTGAAATTCAAACAGCAATGGAAAAGCAGATGAAGGCAGAACGGGAACGCCGCCAGGTCATATTAGAGGCAGAGGGTGAAAAAAGAAGCCAGATATTAAGGGCGGAAGGAGACAAGGAATCCACCATCCTGCGTGCCGATGCGGTTAAGCAGGCGCGAATTTTAGAGTCGGAGGGCGAGGCGGGTGCCATTATGCGAGTGCAAACGGCACTTGCAGATTCAATCCGGTTGCTAAACGATGCCAACGCCAATGATTCGGTACTCAAAATCAAAGCACTAGAGGCTTTTAGTAAAGCCGCCGACGGGAAGGCCACCAAAATCATTATTCCTTCTGAAATCCAAGGCATAGCCGGGTTGGCGGCAGGGCTAAAGGAAATGGTAAATGACAAATAGGTCGGCAAGGAGCATCAAAACATGGCACACGAGTACAGCCATGGGCATGGGCATGCCCGGGTAAATAGTCCGGCAGGAAATATAATCTGGATAAGAGTTGCCGTATCAGCTGCGTTGATTGTCTGCGGTCATTTCGCCGGGGCGTATTTTTCCGGGCTTGGCTTTGCCTTGCAGCTTGCAGGCTGGGCGGTTGCCGGGTATGATGTTGTTCTCCGCACCAGATTCCGTTTTGACGAAAACCTTCTGATGACGGCGGCAACCATAGGTGCCCTGTGTATAGGGGAGGCAGCGGAGGCCGGCATTGTTATGGCACTCTACCAAATCGGTGAAGCCTTGCAGGAAAGCGCGGTAGCCCGCTCGCGCCGCTCGGTTACCGAATTGTGTGCCATAACTCCCGATACGGCTAATTTAATAACCGGCGATGGCAGTGTGATTTCAAAAAACGCAGAAGAAGTCGCCGTAGGATCTCGCCTGCTGGTTCGACCGGGGGAAATGATTCCATTAGACGGTATTGTTAAAAAAGGGGAAACCTCTGTGAACACCGCCTCATTAACCGGGGAATCACAGCCCCGGGGCATAGGGCAGGGGGATGCCGTTTTCGCCGGAACTATTAACATTAGCGGCGTAATTGAAATAGAAACAACCTTAGCCGCCCAGGAAACAGTGGCCGCTCGTACCCTTCGCCTCATTGAACAGGCAGAGTCGGGTAAGGCAAAAATCGAACGCTTTATTACCCGGTTTGCAAAAATATACACGCCAATTGTCATGCTTTTAGCTCTTATGGTTGCGGTTATCCCGCCTCTTGCCTTCGATGGCGAATGGGGTACATGGGTTTACAGGGCTTTAGTATTATTAGTTGCCAGCTGTCCGTGTGCGTTGGTGGTTTCAATCCCTTTGTGCTATTTTGCCGGAATCGGCGGTGCGGCCAAGGCCGGAATATTAGTAAAAAGCGGAACAGCCATGGATTCCTTGGCAGGTATAGCACTTGCTGTTTTTGATAAAACAGGAACACTTACACAGGACAGCTTCGGCATTTCCCAGACCGTTTGTGCCGATGGTGCCGATGAGGCTACGCTTAACCGCTGTGCCGCCATTGCCGAATACCACTCGAGCCACCCATTGGGAGTCAGCTTACGCACCCATTGCGGGGATGTCGGCGCGGAGCCGGAAAAATATATGGAGACTCCAGGGCTAGGCGTAACGGCAAGCTTTGCGGGACAGATTATACATGCCGGGAGCCATGAATACTTAACTAGGCTTGGGGTAAAGGATCTGCCGGAATTGCCGGGTACAGTTGTGTATATTTCTCTTGACAGTCGGCTCATAGGTTATTTTCGATTTGCCGCCCCTCTTAGGGAGCAGGCGCGTGAAACGGTGCAGGCTCTGCGGAAATGGGGCATAAAAACCGCTATGTTAACAGGCGACAAAGAGGAGCCGGCTAAAGAGGCTGCGGAAACGCTTGGCATAGACCACGTAAGCTCAGGGCTTTTGCCCTCCGGCAAGCTTTCAGAGCTGGAAGGGCTTATGGGGTCATGTACAGGAGCCACAGCTTACATAGGCGATGGCATGAACGATGCGGCATCCCTGATAAAAGCCGATGTTGGCATTGCCATAGGAGGTGCCGGCAATGATGCCGCAATGGAGGCCGCCGATATAGTGCTTATGGGCAGGGAACTCTTCAAGTTGCCCCAGGCTGTGGAAAAAGCACGGAGGACCCGGGCATTGGCTCGTGGGAATATAATTTTTACAACCTCATGCAAGGTTGCTGTGCTGGCTCTGGCCGCCATTGGCATCGCCCCCCTCTGGCTAGCGGTGGCGGCAGATTTGGGCGTTTCACTTATTGCCGTACTCAACGCAATGCGTGCGCGTGGGTGACTGCAAATAGAATAGGGGATTTTTACTATAAAAAGTGTCCGGTGCGTACTTATGCGCCGGGCATTAAATTTTTTTCAAAAGGCCTTGACAATATCCTTTAATGGATATATACTGCTACTATAACATCCATTAAAGGATATTGTAGTGAAAGGGGCAATTGCCGATGAGCAAGAACGAACTCAGGCAGTATATAGCTATGCTTAAAGAAATTCAGGAGCTAGAGGACGAGCGTTTGGTTTGGCGCAATAAGGCGGAGCGGTGGACAAAGGCCCTCAGCCTTACGCCGGGTCAGTCAGGATTTCGTGACTCATATCCGTTTCTGATTGACAAGCTGCAAAAAGTTGACAAGCTTTTAAGCGAAAGGCTCAGGTGCTTAACAGAGCTTCGCATAAAGGTTGAGGTTATGATTGACAGTTTAGACAGTGCATCCCGCAGGGTGCTGAGGCATAGGTACATCAAGGGTCACTCATGGGAAAAAATCGCCTTAGAGATGAATTACAGCAAACAGCGGGTGCTGCAAATGCATAGCAAAGCACTGAACGATATTGCAGCACTCCCTGAATAAATCAATACCCGGAGACTGTGTATCTGTCACCGGGCGGGAAGGCATCGGGTCGGTGGGTTTTGATAATATACTGATTTTTGTTATCAAAGCGGACGGCAACTGATTTGGAGAACTCGCCGCCATTGTTTTCGGTGATTATTAGGCTTGCGCTGCACTCTCTTATGGTTTCAAAGGTTTTCATCATGCCTGCTCCGCTTCCGCCGCCGGATTGGCGGGTTGTTATCCGCTCCGTGCCGAGCCGCATTAATGTGCTTGGCTCAAAGGGTATGCCACTGTCATGTACTGAAAGCTCGTAACAGCTGCCTGACTCACCGATTACAGCTAAAATACTGCTTACGTGGCTTCTTCCCGCCTCGATTGCGATCAGCGCGTTTTGCAGCAAATCTCCAATCAGCGTTTCCAGCCTGCCCTGTTTAATTATATTCTCTGTCATATATATAATACTGCCAGTAGCTATCAGCCTAAACTTGATGCCGTTGGCGGCAAATTTTTCGGCGAATAAACCAAATAGTTCATCTATCATTCTCACATTGGTCGAGGGCAGGGTTATATCTATTCTTGCTTTGGCGTTTATCTCTGCGCCGTATTCATTCAGCTGATTGCGAATATCGACCGCGGCAGCAGCCAGCTCACGACTGAACTCGGCGGAAAAATTATATTCCTGGGATTTTTCCAGCAATTCCGCAACACGCCGGGACATAGCGTTAAGGCGGTGGGCTATGCTGTGATTGGCAATCCTGAAGATCTCCTCGTTTTCCTTCAGTTGACAGATTTCACGTTGCAGCTCCGTATTTTCCCGCCTTAAAAGCTTTTCATTGTTTTCCCTTGTCCGTTTACGTCTGTAAGCTTGCAGCCCCCTGCGGGACCATATGAAAATGCCTGTTCCGGCAATGGCAATTCCCGCAATGTAATAATCCATGGCAGAGGTATTCCTTTGCATTGAAAGGGCATTCAGCTGTGTTGAAAAAAACACTATGGTCCCCGCAAAAACCAATGCCATGATGGCGGAGCCCCTCTCAAATAAAAAGGGAAAGCCATTCTTAAACCGCCTGATTTTGAAAAGCAGGGCCGAAAATAAAAGCTGCAGGGCGCATACGGCTGAATACAACAAAAGATAAACAGGCTGGTTAAGATCAACAATATCATAATTAATATACCCTTTGCCCAAGAGAGGGTCAATGACAGCGGCAAAGATGACTGTAACAACAGGCACAGTAATATAATATAGTATATTGCTAACACAATAAGAAAATAGGTAGGCTGGTATAACAGTATTAATCTTCCTCCTGATTATGAGCAAAATAAAAATAATGGATAAAAGGCATTCCATCAAATATGTACTCGGTCTAGCCAGCCAAGGCACTGCTGCCGCATATAAAGCCGCCGCTACCATGCAGAACAGCACAGAAAGCATTGTTTGTTTATTTGTCACCTGCTGCCTGACCGACCTTTTGAAAATATACAGACTTGCAAGCAATGTTCCCATAGCCCTGACTGCATCAACGCCAAATTCAAACATATTTAACTCCCCTGTATCATCATCTTCCTTTTTAGTATTATATCATAAAAAAAATATAAAACAAGAGACCCGGACTTTCCTTCCGTTGTCTCCTGTTTTATAAAAATGAACCCAGGTTTTAACTATCCAAACAATAATTACCGGACCATCAAACGCTTAATCCAGTTCCACAATGCCACTATATTTCCCCTCCCTCTTTTCTCAGATCCAAACAACGATGTTATGTAAATTATGCTCTGATAAAAAGATATCACGCAGAGCGGATAACTCTGTGTGATATGAGGTGTACACAAAGATGATTAAATAAACTTATGTAAACCAATATCCTTCCTGCCCCTGCTGACAAACCGCCGCTTTCCGCGGAAAAACACAAGGAAACCACCGTCTGCACAAACGGCGGTTTCCTTGTAATCGGTAGGTTGAAAGCCAAAACAAGCCTACCTCTTCCGGGAGGATTCATTTCACCAACTAAGCACTCCAGGGAAACAGATGCATAATCAGAAAAACAGACACTGCGACTGGAACTACGTCTAAACAGTACCATGCGGAAGGACAATTCCCATATGGTGCGGCATGTATATAAACGACCATTTAACACCCTGTGGCACCTTGTGGGGGAGGCGGAGCTTCTAGCCTGCCCGGGGGCGGACATCCCACTAAGGCCGCCTTAACACTGCTGTAAGGTCATCAGATGCTGTTGCCTATCTTGTCGGCATAATAGTGGACAAAGTCGGATACATAGGGAACCCCGCTTCGTGCGGCAACGCGTGCGGTAAAGTGAACCATAATTTCATCTATGTCCCCATGATCCCAGGCATCGTTAATTGCTGTCTGCATTGTTTTGATGATGGATGCATATGTGTAGCTGTATTTTGCGGCAACCTCCTCTATCCCCGAGCCCCTGTGCTTTTTAGAATGTATTTGAATATAAATGGCATCCCTGAGGTACAGGCGGCCCTTAAGCTTTGCCCGGAGGCCGATTAAGTCAAGCTCGGTATCAATCCGGCTGTATATACGCCTCTGCCTGTCGTCAGGGGATTCAACCAGCTCCGCTGACTTGCGCAAATCACTTTGGACAGGCTTGTCTGCCTGCTTTTTCTGCTTGGCATTAAAAACCCTTCGCAATGACAGCAGGGTATCAATGACAAAGTCCTCATTGTAGCCCTGCTGTGTTTTGCTGAAAAAGAAATCCGCACCTAATGCCTCGGCAAGCCTGCAAACAGCTTCTGACTGGTTGCTTGTTGTAACCACGACAAAGGGGCGGAGGGTCAGCTCGGCTTCACTCAAATCCTCCAAAAATTTAATGCCGGATCCGGAACCCTTAATCAGTTGCAAATCTAATATAACGCCCTCTGGCAACCGGGATTTGACAAGATCCATGCCATCCTCAGATGAATCTGTCATTCCCACAAAGGCTATGTCTGTCCTGCGCTTGGCGGCCTCCGTAAACTTGATGGCTTCGCACACATCGTCCTCTACCAGCAGCAACCGCATAGGTTCGGCACTCATTTTACCAATTCCCCCAAAATCTATTCCGGGCATCATTAGGAAGCTAAAGTGTGGAGCCCAGTACCACAACAATACCAGAAGCCTTAAGCTTTGACAAGAGGGCGGATTCTGAAAAAAAGCTTTTCTTTTTAATTAAGATATGATAGAATAAAGAGGATGTTGTGCTGCGGGAGCAGAAGCGGGGGGATGAGTCTGTGCGAATAAGAACCAATACGGCGGCGGCTCATGCCCTGATACAGCTGGATAAAACCCGGCGCAAGCAGGCCAAGGTTACCGAAAGGTTAAGTTCGGGATTCCAGGTCAACCGTGCCGCAGACAATGCCGCGGGACTTTCTATATCGGAAAAGCTGCGTTCCCGGATAAGAGGGGTACACAGGGCCTGTGCAAATATCCAGGACGGTATATCAATGCTCCAGGCCGCAGACAGTGCCCTTCAAGGCTCCCACGATATCCTCCACCGCATACGAGAGCTGGCCCTTCAAGGCGCGAACGATATCAACGCACCCGAGGACAGAATCGCCGTCATGGACGAAATAGAACAGCTCTGCCTTGAGTTAGACCGCATTGCCGATAGTGTAGATTTCAACGGCAAATATATCCTCAGCGGACTGTACTGTGATTTTGACTCACCGTATGTTGATAACCACTTCAACCCGAGATGGGATGCCGATGATTTAATCGGCAGAATTTTTCTCCAGGCCGGGGCGGATCCGGTATGCCAGGATGCGATTCCGCTCAGCTTTTCAAGCGTTAACGCCCATTCGCTTCTCACATTCGTTGACACCGATGATGACCCAACGTTTTGGCAGGCACCGGATGGGACAGGGAAGCGGGGAATGCTGATACGCCAAGGCTGCAATGCCGTTGGCCCCGGGTTTTTGCCGATAGAGGATGGGACATTGGAGGCTCAGGGCTATCCGTATGTTTGGTCGGTCAACGCTTTCCACTCTCTGGTAAACGTGATAGACGGCCTGAATGAAGACGGCACACAGCCCGAGGAGTGGGCGGACCCAAAAACCGGCATAGCCCGGGTCAGCGAATTGAGGGTGCAGCTGGGTGCGGTGCAGAACCGTTTGGAGCATGCCATGAGCTCCTTAGGCAACACAGGGGAAAATCTCCAGGCGGCTGAAAGCCGTATCCGGGACGCAGATGTAGCAAAAGAAATGATGGAGCTTGCAAAGGATCAGGTTCTTTCCCAATCGGCAGCTGCTATGCTGTCACAGGCAAGCAAGATCCCGCAGTCTGTACTGCAGCTGTTAGGCTGAGTCAGCGAGCTTTTATGCAATGTGCCGAAAAAATTATATCACTTGTTAGGATGTGCCGTGCATTTAAGGAAAAGTTTATGCAAAATACCTATGGCGTTTTTTTCTCTTTTCATGTATAATGCCCTAAGGCGGATTCTGGGGTGTCGGGAGATACCTTGCAAACCCCTTGGCTATATAGACAGATAAGGCAGGTGCTGAACGGATGTCCAATGATATGCTGGAAATGTTCATATTTGAAAATGTGCAATTAACCGAAAAGCTAGAGGAGGTTATGATTGAAGGCGAACACGCCGGAGGTCTTAATTCTGAACACATCAATGAGGTTTTCCGGATTATGCATACCATCAAAGGCTCGGCGGCCATGATGGAATACGATGAGATCGCCGCGTTGGCGCATAAAATTGAGGATATGTTCTTCTTTATCCGGGAGCATGGGGAGGCAGAGCCGGACTGGGGAGAAATAACCGATATTTGCTTGGAGGCAATAGATTTCTTCAAGCAGGAGGTCTCTAAGATACAGGACGGCAAGCCGTCAGATGGCGATATGTCGGAAACCTTAGATCGTATTGCTAAATGCATGGACTCCTTGCTCAACGAAGGCCAGGTGCCGGAAAATAGCGGAGGGGAAGGCAGCGGGGAGAATGATGGGGATGAAGATGACCAAGCTAAAGAAAACTTGGAAGCAGAGGATGGGTTAAACGTGTTAAATGTGTACAAATGCCAAATTTTCTTTGAGCCAGGCTGTAAAATGGAGAATATCCGAGCCTACACCATTGTCAGCACCTTGAACGAATATGCCGATAAGATAGAAACAGAGCCGCATGATTTGCTGGAGGATTGCTCTGACGAAATTATCGCATCAGGGGTAAAGCTGTCAATACACTCTTCTGTTCCGCTGAAAAAGATAGAGTCGGTAATTTCCGAGGCTCTGTTTGTAAAAACCTTTGATATTGTAGTCGATGGTGAGAATAACGCTTCCCCTGCCGATGCTCCTGCGGGGAAATCCCCGGAGGATGCCCCTCCAAAGGAAGCCAAGCCCAAGAAAAAGAAGGCCAAAAGCAAAAAGCCTGAGATTGTTGAGGAGCCGACTCCGGCTGCCGTTGTTGAGGAGCCGCCTCTTCCTATTCCGGCGGTTCCAGCGGAGCCTCAGGCCGCAGAAATTAAACAGAGGTTTATTAGTGTTAATGTGGATAAGCTTGACAAGCTGATGGATCTTATGGGTGAAATAGTCATTTCAGTTTCCATGGTGGTCAACAATCCTGATTTGGATGGGCTGGAATTAGATAATTTTGAAAAAGCATCCGTGCAGCTTCTAAAAAACACAGGAGAGCTTCAGGATATTATCATGTCGGTGCGTATGTTGCCCATATCCTCCACATTCCACAAAATGTCCCGGATTGTGCGTGATACAGCTAAAAAGCTTGGCAAAGAAGCAGAGCTTGTTATTTTGGGAGAGGAGACCGAGGTTGACAAAAATATCATCGACCACCTTTCAGATCCCCTGATGCACATCATCAGAAACTCAATGGATCATGGCATTGAGGACAGCAAGGAAGAACGGATTAATGCAGGCAAGCCGCCTGCAGGAAAAATTGTACTTGAGGCACGCAACTCCGGCTCAGATGTCATCATCTACTGCTCAGACGATGGCAAGGGCCTCAGCCGCGAAAAAATTCTGAACAAGGCAAGGGCGAACGGTCTGTTGGCTCGTCCCGAAAACGAATACACCGACAAAGAGGTGTATCAGTTTATAATGAACGCCGGATTTTCCACCAATGATGCCGTGACCGAGCTTTCCGGGCGCGGTGTGGGAATGGATGTTGTTAAGAAAAATATTGAAAAGGTCGGCGGGAGCGTTGATTTAGACTCATCGCCGGGCGAGGGCATGACCGTTAATATCCGAATACCGCTCACATTGGCAATTTTGCAATCTATTGAGATCAGCGTGGGAAAAAACAACTACCTCATTCCCACACTCAATATACGCGAGACCTACAAGCCCAAGAGTGAGAATATCATCATCGACCCCGATGGCAATGAGATGATTATGTACCGCGGCGAGTGCTTTAGCATTGTGCGCTTGCACAGCCTGTTTGGTGTCGACACCGAAATTGAGCAATTTGAGGACGGCATAATGATTATGATAGAAGACGATGATTGCATGACCGCGGTTTTTGCTGATGCCTTGGTAGGGGAGCAGCAGGCAGTTGTCAAGCCTATTCCCAACTTTATCACCGAGCGTATTGGTCAGATTTACGGAATTTCCGGCTGTACCCTTTTGGGCGATGGCAGCATAAGCCTGATTATTGACGTAAAAAGCTTAACGCACTAAGAATGCGAGGCCATTGGCGGGCAAACAAACATTTTGTTAAGAGAGGATGTTATTCAGTATGGATGAACTGAACGACCTTTTGGGCGGAGATTTTAATGAAACACAGGGGAAATACCTGACCTTTTGCGTGAGCGATGAGGAATACGGTATGGAAATCGCCTATGTCACGGAGATTATCGGCATACAGCCTATTACCGATGTTCCCGATATACCCTCTTATATTAAGGGGCTCATCAATCTACGCGGTAAAATTACACCGGTCATGGACGTAAGGCTCCGTTTCAATAAGATGCCTCAGGAATATGATGACCGCACTTGTATTATTGTGGTAAACCACTTGAACACCTCGATAGGCTTAATCGTTGATACCATCCGGGATGTTTTGGTGATTGACGACAGTCAGATAGGAGACCCCGCCGCGGCGGCTGCACAGCAAAACCGGTATATTAAGTCTATTGCCAGGACTGACCACGGCAATAAGCTCCTGATTAACTTAGAAAAGGTGTTAAGCGACCATTAGGCCTGTTGAGGATATTGAAGCAGGCTTGTCAGGCTTCTATGGTTGGTGGTCATGTTAACAAGCTAAGATAACCGCAAATTCGCGGTTATCTTTTTGATGTCTTAAATTCCTTCATCCCTGATACCAAACATTCTCCGGAACAATCCCCTCAAAAGCCTGGGGGACCTCCAAACAACGATTTTCAAGGCTGGTCACCTCCTTTATATAGCGATTCTGCCTGTATCCGAGTCCGGTGCTATTTTGCCATTAGGCGGATGGTACACACCCATACAATGACGGCAGCTGTTTATTCATACAAAAAGCAAAACAAAATACAGGCGATGACTGCCCCTAAAAACAGCATCAGAAGCCCTAAGGGATAAACAACTGCCAAAAACAGCCCGGCTGCCGCTATAAGTGTAACCGATCCCCATATATGACCGCAGCGTCTGCCGCCGGCCCATCTTACGCCCCGCTTTCTCATGCGCATACAGCTCCTTTTCACGCCTTGATATTACCATAGTATGAGCTATCCTGTGTATGTGTTCCAAAAAGCCCCTCGCCCCGGCTATGCAGAGATAAGGGGGGCTACAGAATTATTTTTTATAGATTGAGAAAGTGGTGGGTTTTTTCGTTTTTTCAGGAAAAGTGGTGGCGGGCTTGAGGCTTTCGGTTGCTTTTTTCAAGAGCCTCTGATATAATATCACTGCCTTGGATGCTTTTCCATTTTGGGAAAATTGATGGTTTTGCCCGGAAGCTAAAGCATGAACAGATAGTACAGGAGGATGTGAAATAATGCGTAACGATATTTTATCCCTGTTAGAACACAATGCCAAGCTGACACCGGAGGAAATCTCTGTACGGCTGGGTCTGCCGGAGGCCGAGGTTAGGTCTGAGATTACAAAAATGGAGGAAGAGCAAATAATATGCGGATACTGCGCCTGTATTAACTGGGAGAATGCCGGCAGCGATTTTCTAACCGCACTTATTGAGGTAAAGGTTACTCCGGCGCGCGGTCAGGGGTTTAACAAAATCGCCGGAAGAATAGCTCGATTTGATGAGGTCAAGGCAGTTTATCTTATGTCGGGAGGATACGATTTATCAGTCATTGTCGAAGGTAACAGCCTAAAGGAAATTTCGCTGTTTGTTTCCGACAAGATAGCCTCCCTTGAATCTGTTCTCAGCACAACAACCCATTTTGTGATGAAAACATATAAAAACCATAGGATTATTTTTGAGCAGGATGGGGGCGATGAAAGGATGATTGTTTCGCCATGAATGATTTTATATCGAAAGTAGTCCAGGATCTCCCCTCTTCCGGCATACGTAAATTTTTTGATATAGCTTCCGAAATGGAGGATGTAGTTTCCTTGGGTGTGGGTGAACCTGATTTTACCACACCATGGCACATTCGTGAGGAAGCTATATTTTCGCTGGAAAACCGCCGCACCATGTACACTTCAAATTCCGGAATGCCTGAGCTGCGTGATGAAATCAGCCGCTATATGTCGGCAAAGTATAGCCTGAGCTATAACCCGGACAGACAGATTGTTGTAACAGTCGGTGCCAGCGAGGGCATCGACATAGCCTTGCGGGCAATAGTTGAACCGGGTGATGAGGTTTTGGTGGTTGAACCTTGCTTTGTGTCATATAAACCCTGTGTAATTATGGCGGGCGGTGTGCCTGTTTCGGTCCCATCAAGTGCCGAAAACAGCTTTAGGGTAACCGCAGGGGACATTGAGAAAAGACTCACTCCAAAAACTAAAGCAATCCTGATAAGCTATCCAAGCAATCCCACGGGCGCTATTCTTGAGGGCAGGGATTTAGAGGAGATAGCTTCCCTGCTTAGGGATAGGGCACTTGTTGTAATCAGCGATGAAATCTATGCCGAGCTCACATACGGCGATGCGGTACACACAAGCATAGCCTCCTTTCCGGGGCTGTCTGAAAAAACAATAGTTCTCAACGGTTTTTCAAAGGCATTTGCCATGACCGGCTGGCGGCTTGGCTACGCTTGCGGACCTGTTTCGCTTATTGAGGCTATGACCAAGATACACCAATATGTGCTGATGTGTGCACCCACCATTGCACAATACGCAGGAATCGAGGCCCTCCGCAATGGGGCGACAAGGGTTGATCATATGCGAAGAGAGTATAACTCTAGAAGACGTTTTATGTTGAATGAGTTGCGTAAAATGAAAATAGACTGTTTTGAGGCAAAGGGGGCCTTTTACCTCTTTCCGTCTATCAGTAGGTTTGGCTTGTCCAGCGAAGACTTTTGCACCCGGCTGTTAAGGGAACAACAGCTGGCGGTTGTTCCCGGAACAGCATTTGGTGATTGCGGGGAAGGTCATGTCAGATGCTCATACGCATATTCTATTGATAACATTAAACAGGCACTGTCGCGCCTAAGGGAATTTATAAAAACTCTATAGAGTGGTTTATCGCTAGTGCTTTAACTTGTGGCAAAGCATGCATTTTTCCGCGACCGTCATCTGGTGAATGCCAAATTAAACGCAACTGTAAAAGGAGGATTATCTATGTGCGGAATTATTGGTTATGTAGGTCTGAGGGACGCTGTTCCGATTATTGTACAGGGGCTGAAAAAACTTGAATACAGAGGATATGATTCGGCGGGAATAGCCGTTTGGGGTGGCAATGGCTTTGATATAGTAAAGCAAAAGGGCCGCTTGAATGTGTTGGAGGAACGCCTGCGTGATTGTACAATCAAGGGAAATATAGGCATCGGGCATACCAGATGGGCAACCCATGGCGAACCCTCCGATACAAACTCTCATCCCCATGTGGGAAGCCGGAGCAAAATTGCCATTGTACATAACGGAATTATTGAAAACTACAAGCAACTGAAGGAGCTGCTGGAGCACAAAGGGGCGGTCTTTGCCTCTCAGACCGACAGCGAGGTAATCGCACAGCTCGCCGAATATTACTACAATGGGGATTTACTTGAAACAGTCATTCATGTATCAAACGCATTGGAGGGATCCTATGCCCTTGGGGTTATGAGCCTTGACCATCCCGATACCCTTATCGCTATTAAAAAGGATAATCCGCTGATTATTGGTGTTTCGGATCACGGGAATTTTATAGCCTCAGACGTTCCCGCCGTACTGCAACATACCAACAAGGTCTACTATCTCAACGACAAAGAGATAACGGTTTTGCAGCGCAATGGTGTAGAATTTTACAACATAAACAGAGAACCACTCCAAAAGACTGCGGAAACCATATCATGGAGTGCCGACAGTGCCGAAAAGGGCGGATGGGAACATTTTATGCTAAAAGAAATTGTAGAACAGCCTAAGGTCTTGCGGGAAACAGTTAGCTCCGTTGTAAACCCAGGGAATAACAGGGAGGTTATTGACAAAATAGATATTACTAAGTTTAACAAAATCGCGGCAGTTGCCTGCGGGTCGGCATATAACGCCGGGGTTGTGGGCAAATATGTTATTGAAAAACTGTGCAGAATACCTGTTGATGTTGAGCTTGCCAGCGAGTTTAGGTATAAAGATGCTATTATTGATGAAAAAACCTTGGTTATACTCATCAGCCAGTCGGGGGAGACTGCCGATACCATAGCCGCCATGCGTGAGGCGAGGTCAAAGGGTGCCGTTTGCCTGTCAATTGTCAATGTAACCGGCAGTACTATAGCAAAAGAGTCGGACTTTTGCGTATACACGGCAGCCGGACCTGAGATAGCCGTTGCCACCACAAAGGCTTTTTCGGCACAGCTTGCGGTATTGTACGGCTTAGCTATACATTTTGCCCTCCAAGCAGGAGAATTATCACCCGCCGGAGCGAAAGGGTTCTTGGCGGAATTAGAGGCTCTGCCCGAAAAAACTGAGCACATATTAGGACAGATAGACCTTGTGCAGAAACACGCATCAGAGTGTGTCGGCTGCAAGAGTATTTTCTTTATCGGCAGAAATATAGATTACGCAATCGCATTGGAGGGTTCGCTGAAGCTCAAAGAGATCTCCTATATCCACTCCGAGGCATATGCCGGCGGGGAGCTAAAACACGGCACTATTTCTCTTATTGAGGAGGATACCTTGGTTGTAGCAATTGCCAACTGTCCGCGCCTGCACGGCAAAATCATGAGCAACATAGAGCAGGTAATAAGTCGGGGAGCTAAGGTGTTACTTATAGGTAATGTACCTCAGGCAGTACAGGATGATAAGCTCTCGGTCATAGCCCTGCCCCCGAGTACGGAATTGTTTTCGCCGTCTCTCTCTGCGATAGTTTTACAGCTTTTCGCTTATTATGTAGCCGCAAATAAGGGTCTGGATATAGACAAGCCCCGAAACTTAGCAAAAAGCGTTACGGTGGAGTGAGGTTATAGTTGTCACTATCCTTTAAATCCGCGCGAGCTATAACCTTGTTTTTGCTCCCACGGATTTGTCGATGTTCTCCGTAAGCTCTTTGCCTTGTGCCGCTTTTTCTTGCCGGAATAGTAGAAATTTTGCCCATTTTTGGACGTTCAATTTGCAAAAAACTGGTTCCGTGAAAAATGGACAAGCCCTGATACTGCAAGGGGCAAACCAAAAGGGCTTGAAAAATTCCGTTATGACATTCTATCGAATCCGAGGGCGGAACTTAAAAAGGCTGGAGGGCAAAAATAAAGCCCTTTACATATGGGAATAAGTATGTTATAATCAACGTACAATGGGTTGGTGCTTTGAAGTAGAGATTGTGCTGCTACGCACCCTTCGGGTCAAAAGAAATGCGGGAAGGGGTACACTCGCCAAAGTGCCAAAACCTCTTCATCGGCTAAAACCAAACAAAAGGGCTGCGGTATTCCAAATATAACCGCAGCCCTTTTTCCCTAAAGACATATGGGGTTTCGGTCGATGTATACATTGCGAAAAGCATGAAAATTTTTCGCAGAAAATATAGCTTTATACGAGGAGGAAGCAATTTGAACATATCAGGCTTGACTACTACGCCTTCTGTGAACAATTTACAGTCGTCAAAAACATCAGGCATTGCCGGTGATGGCTTCACAAAAATCTTGGCACAACTGCAGAAATCGCAAACTATCGCAACCGCCGTTCCGTCTGCTGCTGACCGCATCGCTGAGGTGCGATCCGAGTTGGATGCTGAAACGCTGATGTGGCTGGATAAATATGCTGAAATTTATACCAAATACGCCACGCTTCATGGGGATGACTTTGAAACAAAAAACAATATACCCGACCTTGGTTTTTCAGCAGAGGCAGCATCTACAAGGCTAAAATATGCGGAAATAACATCAGAGTTTCGTAACGAATTGGCCGAGGCAGGAATCCCTGGTTTTCATAAGTCAGCGACCGTTGAAGAATACGAGGCGAATCCCCAATCATATGCTTTTCTCACGCCGACAGAGATTCAAGGGCTACGGGATAACACTTATATGAGTCCCATCGCTGCATTGTTCTATGCTGAGAAATACGGTTTAGCCGGACTCTCCCCTGAAGCGCAACAGAAAGAAATTTTAGGTGGGTTGAAGTTTTCCTCGCCCCAAGAAATGCTGGAGGCAGCCCAACTTTTGTATAACGTTGGAGCAATCTCTGCGAGTGTACGCATGAATTTAGACCGCCAAGTGATGCACTACGCATTTGCTCACTTAAACCAAAACAGCACTGAAGCAGAATATGTTGCCGCCATAAGCACCCCTCGCCTTTGGGACGATATGCTGTTGGGATATAACGACTTCCCGGATGGTCAAGAACTCTATGAGCTTCTCTCTAAAGTATGGAAAAACCAACAGGAAGATGATGATGATAAAAAACTCGATGCCATCTTTCGCAAAATAGACACACAGCAAGAAGCCATCCGTGATGCCATTGAACTCAGCAATAAAAAGCGGATTGAGCGAGAATTGCTGGGTCGAGCCGATGCAGCCAGCTGCCATCGGGTCCCTTGCCGCTGGCCTTCGACCATTCGTAGGAGAGTATGGGTGCCGCACCGCCTTTTTTGACCCTCAGCGTCCAGGTCCCCGCCTGGGTGTCATAAAGCGATACAGCAATGTAGCAGAAATCGTTTTGAGATTGAGTACAGAAACAGCAGAAAAGAAAAACTCAATCATAACCATGTGGGAAATGAAGGAGCCTCGGTTGCAACGGTATATTTTAACTCACAAAGTTATTTACAAAAAAGAATAAGCGTGTTATAATGTGCGTATGATGGTAATGGGTTGTTGGGGTGGACAACGGCATCCACGCGCCCCAGCGGCCAAAAGTGATGCAGGAACAGCCGGCCCTGCCGACAACCCTTTATCCTGTCGAACAATAAGGTTGGGTGTTTGAGGTGGTGGATTTCGTAGCGACCACACGCCGCTGGTATTGACAGGGGCAACCCGAGAGACGCAGGAGAATGCTACGCCTGCCAAATGCCAACCTTACAGGAGAGCCGAAAGGCTCTCTTGCTTATTTAGTTTATCAATAAACCAGACCGCTCCGCTGGGGCGGTTTGTGCTTTTGAGGGGGGTGAACACAGATGAGCAAAATAAAATCCGTTCTTGAATTCAGCGAGGAGGGTTTGGATGACATCATCGCCAAGCTCGAACATATTGTGAGCCTTGCACACGAGGTTGAGGGCATATTCGGCAAAGCCGAGGTTGCCGCCATCGGCGAAAAGTGAATAAAATTCCTATATCGCCCTGTATTTTGCCTTTTGTGCGGAATGCAGGGCGTTTTGTCGTTTTCATAGAAAAATCGATAGCAATTGACATAGGCTATGATGGAAAATGAGATTATCTCACAAATTGCCCCTTTATTTTATCATCCGTGCTAAATTATTTGAAGGGAGCAAGATTATGGCTATCAGAATCCTGTTGTCCGCCCGGCTTGGCGAAGTTCGGTGGACACAAGCAGACCTATCCAGATCAACAGGCATCCGCCCCAGCACCATCGGAGATATGTATAACGAATTGGGGGAGCGTGTGAAGCTCGACCACCTAGACCTAATCTGTGAGGCGTTGGGGTGCGAGGTGTCTGACCTACTTATCCGTGAAGAAAACCCGAACCCACGCACCAAGACAAAAAACGGCAACTCTAAACCTTAGCACTTGACCCGGCAAGGGGCGATTGTGTGATAGAAAGAGCGGCACCCGAAAAGAGGGTGCCGCTTGTTTTGTTGTTTGGGTCGGGGTCTGACCCCCAGCTTGACCCCGAGAGACAGGGTAAAAAGGGTGTTTGCGGGGGTCAAGAGGGGTTTTGGAGGTTGCAGAACGAGGGATAGAAAAAACCCTGTAACCCTTGAAGTCACAGGGAATTTAAGTGGCTGGGCTGGCAGGATTTGAACCTACGAATGCCAGAGTCAAAGTCTGGTGCCTTACCGCTTGGCGACAGCCCAATAAACAAGATATGGGGTGGATGACCGGATTCGAACCGGCGACTTCCAGTGCCACAAACTGGTGCTCTAACCAACTGAACTACATCCACCACAAGGCCCTCGCGCTCAAGCCCAAAGCAAAAACACTGAGGGCATTATAGCACACAGCAAAAAAATATACAATACTTTGTTGCAAAAAAATCACGTCAATCTAACTATTCGTTACTACTCAGCTAGCCCGGGCTTCGATCTATAGCAGAGCAAGGGCATGAGTCCATAAAAAGCAAGTGCCAAAGCATGATGTCTACAACATCCAAAAACCCGCATAAAACCCGCATAAAATCTGAGTTTTTATTGATGACCCATTGATTTTCCAGGTGCTTTGTGGTGCAATTTAATCATAAAAGGCGGCGAGGCTTTGGCTGGGAATTACGAAAAAGATTTATTCAATCACAACCAAAAGTTGATTGCAGAAAATGAAAAACTCAAGGTGAAGGCCGTCATAATTGAGTTTAAAGCCGCCAGCAAATACTCAAGTTGCAATCGGACAAAGTCTGCGCTTTTCCGTATCTTTTGGATATACCGTTAATCGTAAGATTCATCATTATACACGCCCTCACTCTTTCTTATTCCGTAGCAACCCGACAAGGCTGAGTATACCGCCAACGACTAAACTGGAAAGCAAAGCCAAAAGAAAGATATTAGGATTTATCGTAGCATCGTTCCAGACAAATAGGTTGGCACCGCTGAAACGGTATGGAACTGTGCCTTCCAATATCCAGTCCATCAAGCCAAGTCCGTAGGACATGAACAACCCGCTGGAAATAGTTGACAGTCCGGCTCTCAAAAGTGCGTTTGTTTTGACATAGCGGATTATCAGGAACAACCCCCAAGGGAGCGCTAATGCGACAATCGCAGATAAGAGGCCAAGATGCCAATCGGCAAACACGTCTGCTCCGACATACAACCCACTTGCAACAATAACGGCAAACAGCAACACTGTATCCAGCGCCATAGCTATAAACCCCTTATGGCGTGATGCGATGCCCGACAAGGGCAATTGGCTCAACACATACGGCGCAAACAGGATGCAAACCCCAAACAGAATTGATATAGCTGCGACAAAGAACCAGTCCCCTCCTGTGTATATGGCGCAGGTCATCAAAAGCGCAATCAAGCTCCCTATGAAGCTGCCTAGTGTCCATAAGCCTCTTTTTTTTTCGCAGACGAGCGGAACGACCGTAACCGAGGCCAGCGTCATCAGCGAGGTCAGCACGATAAAAAACCAATCCAGCGCGCGCCCGACGGCGAGGTTTACGATTAGGCAGACCAGAATCGGAATCGTCAAGATGCCTGCAATGCTAACCCCGGTGGTGAATGATTTTCGCTTTACAGCTTTAGTGTGATGACCAACGACATCCCCGCACTCGTGTTTAATCCGGTTATCAATCGTGTTGTCCCTAATTTTCGCCAACATGGATTTGCATGAATCACAATCAGCCAAATGCTCCTCCAAAAGCTGCTTGCTGCCGCTGCTGCAAACGGCATCATGATAAAGGGGTAATAAATCCCTTGCAACATCGCACGAAATCTTCACTTCTCATCCATCCTTTCTTGAATTTTCAGCCGGGCGCGATGATATGTAATGCGCGCCCAGTTTTCCGTCTTACCAAACAGCAAACCGATTTTCTTAAAGCTCAACTCACCAAAAACCCGAAGCCCAAACACTTCTTTATACGGCTCATCCAAGTTATGAAGCGCCTGATGTATACGAAAAGCGGACTCTTCATCAATCATAGCGTCTTCAAAACTGCTGTCAGAAATGACATCTTGACTAAATTCGCTTGTCTTTTTCTGCGCCCTGAACTCATCAGTCATTAGATTCTTTGCTATGGCGCACAGCCAAGTAAATTCGGACGAGCCTCTGCGATGTTTTTTGTCGGTAGTCATCGCTTTGAAAAAAGTCTTCTGCGTGACTTCTTCGGACAAATCCCGATTCTTTGCAAGCGTCATCACGAATGAATAAACTTGCATATAGTAGGAATTGTATAGCTGTTCAAATTCTGCTTCCACATCATCACCTCCCTTCGATTTGGGTTCAACGATTAGACGGAGCAATTTCGATTTCGTTACAAGATTTTTGAAATTTCTTTTAATTGATTCTTAACTTCGGCCAGCACCTTGGCATAAAGCACAGGGCTACTACCACAGGGTGAAAGCCGAACGTAAGAAAAAGAAACGGTTGCCTTGATTGATGTCGATAATCTGACTAATGGACAGAGCGGCACTTAACCGCTCTGTCCATTATGTTCTGCTTATGCTATGTAGTGTACAGCAAACCAAAACCATTTTATGTAAAACGCTTTTGGTAGCCTCCTCAATATAAAAGCAACTAACGCCCACCTTTTCGTGATATATACAGATTTACTCCTGGATTTAATTGCTTTATATATTTGCCGTGCCGTGACAGAGAGGGGCATGGTACCCGGCATTATTCCTCGTGGATTTCCTGCTCCTCTTCTTCTTCTTCTTCTTTGAATGTACGTGCTAAGGTTATTACTCTTGCGCCCTTGGCTAAACGCATGAGTATAACACCTTTTGAGGTTCTTGAGCAACGGCGGATTCCAGCAACGGCTGTTCTAATAATTACGCCATCGTCTGAGATGAACATAATGTCGTCGTCCTCATCGACAACCCGCACTCCGGCGACCTTGCCGGTTTGTTCAGTTAAATTCTGGTTTTTTAAGCCCTTGCCGCCACGGTTTTGGGCCTCGCCGCCACGCTTGTATTCATCGATATGGGTACGCTTGCCGAAACCGTTTTCGGTTACAGTCAGCAACTCGGCACCTGCCCTTGCACACGCCAAGTCGATCACATAGTCGTCTTCAAGCAAACGTATGCCGATAACTCCCCGGGCAGATCGCCCTACCTCCCTAACACCGGTTTCATTGAAGCAAATGGCAAGCCCGCCCCGGGTTGCAAGCAGCATATCCTGATTGCCATCGGTTTTGCGTACACCGATAAGCTCATCGCCCTCATCAAGGCTAACCGCGCGCAAGCCGGATTTCCGTCCGGCAGATGCAAACAAATCCATGCGTGTACGCTTAACAATACCGTGTTTAGTTGCGAAGAATAGGTAGCCCACCTCTTCATCATCCCCCATCGGGATAACAGAGGTAACTGTTTCATCGGCCTCAAGAGGGAGAAGGTTTGCCAAATTCAGCCCCTTTGCCGTACGGGATGCCTCGGGCACGTGATAGCCTCGTTTTTTGAACATACGCCCGGAGGTGGTGAAAAAATAAATGTCGTCATGGGTACTCGCGACAAACAATTCCTTGATGTAATCTTCATCTCTCACCGTCTGACCTGCAACGCCCCTGCCGCCCCGCCTCTGGGAGCGGTAGATTGAGCGGGGAGTACGCTTCATGTATCCAACTTGGGTCAATGTGTACACACAGTCCTCACGCTCTATTAAATCCTCTAAATCAATTTCGTCTTCATTATCAACGATTTCGGTACGCCTGACATTCCCAAACCTTTCAGAAAGGGTCGTCAGCTCATTGCGTAAAATATCCTTTACTCTCTCGTCTTTAGCTAAAATATCACGGTAATCCACAATTGCTAACGCCAAAGAGTCTATTTCAGCCTGTAATTTTTCAATTTCAAGTCCCTGCAGCCTTCCCAGCCGCATATCCACGATAGCCTGACCCTGTACATCCGACAGGCCAAAACGCTCCATCAGGCGCGATTTAGCATTGTTATAGCTTGAGCGGATGATTTTAATTACCTCATCAATGTTGTCAACCGCTATTTTCAGGCCCTCCAAAAGGTGCATACGTTCCAAGGCACGGCGCAGATCATACTCTGTGCGGCGGCAGATGACTTCCTTTTGATGGGCGATGTAATGGTCTAAAATAGGCCTCAGCCCCAATGTCATGGGCTGTCCGCCAACTAGCGCAATCATGTTAATGGCAAAGGTTGTCTGCATTCTGGTTTGTGCGTATAATTTGTTTAGAACTACTTGCGCATTGGCATCCCGCTTTAGGTCAATGACAATTTTCATGCCGGCACGCCCGGACTCATCGCGCAGGGCGGAAATGCCCTCGAGTTGTTTGCTCTGTGCCAGTGTGCCGATATGCTTTACAAGCTCCGCCTTGTTGACCTGGTAGGGAAGCTCGCTTACAACAATACGCATCTTATTTTTATATTCTTCTATTTCTGCCTTAGCTCGTACACGCACCTTGCCCCTGCCGGATGAATACGCCTGCCGTATGCCAGCCTTTCCGTAAATCTGACCGGCAGTCGGGAAATCCGGACCGCTCAGATGTTCCATCAAATCCTCGAGTTCGGCTTCTTCGTTGTCAATCACACACAGGATAGCCCCGACTGTTTCCTTTAAGTTATGCGGTGGTATATTAGTTGCCATGCCAACCGCTATTCCCGAAGATCCGTTGACTAGCAGATTGGGAAAGAGGCAGGGTAAGACTGTCGGCTCTTTGCGTGAGCCGTCATAGTTAGGTATAAAGTCCACCGTTTCCTTTTCAATGTAACGCAGCATTTCCACCGCAAGCTTGCTCATGCGTGCCTCGGTGTATCTGTAGGCCGCGGGAGGGTCGCCGTCCACCGAACCGAAGTTTCCGTGGCCGTCAATCAGCATATGCCGCATGGAAAATGGCTGGGCCATACGCACAAGTGCATCATAGACAGACTGGTCGCCGTGGGGATGGTACCGTCCCAGCACATCGCCTACTGCAGTTGCAGACTTGCGGAAGGGCTTGTCCGGCGTCAGGTTTTCCTCGTGCATGGTGTAGAGTATGCGCCTGTGTACCGGCTTCAGCCCATCCCGCACATCGGGAAGTGCCCGCGAGGTTATGACCGACATAGAGTATTGCAGAAATGCCGTTCGCATTTCCCTCTCTAAATCGACAGGTATGATTTTTTGATTCTCAAAACTTACGTTTTCATGTTCTTGTCCGGTGTGTTTGTCTGACATTACTTATTTCTCCTCTCGGTTGCAAGCTTATTTCGCTGTCTGTAGCACTCAGTCCTTCAGCGGTATATACCCCACCTGGGCAACGCATCTCTGCCCCTCTTGCGACAGTATCCAGTCTAAAAATTTACCGCCGGTTTTGTCCCTGTCGGTATCCCGGATAACGCCGTAGTAATTGACAGTAAAGGGATAGGCTTTGCCCCGGATGTTTTCGTTAGACGGCTCTATGCCGTTGATTTGCAGGATTTTGATGTTTTCGTTTTTGTATAGTTCATCAATGTAATATTTGTAGGTGTAGCCTATGCTGGCGGAGTCGTTCTGATATTCCTCGGCAATAGCCTCAACCATCTTTGACATTTCCAGCACAGGAATTACCATGGGCGGCTCCGCCATCTGCTCCCCCTGCATTACAAGGTTTTCCATAGCGGTCTGGCTTCCCGAATTTTTCTCCCTCTGATAGGCGGTAATTTCTTTGTCTTGGCCGCCCGATGACTTCCAATTGGTGATTTCGCCTGTGTAGATTTTCCGAATTTGCTCAACGGTCAGGCTCTTTACAGGGTTGTCCTTGTGTGTGATAAACACAAAGGCATCCCAGCATACAGGCTCTTTCAGCAGGGCTACGTTGTTTTCCCTGGCTAAAGCCAGCTCTTCATCAGACGGCTCAGTCGCTAAGATAATGTCAACAGGATGGTCAGGGTCAAGGAAGAACTCTTTATTGTCACCCTTAATTCTCCAGGGATATGATGAATACAGACTTCCTTCAATAGGATTGCCTGTAATCAATTCTGCATAAGCGTTGTGTGTTGTTTGAAAACGGACGAATGACTCGGATTTCACATCAGAAAGCTCTAAATGCTGCCGGGCAAACTCCAAAGCCATGGGGAGAGCCACAGTTGAGCCGTCAATGCGCGGGTATGTGCCGAACATCTCTCTGTATGGGTCATACCCCGAACTTCCCATTTCCCCCAGGCTTGAGTCCGGTACACTTTCGCCCAATTGAAACTCACTGTCCTGCACGATTTGCCTCCAGTCATAGGGGCGGTCTATTTGCTGGTCGATTTGAGACCATGAACCACGCCTGTCAGGCTCGCCGTATGGCGTTGCCTCCAAGGGATAGGGGTCATCACAGGAGCTTAGGGTCATAAGCAAACCTAAAATTAATGCGGGTATAAAAAACAACATACCTTTATTCAAGCGGTTCCCCTCCCTTTACGCATCCAAGTTACCGGCACTTTTCCGTCCGCATGATAAGACAGCATGGTTTATTTCTTCCTCTACACATCCAAATTGACAACGCTCTTAGCATATTTCTCAATAAACTCCCGGCGCGGCTCGACCTTATCCCCCATGAGAACAGTGAAGATTTCATCTGCTGCCACGGCATCCTCGGCAGTTACGCGCAAAATTGTGCGTTTTTCGGGGTGCATTGTGGTTTCCCATAATTCTTCCGGATCCATTTCACCCAATCCTTTATACCTGGATATGTCAATCCGTGTCCTGGAGGTTTCGTCACCGCCTGACATTTCCTCTAAAATACGATCGCGCTCGGCATCGGTATATGCCTGCCGTACCTGCTTGCCTCTTGACATCTTGTACAGCGGGGGCTGTGCTATATAGACATGACCCTCGTCAATCAAAGGACGCAGGAATCTGTATAGGAATGTGAGAAGAAGGGTGCGTATGTGGCTTCCGTCAACATCAGCATCTGCCATAATAACAATTTTGTTGTACCGGAGCTTTTCTAAGGCAAACTCCTCACCAATCCCGGCACCTAATGCCGTGACCAAAGGCATTAGTTTTTCGTTTGAATATACCTTGTCAAGCCTTGCTTTTTCAACGTTAAGCATTTTACCCCACAAAGGCAAAATAGCCTGATAGCGGCTGTCTCTTCCTCCTTTGGCGGAGCCCCCGGCACTGTCGCCCTCGACTATGAACAGCTCGGTCAGGGCGGGGTCGGATTCGTGGCAATCTGCTAATTTGCCCGGCAGGGCGGCACTGTCAAGTGCCGTTTTGCGCCGGGTCAGCTCCCGGGCTTTGCGCGCGGCATCACGAGCGCGTGCGGCCAATACCGATTTTTCTAAGATAGCTTTGCCGATAGGCGGGTTTTCCTCTAAAATATCGGAGAGCTTTTCACCGACTAGGCTATCTGTCAAGGTACGCATTTCGGAGTTGCCGAGCTTTGTTTTGGTCTGCCCCTCAAATTGAGCCTCGGTTAATTTGACCGATACAATTACTGTTAGACCCTCCCTTACATCATCACCGGTAAGCTTTTCATCATCCTTGAGATATTTGTGCCGTTTGCCGTAATCGTTGACAACTCGGGTTAGTGCCGCCTTGAATCCAGTTTCGTGCATACCGCCCTCTGTGGTGGCGATATTATTGGCAAATGACAGTAAAACATCGTTATAGCTTTCGTTGTACTGCATTGCGACCTCTACTGATGAATCATCTTTTTTTCCTGAGAAATATAATATTTCATGGTGCAAAGGAGTTTTGTTTTTGTTGATATGCTCTATAAATGAGCGTATGCCGCCCTCGTAGTGGAAATTCTGCTCAGCCCTGTCTCCTGTGCGTAAATCGGCAAGCTTGATTCTTAGCCCTGCATTCAAAAATGCCTGCTGGCGTAATCGTGACTCTAGGGTGGCGTAATCGAACTCTGTCTCCTCAAACATATCGGGGTCAGGCTTGAATGTGATGATTGTTCCGTGCTTTTCGGTGGTGCAGATTTGTGCAAGCTCCTGGGTGATGTCGCCCCGGGAAAAGGCTATTGTGTAAAGATATCCGTCATTGTGTATTTCCGCCTTCATCCATTCGGAGAGGGCGTTGACCACGCTGGCCCCTACACCGTGCAGCCCTCCCGAAACCTTGTAGCCAGATCCGCCGAATTTGCCGCCTGCGTGCAACGTTGTAAAAACCAGCTCTGCCGCCGATTTTCCTGTCGAGTGCTGACCGCAGGGAATGCCCCTTCCATCATCGGCTACGGTGATGCTGTTGTCCGGGTTGATTGTTACTTCAATTTGAGTGCAATGCCCCGCCAACGCCTCATCTATGGCGTTGTCTACAATCTCGTATACCAAGTGGTGGAGCCCTTGGCTAGAGGTTGTCCCGATATACATGCCGGGACGCTTGCGTACAGCCTCCAGGCCTTCGAGTACCTGTATGTCCTCTGCTCCGTAGCCGTGTGTTATATTGTCCATAAATCTTGAATCCCCCTATTTTGTATAGTTTAATAATTATCAATTGATTTTCCTCGCCTTTTGACGATAGTAGCGGTTGAAATCGGAGTTAAATAAACCGCACCGTCAGCTAAAAGGACAAAGCTTCTGGGCAAAGCCCCACCCGAGGCGTATACCTTTCCCTCCCGCTCGCTTTTTGCAAGTAAATTCCGAGTATCCTTTCCCCTGGAGGAATTGTCTAAATCAAATATGCCGATAATATCTTGTGTTTGCAATATGGCATTTTGTCCTATGTGAAGGTACATTGCGTGAATCTCTCCTTTACCGCTGTTCTTCCGGACATTCCGAGTATTTTGACTTAGCACAGCCCTCAATTTAAACTACAGCTCTATATTTTTTCCCGTTGACGTTACCTTTCCCGGCTCGCAGCAGCTTATAAAAACCTGACCGCCTCCGGTATGGTCGAGTAAATACCTTTGTCTGGACTGATCCAGCTCGCTTAGAACGTCATCCAGCAGCAAAAGCGGTGGTTCCCCAAATTCCTGTGCCAGCAGATCGCGCACAGCAAGCTTCATGGCAATGACAGCGGTACGCGTTTGACCCTGGGAACCGAAATCTCTGGCAGAGCGTTTATTCAGAAACACGTCTATATCGTCCCTATGTGACCCGACAAGACACTGGCAGCGTGCCAGCTCGGCGGCCTGGCGTTCCTGCATATGCTCAAACGCTGAATCGGCGTTGGTCATCTGCGTGCGGTAGGAAAATTCTAACCTTTCACCGTTTCCCGAAATGGCTTTGTAGTGTTCCTGTGCCAAACGCGCCGCCTGCTCAACAAAGGGGGCACGAAAGGATGTCAGGGTTGCCCCCATATCACACAGTCCGCGATTGTAATCGGGCAGGGTATTGAGATAAGAGGGGTTTGACACGGCAAGACGCAATATTTTCTGCTTGCCCTCATGGAGCCTGCGGCAACGAGTCAGAGCCTCTAAATATCTCGGGTGCAGTTGGCACAGGGATATATCCATATACCCTCTTCTGGATGCTGCTCCTGAACGCAAAAGCCCCAAATCCTCCGGCTGGAAAAAAACTGCGGGCAACACACCCATCAAATGCCGGGGAGACGGCAAAGCCGATTGGTTAAGCCAGAACGAACGCTTAGCTCCACGGCGCAAAAGAGCTCTTATGTCTTGTTCACGACCGTCTGACAGGAACCTAGCGTGAGCTTCAGCCTCTTTGCCATCAAAGTTAATAATGTCGGCTTCCTTTGACCCTTTCAAGCCCCTGCAGCAGGAGAGATAAAAAATACTCTCCAAAAGATTTGTTTTTCCCGTACCGTTTTTCCCTGATATAACATTGACACCCTCATAGAATGAGAAATTTGCATGGTCAAAGCTGCGCCAGGACCGGAGGGATATGGTTTGCAGGGTCATAAATCAGCCTTAAGGCGTACCGGAAGCACCATGAACACGACATTGCCATCGTCCTCGGGGCGGAGAGTGCAGGGGGACAGGGGGCCTGATGTTTCAAATCGGAAACGTTCACTCTCCATCTTTTTTAGGGCATCAAGCAGATAGCGGTGGTTGAAACCTATTTCCAATTCTCCAGCCTCCCATGAGGGTATATCGTCCTGCGCCCTGCCCAGGGAGGTTTGGCACGAAACAGACAATGAGTTTTCAGAAAACAAAAGCTTAACCGGGTTTTTAAGCCGCTCTGTAATTAAAAGGCCTACTCGTTCCAGTGCGGCAATAAATGGCCTGACCTCTAAGACAGCCGAAAAAGAGCATTCCTGAGGCAATGCGTTTTTATATTGCAAAAAGTCGCCCTCTAAAAGCCGGGAAATAACCGTTTGTCCTGACAATTCTGTGAGCACATGCTTGCTTCCGATATGCAGAGTAACCTCGCTTTCCTCATCGGAGGAGAGCATTTTTTCAATTTCCTTAAGAGCTGCACCCGGAATCACAAAGCTGAATTTCTCCTGATTTGAAATTTCCTCATGCCGCAGGGCCATCCTGTGACCGTCAAGGGCTACGATAGTCAGCCTGCCCGGTTCAAGGTCAAACAAGGCTCCTGTGTGTATGCCCTTGCCCTCGGATTCAGAAACGGAAAACAAGGTTTGGGTAAGCTGACACTTCAGCAACGCCTGAGACAGCGTAAGGGAGCGAAGTTCTGCAACATCAGGCAAATCAGGGTAATTGTCCGCGGGCAGTGCCATTATGTCAAAAGACATCGTGTCACAGATAACCGATGCGGTAAACCGTTCATCCACAGACAGTGCAACCTCCTCTCCCGAGGCACGGCGTACTATCTCGGAAATCATCCGACTGTCAAGCACAAAGGCACCTTCTTGCTCGACCTTGGCGGGAATTACTGAGGAAATGCCCATTTCAAGATCATTTCCCGTAACGGTCAATTTTCCGTTTTCGCAGTTTAAAAGAATTCCCTTCAGCACATCCATGGTAGCCTTGGGTGAAACCGCCCTGACGGCCGCCCCCAACGCCTCATTCAGAAGCTCTCTCTCACAGACACAGCGCATAGTCTAATTCCCCTTAATATTCTCAATAATAGCCTTGATATCGTTATTAAAGGCAGGGTTATGCTCTTTATGCTCCTCTACCTTTTTAACTGCGTGCAAAACGGTGGTATGGTCACGTAAAAAAATTCTATGACCTATATTTTCAAGAGACATGGAGGTCATGGTGCGGATTAGGTACATAGCAATCTGGCGCACCCGGACAATATCCCCTTTGCGGCTTTTTCCGGTTATTTGGGAGGGCTCTAAGTTGTAAAACTTGCAAACTTCTTCCAAGATATACATCGGTGTGGGATTGAATCCGGGGTTTTCCCTCATGAGGTCAGCAATCGCCTTTCCCGCCATTTCCACATCAATGGATTTGCCCATCAAATCCCTCTCTGCTTTAAGCTTGTTTACCATCCCCTCTATCTGCCTTACATTTGTGGTGATAGATTCTGCGGCAAGCTCTATAACCTCACGAGGCAGAATAAGCCCCAGCCGTTGTGATTTTGATTGTATAATCGCAATACGGGTTTCAAAGTCGGGCGGACTTATGTCGGTAATCAGTCCCCACTCGAAACGGGTACGCAATCGGTTTTCGATTGCCTGAAGCTCCCGGGGCGGCCGATCGGAGGTTATAACGATCTGATTCTGTGCATCGTACATGGCGTTGAAGGTATGGAAAATTTCTTCTTGGGAAAATTCACTGCGGGCGATAAATTGTATGTCGTCTATTAAAAGAAGGTCGGGGGTCCGGTAGCGTTCTTTAAAGTCCTTTGTTGTTTTGGTTTGAATAGCGGTTGCCAATTCGCCGGTAAAGGCTTCCGCGGTAACGGCTAACACCACAAGCCCGGGGTTATTGCGTCTTACCGAATCCTTTATGGCATGGAGCAGATGAGTTTTGCCCAACCCTGAACCGCCGTATAAAAACAGGGGATTATAAGCCTTGCCAGGCGATTTGGCAACTGCGCTGGCTGCCGAATAGGCGTATTTATTGCTCTCCCCTACAACAAATTCGTCAAAGGAATATCTTCGTTGTTCAGGTCCCCGGCGGACAGGCTGGCGCGACTTAACTCCGCCGACCTGAGCTATGGACACGTCAATATCCCTCCCAAAAATATGCTTGGCTGCACGAGATAGTGCAGGCACATATTTTGAGGAGATAACATCGCGCTTAAAATCAGCAGGCGAGTGCAGGACAAGCCTGTCATTAGCAAAGGATTCTACCTCTAGGTCGGTAAACCACGAGTTTACCACGCTTTGCGCCATATCAACAGACAATTCCTCACACAGCTTGCAGACAACATCTGTGTCGTTGTTCAAAGGCTACTCCCCCGATCATACCCTTTAGGAATTCAAAAACAATTCCGGACAAGTATATCACAGCTTGCCCATTGGGGCAAGAGGTGAGTTTGAAAATTTTCATAGCTTAAAAAAAGCTGAAATCGCACACAGTTATTAACCCCGAAAAGAGTTGGCGGCACCCTCATAAGGACAAGGAGGCAAGGGATATTTCCTGAAGCCCGGAAATATCTGCCGCAAGATTCGCATATACATATCACAGAAGCGAAGGGGGGAGTTTATTTTTGAAGTGTAACATTGAGGAGCGGGTTTATGAATTAGCCGCTTACATCATAGATACAAGGGCAACGGTACGTGCCGCCGCCAAAAAATTCGGAATTTCCAAGAGTACCGTACATAAAGACCTATCTGAACGGCTTAAGGGCTGCAGCAGAACACTGTATGAATCTGTAAAGGAGGTTTTGGAAGAAAATAAAGCTCAGCGTCATCTGCGGGGAGGGTTGGCTACCAAAATGAAATACAAAGGGAGTGATAAATCCGAAGATTAAGTCAACCTCTAAAAATCTCATTTTCCGGCTTGCCGGAAAATGTTCGTCCGTTTTTTGTCCCAAATATTCGTGAATATATCAGACATCAATTCGTTTCAAAACAAATCCCGGGCAAAATTTTCTTGCCAATCCTGAAAAGCAAGTTACTTAGGGGCTGCTTAATTAAGATGTTTTTCCCCGCAATAAAAATGCTTGCAAATTTCTCCGAAGTGATTTATAATGTTTGTGTCTTCCAGCCGGGCTTTAATAGTGCCCAAAATAATTGTAAAGGAGAAGATGACATGGCTGAATTAAAAGGGACTCAAACCGAAAAAAATCTGATGGATGCTTTTGCAGGGGAAAGTCAGGCACGCAACAAGTACACATACTATGCCTCCAGAGCGAAAAAAGACGGATTTGAGCAAGTTGCGGCAATTTTTCAGGAAACGGCTGACAACGAAAAGGAACATGCTAAGATTTGGTTTAAAAAGCTGCACGGCGACAGCATTCCCGGTACTGCACAAAACCTCAGGGATGCCGCCGCGGGAGAACACGCCGAGTGGACTGAAATGTATAAAAATTTTGCCGAAACTGCCAAGACAGAGGGCTTCCCAGACATTGCCGCACTGTTTTCTATGGTCGGAAGCATAGAAAAGCACCATGAGGAACGTTACTTGGCATTGCTGGGCAATATTGAGGGTGGCACTGTTTTTAAAAAAGACAGTCCTGCTGAATGGATTTGCCGGAACTGCGGTCATATTCATAAAGGAGTGAATGCCCCTGGGGTTTGTCCGGTGTGTGTGCATCCGCAGGCTTATTTTGAAGTCGCTGTTACGAATTACTGATTAAGCTTAGCCCCAATTCGGCACCGCCGAATTGGGGCTAAGCTTATGCCGGGACTGGCCATGCCCTTAAGGTAATTTCGGGAATGCCGATATTCCGCGCAGGGTCGTAGCTGAAATTACGGTTAAGCACTAAGCACGGCATGCTGGCCCAAAGGCAGCCTGGAGGCTGGTGTAAAAAAATATTTTTCCCTGCTTGACAGAACAAAACCCTTGCTGTATAATAGCGTTGGGGGAATTTATGTGCCGGTGGGTTTCGGCAGTGCCTAAAATTTTTTCAAAAAATTTTTCATTTGGGCTAAAGTTTAGTAAGTTTCCTTACGATACTACTGGTAAGACCGGTTGTGACCCGGATATTTGACGGCCCTTTAATGGGGCGGGTGGCTTGTTGTCACTCAAAAAAGAAAGGATTGGTTCTAATGAAACGTATGCGTATGTTCGCTTGGCTGCTGGCGGCGGCAATTCTAATTTCCCTGTTTCCACCCGGCAACGGTCCGGCTGTTTTTCCTGAGGCGGCTGCCTTGTCGGCCTCCGAGTCCAACCTGGAATACGAGAAGGACAATGTTTTCACGCTCGGAGGGGATTTGGCCACGGGGACATTCCCTGATGAATACCTCCCGGCTGTGTCCACGTCTGTTTCTCAACAGGCAGGGATACACAGAAACTCTTGGGTTCACGCCGCTAAAGAGATTCTGGAGATTTCCGCCCAACAGTCCGGCTATTTCCCCATGGGAGAAAACAGCGAGAGGTATTCATATATACATATGGATAAATCCCTGAGTACTGCGGCTTCAAGCCTGGGCTTCGGCAGATCTATGTATGACAAGGGAAACCGCGGCATGGTTTCGGCATATCTGACGCGCGGCAAGCTCGGCGGGCCTGACAACAGGAACATCCTGGGCCCCGAAGAATCCCTGGCTGCGCTGGATAACCCTGCTTCCCGGCGCAGGATTTCCGGCATCTCATATATTCCTGATTTGCCTGAGCAACCCTCGTCAAACGACAAGGCTAATTATATGAATCTGCTCAAGCAGGCTGTTTATGAGAAAGGCGGCGCGGCACTTTCCCTTCACATGGATGATGACCGTTATGATGCACAAAACAAGCCGGACAATCAGCTCGCAACGGCAGGCTGGTCAGACGAAGACTATTTTTACGATTACCAGGCAAATGTTACGCCCGATCACACTGTGGTCATAGTTGGATGGGACGATGACAAGGCTCTTCCTGAGTATACGCTCCCGAATACCGGATGGGTGCCGGAACCCTCCGCGAGTCCCTCGCCCCCTCCGTCATATGATCCGGGTACCGGTGCGTTCAGGGTATTAGACAGCCGTAATTATAACGGCTTTGGCAAAGAATACTGGCTCTCTTACCAGACTGTTTTGGCAAACGGTCGGGCCGCTTATTGTGTAAACGGTTTCATTAATCCCGACTGGTCGGCGGACTTCCCGACTCTTTCGGCACCCAGGCCCAGCTCAACCCCTGACCCCTTCGGCTACACCTACGAATATGACCCCTTCGGACAGACCACCATGAAGATGAACACCAGTGATAACAAAGGCACGGTTTACTACGCCAATGTCTTTTCAGCCGCCACTCCGGCGGCGAGCTTACAGGCTGTTTCCGTGTTTTTGATGGGGCAGGAAAATGAATTTGAAGTATATTATCTGGATGAATACAGCAGTGCAGATGACCTCAAAATTGAGGAGGTTAAGAGCAAAGGGGTTCTTGTGGCCTCAGGGGATGAGCTCCTCCCGGGATACTACACTTACCCGGTGTTCTCAGGGGTTGATTTGCCCATTTCAGGTGCGTACGACCCGGTGTTCCTTCCGGCAAAGGGCCGCAGGTTTGCGCTGGTTGCGGTTGTTACAAGCTACAACAAATCCGCCGCAATACCGATTCAGTCGACTGCCAGATACCCAACATCCAATGGAAGAGGCTTTGCCTCTGCTAACGGTGATGTCTGGCTTGATGCCTCCAGCAACTACAAGGGCTCAATTTGTCTAAAAGCCCACGTTGAGGATGGAATAGGCTTGGATGTAAGGGGCGTAAAGCTTCCTCAGTCCAAGGATAAGGACGGAGCTGACCGCACTCTTGACGTTGACGGTACAACTCATCCGCTTTTAGCTCTTGCCCCGGGAAGCACCGAGGACTTGGGTCCCAACCACATGCCCATCAACGCAAACAATGTTCAAACCCATCTGACTCAATGGCACGTTGCTGAAATAACCGATGACGGCGCGGGAAACAAAACTGCCGGGGCTTTCGACCGGATGTGGCACAACCCCGAATACACCGATCCGATTTTCAAAGATCCCGATGTTGTACGCATTCCAGGGTACCCCAAGTGGAAGGATGAGGACGATCCGGAGATTCTTCACGCACCCCCTCTTCCGAGCGGGATGCCCATGAGCTCAGACAGAATCGTGGAATCTCCATTTATACTCACATTAAAGGACCCGGGAGAGGGCGTTAAAATCAAAACCTCCAGCAACACGCTCAACTATGATAAGGAATTTCTCCTGAGGGTTACAGTTTTCTACACTGACAGAGATCCGGATACCGGGCTGATCCCAACTCCCAGCCAAACAGATTCAGGCAATCCGGCGCAAAGCTTTGAGTACACTACAGCTGTCAAGGTCGTTCCTGTTCCTGTGCAGGACATTATAATTGAACCGGATATGATAAACGAGAGAACTGTTGATATGAGTGCCAACTCAAGCTTTTCGATCAAAACTACATTTATCCCGGAGGATGTTTCAGACAAGCGGCTGGAGTGGAGGGTCACGCGGAGTTCCAATAAGCTTGACACTTTTTCCAGGGAATATGACCCAGCGGATCCTTACAGCGAGGAGGGTCCCCACATCAGGGTTGATGACAATGGGCGTGTTACCGCGATAAAATCGGCTCCCGGGGGCGATGGGTTCGCCTGTGTTTACGCAGTCTGGACCTGCTCAGTGACCGGAGTTCAGGTAACCTCCAACATGGCAAGGTTCAGGGTGCTGAGGGTGCCTGCTACCGGGATAAGCTTGTCCCAGAAAAAAGAGAACATGTCTGTTGGCAGCAAGCTGACATTGGGTACCCCCGCGATCAGGCCGGCTAACGCCTCCAACAAGAGAGTACTGTGGACAACGAGAAACGCTAAGGACGAAAAGGGCAATGACCTTGCTCCGGGCGATGAGAGCATAGTTCACATTGAGCCCGTGCTTGGAATTGTTACGGCTCTCAAGCCGGGAAGGGTTACCGTTGTTGCTACTGCCGAGGATACTCGTGATAAAGACGGTAATGTGCAAACAGCCGAATGCGAGATCATTGTTACCCGCGAGCCTGATGTTGTCCTCAGAATTGGCAAATCAGCCACTCTAAAGATGCTGGGGGCATCTAACAACACCGTTACATGGGTATTCGATGGCAACGACCCGGAAGACAAAGAAGTAGACAGAATGACAAACAATCACTTCAAAACCGCCATTTCCGGAAATACCCTGAAGATAACTGCCGATAAGGTAAACACAGTGGGCAATCCTACAATAGTGCGTGCCTTGGTTATGGCGGACAGCTACTACACATACGACCCTGACGATCCCGGCTCGGGAGACTTCGGCAGCAGTACCAATGGTATGGAGAAAATCGTCATCCGGGAGCAGATATTCATAATGTACGCGGTAGTTCCCATCAAGAAGCTTGAGCTGGCAGACAAAAATCGCGACAATCTCCCAGTTAAAAAGGCCAACATCTGCATAGATGCTACAGACGATCCTATGCTTGCGGTTCGCGCTGAATCAATTGACCTTCAAGCGAGGCTTATCTCACCTGAGGATGCTACAATGCTTGCCTTTGAGTGGACGGTTCCGGATAAGGGCAAGGGAATAGTTGACATCACGGTTGACGATACCGATCCAACCGGTGCAAGTGTGAACATTAAGGCGCTGAAGGTGGGCAAGGTCAAGGTAACGGGAAAGAACTACAACTCCGGGAAAAAGGTGTCGATAAATATAACGGTGCTTAATTTCCCGCAACCGGGAATGATCTCCACCAAAATAAACGGCACGGATCAGCTTCCGTTTGTCATGGCTGTCGGGAAGAGCAAGTCTTTGAAAAGCAAGATTAAAGCTGTCAAAACAATAAGCAAGGAAGTACGTTACTTCTTAGAGCCTGCCGGTACGCCGGTTGCAACGGTAAATGAGAAAGGAAAGGTTACCGCCAACCAAGAAGGGTTGGTAAGGCTTGTAGCGCGCGGTGCGCCGTTTGATTCGACCGCACCGGAAACCACTATTGTTATACTCTGCGCCAATATGGTTAAGAGCGTACATCTAACCGCAAACGAAACCAAGATAAGTGTTGGTCAATCGGTAACATTTAACGCATCGGTACTCCCGGAGAACGCAACCAACAAAACCTTTGTCTTTAGCGGGGGCGACACAGGCGGCACCATAGTTGACCTGAGCGGAAACGGCACCGGGCCATTCACTTTTACACCTACCATTCCCGGTACATATAAAATTACGGCAACTGCGGTGGGCAATCCCAAAAAGAAAAAGACAATGAAGATTGTGGTCACTGCCTAGCAACCATCCAATAAAAGTTATCGTGGCTCCCCTTGTGATATGGGGAGCCACGGTTTTTTGTAATTTGAGATTAATTTTTCGGGAGTTTAGTAATACCATGACAGCAAAGAAATAAACGCCCCGAATGGCAGGGCGTTTATTGATGGAGCGGGTGATGGGGATCGAACCCACGCGACCAGCTTGGAAGGCTGGAATTCTACCATTGAACTACACCCGCGGCTTGCGATGCCGGACGAAATTCTGTCATTCCTTACATGTGTGCAACGACTATACAGGACCCATATAAAGTAGGCGCATATTACTACTCGCAAAGCAACTACACGACAAGTGATTATGACCTCACAGCTATTGGGCATTGCCACACTCCACAAGTATAATGCACTATATATGAATTGTCAAGCATTATTTTTACCCGGGAGTGGACGGGGTAAGTTGAAACTTTAATTGTCCCTGTTTCCTGATGCACTGGTTTTTGCCTTGTCAAGGATTGAGGGTGGAGATTTGCGTCTCAGGAAAGCTCCAAACCGATTTATTTCCTAACGAAAAATGTTCTGGTCACCATCGCATAGCACTACTCCGCAATAGAAATATCGAGCATCCATTTTACCCAACCAAGGACAGTCGATGAGCGACGCTCTACCGTTGTATCATTTATCGGAATCGGAAAGTTGGTTGATTTCATAACTTGACATACTGCATTTTTATCTGGAATTTCATTGCTGCTTATAAAAATATCAAAGGCCTTGTTAAATACCGACCTCTCTAATATTTTCTTCATCAGTGCCAAATGTTTTCTTTTATATGGGAAAGACATGACGTTTCTTGCTTCGGATGTCAAGCGATATCCACGCTCATTTCCTCCGGTCAAAAAACGTTCAACTAAGCCAAGGTATTCACAGGCAGAAACATAATAATTTGTTTGTCGAGGATCGAACTCATATTTTAGAGTTACCTCACTTCGTGTTAATTCTTCTTCGTGGAGAACTGACAACAAATCCAACACACGTGGAAAAGAATCTGCTTGTGGGAATGTTATGCTTGGTTCTGTTATGACGGTAGTTGAGTGCCATAATTCAATTATATCTTGCAACGAGACATCTTCATCAGCAAAGGTATATTCTCGATAATCCTTGAGAGTTAAGGAATTATAATTATGCTTGTCTGTAAACTCATATGTAAAAACATGAAAAATGTCATTCGAAAATGCCAAAAACATAGGAATAATGGGCTTGGTAATTTTATCGCACCACCGTCTATACGGATAGTACAACTGGCGTATTAATATTTCTTCTGATGCTTGATTTTTCGCTTCACATATAACAAACGCCTCTGGACTTTCGAAGCCTGCGTCAATTTCAATTTGCGAATTTTTGACATCAACCTCGACAGAAACTTGAGGATTCAAACGATTTTTTATTGCAAAGGAAAAGTTGCCCGAACCCATCCGACCGTTTACTGTGAAATTTATTTTGTTGCTTCCCATAACATCCGCAATTATTCCGCTATTGTAGGCGAAAAATAGGGCCGCCGCTTCACTATATAAATTTTCTTTATTGAGTGTTTCTAATTGTGGGTCTGTTACTGGTTTAGATCTTACTGAGGGGCAATAATTTATTTTTTCATGTGTAACAAAAGAACCAATGAGATAATCGCCTCTTGTAACAGGGAGTATAGATAATTGATTTGCGCGGAAAATGTTTGGTAACTGTGCCGACTGATCAAATTTAGCCATCAACCGCGCTTCATGAAATTCATTGATCTGTGTTGAGGAAATGCGAAATGAACCTTCGGTATCCACCTGCGAAATGATGTTGTATTTGTCAAACAATCGCTCCCATGCTTTGTCAACTTTTGTGGTGCCGCTGGACATATCTTCACCTCCAATTTTTAATCAGAACCTCGTCTACCTCGCCTCTGCCTGCACTATCAGAATTTATAGCTCGCCTTGCTCTGACAGATATGATTTCAAAGCGTTCGTCATCATATAACCCTCTAATGAACGGAGTATCAGAATTGCTTAAAAGGCACTTTGCTCCAGCATTAGTACGCTCAACAAACACATCACGCAGTCGCTCTTGTTCAGCTTCGCTAAATCTGCCGGCTTGATACCCTGTAAAATTGGTATTGTCAGGACTGTGATAAGGAGGGTCAAAATATATAAACGAACTTCGTCCCGCATCTACTACCGCGGTAGCGAAGTCACCATGTAAAATATTTATCTCCGTATTTTCGTGGCTCAAATACCTGTGAATGGCTCGTATAACAGGTTCATCACAAATGGCAGGATTCGTGTATCTTCCATAAGGGACGTTAAACATTCCCTGTGAGTTTACCCGATATAACCCATTGTAACACGTTTTATTTAGATATATTAATCGAGCTGCCTTTTGAATGTCTGTCAGTTCAGCAAATAAATCAAGGAGACGATCTTGTTCGCGCACTCGGTAATAATAGTCCTCACTATTTTGCCCTCTATGTGCATTTAACGCATCTATGAGGTCGTCTACATTGTCACGAATAACCCTGTATGTAAGTATAAGTTCTGCGTTATTGTCGTTAATCACAGCGCGGCGAGATTGACGATCAAAAAACAACGCACCTGCGCCAACAAATGGCTCATAGTACCGTAAAGTGCCCCAATTTACAGGGAGATGGTTTTTTATTTCGGGAAGGAGCTGCCGCTTGCCGCCCGCCCATTTAAGGTATGGCTTGACCAACGGATCTTTCCGGCGCCGTGGTACCTGAGTCGACATGAGATATCCTCCCCCTTCTTGAAAAATTAAATTCACTATAATAAACGCGAACGTTATGCCGAATTGGTTTAATCGGAGAGACGTTCGCAATTTGATGTTGTTTTTATTTCACTTTACATGGTTTACCAGCTCTACATCTTGAACCCCTACATTTGCAGCAGTAGGATTGAGGGACTGTTTTATTCGTATCTCTCCATCCGAATTTCGAGCTAATTTCTTCTTTACCATTTGCCTCACTTTTGCAACACGGACATTGTGCCCAAACCTTATTTGGCATATCATCTACTCCTTTGAGCTATTAGCAAATTAATCTTAGAAATCTAGCGGAAAAACTACCGCGAACGTCTCCCCAACAAAGAAAAATTGGGGAGAGTTCGCATTAGTTCCTATTGGCGGAGAAGGAGGGATTCGAACCCCCGCACCGTTGCCGGCCTATCGCATTTCGAGTGCGACCCCTTCACCGCTTGGGTACTTCTCCGCATTGTTAAAAATTATCTTTATATTCCTTAGGCCTCCAGTAATTCCAAGGGGATAGAAAAGAAATTTCTTTTGCAATGATTAATGATTATTTAATTTTCGATGAGGTCTTATTTGCAACCAAGCAACTCCGCAACAGTCAAATTTTCAGTTCCGGTACTATGGAGCTACTGGTCAGAATCGAACTGACAACCTGCTCATTACGAATGAGCTGCTCTACCATTGAGCCACAGTAGCCTGGTATGATGAGGGAAAACCCCTTCATCATACCAGGCATTGTAACAGAAAAAAATCAGGCTGTCAAGAGCTTTGAATTGCCACTAAATTTCCAGTTTTGTATAAACTATAACACGGAGGGAGGAGCGATTACGTCCCAAAGGTTGTGCAGGTAGCCTTCGCGGTCATTTTTGTATTTCAAATAATAAGCGTGTTCCCACACATCGAATAAAATCAACGGCTTCAGCTGCCTGGCTATTACCGTTTCCTGATTTGCCAAGGAGATAATCTGAAGGCTGCGCCGCCTGTTAATTGCAAGACAAAGCCAGCCTGATCCGAAAATTTCCAAGGCTTTTTTAGTGAAAATTGCTTTGAATGCATCAAGAGATCCATATGTACTCTCGATAAGCTCGAACAACTCGGGACTATCAGTTTGTGAGGCCGATTGATGGGGTGCTAATCCCTCAAAAAATTTGGTGTGGTTATATACCCCTCCTCCATTGTGCAAAACCGCCTCCCTTATGTCCGGCGGTACGGGGCGCGAGAGCAGCTGCTCCAGCGTTAATCCATGCAAGCGGGGATGCCCCTCTAAAGCCTTGTTAAGATTGTCAATATAAGAAGCAAAATGCTTATCGTGGTGATAGTGCATTGTTTCTTCGTCAATGTAAGGCTCTAACGCATTATAGGCGTAAGGTAGCGGCGGTAATTCATATGGGTAGGTATTCAAGCTCATAAATACATTCTCCTTTCAATTGATACTAATTGCTGTTTAGTATCACGGACTGGGGCGTCTGCTCTGCCAGCCCTTACATCATATGATGGCCCCCTACCCATTAGACCTCATTAAAAATAAAAAGTGAGAATATAATCGAATATTTTTGCCGCTTGCTAAAGCAAAGAGCTCCGGCCTCCCACTAAGGATTGCCGGAGCCTGACAACGAAAAATACATTTAATTATTGTAATATTGGTGAAATACCATTAGAGCCATAAGAGCCCCTGCGAAATATCTTGCCTCCTGCTCCTTGCGGTCGTCAGATACTTCGCTGCTGTCTAAATGACCCATAAGTACATGGCCTACTTCATGGGCTATAATATGACAGGCTTCCCACCCCCAAATATTTTCGTCGACAAAAATACGCTTATCCTCTCCCTTTCCTAATGCGAATCCTCCCCGGCTTTTCATTTCGCGCAATTTCTCTTTTGATATGCAATTGAGGGCAATAGATTCATTGCGGCAAATATCGTGCAAAAATTTCATCATTTGAATATACCTTCCTTTCGTTTAACCTTCTTAAAATAGTATTTGTCGAAACATCTTTGAGTATAGCAAAAATGAGTGTCGTGTTTTGTCGAAACAATGTGCCGGAGTGAAATAAAAATCGCCTTCATGCTCATTTAGACGAAAAACCGGGATAGACATCGGGTGCTAAACCAACATCATGTCTCATAAAATAGGCATGGACAATTATAAAAGGGAGGACTCATATATGTTTACACTTGTTGAAATTAAAACAACGAATGCGTCAAGTGTCCCTATATTCAATTGGTTAAGACGGCGGAAATCCCGGAAAAAGGAGCCGCTCTTTGTTCTGACACAGAAAGCTTCCCCAAGTTATTTTCATCTTCTCGTTCTCTTTCCGCCCGATGCTTCCGAGCAAGAGCAATTACGCCGTATCAGAGCCGGGCTGAGGGAGGCTGCTGAAAAAAATTCTACAGCCTTGGTGCTTCCGAAAAGCTTCCCTTTTCCGCATTTGCCACGTGAGATGGGCTTTCCGGTATGTTCACCATATCCCCTTCTTCGGCGTTTGAGCGGACAAATATGCACATTCGCCGCCGAAGGCATGGGGATAAGCCCCTCGCGGCTACGCGTTGCCCTAATAGGCAGGCGTCTGACTCCAGAAATGTCTGAAGCGGCTCAACGTTTGACAAAACGCGCTCGCATTCTGTATATGTATGCGGGAAACGACACTCGTGCCGCCTGTCATGCCTTACGTTCAATTACAGGTGCGGCAGTTGGCGAGTTGGGGCGCGAACAAGCTGATATTTATGTTTTATTTGCTGTGCCGGATATAATTGTGCCGATTCATGGGCGCACTCTCTGCCTGAATTTTAGCGGATGCGCACCCATTATATGCGGGGGAATATTGGCAGATGGGGCAGTTCTTGCACCACCCTGCCGGCTTTTTGATAACAAGGAATACGACCAACCCTCCCTGCTCTGGGCATTGGTTCTCTCGGGCAATATTGATTTGCCAGATCTTGACATAAAAGGGATTTGCCAAGGGGAGAGGCTGTTAGAGCTACGTGGATTGGGAATTCCGGCAGAGCCTTCTGTTTATGCCTAATTTCCACATTATACAGCTTGCTGCAAACAATGTTGTCACCTCCCTGTGCAGTATACGGAACATTGTATGCATTTGTCAACAAAAAATATTTTTACCTTTCTAATCTGCAATTTCCGCTAGAATCTATTGACAATATAACTGGTTCATGGCAGAATACCACTAGGCCTCATAAGAAGTAAGGCGTGAACATATATAAGAATTTTGATTAGAGGTGCGGTGCGTAATCGCTATAAAAGAACAGCAAGAGGGTGTTTTTTGTAATGAGGCAGACATATTGTAGTTATATTTCCGCGCTTAACGGCAAAGAGATCACTGTTATAGGTATAGGTGTGAGCAACCGGCCCTTAATTCGTATGCTTTGCCAATCAGGGGCGCGTGTAACGGCGCGAGATATGCACGAGCCTATTGACCGGGAGGAGTGGGAATTTCTTGGGGTAAAGCTGTGTTTAGGCGAAAATTATTTACAAGGCTTGGGTGGTGATATTATATACCGCACCCCGGGATTGCGTCCCGATCATCCCGGGCTGGAGTATGCCAGGGCTTGTGGTTGTACCGTTACAAGTGAAATGAACGACTTTTTCAGCCTTTGCCCATGCCCTATCTATGGCATAACCGGTAGCGATGGAAAAACCACCACCACAACGCTTATTGCCGAAATTTTGAGAGCTGATGGAAACACTGTGCATTTGGGCGGCAACATCGGCACACCCCTTTTGACTCGTGTGGGCGAAATATCACCGGAGGATTTATGTGTAGTTGAACTTTCCAGTTTTCAACTTATGGATATGCAATATGCCCCGCATACCGCGGTTATCACCAATATTTCACCCAATCATTTAGACTGGCATAAAGATATGGATGAGTACATATCCGCGAAGAAGAAAATTTTGGACTTTAAGCCGTCCCGCGCTGTACTGAACCGCGACAATGCCGTAACCTCAGGCTTATCCCCCATCGCTGAGGAGACTCTCTGGTTTGGCAAGCATATGATAAAAAACGATATTATAAACGGAATATTGCCTGTTTCCGAAATAAAGCTTAGAGGATGGCACAATGTAGAAAACTTTATGGCGGCAATGACTGCTTTAAATGAGCGCGTATCTTCAGATTCAATACGCAAAACTGCCTCCTATTTTTCAGGAGTGGCTCACCGCGATGAGCTTGTTGCAAAGGTAAACGGCGTAAGCTATTACAACGACTCAATCGGCTCCAGCCCTAGCCGGACTGTAGCCACGCTCCTCTCGCATCCCGGGCGGGTACACCTGATTGCCGGAGGGAGGGATAAAAATGTGCCATTTGACATCCTAGCAGAGCGTATGCCAAAACATGTAAAGTGCTTATATCTAATTGGGGAAGCATCAGAGCAGATTGAAAAGGCATCCCGAAGGGTTACTGCCGGAATGCCAATAGTCCGCTGTGAAAATTTAGAGCAAGCGGTTTCAGAAGCCCTCAAACGCACCAGCCCCGGTGATACCGTGTTGCTTTCCCCTGCATGCACCTCATTTGACCAGTACAAAAACTTTGAAGAACGCGGGGAGCATTTCAAAAGGCTTGTGAAAGCCATGTAGGTTAGCCGTTGCCGCTCGGGCCTGGGGTCTCTGGTGCCGCCCGGTAAAAATATATGTGGCCTTTGTCTTCAGTAACCGACTCTGCTGTTGAAATCGCCGCAACGGTGTTCAGCGTCCCACTGCCACACAGGACTGCGCCAAGTATTGTGACGGTTCTTTGATGCAAAGCTCATCCAATAAATAAATTGTATATACAGGACCGGTGACGCAGATAGAGTTTTCCTGGGCGTATTTGGTCATCCTTTGCGGCAAATCCCCCATCTCAGCGTAATGACCGCGAGCAAACCCAACTAGATATTCCCCGGCCTCCTGTCTGCACATCCCGGTTGGGTCTATTGAGAAAAAATGCTCAGGATAGCCGGGCGTTTTCAAGAAGCTTTCCATGCTTTCATGATATCCGCCGACAGGAAAGCTAAGGTTAACGCGCTGTTCGTGGGCGCGGCTGAAAAAGCGCGCAAGGGGATCAACAAACGTCTCTCCTTCGTGATATTCGTTGCCAGGCCAAAGAGCTATCTGTTTGCTTTCCCTATACATAGTGAAAATACGGTTATCATCGTTCATGCTTTCAATATGTATTCCGTAATTCACTAATTCGCGCCTGGCACGTATAATCGAACAGCTTTCGTGCAATTTGCGCATCTCCATATTCAGGATTTTCTCCTGCCTGTCAATCAATTCTATAAATCTTTCCGGATTACGCTCGTGTCCCAGATCCTCAATCATTTTCAAGGGAACATGTATATCAGACAAAACGGTAACAAAATTAAGATGGATTAGCTGTGCCGGGGAATAATGGCGATAGCCGCTTTCTTCGCATCGCAATTTAGGAGAGAACAGACCGATTTTATCCCAATAACGTAATGTTGACACTGAAACACCGGAAAGCTTGGAAAAATCGTTAATGGATAAATCCTTTTTCATCTGTGAATTCCTCCTTAATTTCCGGGTAAATAACCCTTAGCTAGATAAATTATAGCAAATAAAAAGGAGAAGGTCAACAATTTTTTCAAATTTTCCGTGCAAACTAATTAGCTAACTGTGTCGCACTAGCCGGCTTCTTAACCGTTGCCCCGTGCCACACGACATCACCCGAGGTCAGCGTGAACTGTGCTTTTTTGGCATACGGCATGCCGTTTACATATGTTGTGTCTGCTTTTGCTTTATTTTGGCCTATTTTGTATTTCGGTTTCTTCAGCTGGCTCAAAGCCCTGATTTTCTTGGGCTTGCTCGCCGCTGTGAAGCTTATGCCGTCATCGTTCAGCCTGGGGGCTGTGCGGTAAAAATATGTGGTTTTTGCCACTGCATCCTTACCTTTTGCGTTTTTGCCCAGTTCCTTCACACAAATGCCATTAGTTTCGCCCGGATAAAACGCGCCCCAGCCGTTTTCGTCAACAGTTTTCCCCGGTTTTGGCGGTTTTGTGGGATTTTTTGCGTTGGGGAGCATGACGGCAAGCCCAATTTGCACCGATTTGTCAACTACCGGGGTTTGGCCTTTTTTAACCTTTGTTGCCAGCAGCCACTGGCCGTTAAACTCGCCGTAATGACTGGGTTCATTTTCGCCAAATAGATAATTCACTGCCAATTTCGGCATGGGTCTAGCCGGGTCAATTTTCGGGAATTTTACCTCAACCGCACCAGCTTCGAGCTGTTTCTGGCGGCTGTCGTATGGTTTGTCCGACAAATGAAGAGTTAACCCTTTTCTTAGCAATCTAGCGAAATTGTT
>Ga0099364_10000426_pt1 | contig 70591 bp, 56 predicted proteins | sample TergutTh196P3_FD_73070 | JGI IMG/M metagenome (GOLD analysis project Ga0099364, IMG submission 73070) | Microcerotermes parvus P3 segment gut microbial communities from Pointe-Noire, Republic of the Congo - Th196 P3 | ecosystem: Host-associated > Arthropoda: Insects > Digestive system > Gut ... | reverse complement strand
CGGCACCGGAATTGTCCTACGAATGGTCGAGGGCCAGCGGCAAGGTGCCTGACGGCAGCTGGCTGCCTCTGGGCGACATCGCCACCCCGGGAGTCAAGGCGAAGGAGGTCATCTTCTTCCGCACAACAGCATCAGCCCAGGGCGGTGTCTACACCCCGGCAAGCAAAATGTTTAAGGTGACCGCTAAGGGTCCAAAAAATTGAAGATGAAGGCTATTAAAAAAAGAACCCGCCAAGCCGGCGGGGCTCCTTTTTTTGTTATATTTTAAGGTGAGATTTTCTTTGACAAGCGTTTGCATAAATGTTATACTGGCAGTGGCTCAGGCGTATTAGAGGTTCGCTGCGGGGAGGTCAAAGGAGTGACAAGGCATATACATAAAGTAATTCGAGCAGATTATTTAACAGGTTGGATTATGGGATTTTTCCGCTTTGCCGTAATTGCCTCCTTGGCTTATATCGTACATTATGCCCACGGTTATTTTACATACAGCTCCATGGAAAAAGAAATAGACCTAATGCTAGGCCGTGTCCCCCCGCCTGACAGCAGCATTCCCTACCCCGCCCTGCCTGACTCTTCCCAGCCACAGGAGGATGATCCTTCCGATTCACCCTATTACCCATCAAGGAAGGCCGAAAGGGCTTACTTAAGGGAGCTTATGAAGGATGGGGAAGCACGCTTTGCCAATATGCTTGCCCTGAATGATGATTTTTGGGGAACCGTTGAAATTCCCGGGATTATGTCAGCACTTCCGTTTGTCCAGGGCAGAGACAATGATTATTACTTATACCGTAACATAGAGAAAAAAAACGATGCCTTCGGCGTTGTTTTCATGGATTGGCGCAATGATCCGCTTTTAATGGACAGAAACACCCTGCTCTACGCCCATCATATGCGGAGCGGCAAGATGTTCGGTGCGCTTACCCGCGCTTACAAGCAAAAAAACCAAGCCTCGCTTAACAATCTTCAACGTTCACACATTTTAGAGCTTGACAGCCTTACCGGGAAAACAAGCTGGATTATTTTTTCCGCATATACCTGTGAAATGTCCGCCGGATACACAGATATTGGGAAAGACAAAAAAGCCTTTGACTCCATGATCAAAGACATGCGTTCCCGCAGCAGCTTTAACTGCGACCTGGAGGTCACGCCGGATGACCGAATTATTACCCTGTCAACCTGTGACTATGTTTCAAGCTTGGCAGATGCCCGGTTTGTGGTACATGCCCGCCGTCTGCGTCCTCACGAAAAGATGCCCAAGGTCACTTTTTCCCTCAACCAAAAACAAAAGGCCTACAAAATACCTGATCAGAAAAATTTATCTGAAATTCCGGCAAGACAGACGACCGTTGGATACAGTGCCTCAACCGGCAAAACCTATTATTATCAAAAAACGAGTAAAGACAGAATTGTTTACTATGTGGGTCCCGGAAATTCAGTGCAAGGCCCTTACCCCATGCCGGGGGATATTTTTGTTGATGACCCTCGTAACTTTAGCTGGCTAAGTACCTTGACATTGCCCGGCGGCAATACTTATTTTGCCTCGGGCGGAATAGGTTATGAGAAGGGTATTTATCTTCTTAGCTCCTTGCGTCCCGACAGGGAGATGTCCCTGGTAAAGCAAGCCCCCATTACCCCTAGTGGCCAGGATGCCCATTGGCCGCTTTTGGCAATGGAGGGGGATACCCCTTGGTTGCTTTATACCGTTAAGGAGTCTAAAGGCCAGGCTATTCACCGTGTCCGTTTAGATGGCCGCCATGCCGAGAAGCTTTTGACGGTGGATGGCTCTCTAAGGCTCCGCCCTATTGGATTTGCCGTTAATGATGGGGTAAGCCTTTTGGTATTTCATGATATAGATAAGAAAAAAGTATTCACGGCACGAAAAGGTCTGGAAATCCCTATTCCCACCCCCTTGCCGAAAACTAAGGGTGACGAGAAAAAAGCAAAGGGTGATGCCAAAAAAAATGAATTCAAGATAACTGAAGAATATGCCATTGACCCCGAGCCTCTCTCTCTAGACGGCACAGCCGACCGAATCACACTTCACAAGGGGTCTGTCAGAAATGTTTGGAGAGTAGCAGTTGAAAAAAATGGAGTAATTTCTTTCCGGTCATCATTAAATCCACTCGACATTATGAAACTGCCACCCCCAACTCCAGAGCCTAAAAAAGACAAAAAAAAGGTTCCCAAACCCAAACCATCCCCCAAGCCTAAACCAACTCCAAAGCCAAAAAAACCTAATCCCTCGCCAAAGCCAACGGTAAATCCGCCAGTCCAAACAGTCATTCCTCCAACAAAAATGCCGGAAACCCCACCGCCCTCGCCAACCTCATCATCATCAGCAGAATAATAATCCAACAAAAAGGAGCGTAAAAACACATGGCTATAAAATTTATAATCTCGTTTATCTTAATCGTGCTTACGGCAGGGGGCTTTGCGTTAGCCTATAAGGCCGACAGGGGGCCGAAGCGAAATACTCTAACAGTCCTGTCTGCTGTTTTCCTTGTATTGCTGGCGGTTGTGCCTATGTCTATTTTTTCTGTTAATACAGGTGAAATAGGGGTAGTCAAGGTATTCGGCGAAGCAAAAAGCACAGTACACCCCGGCATAAACTTCAGGCTATGGCTAACCGATACGATAGATATTTACGATGTTAAAACTCGTCAAATTGACCTGGAATCGCTTCAGGCGTATAGCAAGGATGCACAAACTGTTACAGGAAGATTAGCTGTCCAGTATCAGATAGAGCAGGATAAGGTTATTGAAATCAACCGGCAGTACGGTACAATTGCCGTATTGGAGGAAAAACTCAAGGCAATTATTGTCGAGCGCGCTAAAAGCGTATTTTCCGACAAGGGTGCCATGCTGATTGTGGAAAGCCGTTCAGCCTTAAGCGGCGAGATTAAAGAGAGGATTGAATCGTCCTTAGGTGCCTATCATGTCACAATAGGCACTGTAGCCTTGGAGGATATTTCATTCAATGAAGCCTTTGAAAATGCAGTTGAGCAGAAAATGGTTGCTGAACAGGAAAAGCTCAGGAGCGAATATGACAAGGAACGTGCCATAATCAAAGCTGACGAACAGTTAGAGGTAGCAGAAAGAGAAGCATTAGCTGCTGTGGCAAAAGCCAATGGAGACGCCGAGGCTCTGCAAATCATGCAATCTGCTTGGAGCAAGCTGTCAGCCGAGGTAAAGGATGCTATGCTGCGCCAGACCTTTTATGAAAAATGGGACGGCGTTCTTCCCGAGGTCATGGCTGGGGAAAACCTTGATTTAATTATTGGCGACTACAGCAAAAAGAAAAGCCCGTCAAGCAGCTCCGATTAACTCCGGTAGGTTTCACTCAGCATCTGCGCGACCTTGTTAATGTCTCCTGCCCCGGCTGTGAGTATTATGTCTCCTGCCCCGGCTTCCCGGCGTATGGCATCCGCCAAGGCGTCAAAGTCGTTAAAGCTCTGGGCACCGGGTATTTTTTCGGCTAACATATCGGAAGAAATGTCACCCGGGTTAAGCTCCCGGGCGGCGTAGATTTCGGAAAGATACAACTTGTCGCACACACTAAGGATATCTACGAAATCGTTGAAAAAGGTCTTTGTACGTGTATATGTGTGGGGCTGGAAGGCGCAAATAACCCTTTTTTTACCCATTGATCGGACTGTCTCTAGTGCGGCTTTTATTTCGGTCGGATGATGGGCGTAATCATCATAAATATCGGCACCGTTTATCTGCCCCACGTATTCCATGCGCCGTGACACCCCGGTGAAGCAGGAGATGCCCTCGCCAACCTCTTTCCCCGGCAAACCCAAAGCGTATCCCACAGCGGCGGCGGCTAAGGCGTTCAGTGCATTGTGCCGGCCCGGTACCTTCAGGAAAACCTCCGCGTAATAACTGCCCTTTGACACTACCCTGAATTGCCAGCAGCCATCAATGATTTTTACATCCTCAAGGGTAATATCGGCACTGTCTTCCGTTCCAAACCATATGACAGAGCTAAAGCCCTCTAGCACGGAACGAACATTTTCATCATCACCGTTTCCGATTAAAAATCCACCGTTACCAACTGACCCGGCAAAGGTCCGAAACGATTTCAATATGTCCTCCAGTCCAGTAAAAAAATCCATATGGTCGGGTTCTATATTTAGTAATACGGCAACGTTTGGAGAAAAATGATGAAAAGAGTTGCAATATTCACATGACTCAAGTATAATGGTATTACCTCGTCCCACCCTATGCCCTGCGCCAAGCAGCGGGAGGTGTCCCCCAAGCATAATGGTAGGGTCAAGTCCGGCACCTATCGTGATGTGTGCAAGCATCCCTGTGGTTGTTGTTTTTCCGTGAGTTCCCGCTATACAAACGGCACTCTCGTACTCTAACATCAAAGCTCCCCAGGCCTCTGCCCGTTCCAGCAGAGGCAGGTTTAGGCGGCGGGTTTCTATCACCTCCGGATTGTCATCCTTGGCGGCAGCCGTCCGTATTACGGCGGCGCAGCCGGCAATAAGTGAAGGCCTCTCGCCCATAGCAATCCTCAAACCGATCTCGGTAAGCCGTTCAAGGGCTTGCCTCTGGCAACGGTCGGAACCGGTCACAATCAGCCCTCGTCTTTGTAAAACCTCAGCCAACGCAGACATGGATACCCCGCCCACACCAATCAGATGCACCCGGTTGCCCGGTGCAAGGAGCCTTCTGATTTCAGTCTTTTCCAAAAAATCACCTTCCCAAAGCAAATTGTTGTATACATAGAATATGGCAATTAGGGAAAACTACCACCCCGGTTACCCAAAAAAATAAAAATTGCCGGGAGAAAAAACATTTAGGAGGATACGCTTATGAATATTACTCAAGTTAAAATCACCCAAACCCCGGAAGGCGGACGCATGAGAGCTGTTGTTTCAGTTACCTTTGACAATGCGTTTGTTGTACATGATGTAAAAATCATTGACGGTCCCGAGAGGTGTTTTTTAGCCATGCCATCAAGAAAAATGCCGGACGGAACATTCCGGGACATAGTACATCCCATCAATGCAGAGGCACGCACCGCTTTGGAGCAAAGCATACTGGAACAATTTTCGCAGATGCAGGAGCAGGAAAAGGCTCAAAAACAGGAACAGACCCAAGGCCAACCGGATATGTCCGGCAATGAAGCTAGCGAGGGCGAAGAAGCTGAAGAAAAAACAGATGACACACCTGAAGATGTCTGAAAAAAAATCTTTGGCTGAGGGAATAAAAAGGGGTTCCATGCAACGGGCGTTTTCCCGAAGCTATTGTACGCGGAGGGAAAACGCCCTCTTTTAAATAATTGGTATAGAAAGGATGTGATTTTATGAAGGTACTGATTCTTTCTGTCACTGCCGGACAGGGACACCATGCCGCCGCCCAGGCTATCAAGCAGGAGTTTGAAAGCCGGGGTGCTATGGTCGAGGTCATGGATATTCTCAAATACTTGGGAAAACCTCTGTACACAACAGTGGATCAAGGATACAGAATAGGCATACAGCGTATTCCAAGGCAATTCGGTCACTTTTACCACGCACTGCAAAAAGACAGCTCAGTGCGAAGCATTATATCCACCATCACTAAAACCCCTCTTTTCTCCAATAAGTTATACAGCTGTTTTCGGGACGGCAAGCCTGATGTTATCATTACCACTCATGTTCTAGGAGCATTAATCTTAGACAAGATGATTCAAAAAAAACCTTTTTCTGTGCGGCACATAGGTATTGTCACCGACTACACCCTCCATCCATTCTGGGAGGACGTAAAAAATATAGAAAAGTTAGCAGTGTGCGGTGAGTTAATACTTCCTCGTTGCCGTCAAAGAGGGCTTCCTTCTGAAATTTTACTGCCTATCGGCATCCCGATTGAAAAGAGGTTCACCCAAAGCATACCCAAGGAACGTGCGCGTCAGCTGCTTGGCGTAAACACCGAGCTTCCCACCGCATTGATTATGTCAGGAAGTATGGGCTTTGGTAACATGGCAGCCACCGTTGCCCGGATTGCCGGGTGCGGCCATGATTTGCAGATATTATGTGTTTGCGGGAGGAATATCAAGCAGAAGATTATGCTGGAAAACAGCTTACACCCGGTTCCCGTTCATGTCTATGGATTTGCTGAAAACATTGATGTTATGCTTGATGCTTCCGATTTTGTTGTAACTAAGCCTGGGGGTCTTTCATCCTCAGAGGCACTCAGCAAGGGCAAAGGGCTGATTTTGACAGCACCCATCCCAGGGCAGGAGGAAGAAAACAGCGACTATCTTGTTAATGCCGGATTAGCTATGCAGGCGACAAAAAACATGCCTGTACACGAGTTGTGCATGATGGTCATCGAGCAGCCCCAGCTATTGGAAAATATGAGAAATGCCGCTAAGAAATTTGTTCCTGCCGATCCTGCCGGTTTGCTGTGCGATTATATTTACAATGGGTATCTGCCAGGAGAATAGCCTGATGTCAACCCCTAATGTAACATACTCAGGCAGGGGGATTTTGCCGAAAAAGCGGCGGCGCAATGGGACTCACTGCGCCGCCGGTCCTTTGACGCTAACTAAATCAATCTTCAAACAGCTTGCCGTATTTGGAGATGACCTTCCATTTTTCCTGAGCCTCTTTTTCCGCCTTGGCAAACAGCTCCTCGGCGCGTTCCGGAAATTGCCTTGCCAATCTGGTGTAACGAACCTCGCTGTCTATAAAATCCCTATAAGACATGCTGGGAGCCTTTGAGTCTAGCTGGAATGGGTTTTTTCCTTGAGCCTTGAGCCTTGGGTCAAAACGGAACATATGCCAGTAACCCGCTTCAACTGCTCGCTTGGTCTGCTCTGCCCAGTTGCTCAGACCGCCCTTCATACCATGGTTAATACAGGGCGAGTAAGCTATAACTATCGAAGGACCTGGGTAGCTTTCGGCTTCGGTAATGGCTTTGATTGTCTGGTTGAAGTCAGCACCCATGGCGATCTGCGCCACATACACCGTGCCGTAGCTCATGGCAATCTGCGCCAGACTTTTTTTTGCCTGAACCTTGCCCGAATAGGCGAACTGAGCCACCTGGCCGATTTGAGAGGCCTTTGACGCCTGGCCTCCGGTGTTGGAATACACCTCGGTGTCGAAAACCAGCATATTGATATCGTCCTCACAAGCTATTACATGGTCAAGGCCGCCAAAGCCTATGTCATATGCCCAACCATCGCCGCCGAATGCCCAAATTGACTTTTTAATCAATACATCCCTGGCGGTTAATATCTCTTTGGCTAATCCAACAATTTCAGGCTTATCCTCGTTTTTGCAGGGACAAGCCTCCAATGCTTCCATGAATTTTTTAGAGGCAGCCTGGGTTCTTGTTCCGTCATTAAAGGCATCAAGCCATTCTTTCCCGGCTTCCTCGACAGGTCCGCAGACATCAAGCGCAATTAAGGCTTTAACCTTTTCAGCCAACCGCTGACGCCGCTGATTTACGCCCAACACCATACCATAGCTGTATTCGGCTGTATCTTCAAAGAGGCTGTTTGCCCAAGCCGGGCCTTTTCCGTCTTTATTCACAGTATATGGTGTTGATGGTGCGCTACCGCCCCAAATGGAGGAACATCCGGTGGCGTTGCCTATATACATCCTGTCTCCGTAAAGCTGTGTAACCAGCTTGGCGTATGGGGTCTCCCCGCAACCTGTGCAGGCTCCCGAGAACTGAAGCAAGGGTTGTTTAAACTGGCTCCCCTTAACTGTTTCAATCTTAAAGGCCTCGCTGACCTCCGGTTTTTCGGTTACATTCTCCACGATATAATCAAATTCCTTTTGTTTGGGAATTTGTGTATCAGAAGGTTTCATAACCAGTGCTTTTTGCTTGGCAGGGCAAACGCTGGCACAAACAGAGCAACCGGTACAGTCTAAGGGAGACATGGTTAGGATATATTGATATTTTTCCAGACCTTTTCCGTTCATTTTTATAGTCTTGGCCCCGGCGGGGAGTGCCTTGACCTCGGACTCATCTAAAACAGCGGGACGCACCACCGCGTGGGGACAGAAATACACACAACGATTGCACTGTATGCAGTTTTCAGGGACCCACTCAGGAATGTCTACCGCGATACCGCGCTTTTCATAAGCGGAAGATCCTTGGGGGAATGTGCCGTCTTCAACGCCGGAAAACGCCGAAACAGGCAAGTCGTCCCCATGGTAGGCGTTGATTGGAATAAGCATATTCTCAATAAACCCGACCATTTCTTTTCTGGAGCCCGAGACCTTCTTTTTCATATCGCCGCCCGAAATGTTTTTCCATTCTGAAGGAACAGCAATTTCGTTGATATTTTCAATTCCGGCATCAATACACCTATGGTTATCCTCAACCACCTTGTCGCCCTTGCTTTTGTATGCCTTTGTCGCGGCCTCCTTCATGGCTTTAACAGCAACATCAAGGGGCAGGATTCCGGTCAGCTTGAAAAATGCTGCCTGAAGAATCATGTTTACGCCCAAGCCGCGCTTGTTGATGCCCCGCGCCAAGCCTATGCCGTCAATGGTATACACCTTGATGTTGTTTTCGGCTAGATATTTTTTCATGGAATTAGGCAAACGCGTGTCAAGCTCGTCAATATCCCAGTGGCAGTTGAGCAAGAAGGTTCCTCCCGGATTGATGTCTTCTGCCATTTTGTACTTGTCAACATAGCTGGGACTATGGCAGGCAACAAAATCGGCTTTCTTTACAAAATAGGTGGACTTGATGGGAGACTCGCCAAAACGCAGATGAGAAAGGGTCACTCCGCCTGATTTTTTTGAGTCATAGGCAAAATACGCCTGGACATTCTTTGGCGTATGGTCTCCTATGATTTTAATTGAGTTTTTGTTGGCCCCTACCGTACCGTCAGCACCAAGACCCCAGAATTTGCAGGACATAACATCATTGGGAGTGGTGTCCGGGTTTTCGTCAAGGTTGAGTGACAGATTTGTCACATCATCGTTAATGCCAACGGTAAATTTCATTTTGGGGCTGGCGGCATTCAAATTTTTGTAAGCCGCCAGGATATTCGACGGAGGGGTATCCTTGGAACCCAAGCCATACCTCCCGCCAGCTACGGTTACTCCCGTTATGCCCTGTTCGCTGAGAGCGGCAACAACGTCAAGGTAGAGCGGTTCGCCCAAGGAACCCGGTTCTTTAGTTCTGTCTAGAATAGCAATTTTTTTAACAGTTTTGGGGAGGGTAGCGGCAAATTTCTCAGCTACAAATGGGCGGTACAGCCTGACCTTAACCAATCCGACCTTTTCGCCGCGTGCCAGCATGAAGTCAATTGTTTCCTCAATAGTATCGCAAACGCTGCCCATGGCGATAATCACACGGTCGGCATCCGGTGCGCCGTAGTAGTTAAACAGCTTGTAATCGGTGCCGCATTTTTTGTTGACCTTATCCATGTACTCTTCTACTACAGAGGGCAAATTATCGTAGTACGAGTTGCAGGCTTCTCTTGCTTGGAAGAAAATATCCGGATTCTGAGCTGTACCCCTGAGTACCGGGTGTTCGGGATTGAGGGCATTGTCCCGGAATTTCTGCACCGCATCAAAATCACACATCTCAGCCAGCTCTTCGTTATCCCAAGCATCAATTTTCTGCATTTCATGGGATGTGCGGAACCCATCAAAGAAATGCAGGAATGGAACCCTTCCCTTTATGGCCGAAAGATGAGATACCGCCCCAAGGTGCATGACCTCCTGCGGATTTGTAGCTGCCATCATGGCAAATCCCGTTTGGCGGCACGCCATAACATCGGAATGGTCTCCGAAAATAGAGAGAGCATGGCTTGCCAGGGCACGCGCCGAGCAATGTATAACGCCCGGAAGCAATTCACCCGCCATTTTGAACATATTGGGAATCATTAGCAAAAGACCCTGTGAGGCTGTGTATGTGGTGGTTAGCGCACCTGCAGCCAAGCTGCCGTGCACCGTGCCTGCCGCACCCGCCTCCGACTGCATCTCAACGACCTTGACCTGCTGTCCGAAGATGTTTTTGCGTCCATCAGCCGACCATTTGTCTGTCAGCTCAGCCATTACCGAAGAGGGTGTAATAGGGTAAATCCCGGCCACCTCGGTAAAAGCGTAGGAAACGTGCGCCGCGGCGGTGTTTCCGTCCATAGTTTGCTTGTACATAAAACTCAGTTCCTCCTTTTGTATTTCATGAATTCTATTCTAGCACAATAAACCGAAGGTGTAAATATTTTTTTCGCTGTGTAAGGGATAAAATTTTCAAGGCAGACCCCGCTCTAAATTTGACATCCGGCACAATCTGCAGTATTATATCCCATGGGTGTTGATTATGTACAGATTAACAGAAAAATGGGGAGCGAGTGTTTGTGGACATACCTTCAAATGCAGCACCAACCTTTTACTTGGAAAAAGTGGTGCAGTCAAAGCAGGAGGTCATGGAGGATTTCGAGGGACCTCTTGATGTTATTCTGTTCCTGCTTTCAAAAAATAAGATAGAAATTCAGGACCTGCGGATATCACTCCTGTGCCGCCAGTTTTTAGAATGGCTTGATGCCCGGCAGTCACTTGAGATAGAAGTTGCCAGCGAATTCATCGCCATGGCGGCTCACTTGGTCTATATTAAAAGCAAAAATCTTTTAACGGTGGGGGAGCAAGCCAATGAAGAGATTGACGAGCTAAAGCTCCAATTGGAGCAGCGTTTGCTGGAGGAGGAACGAGGCAGATTAGAGCGGCTCAGAGAGTTTTTAGCCCCACGCGCCGAACTTTGCCGGGGAATTGTAACAAAACCTCCATGTATTCCGGAAAAGGAAAAGCCGTATGATAGATTGCATGATCCTGCCGAGCTTTTGTGTGCTTTAGGTGAGCTATTCGAGCGTTCGGAAAGGCGAATGCCACCTCCGCCTGAGGCATTCGCCGGTATTGTAGGCAAAGAGCCTTATCCCATAGGGGAAAAAATCTCGTATATCTTCAAAAAACTGCGGAGCAGGGGCAAAGTGCTTCTGAGAAACCTCCTTGCCGGGGCAGCAGGGCGTTCGGAAACGGTAGCTGCATTTCTAGCGGTTTTAGAAATGTGCCGCAACCGGGAAATTGATTTGACTGAAGACAGCAAGGGTATCTGGGTGCAGGCTTCAGATGGCCGATAGCGGGACACGCTCCCATATGCCCCTCACCTCAAATTTACGCTAACATTCTGCCAATTTCGGTATGGGTTGCAATAGGAGGGCTCTAAGCCTTCGGTTTGACCAAACTGGCTGAAAACCTGACCTTTGCGGAATCCGAGGACTATAAACGGTGCTTGGTCGGCGAACAGGCTTGTAAAAGCCTCCACAGCGTCTACCAATGCCTTTTTGCCTACAGCTGTTTCTAAAGCGTGTATTGCTTTGTTCATCTCTTTGGATCCATATTTGCCGAAATTAAGAATTCCTCCGGCCCCTTGCGGCGAGAGCAGAGTTCTGGGAGAAAAATTGGGGGAAATATTTATTTCGGCGAAATACATATCAAAGCCCCCGCTGTTTAGTGCCTGCTGAAAAGCATCCCAACCTAAAACCCTTACGTTTATGCTGATTTTAAGCTGTTTTTTCATCATGGATGCGTACAGCTCGGCGGCTTGTATGCGGTATGGGCTGGAGTTGTCTACAATTAAATCCAGCTGTCCTGAAAATCCGGAAAGCAATTCCTTTGCTTTATTTAGCTGAAATCGCGTTTTATCATCCCCCTCGGCGTTATAAAATTCGGAGTATGGGGGGAACGGTATTCCGCATGGCAGAGTATAGCCGCCGTAGACCTGCTGCATAAGCCCTTGGCGGTCTGTTGCCAGGGTCAGGCCCCTCCGCAGGGCGGGAGAGTTGCCCAGTGAGGCTTTTTTGAAATTAAAGCCGATAATCTGTATTGCCGGAATATGATATGATCTTCTGTCACCTGCCTGAATACCGGGCGAAACAGTCGCATATGGGTCTATAGACAGCACACTGATGTGCTTTTGGCTGAATCCTCGTGCCAAATCGTCCGGTTTATGTGCTTTGATTAATTCAATCCGCCCTATGGCAAGAGGCTCTTGACTCAGGTGCCAGCGTTTATTTGCCAGCAAAAAGTCACCATCCTCCCCCTTGCTAAGCCGGTATGGCCCTGATCCTACGCTGTTGCCCGATGAGCCCTTTTTAACGATAGGCACATCAAGGAGAGCCATAGCGTTAAATACCGGGGCATTCATAGTGATAATAAGGCTGTTTTTTCCGTCTGGCTGGGCGGAGGCCATATTGGCAAGGCGTTCGGAGTAACGCTTGCCTTCCTTTGCTTTGTTCAGGGAATATACCGCATCATCTGCCCTAACCGGGCTTCCGTCCCAAAAAGCTGCCGTTTTTTTGATTTTTACTGTATAGGTTATATTATCTTCGGTGGCATACCCTTCTGCTAAAAGGGGTACAGGTGCAAGATTTTCATTCAGTTCAAACAATCCCTCATAGCACAGCCGTGCCGCCATTCCGTTATAAGGGCGGTCATCGCCAAGAGGGTCAAAGCCTTTTTTCAGCGGCGGAGTATATGCAATTCCAAAGGCGTTGATATTTGGCTTTTGATCGGGTAAAGCCGCCGGAATAGGAGTGATGATTTCAGGTGACGGAGTTGCAGCCGGCTCTAAAATATCGGGATAAAAAAAGTCGGCATCACACCCTGCAAGGCATATTAGGCACAGGCCGGCAAGCCCTGCGGCACATAATTTAATTTTAGCTTGAGTTATCAATCATGGCCCTCCCTTTAAATATCTTCCTCATTTACCCCACAGGCGCGTAGCTGCCCGCATCTATAGCCCAAAACTCATCATTAACTGCTATAGCGGCATTTTCATGCCACTCACCGAGCAAGCTCTCATATGTTTCCTCTGCATACAGTGCTTCAATAATCTCTATATTTTCTTTGCCCCATTCAGCGTCCGGCGGATGGCGTTTAATTATATAAAAGCCATCATCGGACTCAACAACCGGAGAAATCTCCCCCTCCTCCAGCGCGGCAAGAGCTTTATCGAAATTGCTGCCTAAGTGTCCTCTTGGTATTGGAAAACCGCCAGGATTGTCATTCATCTCGGCATCGCAGCCATATTCGACAATAAGAGAGGCAAAATCCTCCCCGGCTATTGCCCTGTCTCTGAGGACCTGGGCAATGGCTCTCTGACGCTCTAACTGTCCCCCGCTTAATAGGTTCCACTCGTTGTCACGGTTTTGAATGAGTATATAGCTTGCATTAGTAAATGCCTGTTCATACAGCTCGCCAAGTGTGCTGGAATCGGGGGCATAAGGCGCACCAGGCTGAAATAAGCTCTCTATCAGTTTTTGCTGAAGGATCGGCACGGTGTATTCATAGAACCTGAACAGCTCCATGCTGCCTCCCATACTGTCTATCATAACGTCAAAAGCATCTCTGCCTCCTGCTTCTTGAATTTCCCATTGAATGAATTCGTCAATTTCTCTCTCTTGGGCACCGTCCAGGCCATATCCCAGTTTTTTTGCGTTATTGTCAAGTATGCGGCTTGAGGTTATTGCTTCAAGGGTTTTTTTGAGGATATAATCCCAGTCATCCCTATCCGGTGCGCCGCTGGCAAGCTCCGGGTTTTCCTGTATTTCATTTTCTATGGTCCTGCTTATGACGTAATTCACCTCGGGATCGGATATGGGTATCTTGTCAATAGTCAGAAGAGGCAAGCTCCCGGGCAAGCGTTCCCCGGCTGTTGCTTCCCATTGGTCGTCTGAGGGCATGTTGGTGCCGTGGCAGGATGCACAAATGAACAACAGTAAAAACAGCAGGCTAAGTCTCATAAACGCCTCCGTTTATTTCGGGAGCCGCGGTAGTTTGCCCCCCTTTTGTTTCGCTTGCGATTTCTATGCCGTATATACAGCCGTATAAGAAGCACAGCATACCCGGCAATAAAAATGACCACTATTATAACTATTGCCTTAATCAACGGCTTGCTGAAAAAGCCTTTAACCTCACGCTCTATATGCTTTGGCAGATCCCTTTGTATATCCTTGCTGGCAAGTAATTGCACCGAGCCTAATTCACGCCCGTCATGGATAAGGGTAAGTGTCCCCATTTCCTGGCCTCTTTTGACCGGTGCGGTAATACCATCAGGATACTTGTGAGCAACTTTTTTTTCAATTTCAGCAATATCAAGATTCTTAGGGACTAACGCCTCCAGTGCTTCTTCGGTAACTAATTCGACCTCATATTGATCTATACCCATTTCGACCTTAGTACTCGCCACAATATCGTTGCGCGGTATAATCTTTCGCTTTTGGAAATTCGCAAACCCCCATTCAAACAACGCCTTGGTTTCCACAAAGCTACGATTGACTCCCGTTTTAGAGTTCTTCGTTGCCCCTAGTACCACGCTTATAAGCTTCATATTGTCCTTTTCGGCTAAGGAGGCTAAGCAATGACCCGCATTATTTGTAAACCCGGTTTTGATTCCACGAGCATAGGGGTAGAGTGAATCAGGATCATCCGGTGATGATATAAGTTTATTAGTGGTTCTGTAGGCTCTCCCCTCAGGGGTTTTGTTGGTAGGAGGCACAGTATATCTCTCAGTGTGGGCAATTTCAAGGAATTTTTGATTTTTCATGCACTCTTTAATCATAAGGTAAAGGTCATGCGCCGTGGTGTAATGCTCCTGGCCCTTTTCGGTATCAGGCCAGCCGTATGGATCTGTAAACTTGCTGTTTCGGCAACCGATTTCTGCAAGGCGATTATTTACCATATTCATAAACTCAGGAACACTTCCCGCGACATAGCGGGCAATGATGTTGCAGGCATCATTGGCGGATTTTATCATGGAACAGTAAATTAAATCTTCAAGGCTCATTTTCTCACCAACCTGAATCCCGGCGTTACTGCCGCCAGGGCGCAGAGTGATTAAGTCAGATTTTTTGGCCGTGACAACGGCATCAAGCCCTTTGGCATCCGTTTCGGCAAATTCCAAGGCCAAAAGCACGGTCATAATTTTAGTAATGCTGGCAGGCTCCCTGCGTTCATGCTCATTGCGGGAATAGATAACCTCATCGCTATCCTCGTTATCACCGGCGTACACTAATATAGCTGATTTGGCGCGAACCTTTGGTTTTTTCTCAGCTCCCTCAGCCGATAATAGCAAGGGAAACAGCATTGACAGTACCAAAATCATACAGACCCATGTTTCTTTTGTGGTTTTCCCGAACATATGCAAAATCTCCTGTTCACTTTTATAATCGCGTATGTTTTTTGCGGTGCCAAGCCCCCTAGACTGGGCTGATTCAGATTTCGAGTAAATTTTCGCCAAGCAAGGCCAAATCCCGCAGACGAACCTGCTCCCGGCAAGAAATTTCAGCGGCAAGCGTGGCAGGAGGTCATGGGGAACAGGCTCTAATACTGATAACCCCAAACCAGTACACGATCAGCCCTTTCGCCGCACACGGCACACACATCGGCTATTGGGGACTGATCAAAGGGAAGGCAACGAGATTTAACCCCATCGGTGGCCTCCTTCACTGTATTCTCGCACCCGCCGCCGCCGCACCACATTGTTGTAATGAAGCCGCCCTTGGTTTTGGCGATTTGAACCATTTCATCGAGGCAAAACGCCTGAGATGAGCGGTTCTTGAGATTTTGCCGGGCACTAGCAAGCAGCTCGGCTTGAACATCCTTCAAAACGTCCGCCGCGGCATCGGTTACCCCATTTATCGGAGCTGTAGCCTTGCCCCCGGTTCTTTTAGCTAAAACACACTGTTCCGCCTCTATATCCCTCGGCCCTAATTCCAAACGTACCGGAACGCCTTTCATTTCATATTCGGCGAATTTCCAGCCTGGCGAATAGTCGGAATCGTCAATCCTGGCGCGGATCCCGGCATTTTTGAGTTTTTCACAAACCTCCCGGCATTTTTCCAAAACACCCGGTTTATGCTGCGCTATGGGTATAACTATAACCTGTATGGGGGCGACCGCAGGGGGAAGCACCAGTCCCGAATCATCGCCGTGGGTCATTATAATGCCGCCGATAAGCCGCGTTGAAAATCCCCACGAGGTCTGGAATGGATATGAAAGTTTGTTTTCCTTATCGGTAAACTGTATGTCAAAAGCCTTGGAAAAACCATCGCCGAAAAAGTGTGTTGTGCCGGACTGAAGAGCCTTGCCATCGTGCATCATGCACTCCATTGTGTAGGTTGACACTGCCCCGGCGAATTTTTCGCCCTCGGTTTTTCTGCCCCGGACAACGGGCATTGCCAGGTATTCCTCGGCGAGGTTGGTATATATGTCTAGCATACGCAGGGCCTCATCCTGAGCCTCCTGGCTGGTGGCATGGATAGTATGACCCTCCTGCCACAAAAATTCGCGGCTGCGTAAAAATGGGCGGGTTGTTTTTTCCCAGCGTACCACGCTGCACCATTGGTTATACAGCTTGGGCAAATCCCGCCAAGACTGCACAACATGTGAATAATGCTCGCAAAAAAGGGTTTCGCTGGTAGGGCGTATGCAGAACCGCTCGCTCAATTCCTCGGTGCCGCCATGGGTAATCCAGGCAACCTCAGGGGCAAACCCCACCACATGATCCTTTTCCTTTTGCAAAAGGCTTTCGGGTATAATGAGCGGCATATAAACATTCTCATGCCCTGTATCCTTAAACATTTTATCTGCTATAGATTGAATGTTTTCCCAAATAGCATAGGCATAAGGACGTAGCACCACAAAGCCCTTGGCACTGGAATAATCAATCAGCCCGGCTTTTTTGACAACATCGGTATACCATGCCGCAAAATCATCCTCCCGTGAAGTGATCTGCTCGACAAGCTTTTTCATACAAACCTCCCGTGAGCCGAACGCGCATATCGGCTGCCATAATAACCCAAAACCGCCTGACGGCGGTTTTTAGAGGAATACTATGCTTTCTTTTCCTTCTTCACAATGACCTCCCGCCCATCATACGTCCCGCATGCCTTACATACCCTATGTGACAGCTTAAGCTCGCCGCACTTAGGACAGCTTATAAGGTTCGGGGGAACCAGACGCCAAACATTGCTGCGGCGCAGCTTGCGGCGTTGCTTGGAGGTTCTCCTTTTTGGTACTGCCATGTTCTATACACCACCTTTTTTTAAAGTCATGGGTCCCGGCTTCAGGCATCGCCGCCGTCCTGCAAAAGCCTGCGCAGGGCCTCCAGGCGGGGGTCAGTGGGCCGGGGGCCGCAGATACAGCTCTGCCGATTCAAATCCTGGCCGCAGGAAACGCAAATCCCCCGGCAGTCTGGCTTGCATAGGTTTTTTGTGTCAAGGGAGAGGATTATTGCCGGCGTAAAAATTTCATCCAAATCGCAAACACCGTTTTGCAAAAGGACAATATCCTCCCTGTCCTGCTGCGGCGGGTCATCCTGCAGCACAGCCTCCAGGCACCCCGAATGCTCTCTGCTGAACAAAAGCGCGCAACGATCACAGACCAATGACAGCACGGTACGGTATGTCCCCTTCAGAATCAAGCCATTTGCCCGCCCTTCCAAGGAGCCCTCTATGTCAATGGGCACGGAGAAAACCCTTTGCCCTGAAAACAAGAGACCGGACAAATCAAGGGAATGCCGGAAAACGAGAGGCTCACCCTCTGACAAACAACGAGTATCCAGCTTCATAATTCACCTGCAACGCCAGTAATCAGAAACATTTGCGGAAGGGCGTCTCCCCCCGCAGAGACAGTATATACATAGCTATGCCCCTTTGTCAACCCCAGGCGCAAAATTGTTTTTCCCGGGTGCCTCTGGCCGGCTTGCCTTGGGGTACCAGCAACCCCCCGGGACGGATAGGGGTGTCCGTCCCGGGGGGCTATGCATGTGCAAAATTCAGCTGACGATGCTGTTATGGTGCCGGTTCTGCTACTGGGGTGGGCAAAGCCGGCATTGCATCAGGAGCAGATCCGATATCATCTATCGTGTAGCCCACTGCAATAGAACTGGTCACGTTACTCGTGCCCCCATCAGTAAGTCTCTTGAACCCGATAAATATATCTGCTGTCCCCCCGGCTTTGTCTACTTTGAGATTGGTAAAGCTTGGTGGAAAAACCTCTATATCAGCAGTTGTGCTTGGTAGCCCGCTAACACCTGTCAACGTAATGTCATAAGAGCTCTCGTTTTTGACCTTAAGAGCGTAAATGATGAAACCATCCTTTTGAAGAAGGTCGGCGGTAAGGGTCTTTCCTGCGTTAAGATTGCCGCTATCGTTGCCGTTGTGGCTACCACTTGCATCAATCCAATCGGCAAGATTGGTACTTGTGTCGCTAGCCTGTGAGCTGTCAAAAACCCCTGCGGATATGGAAACCTTTACGACTCCGCTTAGGCTTATTGTTGTATTCCACGTCAGGGATCCGGCTGTTGTGGCATAGGCCGCACCGATGACAAACAGGAACATGAATGCTATCATCAGTGCCATTAAGCGTTTTCTATTTTTTGTCATTTTCTTCATCCTTTCTTATTTTCCCATAATATTTTGCTGTCTATGTAAAGCGCGGTTCCCCCTTACCGCCCCCCTCCCGCTGACGAGAAGGGGTTTCAGCTCGCGCACAAAGCAGTTTCCGGTACCGGGAGTTCCCGGCCCACGCGGGAATTCTGCCTAATCTAATGCCGGGAAGGTAACGCTTACGCAGGCAAATGTGTCGCTGATATTGGAAATAGAAGCATCCATTCCATTAATCTTGGCTGTTTTCTGACCAATGAAGGTATAGCCCTCCGGATCTCCAATACCCCGAGCTTCTCCGGTCATTTCATCTTTGATTTCCAAAACAATCCACACAGTGTAGTCCCTGCCTTTACTAAATGATCCGGCGGTCGGGGACCAAAAGATTGAGTTTTCCAGCAGGCTGACCTTATACGGCGCATTTTCAGGAAGCTCAATATTGCCCGGGTTGGTTTCTTTGTTTTCACCAACGACAGGGGCGGTAATGTCAATGTCAATGTCAGGATTGTTCAGCTTAATTGGCGGGAAAGTATACTGTATTGCGACTACTGAGCCCATGTTGAGGATGGAAAACGCCGACCCCCCGCCTTTTCGTCCTGGACCCATGTTGACGGTTACATTTTCTTTTGTCAGCCCAGTAAAAGTAAATCCCGGGTTGGGTCGCATTGAGATAGAAACCGTGTACTGCATATTGCCCTTGAACGCTGTACTAGTGTTCCAGCTCAAATTTGAAATGTAACATTTATCAATGTTTCCATCATCTATAACAATATTGCCCATATTATTGTCTGGCATTGTTCCAATGATGGGAGCGGTTACATCTAAATTGATACCCAGGATGTTCGGAGCCGGCGTTGGTGTGGGTGCCTCCGTTGGAGCCGCGGTTGGTTCCTCAGTAGGTGTGGGAGTTGGAGTTGGCGTTGGGGTCGGTGTTGGCGTTGGGGTCGGCGTAGGAGTAGGTGTTGGCGTGGGAAGGACGGCGGTAACGGTCAGGCTTTGAGTTTTATCGGAGAAACCGTGGCTGTGGGTTACTGTTACCTGTCTGCCGTGATGTTCCGCCACAGTCAGCACAGTGCCGCCGCCGGGACTGGCAGTGAGGTTGTATTCCCCAAACCTGCTAAACTCAGCAAGCTCCTGTCTGCCGCTGTCGTATAGAAGTGCCACTCTAAGCAAATCCAGGTCAAGAGCATCGCCCTCTTCATACACCAGCCCGGGCTGACGCTCCACCTCAATCCCTACAAGCTCCTCCGGGAGCAGCGACAGGAAGGTATGGCTCATTTCAAAGCTGGTCAGGCTTATTTGCTTGGCATCGTGCTTAGGTATCATGCCGTTGACCCGCATATTAGTTTCCTCGGTGAAGACATAGCCGTTTGTCACCCAGAACTCAACCGTGAGAGTATATTCCACACCGTTTAGGAACACATCTGTCTGGGGGTTCCAGGATGGGTCGCCTTCAGCACCCCAGTATATGGCGTTAATCTTATATCTTGGATCATCGTATATGCTTTCTATTTCCTGAGGGTCGGTAATCGGCGCATCGCCCAGGAAGGGCGCTGGTATGGTGAAGCTGGGATTTCTGATTATCTCGGGTTCAGCCAGCCTTGTCAGTCCGCCCGGCAGACTGTCGGTCAGGAATATCCGGGTAACTGTACCCTGTCCTCTCGGTCCGAGATTGCCGTTTCTGTGGAATGACCTGAGGTGATTACTGCTGTCAGACAAGCCTGTTCTGGCTATGTTGATGTCATGGCTCTCGCCAAACCCGGCGCGGCCGTTGTATTGATGAAGATCGATATATACCGTTTGCGAAACGCCGCCCAGGTCAAGTCCGTTAATAATCTGCCCATCCGAGTTATACAGTGTAAAGTCAAACAGACGTATGAGCTTGTTCCTGTCTGGATTGGTGTTGCCCTCGTGTGTGTTTGTATCCGCCCCGGGTGAGTTGATGTCTCTTTCGAAGTTCAGGGTCAGGGTACGCCAGTTTACCGAGGGGTTTTCCAGCTCAAAGCCCATGAAACGCCGGTTTTGCGTTATGTTTATGTCAGCACCTGTCTTCAGCCCGCCGTAACTGTATCCGTCATCGGATATGGAATAATCGAACGTTCCCGTCCAAATATCCTGGGAGCCGGAAGCCGGGGCGGTCACAGACAGATTATTCGTAAATCCCTCCGCACTGTCCCACCTGCAATAAATCCTTACAGGTAAGCCGTTGTGTTCAATTGACAGCTGGGTGCCGTTTGCAGGTTCGGTTAGCAGACCCCGGGCGGCAAATCTATTGGCTGAGTAGGTAACCTCCTCTGTGCTGCTGTCGCTGTATGTAAGCCCGACCTTAAGCTCTGCCAGACTAAGCCTTTCGTCCAAGGAGTATTCCAGTCTGCCGGGTTGATCAAGCACAGCTATGCCTGTAACAGACTTCACGGTTAAGGGATCCGTCTGCGCCATGAGTCCGGTGCTGTGTGTTACAGCTATACGAGTGCCATCGAAATCAGGAGTCAATATTGTGCGGCTTGCGGGACTGACCGCGAGGGCGTGTAAGGCAAATTCATCAAGCGGCACATCAACCATATGTTCACCGTTGTATGTAACAGTAACCTCTAAACCGTTAAGATCCAGCCGTTCGCCCGCTGTGTAGCTCATTTTGGCGGGCGGCGTTTTGACTGCCAGGGCGGTTATATCTGTCCATTCTAATTGCGGTGTGGGCTCAGGCTCGGCAGTTGGTTCGGCAGCCGCTCCGTAAACCTCAAATTCAGCAAGCCACACAACGTTATCGTTTGCATTGGTTGTTGCATCGCCAATGCTGACAACACGCACATACCGTGCCGTATGGGGGCTTCCGGGAAGCCCTATGGAACGTTCCCATCCGTTGCCGGAGTTAAAGCTCAGCACACCTGTGTCGGACAAAACAGTAGTCCAGCCATTGGAGCCTGTTGCTGTATCTACTCCTGTGCCGTTACCGTTGTCATTATTGGTAATGTTCATCGTTGTTCCCGAAACAGCACCGGCATCCACCGCAACATCCACACGAAAACGCATTTCCAGCGGTCTGTCTGCCCAGTTTCTTTCGTCTGTTTTCAGCACAATTTCGCCTATTCCATAGGTTTCTCCCAGGTCAACGCCGAGTACACGGTTGGCACCCCTGCTGTTGGACTGCCATTCTGTTCCGGTGTTTCCGTCAAACGCGTTACGAGGACCGTTGTTAAACGAGTTGCCGTTGCTCCAGGAGGTATTCCCCCTGCCGAGTGCCAGGTTTACGCCGGGAGGCGCGGTATCGGGTGTTGGCTCAATATTTGAAATTTTTTCGCCAATTATCCTGACTTGCTTTACTGTTAAGCCAATACCTCTCAGTGCAACTGCCTGTATTTCCTGGTTAACGTCAAAGCTGATGGTAACCTCGCCTTCCTTTTGGTAACCCGGGGGATCCCAAGTCATTCCCGGGGGAACTGACTTCCCGGACATACCAAAATCCTCATTATGGTTCCAGTTGTATATCCGGGTAAAGGGTGCGGGAGGCGGGCTGTCTCCGTTGTTCCAGGAATTATTGCTGTTATTTAAACCATTGTGTTCGGCGGCAATGTAAATTTCGTTCGTCGCTCCTTTGCCTACGCCTGACGTAACCCATTCTATTCTTTTAATGTTTTGAGGCTCAGGAAGGCAAACAGCCCATATGTCCCAGTATCTGTTCGTTCCATTTGAGCCATCCCAATAGTATGTGGTGGATGTGCCTGTAATAGGGGCATCTTTGTTTGCATCGTTGTTTCTTGCAGTGCCATATGTCACGCCCGGGGCGGCAACGGTTCCGTTCATGCTGCCGTCAGCCGTCAGGAAATTCCACTCAACCGGCTGACCGGACGAGCCGCCGCCGATGAGCTCCTCACCCATGACAACAACCTGGCGGATAACCGCCGCAACATCGGCATTACCGCTCCAGCGTTCTGTGATAACAAGCCGTATGTACCGTGCCTGAAAGCTTGCAAACGAAGGCACATCACGCAATGCACCGTTTGTATATTGTGTGTTATTTACCCTCTGCTCATAGCCGGAGGGAAGATGACCGTTTGAGGTAAGGTTTGCTCCTGTGCCGCCCTGTCCGCCGTTGCTGACGTCTGATGGACCATCAACGCTTGACTGTATTGAAATGCGGTGAGGGTCATAGTTGACCCATATTTGCATTGAGCTGACCGTATATACGGCACCTAGGTCAACGCACAAAACCTTGTGGCCCCAAGAGTTGGCACTCTCCCACCACTCATCGGCAGCCGTGAGTGCACGGTTAGCTGTGTTGGATCCGTTGACAGAACAGGCAGAGGCTGTGGCACCCGCCGTTACATCAGCAAGAGCTGTCAGCGACTGGGACTGCAATAACGCCGAGCTGTGCAAAAGAGTATCGGCAGGCAGCCCTGCAAGCATGGCAAAAACCACAGCAAAACAGAACGCCCGCAGACACAGCCTGCGCGAAAATGTCACCCTACCGCGTATAAATTTTTTCATTTCCGGTTCCCCCTTCCGGTTTGAAGCGGCCCAACGCCGCACAGCATCCTTACTTACTCCCCTTAATATGTATACTCATAGCTGAAACATAGCTGAAAATTTTGACACCAGCCCCTTAGCCGATCAAAGGGGTTCACTGCCATCTTACCGCAAAGCACCCCCCATGTCAATACCTCATTCTAATTTTCCACGAATTATACATAATAGGCACATACTTTTTGTGCAACATGACCAATTATCAGTCCGATGTAAGCAATGCCCAGCGACTTTTGAGGGAAATAACGCCGTGCCGTGCTTGAACAAATTCAGCAGATGATGGGCCTGAGGGACGGCGTGACAAATAAAAAAATCGCCCCTTCCATTTTAGTCAGGAACAATGTATAATGTACTCAGGCAATACCTGTACTAATTTTAAGGCAGAAAAGGAGATGTGTATTTATGAAATTTCAATTCGCGGAGAAACGCATAGACGTCGAAGAGGATGTCAAGGATTACGCCATGAAAAAGATAGGCAAGCTGGAAAAGTACTTCAAAAAAGAAGCCGATGCGCAGGTAATGTTTTCAGCCGAGGGACAGGACAAGGGACGCCGGGTTTTTGAAGTCACAATCAACAACGATGGTGTTTTCTACCGCACACGCGCAACAGGAGAGGATTTGTACGCCTCTGTCGATCACGCGGTTTCAGCAATCGAGCGGCAGATCCACAAGAACAAAACACGGCTGGAGAAAAAGCTCCGGCAGGGAGCCTTTGACAGGCGTGAAAGCGAGCCGGCTCCGTCAGTGGACGAGGAGAAGGAATTTGAAATTATCCGCACAAAGCGGTTTAGCCTAAAGCCCATGACACCTGAGGAGGCTATTTTGCAAATGAATCTTCTGCACCATAAATTTTTCGTTTTCCGCAACTTTTCAAACGGCGGCGGCTTTGCCGTTGTCTATGTGCGCGAGGGCGGCGGATACGGCATGATTGAAGAAGGCTGATGCCCGCAATGCCGTACACCCCTCCGCTTAAAGCTCCCCCAGGGGAGAGAATCCAGCTGCTGGATGCCCTGCGGGGGCTGTCTATTTTATTGGTGGTAGCCTACCATTTTGGCTATGACTTGGTTGTTGCGGGGATTTTGCCTTATGAGATTTTGGCTAACCCGGTTCTGGCATTTTTTCAGCCGTTTTTTGCCGGGCTGTTTATTCTGCTTGCCGGTGTATCCTCGCAGCTTTCAAAAAACAACCTCAAGCGCGCCCTTGTTCTCACAGCGGCGGCACTTTTAGTCACAGCGGCCAGCCTGTTTGCCGGAAGCCTTATTACCTTTGGCATTCTGCACCTTCTGACGGCCTGCGTTTTGCTGTATGCTTTACTGGAAAAGCTTCGCCTTACCCTGCCGGCAGTGCTGCTTGCGGGCTTCTTGCTCTCCTATTTTGAAATAACCCGCTTTCCGGTTGTTGCTTCTGCCGATTATTTCCCTATAGTGCCATGGGGGTTTTTGTTTTTCTTCGGGGTGTTTCTGGGCGTCCCCATAAAGCAAGGTAAATTCCCAGACTGGTTTTACAGTCTCAGCATACCTGTTTTCCCTTGGATAGGCCGAAGGACACTCCTAATTTACCTGCTTCACCAGCCGGTGCTTCTAGGAGTGGTGTGGGCGGTGACTAGGTAAAGCACAACAACCCCCCGCGCCCAATACCAGGCGCGGGGGGGTGCTTTGTGTTATTTCATTTCACCGTAACCCTAAACACCTTAGAAGCCCTGTTCTTCTTCGTTTTACCCACAGCGTGAGTAACCCGGCAGCGGTAAAATACTCTGCCCTTTTTCTTTGTGGAAGGCTTGTAGTTTTTCTTCTTTGCCGCTTTGCCCTTGATATTTTTAAAGCCGCTTTTTTGTTTTTTGCTGGACTGCCATTGGTATGTAAGCTTGCCGCCCTTGCCCATGTTTTTGGCCTTGATTTTCAGCGTCAGCTTTTTCTTTCTTTTTACACTGATTTTGGTTTTTTTAGGGCTGGTGACCTTAGGCTTAGCCGCCTTTGCCGCAGCCGGCTTTTGGGTCGGCGCGGGTGTGGGTGCGGAGGTTGGCGCGCTGGTCGGTGCGGTGGATGGATCCGGCGATGGACTCAGCTTCTTCTCTGGGGTAAAAATCTTCACAGGGGTGGTTTCGTAAGCCCCCACCCCAGCAAATGAGCCGTCGCCCAATTGGCCGTAATAATTATTTCCCCAGGCCCACAGTGTGCCGTTACCCTTGAGTGCCATGGTATGGTAGCCGCCAGCAGAAACGCCTACCCAGTCCTCGTCATCGCCAACCTGCACCGGAAGGGTTTTGTCGTCCGTTGTGCCGTCACCAAGCTGACCGTTCTCATTAACTCCCCAGCCCCACAGGGTCCCATCTTTTTTTAGTGCCATAGTGTGCTCGTTTCCAGCCGCAACGCTTGCCCAGTCTGTGTCATCACCAACCTTCAGAGGGGCGTCTTTGTCGTCCGTTGTGCCATCGCCCAGCTGGCCGTAGCCATTAACTCCCCACGCCCACAGCGTGCCGTCATCCTTGAGCGCAAGGGTGTGGTCGTAGCCAGCTGAAACGCTGGCCCAGTCTGTGTCATTACCAATCTTCACAGGGGTGATTTGGCTGTCCGTTGAGCTGTTGCCCAGCTGACCCCGATCACCACGTCCCCATGCCCACAGGGTACCATCGTCCTTCAGTGCCAGAGTGTGGTTGTAGCCAGCTGAAACGCTTGCCCAGTCCTCGTCCCCGCCAACCTGTACCGGGGTGGTTTTGCGGCCTGATGTGCCATCGCCCAGCTGACCGTAATAATTATATCCCCATGCCCACAGGGTGCCGTCAGACTTCAGTGCCACGTTATGGTCGCCGCCAGCCGCAACGCTTGCCCAGTTATCGTCACCGCCCACCTGTACCGGAGCGTCTTTTCTGTCCGTTGTGCCATCGCCCAGCTGACCTGCCCAATTCCGTCCCCAAGCCCACAGCGTTCCGTCATCCTTCAGTGCCACGGCATGCTCGCTGCCAGCCGCAATCTGGGCAATGCCCGACTGGCCGTCCCACTTAGCGTCACCGCCGGCGGCGTACAGGGGCATACCCGAAATGCCGGGCAGCAGTGCAAGCAGCATAGCTACTACAATAATAAGCGCGGTTAGTTTTTTCGGTCCTACAGTGTTCTTCATGGTAAAGCCTTCCTTATTCACCTTACTTTGCAACCCTAATATCCTCCTAGCCTTTTTTCTTTACCCTTACAGAAACCTCAAGGGTTTTTTTATCCTTGCAGCCCTCACAGCGGAATTGAGGGCTTTTGTCTTTCTTGCGATCGTAGCCGAGCCATTCGGCAATCCGGTAGCCCCGTCCCCGGCAGCCGCAGTCAAAGCATTCTACATCGTCTCTAATTTCCCACAGAGGGTTGGCTGACAGCGAACGGAAAATGAACCTGTCTACCCAGAAGAAAATCAATCCTCCGATTAAATTGGCTATAACGGTAACCCAAACCGGGTTCAGTCCTGCAAGCAAATAGAGTACCAATGCCAAAATAGGTGTACTCAGCTGCCACCGGATAAGATAGAGCAGATATTTCCTCATTTACTGCCTATTTACCCCGCTGATTCCCAGAGCCAATTTTTCGCGCTGGCAGATTTTTTCGGCCTTGCTCCCATCCACACCTCAACCGGCCCGCTGATCTGCACCATGCTAATATCGTACTTTTCCGCGCGGGGCAAAAGGGTTTCCTCGCCTATCCTATTGAAATATGAGCGCACATACATACCCTTTTTGACCCGGAGGGTGGCTGAAATAACACTGCCTTTTTTCTCCTTGATTTTTACGCGTATGTTGGGCTTCCTCAGCTCGCTTGTGGCATTAACCTTTCTTTGCTTACTTGCCGGGCTGTATCCCTCCGTGGTATTTCCGCTGGGGGCGATTCGGTAAATATACGCTGTTTTTCCAACCTTATTGTTATCCGGCAACGGCTTCACGCAGATGCCGTTACTTGTATCTCCCGGATAAAATTTACCCCAGCCATGCTCGTTAGGCTCCTTGCCCTTGCTTGCCGCTGTGGAAACGGCTATCTGTATTTTTTCCTTGGCCGCAGTTAAGCTGCTCTTTTCAGCAAGCACCCACGCACCGGGAGACGCACCGGTCTTGTCTTCGGTGATAGAGTAGTTTATGCTCAGCCTCGGATTCCTCGGGCGGGGGTTGATTTGCGGGAAGGTTATCTCTTGGCCTGCCGCATCCCTCAGGCTTAAGGTCATGCCCTTGTTGAGCAGCTTTGCGAACTTCTTCTTGTCGCTTAAGACGTTTCCAACAGATTTCCATTTCCCATTACCGATGTTATACTGAGACGGTGCAAATCCGCCTAAGCTAATGGTTTCCAGCGTCAGGTTGATTTCCGCGCCACCTACGGACCCGGGGACAATAACCTCAACCCCCTGCTTGGGTTCGCTGTAGTCAATACAGCACTCCCCGGTATCATTTTCGCACGGCTTGTATGAGGGAAAGGCTACAATTTCGGGACGCTCTGTTGGTGTCGGTTCAGCTGTATTCCCCGGCTCCTCCGAATGGAGCGGGGTACCTTGGCCGACTGCCACATTCAGAACCAAAGCAGGTCCGCTTACAATAGTTATTGAATTTGGCAGATTCATAAGATCATAGCCTATCGGTACATTATCTACAACATTATGAAGACTCTGGTCTATTACCGTGCCGGCGGCGGCACCATATGCACCGCTTGAAGGGGCTATTCCTATCTCAATACCTTCAACACTCCCCTCACGGTAGCTGACAGTCCAGAGAATATCGGCCTCCTCCCAAATCGCATACAAGTCAAGATCTGCGTTTGTGTTGTAAATATGGACCTGCTCTGCCGGATACGCCACAGCACCGTCAGGCGATACCGCCCAGCCTGTGAAGATATAGCCGTCTGTTCTTATGGGTAATGAGCCGGTTGTGCCGAGGATTGTGTATGCAGCTCCATCGTGTTTTGTTCCGTTTTCCGGCATATTGATTACAGGTACGCTTGTATTGGCATTATAGGTGACATGATTAGCCACAGGCGGCACCTTTTCATCGGTATAAAAAGCAATTTCAGATATAAATGCAGCAACATCAAGGGTCATTCCCCATCTGCCTGTCACAACAACTCGTATGTAGCGGTAGCTTTTGCCCTGGGTAACGTCAACCAGAGGCTGCCATCCAGTTCCGGTTCCGGCGTATCTCTCGCCAATTATATCCCAGTCATCAGGCAAATAAGCAGCCGATAAGGCTCCGGGCGGACTCGTGGAGGGAGTATCATTTGTTGCGGCGGCCAAATTGTTGGACAGCTGCTGGTCAACGCTCGGGTTAACACCTATGGATGAAACAACGCCCGGAGGAGGAGTGCCTGGAAGAACATTGCTTCCCTGCACCTGAATAACGTGACCATCAGGGAAGGTTTCAAGGGTATAGGGCAACGAAAGCCAGATTTCATCAACCTTCTGAGGCGAATTAAAGGCGAAAAAGAGAACCTTGTGGGTATTAAACCGAACGCCGGGCATGGCACCATGACTCTTACCATCTGTCATGGTGACGGATGAGGTTCCTCCGCTTGCTGACCACATACCAACAGTATCACCAGTGTTCCAGGTGGTGCTGTCATATCCATCCAGCGCAGCGTAACCATTGCCATGTGCACCGCCGTTGCTTTGAACGGCGTTGGCAACTACCGAAGCTTGGTCTATTTCTGCGTTGAGATACTCAAATTCGCTGGCGGGCCTCCCGGTCACAGCTGTACCCGGGTAGGTTATTCCCATCGCGGAAGGAATAAGGTCTGCCCACGACCCGAAAGGGGCCGGGAACAGGGATAATATCATCACCAACGCAGTGATGATCGCCAGTTTGCTCCTTGTGTTTCTTTTTGCTTGCCTAATCATTGCATTTTCCTCCTTGTTTTCCCTCATACGTCAGCCTATAGTGAGGGTTTTGCCGCTTAACCTAAGCATCCTTTGGCACCAACTCAGACAGTCGTCCTATTCTTATTATGTTCTCCCATTCTTCATTTGTCAACTTATTTTTGCTTTTGTCAAGATTATGGGCGTTATGCACAATAAATATATGTGTGTATATGTGCAACTTGACGAATGGCCAGGGAAAGCTAGCCTCCAAGGGAACATTTAGAACAATCCGGAGAGCTTGCCATCCTCACCAATATCAACCTGCTCATATGAAGGAGTTCTGGGCAGACCCGGCATTGACAAAATCTCACCTGTCATGGCAACGGCAAACCCAGCCCCCGCGCTCACCTTGAAGCTTCTGACAAAAAGAGTAAAGCCTCTTGGCGCACCGTTTTTTTTGGGGTCGTCCGACAGCGAGTACTGAGTTTTTGCCATGCAAACCGGCAGGCTACCAAAACCCATATCCTCAAATTGAGTCATGGATTTCTTAGCCGCCGGGGAAAAATCTACATTTTCGGCACCATATATTTCTTGCGCCAAAGCGCGAATCTTCTCCTCGAAGGTTTCCTCCAGGGCATAGGTAAATTTAGGGGTGCTTCTCTGCGCCGAGGAAAGCACCTGCCTGGCCAAAGCTTCACAGCCAGCACCGCCCTCCGCCCAGCCGCTGGCCAAAACGGCTGCGACCCCACGGTCGCGGCAATAAGAGAGGATGCTCTCCAATTCCTCCTGTGTATCATCAGTAAATTGGTTAACGGCGACCACAGCCGGAAGCCCAAAGCCATTGCGGACATTGTGTATATGCCTGCCAAGGTTGTCAAAGCCGCCGTGATGGCGTACAGCTCTTGCAGTAACAACAATAACAACCGCTCCTGGCCATAACCCGCCCTGACGACATTTGATGTTCAAAAACTTTTCGGCACCCAAATCCGCACCGAAGCCTGCCTCTGTCACAGTAATGTCGGCAAGGCTCATGGCAGTCCTGGTTGCAATCAGGGTGTTGCAGCCATGAGCTATATTTGCAAATGCTCCGCCGTGAATCAAGGTGGGGGTGTATTCCAACGTCTGTGCTAAATTAGGGTAAATGGCGTTTTGCAGTAGAGCCGTCATGGCACCCTGCACTCTAAGATCGGCACAGGTGACTGCTTTACCGTCTTGATCCGCAGCTATTATAATTTTGCCCAGTCTCTCTCGCAAATCACGCAAATCCTTGGCCAGGCACAGTATCGCCATGACCTCGCTGGCGGCAGTAATATCAAACCCTGATTCCCTCGGCATGCCGTGAACCGGGCCGCCTAAGCCTATTGTTATATTCCGCAAGGCACGGTCATTCATATCCATGCAACGCCGCCATGAAACTCGGCGGGGATCAATCCTAAGGGAATTGCCAAAATGTATATGGTTGTCAATGGCGGCGGACAGCAAATTATTCGCTGAGGATACCGCGTGCAAATCACCGTTAAAGTGCAGATTGATGTCCTCCATCGGGATTACCTGAGATTTGCCGCCTCCTGCCGCACCGCCCTTCATTCCGAATACTGGGCCAAGCGAGGGTTCCCTAAGGCAGAGGGCAGTTTTTTGCCCAATGCGAGACAGCCCATCAGCCAAACCAACGCTGACGGTAGTTTTTCCCTCTCCCGCAGGAGTCGGGTTAACGGCAGTCACCAAAATCAGCTTGCCCCTGGGGGCGGAATCCGGTGTACGCACAACCTTCGCGCTGTGCCTGCCGTATGGTATCCATTCGGAATCACATAAGCCCAATTTGCCTGCAATTTCAGCTATGGGCAGAGGGGCGGCTGATTGGGCAATTTGTATGTCAGTCAAACTAATACCTCCTCCGTGTTGAACCCTGCACTACGTCTGGGGAAGTGCCGCAAAGCCTCACAGGCCGCCCATTCATTGTACTTTCCGCGGCCGTTAGTGTATTTTGCATAAGCATTGCCCGGGTCATTGGTCCTACTCCGCCGGGAACCGGGGTGATATAGGCGGCAATAGGCTCAATTTCATCAAAAACCATGTCACCGCATAGAGTTCCTTGCTCATTGCGGTTCATAGCAACATCAATGGCAATGGCACCCGGCTTGATCATTTCCCCGGTAATTAATCCCGCCTTCCCCGCCGCCGCAACCAAAATATCTGCTTGGCGTGTAATGCTCCCTAAACCGGGGGTGCGGCTGTGGCAGATGCTAACCGTGCCGTGACGGTGCAGCAGTAAAAGTGCCTGAGGCTTACCCACAATATTTGAGCGGCCTACAACAACACAGTGCTTTCCCGCCGGGTCAATCTTATACTCGTCAAGCAACGCCATTACCCCGGCGGGGGTACATGGGAGAAAGCGCGGTGTCCCTTGACATATCAGCCCCACATTCTCGGCGTGAAAAGCATCTACGTCCTTGCACGGGTCAATGGATGCGATAACCTCCGCCTCATTCAAGCCCCTCGGCAGTGGCAACTGTACTAATATTCCGTGTATTTTGCCGTTGGCATTGAGTTCGGCGATTAAGCTTGTCAGCTCTCCCTGAGGTGTACCGTCAGGCAAGAGATATTCAAAGCTCTCAATGCCGCACTCGGCACAGTCTGCTTTTTTGTTTTTTACATAAATTGCCGAGGCGGGGTCATTTCCGGCTAAAACCACAGCCAAGCCGGGGCGAATGCCCTTCCGGGAAAGCTTGTTCACTTTTTCAGCAAGACTTGATCTGATTTTTGAGGCAAGACCCTTGCCGTCCATAATTACAGCCATCTGAAATCACCTCTTAACCTTCGCCGGAGCCTTTCTCGTGTTCACCTGCAAAGAAATTGCCGTCAGAAGAATCCTCCGCTTCATCCAGGAGAGACTTCTGCTGAAATTCCTCAAGCGGGTCGTCAAGAGGTCCCTGGCCGTCAGATTCTAAGTCTTCATGGTCCCCCTGCGAGAAATCTATTCCATCGTAATCCGGCGGGGAAAACGGCAGGCCGTCTTTACCTGCTTGCCTGATAACTAAAAACTCATCCCGGGCATTTGTCCAGCCGTAAAGACTGGGGGGTTGGGATTTTGACAGCATCACAATCAGGTAAATCAGTGCTCCGGCAAGCGAAGCAAACGCCAGCACCTGCATGGCCGGCAACCCTCCGGCAGTGAGGGAAAATTCATCGGGACGCAGACCCTCGAGCAATCCCCTGCCCAAACCGTACCAAGCAACATAAGCTGTGAAAATCTGACCGTTAAACCGTCTGTTTTTAAGGAATATGTGCAACAGGGCAAACCCCGCTATGTTCCAAAGCGACTCATATAAAAACAAGGGGTGTACATCGGTGCCGTTTACCGACATTCTCCAAGGCAATGAAGTTTCAGTGCCGTAAAGCTCAATGTTCACAAAATTCCCCCAGCGACCGATTGCCTGGCCAAGCAACAGCCCGAAGGCGGTCAGGTCAAGCATGGCACCCGGATGAATTTTCCTGCTTCGGCAAAACAAAACACAAGCAGTACAGGCACCTATGATGGCACCGTAGACAGCTAATCCCCCCTCCCAGATATACAGAACTGATACCGGCTCGGAGCTGTAAAGACTCCAATTGAATATTACCGAGAGAAGCCTGGCACCGATAATGCCGCTTGGAACTGCCCAAAGAAGCATATCGGTAATCTCATCGCCGCTTATCTTAAAGCTCTTAGATAAGCGTATACAGTAAAGCACTGCCGCTAAAAATCCCGCGGCTATAATTAAACCGTACCAGTGCAGAAAACTTCCTCCTTCAAATACAGAAGGACGTAGCGCGAATTCGCCGATGCCCAAACCGGGAAATCCTACCATTGCAAAAACCCCTTTTCAATTTTGTGTTCTTATAATTCACCCCATCTGCGGCGGGGAAAATTATAAATGGAGGCAAGCCCTGCAGACCTATAAACAGTCTGGCTGGTACAGTGTAGCAGAAAAATCCTCACTCGTCAATATTTACTCGGGCATTTTTTTGCTTAGCTCCTTCCGGACAACCGGGAATTTTTTGAATTTAGCCCTTGATGTTATAAGCCTGCACAAATAGTGACATATTACATACATAAAAAGTCTTTGAGAGGGGTGCTCACAATAATGAACAAGCTACCACATGCAGGCATAGAACGCGGGTCTGATGGAGTGGAATTGCCTCTAGGGCTAGGCATGCGGCTTATGCAGGAGCCTAGAGCAATGACCGCCTTCGGCGAACTGAATGTCCAAGAAAAAACAAAGCTCATAAGCAATATCCAAGCTGCCCAAGCAGGGCAGGAGGCTGAGAATAAAATCATAGATACCGTTGCCTGCCTGCGGGATCATGGTTCAGGGGAATTTAGGGAATGACCAGACAAAAAAGACCGCTGCTGTTTCACGCTACAGAATTTCTTTGCGGGGGCGCGGCGTATGGAATGATCGAAGTTTTATGGCGGGGATATACGCATTTTTCAATGCTGTTGGCCGGAGGAATTTGCTTCTGGATTCTCTGCCGTTTGTCCGAAAAATCTGCACACTGGCTGCCACTGAGCATTATGGGGGGGCTTTGCATTACTGCCGTTGAGTTGATAACAGGCTGCATTGTCAATCTGTGGCTTGGGTGGGGTGTTTGGGATTACTCCGGCAGGGCATTTCACGCTTGGGGACAGGTTTGTCCTGATTTTTCAATTATATGGTGTGTTTTAAGCTGTATTGTGATCCTGTGCGGCAAAGCAGTGAGGAGAATTAGGGTAAAAGGTTAAATTTGAACAGAACAAAAGCCACCTTCCGCTCCGGGTTGATTGACCGAAGCGGAAGGGGTATGCCAGTAGCCGCGCGGATGCCAATTTGTGGTATATTGCCTATAAGTGCTTAATAGGAGTTATAAAGGATGTTTGCAGGAATAATTGTAACACAGATTTATGCTATCCTTACATAGAAAGGTAAAGGGGAGCTATGCGGTGATTAAATAGAAATGATAAGAGATGTTTATGGGATGCTCTTAAAGTGTTTTTATCTATTTTCACCCCAATCTCCGAAAAAAGCGGAGGGTACATATGGAGCGAATACTGGCGGTAGATACAGACATCGCCATACATGAGGAACACACCGCAGAATGGGCAAAATACGGTATTGGCACGCGGCGTGTCAACACGATAAATGACGCGATTGGCAGGCTTGTGGCAGGCGAAGAGTTTCTTTTTGTCGTCATAAACGAGGACACCATATGCGATTTTATGAAACAATTGCCGATCATGCGCGATGCAACAGATATGCCAATCTTCATTGTGACTTCGACATATACGATTGATAAAAAGATTAAGGCCATGAATCTCGGGGCGGATGTTTATGAGCCTTTTGTTTCATATGCCAAGCAAAATGTCCTTTTAGCCCTGGAAACATTGAAGGCACAAAGCCGGCGCACAAAGCGTTCACAAAAACACGTAGGAATTCTAACCGGCGGAGACATAATCCTTTCAAAGCTTCGCCGAAAAGTATTTGTAAAAAATACTGAGGTTAACTTAGCAAAAAAAGAATTTGATATCTTGTGTTATTTAATGGACGACAGCGGATGCGTTGTGGAACACAAAGAACTAATGGAGAAGATATGGGGCGAGGATTATAACGAAAAAGACACCGATATATTATGGCGGACGATGAACCGTATCCGTACCAAGCTCTCAGAAATCTATCCGGCTAAGGAACACATCAGGGTTGAGCGTGGTGTAGGATATGCGTTTGAACCGTGAAAAAACAATCGCACAATTTTTCAAGGAGGATGATATGGGAAAGACTTTTTGTGAAAAAAATGTATTGGACGCTTTTATGGAGCGGATGGAGTTCATTTTTTCTAAATTCGACCATATTGTAGTGGCATTTAGCGGCGGCAAAGATTCGGGAGTGCTGCTTGAGCTGGTAAATCTGTATTATATGGAAAAAAAGCCTTCATCCAGTGTGTCGGTATATCACCTTGATTATGAAGGCAACTATCAGCATACCATCGACTATGTATCAAGGTGTATCGGAAAATATCCTTATTTTGATTATTACCATTTATGCATGCCGGTTTCCGCATCCTGTGGCATTTCTATGCACCAGTCTGCTTGGGTGCCATGGAATCCCGAGGAAAAAGACATATGGGTAAAGGAGATGCCGGAAAACGCTATCTCATTTGACAACCACATCTTTAATTTTTTTGAAATCGGGATGTCGGATTACATATTCCAAACAAAGCTCGGAAAATGGCTACATGGGAAAAACAACGCAAAAAGAACCGCCATTTTGGTTGGAATACGTGCACAGGAAAGCCTGAATAGGTACCATGCGGTAACCCGGGACGATGATTTGACCTGTTTTGAAGGAACTGCCTTTAGCACAAGGATATTTGATAATATTTATAATTTTTATCCTCTCTATGACTGGACGACAGAGGATATTTGGACGGCCAATTATCAATATGGCTTTGACTACAACAAATTGTATGATCTGTTTTATCTGGCCGGTGTGCCGCTTGCTAAAATGAGGGTTGCCAACCCTTATCATATCTGCGGCGTTGACGCGCTGAAGCTGTACAGGGCTATTGAACCGAATACCTGGGGCAAGCTGGTCGGTCGGGTAAACGGAGCGAATTTCGGTGCAATTTACGGCGGGACGAAGGCTATGGGCAACAAGGACATCTCCTTGCCCATAGGGCATACATGGAAAAGCTATGCGGAATTTCTGCTGGGTACATTGCCGGAACACACTGCCAGTATTTACAGGAAGAAGTTTGAGACCTCGCATTATTACTGGCTGGAAAAAGGCGGAGCCTTGCCTGTCAGAGCTATTGAGGAGCTGGAAAGCATGGGGGTTAAAATGGAGCGTCTTGGCAAACCTCTAGGGAATCGGAAATACAGTGTCGATCATGAGATGGTACGCTTTCACGAATATCCCGACCGTATATATTCAAAGGATTTTAGGTTGATTCCAAGCTATAAACGGATATGCATCACTATTTTAAAGAATGATACATCCTGTAAATATATGGGCTTCAGCCAAACTAAGGATGAGCTGCAAAAGCAGAAGGAGGCAATGGAATCATGGAAGAAAATTATCTGAGTCCTGTATATGATGTCATGAGGATACCGATTGAGAAGGTACAGGCAAACAGCTATAACCCTAACAGGGTCTCATCCCCGGAAATGAAATTGCTCGTAAAGTCCATATTGGAGGATGGGTATACTATGCCTGTTGTCTGCTATTACATCGCAGATGACGACATGTATGAAATTGTGGATGGATTTCACCGGTATCTGGTTATGAAAACCTGCCCGGAGATTGCAGAGCGGGAAAGCAACCATCTTCCTGTATCGGTCATTGACAAGCCTTTGTCGGAGCGCATAGCGAGTACAATAAGGCATAATCGAGCCAGAGGGACCCACAATATTGATATGATGGTGGATATTATTGCAAAACTTACAGAGGCAGGCCTGAGCGACAGCTGGATTATGAAGAATATTGGAATGGATGCCGATGAGCTTTTACGACTCAAGCAAATAAGCGGACTAGCTTCGCTTTTTGCCGGCCGGGAATTTTCGATGTCATGGAAAAGTGATAAGACTGTAACTGATACCGGAAATATGGTATTTGAAAACGGTGATTGATTTCGCTGTGAAAGAACAAAATTTGCAAATATTATTTGAAGGGTGCGATTATCATACTGATTCTGATCTCGTTGAAAATTGGGCTTACAAAGCAGGTGTTTCGTCCTTTCCCCGGACCACCCCGCTACGCCACTCCAGACCGGAGGGCTGGGGTGTGGGCATAAACAGGGTTAGCTGATCTGTTATGGCAGATTCTAAGCCAAGAGCCCTCTTGTGAGCCGCCGGACGACTTATTATAGGACATTGTATTGCCGAAAGCAGCTCAGAGGCGTATTTCCCTATTCCCAGCAGGCGTATATGAGGCGGCGCAAGTGCCTGTCGTTCGGTTATTCCCAAAAAACCCGATAATACTACACGGCGTATCCGCGCCATAGTATACCGCTTTGTTTTAGCGTTGGCATACAGCTCGCCTAGTGTGACGGATTCCTTTGCCGCTAACGAAATTCTCTGTGCCAAACCGCCCTTGACATCAGGCATAGCTCCCCACCCCTCCTGGGACAATCCGCGCAGATGGGACAATACCGCTTTTTCGGCGTTTTTCAGGCTTATAGGAGCAAGCCCTTCTTCAAGTGCCTGCGATAACACATGGTAAAAAGGCAGCCCCGAACAATCCTCTCTGGCAAAAAGTTTTTTTCTCCAATACATAGCCGAGCCGTCCCTGTCATGCTCTGAGCCACAGGCACGAGGAATCATTATGGGCTTTATATGAGGTGCTATATCCCGCAAAGCGCGAAGATATTCTGCTCCGAGAATATTATTGGGGGTAAAAATTTTTGCATGTTCGGGAAAAAGCAGGGGCATTGCCCTGGCTAATGATATATCCTTGGGGTAAGTGGCGGTGATTTTTTCGGAAGCGCAGCGTAACTCCTCTAAGCTGCGGCATTCCGCTCCAAATGAAAGGTGTGTGACGCAGCCTAGCTTAGATATAACAGAAACAGCACCCCGGGCAAAGCGCTCTGCCGGGGCGCAGGCGTGGGGGGCAGGCAGCTCGAACACAAGATCATGCCCTGCCAAAAGTGCTAATCTGGCACGAGCGTATTTTGTTAGTATCGGAAATTCGCCTCTCTGCACAACATGGCCTGACATAACCGCGATAAAGCGAGCATCTGTCCCCAAGGCGGCGCGTGTCTGCTCTAAGTGGTACAAATGCCCCATATGCATAGGGTTATATTCGCAGATTATAGCGCATACTGTCATATCATTCGCCTCACATTCCATCCCTCCCCAGGGGGCATTTTGTATATTTTTGAAATTTCCCAAGATTTAGCCTTGACGGCAACCGCGCATTATGCTACAATTCAATTGACGAATGTCAAATTAAGACAATATGCGCCGTGTCTGCCGGGGAGGTCTGTTATGAAACGTCCTATTTCGCTAAGCCCTAGGCTTATGGCGGTTGCCGATTGGATCCGCGAAGCAGACCGTGTTGCCGATGTTGGCACCGATCATGCCAGGCTTCCGGTATTTTTAACCCAGCGGGGACTCGCTCGTTCGGTAATAGGGCTGGATATTTCATCCGGGCCGCTGGCGCGTGCGGGCAGACTGCTGAAGGTTCACGGCTTAGAAGGGCAAGTCACCCTGATGCTGTCAGATGGGTTGCTCGCCCTGACTCCGGAGCAGATAGATACTGCGGTTATTACCGGATTAGGCGGGGAAACTATCCTCAGCATAGCACAAGCATCCCCCTGGCTTAAAGAAAAACGGCTTATAGCAGGTCCTCATACACGCCATAAGCGTATGGTAAATGGGTTTGATAAAATGGGCTTTTGCCTGAATGAATTTAAGCTTGTCTTTGATGGAGGCAGAATGTATCATTTGTATTTATTTGACAGGCAAGAAAAAAAGTAAAAACGCTGAATCACAGTTACATTTTTCTTTATACTTGGGTATAATACCTTAGCAGGAGAAGGAGGGCAAAAAAATTGTTTAACGCAGAAATTCAAAGGCAGCTGCATGATATGCCTTATCCGGCCTTAGCTGGAAAAAATGGTCTGGCGTATATGGCAAATACCTCAGGCAAGTGCTTTTTTGACCTTGGTGAAGTAGATTTTTCACAGGGGATTCCGTTAGGCGAATTTATCTCTTCAGGGGCACTGGAAGCTATCCAAGACTTAGTTTCCAGCGGTCATCAAACTGGAAGGGTCAAGGCTAGGGTACAAAGCACCGAGTACCATGTAAATGTAAAAGTGTCGGACAATCAGATGCTTTTAGTATTTATCCCCATACATTCCGCCGATGATGCTATGCCCCCCTTTATGCAGAGCATGAGCGTGTATATAAGAAATCGCTTAGCAAGCCTCTTGGCGGCAGTAGACAGCCTTAAGTCGGGGAACGTCACCGATGAACCTAACAAAAAATATATTGCCGAGGTACGCCGGGGAGCCTTATCACTGCTACGGCTTTCGTGTAATTTGAATGACACCTCTCGTTGCTTTGAAAATGTTGATTACGCCGACCCGGAGCCAACCGACATTGACCTTTTGTGCCGCAGGTGTGCAGATGAAACCTCCGGGATTGCCGCCACATTGGGGATTAGTGTATCATACAGCGGCATCGACAATCTGCCATTAGCAAATGTTGAGGCTGATAAAATAGAGAGGCTTTTGTTCAATTTGATTTCCAACTCCCTCCACTCTGTAAGGGAAGGCGGGAAAATAGATATAAGCCTGTCAAGGAAGGGGACGAATTTAATTTTGCAGGTAAAAGACGATGGTTGCGGCTTAGATGATGAATCACGAGCTTGCCTATTTGAAAAATACCGCATGTTTTCCCCCCGCAACATCTCCCCCGGATTAGGATTGCCCCTCGCGGCGGCATACGCCGAGCAACACGGCGGAAGTATTTTTGCTTCCTCAAAAAAAGGTAAAGGGGCTGTTTTTACCGTCACCCTGCCGTTTTCTCCCGCAGATACCGCCGGCGTTTCAGAATTTTCATCACCCTGTGTTGACTACGCCGGAGGATACCCGCGTCATTTAGTTGAGCTTTCCGACATTCCGGCGTATAATCCCGCATATGAAACCGGTTTTAAAGCATAGGAGGAGGAAAACAGATGAATCACATTGGGGTTCCGGAAGGCACCGGAGATATTATTGACTGCCGCAAGCTAAGGGAGAGTCAGGAAAAACTTTCAGGGATTTTTGCCAAACATGGTTTTACCGAAGTTTCCACACCCATTTTGGAATACTACGATCTTTTTCTGCGCACCGGGACACCAATCAACGAACAGTTTATGCTTAAAGCTATTGACAGCTCGGGCAGGATTTGCGTTTTGCGCCCTGACTCGACTACCCCTATTGCAAGGCTTGCAGCCACACGGCTCTCTAAAGAACACCTTCCGCTTAAGCTGTGGTATATACAGCCGGTTTTTCGCTCGGGAATCTCCCCCGGAACTCCAGCGCGTTCCCAGATTCTACAGGCCGGGGTAGAGTATATCGGGGAATCGGGCTTACAAGCCGATGCCGATATGCTGAGCCTGTGTGCCGAATGCCTAAGCTGGTGTGATCGTGAGGTACATATTGAGATTTCCTGGGCAGGTATTTTCACTGCCCTCTGCAAGGAGCTGTGCCTGCCTCCTGAAAAAACTGATATTCTGCGGGCATTGGTTCTTCGTAAGAGCTTTGCCGCCCTAAAAGAGTCCCTACAGCCATATTCTGATGCACCGGCGGCACTGGATCTTATTGATATTATGTGCCTTTCGGGGGGCACAGAGGTTTTAGCCCAGGCAGCCGGATGCAGAACAAAGGCGGCGAGGGATATTGTGGGGAGGCTTAGCAAGCTGATGGAGTTGTTGCCCAAATCATGTTTTTCTGTTGACCTCGGCATGCTGCACCCTATCGAATATTATACGGGGCTTGTTTTCAAAGGATACATATCGGGAATAGGATACGAGGTTTTAACCGGGGGACGGTACGACAACCTATTAGGCCTGCTAGGCAGGGACGCCCCCGCTATCGGCTTTGCCATGGATCTGGACAGGCTGCTTACCATCATCTAGGGCAACCCTCCAACAACCCGGAAAATGGGGTTTTAGGGGCTGCCCTAATAGGGCCGCATGGCAATGCCGAGACCTATCAGCTCTTCCTTAATTTCTTTGACCGAATAATTTCGAGCAATGCGCGGGGAATATAACATAGAGCTTATAATTGCCGCGGAGACACCGGGAATCCCAAATGCATCGGCTATATGGGCGGGGACTCCCGCTCCGCCCGAGGCGATCACCGGAACATTAACATTTTCCGCAATCAGCCCTGTGATTTCCAAGTCATAACCGTCATGGGTTCCATCGCAGTCGATGCTGTTTACACAGATTTCACCCGCTCCCAAGCCCTCGCCGCGTTTTGCCCAGTCTAAGGCATCAAGCCCTGTAGCTGTTCGGGCACCATCAATAAAAATTTCGTATCCGCTGGGGATTTTTTCCGATTTACCTACCTTTTGCACCTGCATACTCAAAACAACGCACTGCCGCCCAAATGCCTCTGCCCCTTGACGGATTAAGTCGGGATTCCGCACAGCCATTGAGTCAATGCTGATTTTTTCAGCCCCCGCTTTAAGAACCTCGGTCATATCCTCGAGAGTTTTGATACCGCCGCCTACCGTAAAAGGTACAAATACCTTTTCGGCAACGGCACGTACCGTATCAATGTCGATTTTGCGGCGGTCGGAGCTTGCGGTGATGTCAAAAAAAATAATCTCGTCAATTTTGTCCTGATACATTTTTTCCGCCATATCGGTTGCTTTGGCAATGTCGATATTGTCTTGGAATTTATGGGCTTTAGTTACCATGCCGTTTCGTATGTCAAAACAGGCAATCAGCCTTTTAGTCAGCATCTAATTATCCCCCTCCGATATTGATATAAAATTGCGAAGAACCTGAAGTCCCGCCTCTGCGCTTTTTTCCAAGTGAAATTGGGTGCCATACACCTTGCCACGCGATGCCATGCTGCAAAAACGGTGACCGTATTCGGTCCTGCCAAGAGCTAAATCAGGGGCATCCGGCTCAACATAATAAGAGTTAACAAAATAAAAATAATCGGCAGCAGGCAAATTCGCCCAAATCGGATCCTCTCTTACAAATGCCACGCGGTTCCACCCTATCTGGGGAACACGCACAGACTCCGGGTCAAATTTTTTAACATGACCCGGCAACAGGTCCAAACAGGGTACATGACCCTCTTGGGAACGCTCAAATAAAATCTGAAAGCCTATGCAAATACCTAAGTAAGGTCTGTCCGATACTACATGGCGTTTAATAGCCCCGATTAAATCTAATTCTTCAAGGGAATCCATAGTTGCCTGGGCTGATCCTACCCCCGGAAGTATAAGGCCCGTCATTTCTTCTAATTCGCCGGGAGACGACACCATCCTGAAGCTTGCACCAACCCGGCGCAAAGCATTTGCCACGCTGGGGGCATTTCCAGCCTTATAGTCAATAACGCCTATCATCTGTTCACCACCTCGCCAGGTTATATTATCATCTCTGTGCAATGTCTGTCAATGGGCATTATTTCGGGTTCACTCATTCTGCGTCTCTAAGCAAACAGCCGCCCGGGGATTTTTCCCCGGGCGGCGGGTATTGCGTCAGGGTGTCAGCAGCAGCTTGCGACTGACCGCTTTTTTTAACTTGGGTGCCTTCCAGAGCATAATTGATCCGGAAGGGTAATCCGCCAGGGAAATTTCAGTCTTGTTGTCCTTGGCGTACAGGAGCTTACCCTGGGTCAGGCCGGCACTGCCGGAGACAATCTCAGGCCCGACTCCCAGCTCCGACTCGCTTCCGGCGAAAATCATGTCGCCCTTTTTAAGCTTGATGGTATCATTTTTAATGCTGTAGCTTGGAGCCTTGCCGATGCTTTTAACACTGTTTCCCATGCTTGTCGCCAGCGTTTTCCTCGGCTTGCTTCCGGCTGTGTAGGAAACGCCGTCTTCATTGGGACGAGGGGCGGTGCGGACAAAATAAACAAAGGTTTCCGCCTTGCCGTTGGGTGAAACCTCAACGGGTATGCCAATACGCATATCGGGGTCATCCGGGAAATAAAACCTACCGTAGCCCATTTCGCCCACTTCTTTGGGATTAGAACCCGAGGCGGCGATCTCAATTCCGGCCTTCAACGGCACATCCTCCACTTTTTTGGCGGAGAGCATCCATTCACCTGTGGTTTTGCCGGTCATATCAGCCGCCAGGAGATAGTTGATTGTACACCTGGGGGCCTTGGCACGCTTCTCAATGGTTGGGAAGGTCACGCGGGTGTCGCCTTCTTCGGGTTTTTTTGTCGCCTTGTCTATCTCTTTATCCGACAAATGCAGGGTAGTGTTTTTTCCTAAAAATTTAACAAAGCCTTTTTTATCGCCGTTGTCAAACTCATTACCCTTTTTGATTCCCTTCCACTTGTTGCCGCCGTCAATGCTGTAGGATTTAATAGTATAACTATCTGGCTTCAGGAAGGTTTCCCTGCGCAAATTGATGTGGAATTGATCCCTAACCTCAGTGCCGTTTATGGACCCCGGCACAATTAAATCCTCATAGTTGTAGTCAATCCCGGTGTGCCTGATGTCTCCCCAGGAAGCGTACAGGGTGATGTTCGATGTCACCGTGTCATGCTCAAAAACCCAACGCTCGGTTAACTGAGGATCCTTGAACCAGCCAACAAAGGCAAAGTCTGGCTTTTCCGGCAGAGGCAGGGGCATGTCAATCGTGGAGCCGCTTTCAACTCCGGTGTACGGATCAACCTGTGTACCGCCGTCTGAGTAGAAATTGACGGTGTATGTAGTAGTTACCGGAGGGGTACCTATCGGAGGGGTAGGCGTAACAGGTCCAGGGGTGCTGTACCCACCACCACTATACCAATTAGGTGAATTGCGCAGAAAGGGAAAACCGTTATTTATAAGCGGGTCAATGCCCCATACATCATCGAAGTCAAAGCCCACAAAGTTGCTCTGAAGCTTCATCTGAGGCGTGTTAAGAGATGTTGTTGTATCAATCGAGTCTTCAGATTCAAAAATACCTCTTTTGGGGTTTTGCGGGGCATAGTCTAACACCTGCTCGCTGTCGCTGTTCCAGTAGGCATTTGCAACAAAGGGAGGCCATAAACAAATCCCGCCAACGTGTGACTCGCCATTTGTACCGCTGCCGGCACCTAGATGACCTGTGTTGTAACAGTTAACTATAGAAGCACTATCATATGTATCTGAGGTAATTCCGCCAACACCGGCATAAGCCCACTCTCCTCCAAAGGCACGCACTTCCCCTTTATTGTAGCAGTCTTCTATTGCTTCATCAAAGCTGGCACAAATACCTGCAGCATACAAATATCCATACTTAGAATTACTTGAAACAGCCACAAATCCTGTGTTAAAGGTTTTTACAATGCCCGAGTTAGAGCCGCCAAGAACACCGCAAATTCCGCCTGCACGAACAGTAGGCTCAATATCGAGAGAGTTGTTTATTTCTACAGCTACCGTGCCTTGGTTGAAACAATTGCGGATAGCCACATTAGAGGCTGCGGCGAGGATTCCTCCTATCCTGATATTCGGCTCATAAAAACTATCACCGAAAAGGTTGACGGATACTCTTCCGGTATTGTAGCTATCAGTGATGCTGCTAGTGCCCGGCTTATAGCCGCAAATACCCCCAACGTAAAAGTTAAGCCAATTGTCTGGTGAGTTGGCTGTGCCTGAAATATTGCCCATATTGTGGCAGTTTGAGGTTGAGCCTATAGCTAAATATCCGGAAATTCCGCCGACATAAGAGAAAAAACTATTATTACCAATGAAGGCATTGCCCGATATATTTGCCATATTATAACACTCTCGGATGCTAAAGCCTGAGCTATATCCGGAAATTCCGCCGACATATATGTTAGAAGATGCCGCAGCAACAACTTCACCCGTATTGTAGCAATTTCGGATTGACGAGCTTAAAACCTTTGCATAGCCACAAATTCCGCCGGCATATACATCGTTAAGAGTACTCACCTCAATATATGTGTTCTCTAAACCAATGTTTCTAATCGTTGGACTACTGCCCGCAATATATCCAAATAACCCTGCATATTCATGATTGCCGACAATAGTCATATTTCGGATAACATAACCCTGTCCATCCAGATTGCCTGTAAAAGCATTTGAAGAGCTATCTCCAATCGGGTCCCAATATCCTCCTGACAGGTCAATATCGGCAACCAGGTGGTACCTGCCGCTGAGATTGTTTCTGATAGCCTCCAGCTCGGCTCGGTTGGAAATAGGCGTGGAGCTTTCCTGGGGCGGGGCTATTTCGTCAATGAAATGGCCTCCGGTTGGTCCGGAATAGTACGAGGCATCTGCCATTAACGCGGAGGGTGCCGGGAAGCCGGGAAGCCCTGGCAGCATTGCCAGAGTCATCGCCAGTGCCAGGGTCAATGCGGTGATTTTCATTGACGTGCGGGCTTGCCCGCGGGTATTCGCGTGCGCTGTTATTTTCATTGTTAAACGTCTCCTTCATTGCTTAAATTTTGAAGCTCATTTGGCGCCATAAATGTGCCTCTACTCCCTCTATCGTACACTCACCGGCAGAACTTTAGCATATTAGAAAATTTTTTTTGCGCATGTCCGGCAAAAAACGGATATGCTGCTGCCGTAAGGGTTAGGGACTGACTAGGATCTCCCTCTAGTGGCAATTACATTGTCGAATTTCGCTACATCCTCCCATGACTCTTTTCTGACAACCACAAACGGATTACCGTTTGAAACCATTACAACGGGAGGCTTGGGAACCCGGTTGTAGTGGCTTGCCATGGAATAGTTGTATGCCCCAGTGTCAAGCACTGCGAGCAAATCGCCCGCCTTGGCAGGCTGCAATAGTATATCCCTGCAGATAAAATCACCCGATTCACAGTACCGCCCCGCTATTGAAACAATCTCGGTGCGTTCATTGGAGGCTCCCTCTAGAAGAGTTGCTTCATAGGTGGCACCGTACAGCGCGTGGCGGATGTTATCGCCCATTCCACCATCCACCGACAGGTAGGTTTTCCCTCCCGGAATATTTTTAACCGCGCCGATTTTGTACACAGTTATGCCCGCGGGGCCTACAATGCTTCTCCCCGGCTCTAAAACTAGCTCTGGCAGTGGCATATGAAGCTCATTGCCTGCTTTTATCACAAAGTGGGATATAGCTTTTGTTATGTCTGCTATTTCCTTGGGGCTGTCATCTCCGCTGTAATATATGCCAAAACCGCCGCCTAAATTCAGCTCAGGAATTTTATATCCTAACTCTTCTTTAACCTGTGCCATAAATTTCATCATAATCATTGCAGCCAACCCGAAGGGCTCAGCTTCAAAAATCTGTGAGCCTATATGGCAATGCACAGTGGTTAGCTTTACATTTTCAGCCTCTAATATCTCCTTAACCAGGGCAAGGGCTTCACCCGAGGCAATGTCAGCACCGAACTTTGAATCTGTCTTCCCGGTTTGAATAAATTCATGCGTATGGGCCTCAACACCGGGCTTTAGCCTCAGCCCTATATTGAGTGTCTTGCCCAACTCCTTGCCAATAGCTGAAATTTGTCTGATTTCATCGGCATGATCCGCCACTATGCAACGTACTCCCAAGTTAATGGCATAACGCAATTCCGTGCTGGTTTTGTTATTGCCGTGAAAATAAATATTATTTGCCGGAAATCTCCCCTTCATGGCGGTATATAGCTCCCCGCCCGAAGCAACATCGGCACAAACACCTTCTTGATCGCAAATGCTATATATATGCGCGCAAGAAAAGGCTTTAGAGGCGTAGGCAATCCGTGATTTTTCCGGGTAGTGCCTTTTCAGGCTGCAAGCAAACTCCCGGAGGTTAGAGCGTATTTTGTTTTCGTCCATGATGTAGCACGGCGTTCCAAAGGCCTTGGCCAGCTCTGCCACATCCGCACCGCCTATAGTCAGGCGGTTTTGATCATTTACACCTAAACAGCTTCTCTTGTTATCCATAAATAACCATCCTTTTTAATTATTTTTTTATGAATTTTATAATTTCTCCTACAGCAACCTCCTTACCGTTACCCTTCTCGCAGGAAAATGGGATAAGCGGAACAGCCGGGTCAAGAACCAACGTTTCCCTTATGCAGTCGAGGGAGTGCTGTATCTGCGAGAGCTTCAGCTTGTCCGATTTATTGGCGATAACCATCAAAGGCAGGCATGTTTGCTGGAAATATTCCGCCATTGTTTTATCCTGCCTGCTTGGCCGGTGGCGGATGTCAACAATCATAACCCCCAGAGTGATCTGCCCGGCTTCTTGGAAATAACCGTCAATGAGTTCCGCCCAACGGTCCTTTTCCCCCTTAGACACCTTAGCGTACCCATAACCCGGCAAATCTACAAAATAAAATTTATCCTCTATCAAAAAATAATTCACAAATTTAGTTTTCCCCGGGGAATTTCCTACCTTTGCGAGCGTTTTTCGTCCGGTCAGCCGATTGATTACTGAGCTTTTCCCTACATTCGACCGCCCCGCAAAAACGATTTTAGCCTTATCATCCCGGATAAACTGCCTCTCTGCGGCGGCAGATAGTATAAACTCAGCCTTCAAAAAATCTCACCACCCCATATCCGTCATTGTAGCACAAACACAACTGAAGCTCAACCTTTGTTTGTTCTCAAAAACTACAAATAAATTACACCAAAGGACACCAAAGGCTACGAGCCTTAAACACTATTCCTAATCAGCCGTACAAAACCCCGTTTCCAGGACCTTGTCCATATGCCCTGCCAATACAAAGCTCAAAGAGTTTTTAACACTTGGATCAATATCAGGCAAATCCTTTTCGTTACCCTCGGGGATAATCACTGTTTTTATGCCGGCGCGAAATGCCGCCATGGTCTTTTCCTTCAAGCCGCCTATAGGGAGCACCCTGCCCCGCAGGGTAATCTCCCCTGTCATAGCTATATCCTGGCGCACAGGCCTGCCGGACAGGGCGGAAGCCATAGCAAGTGCCATGGTAATACCGGCAGAAGGGCCGTCTTTAGGCGTTGCGCCTTCGGGGAAATGGATATGCATATCCTTGGTTTTATAAAAATCCTTTTCAATTCCGAGCGACTCGGAACGCTCGCGGATATAAGTCAGTGCTGCCTTTGACGATTCCTTCATCACATCCCCCAAGTTCCCCGTCAGGTCAATCTTGCCGCTGCCCTCCATTATGCCGACCTCAACCTCCAAAAGCTCGCCGCCAACGCAAGTCCATGCCAAGCCGTTGGCTACGCCGACCTCATTCCCGGGGCGTGATGATTCGGGCTTGTATTTGCGGACACCCAAAAAGCCGCTGGCAGTACCTGCGGTAATTGATGCCTTGGCTGTTTCCCCTTCGGCTATTCGCTTGGCGGTCTTGCGGCAAACAGCGGCAATTTTGCGTTCAAGCACACGCACCCCTGATTCTCGGGTATAACCGCTGATTATTTCACGCAGGCCTCCGGGGGCAAATGTCAAATTAGCCCGGGTCAACCCATGTTTTTTCAGTTGCTTGGGAATAAGGTGACGCTTGGCGATTTCGAGCTTTTCGCTGTCTGTGTAGCTGGTAAGCTCTAATACCTCCATCCTGTCAAGCAATGGACGAGGGATGGTTTCAGTGGTGTTGGCTGTGGTGATGAACAGCACATCCGAAAGGTCAAATGGAACCTCCAAATAATGGTCACGAAATGAGGAATTTTGCTCGGGATCTAAAACCTCCAGCAGGGCAGAGGCGGGGTCGCCTCTACTGTCGGAACCTAATTTGTCAATCTCATCTAAAAGTATCAGGGCGTTTTTACTGCCGGCCTGACGCAACGCGTTGACAATCCTGCCCGGCATCGCTCCAATATAGGTTTTCCGGTGGCCACGTATATCTGCCTCGTCTCGTATGCCGCCCAGAGAAAGGCGTGCGTATTTGCGTTTTGCCGCCCGGGCTATTGAGAGTGCAACGGAGGTCTTGCCAACGCCGGGAGGTCCTACAAGGCATAAAATCTGCCCTTTAACATCGGGGGCTAAACGCTTGACCGATAAAAACTCCAATATACGCTCTTTGATTTTAGTCAACCCGAAATGGTCTGCATTAAGAACCCTTTCTACTGCCGGAATATCTAATCTGTCTTTAGTGTATTTATTCCATGGCATTTCAAGGCATGTGTCTAAATATGTGCGGGCAAGGGCAGTTTCCGGGGAGGACGAGGAGAGCCGCGCCAATCTCCGCGCCTCCTTAATAAGCTTGACGGATGTCTCCGGGGAAAGTTGCAATTTTCCGATTTTTTCTATATATTGCTCCGATTCGCTCTCCATGTCCTCGTCTTCGCCAAGCTCTTGCTGAATGGTTTTGATTTGCTCCTTCAAATAATACTCCCTCTGATTTTTGTTAAGCCGATCCTGGAGCTTTGACCGTATTTCATTCTCCGTACTTAAAACATCGTTTTCAGAGGTCAGTATCACATACAACCGTTCCAGCCGCCTGTAGGGTGAAGACAGCTCTAAAATTTCCTGCTTTTCAGAGTGGCGTATGGGAATATTTTGTGCAATGTAATCGGCAATGTGACCCGGGTCGCCTAGTTCTTCCGTTTTTAGCAGGATTTCAGGCGACACGCGGGGCTGAAGAGATATATATTCCTCCAAAAGCCCCCTTATCGCCCGCAACAGGGCATCTTGACGCACCCTAGGAATCCGCCCAGGCTTATCGCGCAGTATTTCAACCTCAGCTGCCGGATAGGGTTCACTTTTAACAAGGGTTTTCAAAATGGCACGGTGTCTGCCTTCCGCCAAAACCCGGGCATTATCACTCGGTAACCGGAGAATCTGGCGTATTTGCGAAACGGCACCAACTGAAAATAGCTCGTGTAAATCAGGATCATCGGTACGGACATCGCGTTGTGCTACCAAAAAAACCATCTGGTTTCCACGCATAGCCTCATCCAGTGCCAACCCGGACTTTTGTCGCCCAAGATCAAAGTGTATATACATTTCAGGAAAAACAGTCAGTCCCCGCAAGGCTATTATTGGCAACAGCATAAGCATATCTCCTACTACATATCAGGATTACTTCCCCATTGTATACTCTTTCGTCATTTTGTGCAAGCAAATTTTCATTCCGGGCATACTTAGCCGAAAGAGGGGACTATTGCAGAGGTGACACTGCCCCCTTTTTAGAATCTGTTCCATCATCCTCCCGGCACCCACCCTTCGCCGGATTTCCCATCACACCTCGCTGAAATCCCTTGCCTGATGCAGGCACATTTGCTAAATTTCGCCTTGCCTGACGAAAAAATCACTCGAATTCCAAACAGTTCAGCCCAGGGGAAACAGAGTATTACTTTCTGGCGGTATTGCGCAAATCATTTCGCGCCTGACGCAGCTCATTTAGGGAGGTGCTAACCGACTTTTCGGCGGCTATCAACCGCGTTTCCACATATTCGTTGGTGCTGCGCTGTAGCTCTCTTTTTTTAGCTTCTGCCTGAGCCCTTACTTCAGCCGCCTGACGCTTTGCCTCGCGCAAAATTTCCTGCTCACTTATCATTCGCTTTGCCTGCTCCCGGGCAGAGCGGATGATCGCTTCAGACTCCCTTTTGCTTGCCTCAATCATATCTTCCCTGTTTGCGGTAATGTGACGTGCCTGCTTAATCTCCCCCGGCAACGTACTTAAAATTTCGTCAATAAGACCAAGGCACTTGTCCTTGTCTACAAAGGTCTTGTCGCGTCCAAAGGGAAGGGTAAACGATTCTTCAATTGTCTCCCTCAGAAGAGTTAAAGACTCCTCGATACCATGCGGCATTGTAAATCTCTCCTTTTTTAACCGGGCATTGCCCGAGTATTATACTTTTTCTTTGTGATGGCGTGAGCATCGGGATACATCATCGTAAATCTCACGCGGGATAAATTCCGAAACATCGCCGCCTAAGGTGCAGATTTCTTTTATTACGCTGGAGCTTAGGTACTGGAAACGCTCCCCGGTGGTTAAAAACAAGGTGTCAAGCCGGGCGTTGAGCTTACGGTTTATCAAAGCCATTTGGAACTCCAGCTCAAAGTCGGAAAGTGCCCGCAAGCCCTTGATTACGACCACATCGCCCTTGCCGGAGCAGTAATCTGCCAAGAGAATATCCGACCGGTCAATTGAGATATTGGGAATATGTGCTGTGGACTTTTTCAGCATACCCATCCTCTGTTCGAGGGAAAACCAGCACTTTTTGCGGCGATTTTCCATAACAGTGACAATCACCCTGTCAAAAATTTTAGATGCACGTTCGGCAATATCAAGATGGCCTAAGGTTACCGGGTCAAAGCTTCCTGGGTAGATTGCCGTTTTCAACACTAAACACCTCCATAGTCAGCCTATATGGGGCAAATTACACCCGCCCCTATTGCCTTGTGTAGAGTACAATTTTTTTTGAGCCGTAGTTGTAGCTCTTTTGCAGGAAGTATGGGGAGGGGGCCTCAAAAACCGCTTCATCAGAGGCGCATTCGGCTAAAATCAGCCCTCCCGGGTGTAAAATGTCGTTTTCAGTGATTGCTTCAAGAGTTTTCCAAAATAGCCCAGCACGGTATGGCGGATCCAGAAGTATTATATCATACTTTTCCGGATTTCCGTCAATAAATTTCACTGCATCGCAAGCAACTACCTCCCCTCCCAGCAGACGAGTATGGGCAAGATTTTCCCTGATTGACTGCAAAGCTCCGGCATTGTTGTCTACAAAAACACACCTTGCTGCCCCACGGCTCAATGCCTCCAGGCCAAGCTGGCCGCTTCCCGCAAAGAGATCTAAAACCCTCCTGCCTTCCAAATGAAAATGAAGGATGTTAAACATATTCTCTTTAATTCTGTCGGAGCTTGGGCGGGTATCTGCCCCAATAGGGGCTTTTAGCTTGCGTCCCCGGGCAGTGCCTGTGATGATTCTCATAAATTGATACCTCCTCGAAAGCCGCCCGCGCTGGCGTAATTAGTTCCCTTGCCATCTATCCTTCATTGGATTCAGGCTGTCCGAAATATTCAACAGCTGCCCTGGCGGCACTCTCGCCTAAAACCTCCCGCAACTCCTCAAAGGGTGCCGCCCTAACCCTCTTGATGCTTTTGAACCTTTTGAGCAATGCCTGTCTCCGGGCGGGACCTATTCCTGGAATTTTGTCAAGTTCGCTTGTAAAGGAGGAGCGGCGTTTTTGGTGAAAGGAAAAGGCGGCATTGTGCGTTTCCTCCTGAATGCGCCCAATCAGGGCAAACAGCGCAGGGTTAGCCTCTAGCCCGGCCTCCCTGCCGTCAGGAGATATAATGGCGCGTGTGCGGTGGCGGCTGTCCTTTACCATTCCGAATGCCGGAATATTAAGCCCTAGCTCCCGAAAAACTCTTTCTGCCATAGCGGCGTGTGCCTTGCCGCCATCTGCCAAAAGCAAGTCAGGCAGGATTTCAAACCCCATGTCACCGTTTTTCAACCGGGAAAAACGGCGGGTCAAAAGCTCTTGCATGGAGTGAAGGTCATCGGCAATTGAGATATCCTTGATGGTAAAATGACGGTAGGCTTTTTTCAGTGGCCTACCGTCTTGGAAGCAAGCCAGCACACCTACTCGTTCGCTGTTTCCGGTGTTGGATATATCCACTGCCTCAATGCGCCTCGGAGGGTGCGGCAACTCCAGCAGCCTTTGAAGCTCGTTCAAGAGGGCAAGTGTTTTTTCCTCTCGCGAGGCGGTTTGTTCAAGGGTTTTTCGTGCATTGTCAAGTGCCAGGGCTATAAGCTGACGCTTTTTGCCTTTCTGGGGGAGGAAGAAGGTTACCATAGAGCCCCTTTCCTTAAAAAACGCTTCCAAAAGCTCTTTGTCCTCAATTGGGTGAGATAAAAGAACATGACGAGGGACACTATCCCTCAACATATAGTATTGTGTCACAAAGGACGACAAAATATCATCCTCAGCACCCTCACGACGAATGACCTCGCAATCCTTCGCAATCAAATTGCCGTCCATAAAATGGAGGACAACAGCAACGGCACGGTTGCCATCGCCGCATACGGCAATAGCATCAGTATCTGCCATCGAACTGCCCACCACAAGCTGACGACGGCTCAAGGCCTCAAGTGACCTTATTTCATCCCTGATTAAGCCTGCTGCCTCAAACGCCAGATTTTGAGCCAATTCATTCATTTCAATTTCTAGCTCGCGCAAAAGCCCAGGGGTTTTGCCTTCAAGCAGCATTACCGCTTTTCGGATAAGTACGGCATAGGCCTCCGGGGATACATCTCCGTTGCATACACCGATACAGCAATTCATGTGGTACTGCAGGCAGGGGCGCTCTTTGCCTATATCACGAGGAAAAGCCTTGCCGCAAACAGGTAGGCGCAAAGCCTGACAAACCGCCTCGATAACCTGATGGGTCAGCCTTGTCCCTCCATATGGCCCGAAGTACCTGGCGGAATCCTTTGCCGGCTTGTGTGATACGGTGAGTGAAGGATACGGCTCCTTAGGCAGACGGATAAAGGGATACCCTTTGCCATCCTTGAGCAGAATATTGTACTTGGGCTGATGGCACTTTATCAGGCTGCACTCTAACACAAGCGACTCAAACTCACTTTGTGTGGCGATAGTGTCAAAATCCGCAATATTTGTAACTAACCGCCGGGTTTTAAGGTCTTGGATGCCACCTGACTGAAAATAGGAAATGACCCTGTGCTTAAGCCGCTTGGCTTTTCCAACATAAATCACAGAGCCTTTTTTATCTAACATCAGGTAAACACCAGGTGTTTCGGGAAGCCCAAGGGCTTTTTTTCTCAGATGCTCCAAATGTTCCATTTTAGTACCTCAGCATCAGCCAACACCAAAGCCGGCACCGCCATATGCAGTGCCGGAATCTGACGCTCAATGCTCAAACGTTCCGGTCCGTTTATAAGAAAAACTGTTTTTAGGCAAGGCTTTTCTGCTTTTACTCAAAAGACTCTGAGGAAATCAAGTCGCACAAAGCGTTAACTGCGGCTTCCTCATCCTGCCCGTCGGCTATGATGCTGATGCTCGTCTCCTTGATAATTCCAAGGCTCAAGACACCAAGAAGACTTTTGGCGTTAACCTTGCGGTCTTCCTTTTCCACCCAGATACTGCAGGCGAACTCGTTGGCCTTTTGGATGAAAAAAGTGGCCGGACGAGCGTGTAACCCTACCTGATTACTGACAACTACTTCCCTTTGATACATACTGAAACACACCCTTTCTCAAATTGCGTGCCTTCATAATAACAAACGTCAAACAATAAGTCAAGCACTATTTTTATGCGATTCAGCATACGATTTACGCCGTGACTTTTCTGCATTGACGTGCATAGCGGAAAGCTCTTTTGCATAGCTTGATATGAGGTGTTGGTTATGAAAGAGGGGTTTTGGGGGAAGGCTGTACGCCGGATGGATATGCCCGGGGAGGTTATGGCAGGGCTGACCAAGATTGAGCTTGTAGGAGTACGAGAAATTTATATTGAAAACCACCACGGCCTTTTAGAATACGGCTTGGAGGAGATACATATAAGCTGCGGCGAGGGGTCTGTCAAGCTGACCGGCGAGGATTTTGTAATACGAGCCATGACGGCGCGCGAGCTGCGGCTAGAGGGGCTGCTGCTTAAATTAGAATTCATTTTTTGATAATGTGCACCATGGGAGGTATATTGTGAATAAAATTGTAAATCATCTGCAAGGGTTTGTAAAGGTTGAGGCGGTAGGAGATTTCCCTGAACGCTTTGTCAATATATGCACTCAGCATGGGATCGCCTTTTGGTCTGTCCGGACTCTTGGAGAACATCGGATGGAGGCAGTTCTAAACGCCAAGGATTTGCGTAAAGCAAAAAGGCTAGCCGAAAAATCCGGGTGTAATTTAGCCGAAAAGAGAAAACGCGGCGTGCCGTTTTTCCTTTCTGGGTTTAAGCATCGTTGGGCGTTGATAGGTTCCTTAGTTTTTTGTCTCGCTGCTTTGCTGATTTCGAGCCGGTACATCTGGAGGTTTGACGTAGAGGGCAACGAGGTGCTTACCCAAGAGGAGATACTAAGCGCGCTTAGTGAGGCCGGCATAAAAACAGGCTCTCCTGTGAGGGACGTTGACATTGTATCCATCAGAAATCAAATGTTGGAAAAATTAGACAAGCTGGCCTGGATTACTGTCAACGTCAGCGGCAGCCGTGCCCATGTGGTGGCGCGTGAAAGAAAGGAAAAACCGGAAATAATCCCTAAAGATATACCTACAAATGTTGTTGCCGCCAAAAGCGGCCTTATCACTCAGGTTGATGCTATGGAGGGTTCTTCAAAGGCTTTTGAGGGCGACCTGGTTGAAGCCGGCGATTTAATAGTTTCAGGGATCATCGATTCCGAAACCATGGGGATTCGGCTGGTACACGCTCACGCGGATATAACTGCCCGTACCTGGTATGAGCTAGAAGCGGTACTCCCTGCCACGGCGCAAGGCAAGCAATATAGCGGCAAAAGCAAGGAATATAAATACCTCATTGTCACTGGAAAAAAAATCCCCTTAAGTTTTGAACCCTTCACTCCTTTTGAATTTTACGACAAAATTAAAACGTCATCTTCCCTGACTGTTCCCGGCGAGCTTACATTTCCACTTACTCTGGTTGAGGAGATTTATGCCGAGTACACACCGGTTAATTATCGGGTGGATGAAGAATTAGCTGAAACGCTATTGTCCCGCTCGTTAGAAAATTCTTTAAGCTTGGAAATAGATAATGACAGTAAAGACGGAAAAATTCTCCGCAGTGAGATGAGCTGTGACACGGAAGGGGCTGTTTTTAGAGGGAAGCTGGAAGCAGAATGCCTTGAAGAAATAGGGGTTATGATTGCAGTCCCATAGACGTGGAAAAACATCCGTTACACCCAAAAAAATCGGCTAGTTTATACCTGGCTTCACTTAGCCGCGGAATGAACGGCTTACTGCCCGGCACCTCCGAGATGGTTTAGTCTACATAATACCGACAAGCAAAATGAATGTTTCACGTGAAACATTCATTTTGCTTGTATATACGTCGCAATATATGAGGTTGACACGAGAAAGCGGCGTTGAAAAAATAGCACACCATTTAATTTCCGTGAAGGTCTAATTATTCCGGGTTGTTTTTTTTATTTGCATATGTTATCATACCGTAGTAAGTGGCTGCATACAATAATAATTTAGGCATAGCGCGAGGGGATGAACCATGGGAAAAATTATAGCTATATTCAATCAAAAGGGCGGGGTTGGCAAAACAACAAGTTGTGTCAACATTGCGTTTGGATTGCACAGGCGGGGTAAAAAGGTGCTTTTGTGTGACTTTGATCCCCAGGGGAACGCCACCTCGGGGCTGGGGGTTTCTCAAAACACAGCACCCGGGTCATATGATGCGGTAATCAGACCGATTGACCCTAAAAGTGCTGTGCATAACACACAATTTTGTGATGTTATGCCCGCTGGCAGAAACCTGGCGGGAGCCGATATTGAAATGGTTCAATTGCCTGAAAGAGAGTACTGCCTGGCAAAGGTTCTTATCCGGCTTAAGGATCTATACGACTATATTTTGATAGATTGCCCCCCCTCACTGGGGCTGTTGTCATTGAATGCCCTATGCGCGGCAGACAGCTTTCTGATTCCGGTACAATGCGAATACTACGCCTTGGAGGGGTTGAAGGAATTGCTTCACACTGTTAGGATTGTCCGTTCAAGCGGACTCAACAGTTCGCTTGAGATAGAGGGTGTACTTCTTACAATGTTTGATTCCCGGATTAACCTCACATTTCAGGTGGCAGAGCAAATCAAAAGATTTTTTCCCGGCAAGGTCTATTGCACAACCGTCCCGCGAAATGTCCGGCTTTCGGAGGCTCCTAGTCACGGAATGCCGGTGCAGGCATACGACCCTGCTTCACGCGGTGCGGCGGCTTATGATGCCTTAGCGGCTGAAATCGCGGAGGGCGGCAGTTGTTGAGAGGCAGTGGTATTGATCTGATGAAATCAGCCCCGGCAGGCAGAGCGATTATACAGCTTGCACTGCCCATGATGGTAGCAATGCTTGCCCAATCAATTCACAGTATGACCGATATATTTTTCATAGGACAGACAGGCAACCCCGATATGTTAGCGGCAGTTTCCCTTGCGTTTCCATTGTTTATGCTGTCGCAGGCCTTGGGGAATATATTCGCTGTTGGCGGTTCGAGTTATATATCACGTCTCCTGGGAGCAAATAAAATCGAACGCGCCCGGCACACCTCTGCTGTATCGCTTTACACTGTTTTTGGCCTTGGGGTCATCCTTGCTGCTGTTCTCTTTTGTATTAAAACACCGATGATATGGCTTATAGGGGCAAGTGACGCAACTTTTTCTCACACCAGCGATTATTTTTCGGTGCTTATCCTCTTTGTGGCGTTCGCGGCGGCATCGGTTGCAATGAGCGGAAAAATGCGTAGCGAGGGTGCGGCTGATAAGGCACTGATTCTCCAACTCATCGGCATTGTGACAAATGTAATTCTAAGCCCAATTTTGATATTAGGCTTTGGAATGGGTACCCAGGGTGCGGCATGGGCGACAGGAACCGGGCAAATGGTGTCGTTTGGATATGGGGTTTACTATTTTTTATCCAAAAAAACAGTTTTGTCAATACGCCTTGGCGACTGGAAGCCCGACATGAAAATGATGCTTCAGGTGTTGTCAGTTGGCCTTCCGTCCGGATTAAGCATAATTATTATGAGTGCTTCAAATGTTCTAGGGAATCGGGTTTTGGCGGGCTACGGCGAGCATGTGATTGCGGGTAACGGTGTACAAATGCGTATAAGCAGCATGTTTTTTATGATGGTTTTGGCTCTTGTCCAAGGTTATCAGCCCTTTGCCGGATATAATTATGGAGCCGGCCAACTCTCCAGGGTTAGCAAAGGCTTCAAGGTAACCCTGATATATTCTTTTGGGCTTTGCCTTGCCGGTACTATTGCTTTGAGATTATTGGGCGAGGACATTATCAGGCTGTTTATAAACGATGAGCCAACGATTGAGGCAGGTGTTGCCATAATGAAGATTTTTGTGCTGGGTCTCCCGTTTATAGGCCCCCAAATGACACTGATGGTTTCATTCCAGGCTCTCGGGAAGCCTGTTCAAGCCATGATAATCACAATGGGGCGGCAGCTTCTGTTTTATATACCTTTGCTATATCTGCTTAGTTACCAATTCGGATTTGAAGGGCTTGTGTGGGCTCAACCGGGGGCCGATATGCTGACAACAGGAATATCCGTCATGCTAGGTCTGTCGCTTATCAGGATTATGAGGAAAGATGGAAAGTCAAATTCAAACTGGAAGGAGAAAAACATATGACAAGCAAGGGTCTTGGAAAAGGATTGGGTGCGTTATTGGGCGAAGGTGCCGCAATGCCCGGAGAGGGTGCGGTTATGTTACGCCTCTCTGAAATTGAGCCAAATGAAAGCCAGCCGCGCAAGAGCTTTGAACCGGAGCCGTTATCTGAATTAGCCGACTCCATAAAAACTCATGGGGTAATAAGTCCGCTTTTGGTGCGCCGTCAACCCAGCGGAACCTATCAAATCATAGCGGGTGAACGCAGATGGCGTGCGGCACGCATGGCGGGAGTAACACTCCTTCCGGCTATTGTCCATGAGGCGGACGACCGTCAGGCTACAGAGCTTGCCCTGATTGAAAACCTTCAGCGCGAGGGGTTGAACCCAGTTGAAATCGCTCAAGGCTACCGAACTCTAATGGAAGAATACGGTTTAACACAAGAAGAGGTTTCCTCCCAGGTTGGTCGTTCTCGTTCGGCAGTCGCCAATACTGTCAGATTGCTATCCCTGCCCCAAGGTGTGCTGCAAATGCTGCATGAGGGAAAGCTATCGGAGGGTCATGTCCGTCCATTGCTTAGCCTGCCGGAAAAACGCCGGGAAGGTGCGGCACGGCGTATGGAGGAGCAGGCAATGAGCGTACGCCAGGCGGAGGTGTACGCCAAAAAGCTGGCAGAACAGCTGGACAAGGACACCGAAGAGCCAAAGACCCCGGTCAATTATTTAGCCGGGCATGAAAAACAGCTTTCGGAAAAATGGGGACGCAAGGTATCTATTTCGGCCGGGCGCAGAAAGGGCAAGGTCGAGCTTGAATTTTATGACGCCGATGATTTAGAAGCATTAGTCGAGCGTCTTCTGGCAGAATAATAAAAGGAGAGAGTACAGTGCTGAATATTAAACAAATCAGGGAAAGCCCAGGGCAATTCAAGGCAGGCCTGGCACGCCGGGGCAAGGCTTTGGCGGATTGTATTGACCGGATTTTAGAGTTAGATGGGCAGAAACGATCATTTTTAGCCCAGATAGAGAGCCTCAAGGCGGAACAGAATGCTGCCGGAAAAAGAATTCCCATGATGAAAAAAGCCAAAGAAAACACAGACGAAATCATGGCGCAAATGAAAGATCTGTCTCAAAAAATTCCCGGTTTAGAAAGCTCTTTGAGAGAGATAGGGAATGACCTTGAGCATCTTATGCTCTCGCTCCCTAACATTCCCAGCCCAGATATTCCGGAGGGGGCGGATTCAGGATCGAATGTTGAGACTAGAAGATTCCAAGAGCCGCGTGAATTTAATTTTACGCCCAGACCTCACTGGGAGATAGGAAAAGATCTAGGTATTCTCGACCCGGCCGCAGCCGCAAAGGTCACCGGGGCTAGATTTCATTTTTACAAAGGTCAGGGAGCACGGTTAGAAAGGAGCCTTTACAACCTCTTTTTGGATACCCACACTCAAAACGGCTACACCGAGATCCTGCCGCCATACATGGTCAATCGCGAATCAATGACTGCCACCGGGCAACTCCCCAAGTTTGAAGAGGATGCATTTAAGCTTGTCGGTACGGATTATTTTCTTGTACCCACCGCCGAGGTTCCCCTGACCAATATGCACCGCCAGGAGATACTTTCCCCCGACGACTTTCCCATACGTTATTGTGCATACACCCCATGCTTCCGTGCCGAGGCGGGGAGTGCCGGGCGCGATACCAGGGGATTGATTCGTCAGCACCAGTTTAACAAGGTAGAGCTGATGACATTTTCTCTGCCTGAAAACTCATATAATGAATTAGATATCCTGACGGGCGATGCCGAAAGGATTTTGCAAATGCTAGGACTTCCCTACCGTGTAGTGACACTTTGTGCCGGGGATTTAGGGTTTTCAAGTGCGAAAACCTATGACCTGGAGGTCTGGATGCCCTCTTATGAAAAGTATGTAGAAATTTCATCCTGCTCGAATTTTGAAGATTTTCAGGCCAGGAGGGGTGCTATACGTTACCGCGCCGAAGACGGCAAGACGAAATTTGTTCACACTCTCAACGGCTCCGGTTTAGCCGTAGGGCGTACTGTTGCTGCCATTTTGGAAAACTTCCAAAATGCCGATGGAAGCATTGCGCTGCCTGAAGCTTTGCATGGTTATATGAAGTGCGGACGGTTAACAAGAGAGGAAGGGTGTTAATGAAATATCAGTCGATAGATAAAATGCAAAACGCAATGTCTAAGGAGGTCTTTTCTCATGTGGAATCTCCAAAAAAAGCTGCTGGAAGAGCGTTAGGGACAATTGTTGAAATTATAAGCTTTTATTTGATTAAAGCTTGGGGGCATGAATTTAAAATAGCGATTGAAAAACCCTTACCCGAATATGCTAACCAAGAAATTAAGCATAATGTTGAATTTACCTTTCATCGCAGTAAGTTAATTAGAACTCTTGAAGCCCCGAAAAAAGAATCCATAACGTCAACAAGAATTTTTAGCAATGCCAAGCTTTCTGGAAATTTCCAAAAGCCATCTAGCCGTAATTTATTAAAAGACGGAACTATTAGAAATGCTTGCACAGTTGCTTTCTCAGATCTAGCGTTTTGCAATGCGTATTTCTCAAAAGATATGGAAAATATTTTTCTTTATGAACTCAGCAATGAGCCTTTTGCAATGTTTGAATGTAAGCGTGTCGGTGTTGAGGATGGTTGCAAGAAAGGTCCTCAAACAATAGAAAAGGCAAAGCAAGGTTCTTATGTTGCCCGCACAGTTTCTTCCATTCAAAGAATACGATTGAGTGACGGAAGGATGGCAGGTGCTGTTGAACATAGAGGAAAACTTAAAACCTATGATGATTATAATACATTAATAGAACACGCAATTTTTGAATATAACGAGGAAATTCTAAAACATTTTATTCTAACTGTTGGGATTGTAAGCAATCATGGCAACTGGTTTACGTCAAACAATCAGAACAAAGAAATAAAGGTTTTAGCACAATCCTATGATTGGCTTCTCTTTTTGACAGACAACGGTTTGGCAACTTTTATTCAAGATATTCTTTTAGATGACAATCCAAAATTTTATCAAATAAGAGATGCTTTTCAACAAAGTTATACACAAGGAAGGAAAAGCAATAGATTTACAAAAACGAATATGGATACCCAGGCCGACAGGCTTTTGACAAAATATTTTGCAGAAAATTTAGATAAAATTCAAAAATGGTTTAACGTTATTTCCCCAAATAAAGGGGATATTAATAAGCTGAAAGTTATGTTAAATAAATTGAGTGAATTGGAGGGCTAAATATGTCGGCTGGGCGGCAAGCTGTAACTGAAATAAAAGATTGGTGTACTCCAAAAAAATATGTCGATGCAGTTAAAAGGGTTTTCCATGGGAGCATTGATTTAGACCCTTGCTCAAGCATATACTCCGTTGTAAATGCTACGACAGAATTTTTACTTCCCGAAACAGATGGATTGCGTGAAGAATGGAACTATAGGACTATCTATGTGAATCCGCCATATGGAGCTGACAAGGAGCGGCATACCGCAATCCGTCACTGGTTTGAAAAAATAGCTGATACGTATAAAAAATACAACGCTGAAATTATCGCGTTAGTTCCAGTGGCAACAAATACATCCCATTGGAAAAAATATGTATATCCGCTTGCAAGCTCAATATGTTTTTTGTATGATACTCGGTTAAAATTTATTATTGAGGGAAACAGTGATAACAAGGGAGCACCTATGTCTTGCTGTGCTGTATATTATGGTGAAAATGCAGAACGATTTAGAGATGTGTTTTCTTTTTTTGGTGCGGTTATACCGCTAAATGAAATTGCAATTCCAAAAGAAGCACCAGAATATATGCAGATTGATTTACTGCAAACTGCAAATTTATACCCCACAGGGAGGTTGACTTAATGCACAAGCGTCAATCAGGAATTGTTCTGCCCGTAACATCACTGCCCGGACCGTATGGTATTGGATCTATCGGTGCTCCGGCACGAAAATTTATTGACTTCTTAGTTGCAGGAGGGCAAAAATATTGGCAAATGCTCCCGCTATGTCCTACCGGATTTGGCGACTCACCATATCAATCCTGCTGCGGGGATGCAGGAAACCCATATTTGATTGATTTAGATGAGCTTTGCAATATGGGGCTGCTGTCAAGCCGTGACATTGACAGGCCAGACTTCATCAATGACATCGATTATATTGACTACGGCAAGCTGTACGCCACCCGCCTTGACATCCTACGAACAGCTTTTAATAGAGGGAAAGAGAAGCTTGCCGCTGAATTGGCGGCGTTTGCCTCTAAAAATAAAAGCTGGCTGCACGACTACGCATTATATATGGCCTGCAAAGAAAAATACGATATGCGACCGTTAAAGGATTGGCAGGACAAAGGCCTGATTGCCCGGGAAAAAACCGCAATAGCAAAGGCAGAGGCAGAGTGCAGTGAAAGCATCGTTTTTCATAAATTTGTGCAGTATCTTTTCTGGACACAATGGAAGAGCTTGAGGTTATATGCAAAGGAAAGAGGCATACTGATGATTGGCGATCTGCCCATTTATGTTTCCGAGGACAGTGTAGAGGTTTGGTCACGGCCAGAGTTGTTTATGCTCAAGGCTCCGGCCATACCCTCACTGGTAGCGGGGGTGCCTCCGGATTATTACAGCGCAACAGGTCAGCTATGGGGGAACCCTCTGTATAACTGGGGTACTCATGCAAAAAACGGATACAAGTGGTGGATTGCACGCCTGAAAAGGGCGCAAAGATGCTTTGACATTGTGCGCATTGACCATTTTAGAGGTTTTTACGCATACTGGGCAGTTAAAGCCGGTGCCGAAACCGCCTTGTCGGGCAAATGGAAAAAGGGGCCTGGCATTCAATTTGTTGAGCAAATTAAAAAAGCCCTGCCGCCCGGAAGCCTTATTGCCGAGGATTTGGGGGAAATTGATGGCAAGACACGAGAATTTTTCAGCCAATCGGGACTGCCCGGGATGAAGGTGCTGGTATACGCCTTCGACCCATGGCAGGACTCAGAATTTTTGCCGCATAATTTTCCGCATGACTGCGTGGCGTATACCTCCTCCCATGACTCGCCGCCCTTTAAGGGCTGGCTTACGGAGGAAGCCGGTCAGCAAGAGCGGGAATTATGCTTTGACTATCTGCGGCTACGGCAAGACGAAGGCTACGGCTGGGGAGCATCAAAAGCCATATGGGGTAGCCCCGCCCGATTAGCCATGGCAATGCTCCAAGATATTTTAGGACTTGGCATGGACAGCCGTGTTAACACCCCCTCCACTCTGGGCGGTCAAAACTGGAGATGGCGCGTACGGGAGGAGGCACTGAATGACGAGGTAGCAGGTAAGCTTCTGCACATGACCAAGACGTATAAAAGGGTATGATTATACTAAGAGTAAAATCATACCTCAGCAAAAAATTATGCCGGGAAAAGCCCCGGCATAATTTTTTTATCACAACCTGTTGAACCCTCCCGCATATTGTAGTATACTCTACATGGGGGGATGGTATGCTGTTTTTGGAGAAAACAAGGCGGCAGGGTGTAGCTGCGGCAATACTTTTGATTTATATAATCCCAATAGTTTTAGGGTTGTTTTTCACTCCGCCGGCAATAAAAAGTGATGAAACGTCACAATGCCTGTCGGCCGGGCAGGCTGTTGCCGCCGCAGAGGCAATGGAGGCAGATCAAGGCTACCAACCGGCTGAAATCTCCGTACTCTCAGCTGGCGATGAACCTATGCCGGATAACAATAGTTTCGGTGTTCCGAAAAACCCGCCCGCCGGACCGGAGCAAAAGCTGATTGCACTAACCTTCGATGATGGACCCGGTAAATATACAGAAAGCCTTTTGGACGCCCTTAGGGAGAGGGACGTTAAAGTGAGCTTTTTTGTAATAGGTGAGCGTATAGAGAAATACCCCGGGATCCTGAAGCGCATGGCAGACGATGGCCATGAGATAGGCAACCATACCATGACCCACCCCTACGGCATTGGTATCTCGCCCAAAAGAATGAGACGAGAGCTTAAACAATGCTCCAGGCTGATAAAAAAACATACGGATCAAACCCCGCGTCTTATGCGCTTTCCTTACGGTGCAATGGACAAGCTGTCCCGCCGTGAAGCCAAGGAGCAGGGCCTGGTTTCGATACTTTGGTCGGTGGATACCGAGGATTACCGCCTTAAAAATGTGAAGAAAATAATCAAAAAAGCTTATCAGCCCCAACCGTACGGAGTGCAAGACGGTGCTATTGTGTTAATGCACGATATACATAAAGCATCAGTAAAAGCTGCCGTTGTTATAATTGACAGGCTGATCGGCGAAGGTTATCGGATTGTTACGGTAAGCGAGATGTTTGAAGCCCGAGGAAAAAAATTGAAGCCCGGCAAAAGCTACTCCAGTGCCGCTAAGGAATGAAAAAACCGTGAGGCCCAAATAAATAGTTATGTTTGACAACTAGTCCCCCGATTTGATATACTTCCTTCAGACATCCCCTAAATCGTCAAGGAGGAAGATTGTTGTGATAGTTACCCTTTCGCTGAATCCCGCTCTCGACAAATCCGCATATGTTGATCAATTCCTTCCCGGCAGGGTCAATAGGTTGCGCGATATTACAATGGATGCCGGGGGGAAGGGCGTTAACGTCTCCCGGATGATCCTGGCTCTGGACGGTCAGTCGGCGGCAGTAGGCTTTGCCGGGGGACCGGCGGGTGAGCTATTTTTAAAAAAACTTATAGAGCAGGGCTTAACCTGCGACTTTGTAACCACACAGGCTGTTACTAGGGAAAATATAAAAATACGGGATTCCAGCGGGGTAGTGACCGAGCTTAACGAGCCGGGCCAGCCGATTTCCGCACATGAAATGGAGCTGCTAATTGCCAAGCTTTTGTACCGCGGAGGCAAGGGCAGTTATTTTGTACTCGCCGGAGCACTACCCTGCGGTTCCGAGCCCGATACCTACAGAACTATCATAAAAAGAATAAAAAATACAAAGGGTTATGTGCTTTTTGATGCCCAGGGCGAGGCTCTGCAGGAAGGGATCAACGCCGGTGTTGACCTCCTAAAGCTGAACCGTCAGGAGTTTTGCGGCCTGCTGAGAAAAAAGGAGGCCTCCGAACGGATAATTTATAATGCCGCCAAGGAGCTTTGCACACGGGGAATGGAAATTGTGATCGTCACTCTGGGCAGCGGAGGTGCTGTATTTGTGACTAGGAATGAATCTTACCGGGTTACACCGCCAACGGTTGAGGTTAAGTCTGGAGTCGGTGCGGGCGACTGCATGATGGGTGCCTTAGCGTATGGCCTGGAGCGGGGGATGAGCTTTTCCTCCATTGTAAGAATGTCGTCTGCTGCTTCTGTGGGGGCAGTAATGATGCCCGGCACAGCAGCTCCAGACAGAGCCTTGATGGAGGAAATTGCCGCAAAGCTGGTTATCCGTAAGGCTGTTAGTTGAAAGGACAGGCTGTATGTACGAGATTTTAGCGCGGTATTATGATGGGCTTATGTCACATGTGGATTATAAAGCCTGGGCAGATTATATGATAATGCTTGCAGGCCCCGGAAAACACCGGGTACTGGAGTTGGGTTGCGGCACCGGGAATTTTACCCGGTTTTTGTGCGAAAGGGGCTTGGATGCTGTAGCGGCAGACAGCTCCCCTTCCATGCTCTCTGTAGCCCAGGGCAAGGGCATTGATGCGTTGTTTATACAGCAGGATATGAGAGAATTAGACCTATACGGAACGGTTGACGCGGTGTTCTGTGCCTTAGACGGTATGAATCATCTGCTAACCCCGGAGGACTTTTGCCTTGCTCTTTCTAAAATACATCTGTTTTTAGAACCGGGCGGAGCTTTTGTGTTTGACATGCTCACCTCTTATGACCTAAGCAGAAAACACCAATGCACCTTTTCCTCCGAGAGCAGCGATGCGCTCTGTATTTGGCGCAGTGAATGGGAAAAGCCGTTTTGCCGCTCGGAGGTCACTCTTTTTGCCTTGCGGGAAAATGGCTGCTATGCGAGATATAACGGTGAAATTACAGAACGCAGCTATACCCGGGCACAAATAGAAGGCTTTTTGAGCCGGGCAGGCTTTGTGGATATCAAGGCCTACGGTATGTTTACCACAGAAAAACCCGGACGTACCCGCGTAGCATATACTGCCCGGAAAATTTGAGAAAATTGTTGACCTTCTCCTTTTTATTTGCTATAACTTATCTAGCTAAGGGTTATTTACCCGGAAATTAAGGAGGAATTCACAGATGAAAAAACTTGAAGGCAAATTCTCGAAGCGGTGGCTGGCGTTACTGACAGCACTCACATTTTTCTCGCTGCCAGCGGGACTTCCAACAACCGCGATTATGGCCGCGCCATCGGTTATACAAAGTGGCCAGCCTGTGCTTGAACTGGAAAATCTTTTGATGCCGCAATACGGCTCAAACAGTAAATTCATAGCACCAATTGGAACACCTGAGCCGGGTTCACTGCCCATATCAACCAGGACAGAGCTTGAGGCTGTGGCAAACAACCTGAGCGGTACATATCACCTGACCGGGGATATTGATTTGTCAGGCACTGAGTGGGTGCCTATCGGTGAAAACTGGAACGGTCCATTTAGAGGCATATTTGACGGACAGGGATATGTTATCAGAAATATGACTATAACAGGCTCTGTTGATTATGCCGGGCTGTTTGGCATTGCCGAAGAAGAGCCGGTAATAAAAAATGTCGGCATGGAAGGCACAAACATTGATGCCGAATCTTATTATACCGGAGCCATTTGCGCCTTCGCTGTTGACAATGACATTGAAATTAGTAACTGCTACAATATGGGTAACGTCAGCAATTCCTTGCTTTATCAATCAACCTATGCAGGTGGAATCGTAGGTGCTACTTATGGCAAAATAAACAATTGTTATAACACAGCCACTGTGGCCGGAAGTAATTCCAGCGTTGGCGGAATTGTCGGTCACAGCTACAGTGACGACAGCATAAGCAACTGTTACAACACAGGAAGCATAACCTCTAATTACACTTCAGGCGGAATTGCAGGATATGGCCGCGGGGATATAAACAATTGCTATAATACAGGTGATGTAACCAGTTCTAACTATAGTCCTCCTGCCAGTGCCGGAGGGATTTGCGGTCGTAGCTCATCCAATGACAGCAGTATAAGCAATTGCTTCAGTACCGGGGATGTGTCCGGTTCCAGCTATGCAGGGGGTATTTTCGGATTCGGCAGCAATGATATAGTCAATTGCTATAATATAGGTGAGGTGTCTTCTTCATCCACATCTGGTCATGCGGCGGGAATCGCCGCATGCAACTACAGTAACAACTACAATAAGGGTGTTAGCCATTGTTATAATACAGGCAGTATAACTGCCTATTATGCCGCCGGAATTTGCGCGGTAGACTACAGCAACATTAATAATTGTGCAAATACAGGCGATATATCCGCTTTTTACTATGGAGCCGGGATTTGTACAGATGCCAACACCTCTGTAAGCGATTGCTACAATGAAGGCGATATAACCGTTTCTGCCGTTGTTTCTAATTCTTATACTGCCGGGATTGCCGGAAGGGCGTTAACCGTTAACAATTGCCGAAATATTGGCAATGTGTCAGTTTCAGGCAGTGTTTCTAATGCGTACATAGGTGGAATTGTTGCATATGGCGGCAACAGCACTATCAGCGAGTGCCGCAACACAGGCTTTGTGTCTGCCGATTGTCTGAGTTCCTCCTATGCTGGTGGTATCATTGGTTACAGCGCACGAAATATTGATAGCTGCTACAATGAGGGCAATGTGACCGTTTTAGGCTACAGCTCTTACGGCGGCGGAATTTCCGGTGCAAGCTTTGACGGAAGCATCAGTGTTTGCTACAATTCCGGCGATGTTTCCGTTTCATCGCCACCCACCTCCTCTTCAGCGGGTGGAATTGTTGGTTACGCATACGGTGATGGAATCAGCGATTGCTATAATAGGGGAAATATAACCAGCACTGGTTACGCGGGCGGTATTGCTGGCAGTAATCTCGATACTGTCACCTCCTGCTACAGCATAGGGGCGGTATCGGCTCACTCGCAGGGCTGGTCCTTTGGCGCGGGCGGTATTCTGGGGACGATATTTTCCAGCACCACCACCAGCTGCTACTGGAACAGCGACAGCGTGCAGACAGCAGGCGGCACCCCGCAAAGCCCGAAGAAGGGTGTGGGCAGCGGCACCGACACAACGACAGCTTTAACCACCGCTCAAATGAAGCAGCAGTCCCCGAATTTATTCAGCGGCTTCGACTTTACAAGCATCTGGGGCTGGTACGCCGGGGTAAATGACGATTACCCGATTCTGCAAGCACTCTCAACGCCATTACCCGCCACACCCACACCGGAACCAACGCCAACTCCGGAGCCTACCCAGGAACCCACACCTGAGCCTACTCCGGAACCAACCCCGGTGCCGTGGGTGGAGGTCTCGGCTGGGCTCTCCCACACGGTTGCTATAAAAGAGGATGGTACCCTGTGGAGTTGGGGGAGTAATGCTGATGGCAAACTTGGCAATGGTAGCACAGGAGGAAATTTTACTACCCCGGTACAAATTGGTGCAGAAACCAACTGGGCAAGTGTTTCATCTGGATATTATCACTCATTAGCCATAAAAACTGATGGTAGCCTTTGGGCATGGGGTAATAATGGTAGCGGTCGGCTTGGTGATGGTACAACAACTAATAGAAATGAGCCTGTACGCATTGGCACAGCTAACGATTGGGTCAGTGTATCAGCAGGAGGTAGCTACAGCTTAGGAATTAGGGAAAACAATGTTGGAAATAGGGTTCTTTATGCGTGGGGGTTGAATAGCTCCGGTCAGCTTGGTTGCGGCGACATAAATAACAGGAATCTACCAACTCAAGTTGGCACAGCCAATGATTGGGAAAAAGTCTCTGCGGGTGAAAATCATACATTGGGAATCAGGAAAGACAATTCCGGGAACAGAAGGCTTTACTCTTGGGGAGAGACTACTGATGGTAAGCTTGGTCGTACAGCTTCTGGCGCTGCTAACAGATCGCCAGCACAGGTCGGCACAGCCACTGATTGGGCAAACATATCGGCAGGAATATATCATTCAGCAGGAATAAGGGATAGCGGCACCAATAATAGGACACTTTTTACTTGGGGACGCAATACCGATGGTCAGCTTGGTCATGGCGACACAAATAACAGGAATGTACCAGTACAAGTCGGCACAGACACTGATTGGGAAAGTGTGTCAGCCGGAGGTAACCACTCATCCGCCATCAGAATTGATGGTACACTTTGGTCTTGGGGATACAATCTTTCAGGTCAGCTTGGTATTGGCATATGGGGACATACACATTCTCCAGAACAAGTTGGAACAGATACTATTTGGAGCAATATTGCAACAAAAGTAAATTATGGGGTAGCTATCAAAACCGATGGAACTCTCTGGGCGTGGGGTAATAATAATAACGGTCAGCTGGGAATTGGCAATACTTCAGAACGCCGCTCACCAGTTCAAGTTACATAAGCACAAAACAGGCAAGGCGTTTCTACGTCTTGCCTGTTGGGATTCGTAAGAATCTATTCGCATATGATGTATCAAAGAGGTGATTGCAATGAGGAGAATGTTAAGCAAAATGTTGGCCGTGGTGATGTTTGTAATGCTGCTGCCTGTATCTGCGAAGGCAAACACAGCCCAGAGATGGGAGGATGAGCCAGGTATTAAGCATATGTCAGCAGGTGGTTTTTATACATCTGTCATCAAAACCGACGGCACACTCTGGGCTTGGGGGGAAATTGGTAACGGCACTACCGAGGATCAACATTTGCCAGTGCAAGTCGGCACAGATAAGAATTGGGAAAATGTGTCGACAGGATGGGGTCACTCAGTGGCACTTAAAACTGATGGCACTCTTTGGGCTTGGGGGTCGAACGAGACTGGTCAGCTTGGTGATGGCACAACGGAAAACCGCTATGAGCCTGTGCAAATTGGTGCAGATACTGATTGGAAGAGTATTTCAGCGGGTGCTATCCATACCATGGCAATAAAAAACGATGGCACGCTCTGGGCGTGGGGAGCCAATTGGGGTGGTCAGCTTGGCGATGGTACAACAGAAGACCGCCATTTGCCAGTGCAAGTTGGTACAGATAAGAAGTGGATTAACGTTTCTGCAAACATCTATCAAGCAGCTGCCATAACAATCGGCGGGGAGCTTTTTGTTTGGGGATTAGATATTAGTGCAGTCCCTGTGCAAATGGGTTCAGACAATGATTGGGTCAGTGTAGCAGTGGGTCTTGGTCACACAATGGCAATTAAAGAGGACAAAAGCCTCTGGGGAGTTGGGAGTAATATTCACGGTGAACTTGCCAGTAGCACATCTCACAATGAACTGATACAAGTGGGGGGAGATAAAAACTGGATTAGCGTGTCGGCGGGATGGGCTCGCACAATGGCTCTCAAAGAGGATGGCAGCCTTTGGGCTTGGGGATGTAATACCGATGGTCAGCTGGGCATTGGTACATTGAACTACGACTCGAATTCCGTTCCGTTGCAGGTGGATGCATTCAGTGAGTGGAGCAATGTGATAACATATAATCACCACACCATAGCCCTCAAAGCCGATGGCAGTCTTTGGGCATGGGGTCAGAACTACTTCGGCCAGCTGGGCGATGGCACCACTGAAGACCGCTACAGCCCAGTGTGCATATGGTCACCACCCCCGCCTCCCGGGTGCTGCATCGACTACCGAGCAGATGACATAATCGCCACGGCGACAGACGCGGCACACCGCAAATTCGCCATAAACCTCACAACCGAGGCACTCACCATCCCGGCGGATTTCACCGCCGCGGCCTACAGCACAAACGGCGGGGCAAAATGGAAAAACATCAAGCCGGAAATCCAGGCACAGACGGACGACAAAAACCCGCTGAACAGTCTGACAAGCAAAAATAAGAACAATTTCG